>ERZ773134.2351-NODE-2351-length-13600-cov-3.707051_pt1 | contig 13600 bp, 13 predicted proteins | sample MGYA00580856_ERZ773134 | MGnify/ENA primary metagenome ERZ773134 (study PRJEB29015, sample SAMEA2737823) | human gut metagenome | biome: human gut; feature: human-associated habitat; material: faeces | place: China | collected 2012 ... | reverse complement strand
CTGACGTGGAGCGTTCCGGCCGACGGTGACGACGGACGCGCCGATTCGTTCATTCTGATGTGGCGCGTGGGAACGTTGGAAAATCCCGATCCCGACGATCTGCCCGAGGGGGCGGAATCGGTCGTCATCCCCGTGCGCGACAAGCAGGCGGGCGACGAGATCACCTACGTGCTGACCGATATCGCCGAACAGACGCGCTACACGGTGGCCATCGTCGCCGTCGATCCTTGGGGCAATCGTTCTGAGACGACGGTCATTTCCTTCGGCACGCCGGCCAACACGCCGCCTGCGCTGATCCTCGAGAGCACGGAGGAGGTGCGGGTCGGTTACAACCGCACCGAAACGGTGCGGTACCATGTTTCGGATCCCGACAGCCACGGTTTCACCTGCGAGTTGCAGGATCCTTCCGGCGCCGTTGCGATCCGCAAGGAGGGCGACCGCCTCTGTCTCGACATCTTCAATTACAAACGCACCCCGGGGAACTATACGGCGCATGTTTCGGTAAGCGACAGTTTCGGCGCTTCCGATACGGCCGATTTCGATTTCACGCTGCTGCCCGACCAGCCGCCGGTGGCCACCGGCGGATTCCGGCCGGTCTATCTCGGTTCGATGCAGGAGACGGCGGAGTTCACGCCGTCGCAGGGTTTCGACGACGAGGTGCCCGGGACGGTTGCCTATGCGCTCGAATACGACGAGGAGATGCTCTATCTCCAACCGGTCGCTTCGGGCTACCGGATCATGCCGCTGCGTTACGGCCGTTCGGAGGTGACCGTCGTTGCGACCGACGAAGGCGGTCTCGCGGGACGCGACACCTTCGCCGTGATGTGCCGCGACGATTCGCGCGAGGTCGATCTTTATCCCAATCCCGTCCGCGACCGGTTGTCGATCCGCATGGGGCGCGACGTCGAAGGGGCGTTGCGCGTCACACTGTACGATGCTGCGGGACGCAGGGCGTTCGCCGCCGAAGTACGGATCGCTCCGACCGTTCCCGCCGTAGTCGATCTCTCGTCGCTCGGGGGCGGAACCTATACGATCGAACTGCGATACGAAGGCGGTTTGCTCACGCGCTCCATCGTCAAACTCTAAACCCTGAAAAGATGCAGTCCTTTTTTCGCAACATACTCATCGCAGCGGCCCTGCTTCCGGTACCGCTCGCCGGTACGGCTCAAAACGCCGCCGCCTTCTTGTCCGTCGTTCCGGACGCCCGCAGCGCGGCGATGGGCGGTGCGGGCGTCGCACTCTCAGCCGATGTTTTTTCGGCCCTCCGCAACGCGGCGCAGCTGCCTTTCTCGGAGGAGCGCTTCGGCGCCGGTTACAGTTATCTGCCGTGGATGCGCGACTTGACGCCCCGAACGGCTCTGCACACGGCGGCGGTCTATTTCAAACCCGACGGCAAACAGGCCGTTTCAGCCTCCTTCCGCTATTTCTCGCAATACGGTTCGGAACGAACCGACGAAGAGGGCAACGTGCTCGGACGGTTGGAACCGCACGACATGGCCTTCGACGTCGGCTACTCCCGAACGGTTGCCGAAGGATTGTCCGTGGCCCTTACGGCGCGTTACGTCCGTTCGGAGCCCGGAGCGGACGACGTTGCACAGACGTTCGCCGTCGATGCCGGACTCTTCTACCGGCATGCAGTGGCCGCTTCGCATCGCGTGACGTTCGGTTTTCAGGCTGCCAACGTCGGCGGCGCCCTCGACTACGGCGCAGGAAACCGTCAGCTGCCGTGGGTGTTGAAGGCGGGCGCAGCCGCGGAACTCGGCCTTTCGGAAGCGCACGGCCTGACGCTGACCGCCGAAACCGAATACCGCCTGCGGCCCTCGGAACTCCGCGCCTGGTCGGGAAGTTTCGGTGCCGAATACCGTTGTTTCGGAATACTCGCCCTGCGAGGAGGTTACCGCATGGGGGATCGCAGTACGGGAGAATACCGCTACGGCTCGGCCGGCGCCGGCTTTCGATGGAAATACGTCGCGGCGGACGCCGCTTATCTGTTGGCCGGAAGTTCATCCCCCTTGCGCAATACGTGGATACTCTCCGTACTATTCAATTGGTAATGCGAGCTTCGGAAGTGTTTTTTGATTGAAAATCCCGGACGGAAATAAGAGGGTAAACTCCGGCCCCGGCATAAAGTTTCGGACTTGCTGTAATCTTATATGGGCTCGGTGCGAGAGCGTTTTACTGTCGTTCTGTCTGATTTAGGAACGACGTTGGTAAATACCGTGCGTTCCCTGCGGTCGGGCATATTCCGGAACGGATGGATTCCTTTCAGGTCGCAGTTCTGTTTTTGAACCGGTTCCTCGTCGAGAGCCTCGGTAAATTGCAGTGCGCTTTGCATGACGATATTACGTGCTTTTAGGGGTACGAAGACGCAATCCATCTGAGAAATGGTGTAGATCGGCCCTTCGCTGCGGAAGCAATCCGTTTGGAAGGGAGAGGGATTTTACACTATCTTTGTCGCAGAGTTCTATGGATAATATCATGAGCATCCTACGAAAGATCGTCCTGCTCCTTTGGGGGGCGGCTCTTCTTATGGCCGGATGCAGCGAGAGCGATCCTGCGACCGAGGGTCTCGGCGCCGTCCCCGACGGAGAGGTGGAATTCGTGTTCGATCTGTCCGCCGCGCGGGCCGCGATCGGCGAGGACGGAAGCGGGGCGTTCGAAGACGGTGACCGGATCGGTCTCTATGTATTCGGCTCGCCCTCGCAGCATTTCGTTCTTACACGTGAGAACGGCGCGTGGAGGCCGAAATTGAAAAAGAGCGACTTGGGCGACGGCAAAATTTCGGCCTACTATCCGGCCCGCGAGGACGTCCGTCCGGAGGAGAACCGGCACATCCATGCGGTCGCGTCCGACCAGAGCGGCGAGGGCTACGCGGAGTCGGACATGCTTTGGGCGCACCGGGAAATCGACTTGTCGACGGTGTCGAATCGCATCGAACTGCCGTTTGCACACGGGATGCACCGTCTGAAAATCCGTCTGACGAGTGCCGAAGGAGAACTTCCCGAAGATCTCTCGGTCGAGGTGCGCAACCGCAACGAAGGCTCGTTCTCGCTTTTCACGGGCACTCCGCAAGACCCCGAGACGAACGAGGTCTGGATCACTCCGCACGCCGGAGAGACGGCGGGGGAGTTCACGGCGCTTCTCTTTCCGCAGAAACTCGCGCCCTACACTTCGGGCGACGGCTGGCTGCGCATCCATGCCGGCGACAGGACGATAACGTACAATGCTCCGAATGAAATCGGCGGTTCGAAATCGTTCGAAGCGGGCAAAACTACGACGCTCGACCTGCGCCTGACGGACGGGAATGTGGAGCCCGATCCGGGCCTTGAACCGGACGAGGAGTTCCGCAACAAGAAGTTGTGGCTCTACGGCATCGATTCGCCCGTATATGACGCGGAAACAGTCATCGAGGTTTCGCCGGGCAATCCTATCGACAATTACACTCCCAATGTATGGGCTAAAAAAGTGTATCATTGGAGCGACGGCACAACGTCGGAGTCCTATTTACTGCCGTGGGGCGAAAGCTGCGGCTGGTATGATTGCAACAAGACTTATTATGTGGACGGAGCTCCGGATGAACACATGTGCTGGGCGGGTGCCTCCTCCAGCATTCTACATTGGTGGCTCGAGCAGAATAAGGAGTATGTAGCAGCTTACGACGCAAAATACGGCAATGAACCGGAGTTCGAAAAATATCCGCGTCCTTCGGCCGCCTTCTCCCCTTCGTCGAAGAGTGCGATTTTCAAACTTTTCGTCGACAATTTCTATGACCGGGCTGCAGGTGAAGGCGTGAACTGGTTTATCTCCGGCCGTCCTGGCAATACGTCGGGTATCAAGAACCCTGCGATGCAGGATTGTCCGGGCTATTTCAGCCGGGTGTTCGAGATGTCGGATCTGGTGCTTACACGCAATGGCGCCATATCGAAATCGCGTTTCAACCAGATTATCAAGCAAGCCCTGAAAAACCGCCAGGCACTCCAGTTCACGATCAACGGCAATCATGCCATGGCCATTTGGGGAGCGGAGTTCGACGACGAGGGGTATGTCGATTACATCTATTACGTGGACAACAACGACGGAGATCAGAATCCGCTGGGAGCCGCATGTATCCGTAAGGATATCACTTATAAAGAGGATGACCTTATGGGGTTGAAAGACCAAACGTTTATGGGAGGTTCCGTCCGAATCTCGGCTCTGGATGTGGTAGACCTCCGCCGCGACATCTGGCGGCAGGCGTTCCCCGACGTCCAGCCCGAAGATTGACCCGCATTGAATTATTTTAAGGAAACAGCAATAGATTGGATTCATAAATACGAGAGATTATGAACAAGACGATTTTTACCGCAGCCGTCCTGCTGGTTTTGGCAGGCTGCAACGACGACAAAGAACAGACGAAGCCCGCGCCGGGCGAGGGGAAGATCACCGTTACGGCGGGCATCGACGCCCTGACACGAGCGCCGCACCTGAACGAGGACGGTTCGGGTTATTTCCAGGACGGCGACAAGATCGCCATCATCGAGGTCGGCGGCACGGTCGGCGACATGGAGAGCCAGGCCTTCCTGGAGGCCATCCGCCAGTTCCAGAACGAGGTCGGCAAGGAGAATGCCATCATCCTGCTCGTCACCCTCATCCCGTATCTCAAGGCCTCCGGCGAGATGAAGACGAAGCCGACGCAGGGCTGCGTCCGCGAGCTGCAGAGCTTTGCACAGTTCGGTTCCGATCTGGATGCCGACACCAAGGCCCGCCTTGCACAAGGCGAGCGCATCGTGGAAGTGCTCAAGCAGAACCGCTCCGCTCCCGTGCCTGTGGAAAAGCAGGTGGCCATCCTGTATGCGACCATTCACGATCACCTTGTGAAGGTCAAGGTGCCGGACGTGGCCGAGTATGAGAAGGGACTGTACGAATATCTGGACAACAATGCTGCGGGTGCCGCCGTCATGGAGACCATCCGCACCACCGGCAATCTGGATAAGGACACTGAGGAGCAGCTTAAGAGCGTGCTCACAGCCTATACCGACAGCTTCGTCAAGGCGCACTAAGGAAGGAGGCGTAACGCATGGCTGGTTCCATGAAGGACATCAAGCTGCGCATCAAAAGCGTAGAGAGCACCATGCAGATCACCAAGGCAATGGAACTGGTGGCTTCCTCCAAAATGCGCCGCGCCAAGGAACGGGTGGAGCACAGCCGCCCCTACTTTGAAACGCTGCATGAGACTTTGACCAAGATCGCCGCGGCCGACCCCCGCGCCCGCAACCCCTACCTGCGCCGTGACGAAGTGAAGCGCACCCTGCTCATCGTGATTGCAGGCGACCGCGGCCTTGCCGGTGGATACAATTCCAACGTGCTCAAGCAGGCCGGGGCCGAAGAAGGCGAAGTGCTGGTGCTGCCCATCGGCAAGCGCTCGGCAGAGTATTTCGTCCACCACGAGGTGCCCCTGTTCACGCAGGAGGTGCTGCTGGCGGCAGATGTCTCGGTGGGCGAGTGCTTCCAGCTGTCCCGCCAGATCACGGAAGGATATCTCAAGGGCGAGTACGATGCGGTAAAGATCTGCTACACCCGGTTCGATTCCATGATGACCCAGACCGCAGCCACCATGGAGGTGCTGCCGCTGTCCATCGAACCTACCGAGCAGCAGAAGGCGGATGCCCGCCGCAGCCAGATCCTGTACAAGCCCAGCAGCGAGGAAGTATTCAGCGCGATCATCCCGGAGTATGTGGCAGGCATCGTCTACGGTGCCGTGTGCGAGAGCGTAGCCAGTGAGCTTGCCGCCCGCCGCACTGCCATGGATGCCGCCACCAAGAACGCCGGTGAAATGATCGACCATTTGAACCTGTATTATAACCGTGCCCGTCAGGCTGCCATCACGCAGGAGATCACCGAGATCGTGGCCGGCGCGGAGATTTAAAACCTATCAAAAAGGAGTTGTAGCCTATGTCCGAAAAACATATCGGCAAGGTGCTCCAGGTCATCGGCCCGGTGCTGGACATCCAGTTTGAGGATGGCCAGCTGCCGGAGCTGCTCAACGCCATCGAGATCGACAACCACGGCGAAAAGCTGGTGGTCGAGGTGGCACAGCACACCGGCGATAACGTGGTGCGCTGCATTGCAATGAACAGCACCGATGGTCTGGTGCGCGGCACCGAAGCCGTGGATACCGGCGAACCCATCAAAGTGCCCGTGGGCGACCAGTGTCTGGGCCGCGTGTTCAACCTGCTGGGTGAGCCCGTGGACAACAAGCCCGCCCCGGCCCCGGAGGCCTACTGGCCCATCCACCGCCCTGCTCCCAGCTACGAGGAGCAGCAGTCCACCACCGAGATCCTCGAGACCGGCATCAAGGTCGTGGACCTGATCTGCCCCTATGCAAAGGGCGGCAAGATCGGTCTGTTCGGCGGTGCAGGCGTCGGCAAGACGGTCCTGATCCAGGAGCTGATCTATAACATCGCCACCGAGCACAACGGCTACTCGGTGTTCACCGGCGTCGGCGAGCGCACCCGTGAGGGCAACGACCTCTATAACGAGATGCAGCAGTCCGGCGTTATCAACAAGACCGCCCTCGTCTACGGTCAGATGAACGAACCGCCCGGAGCCAGAATGCGCGTGGCGCTGTCCGGCCTGACCATGGCCGAGTACTTCCGCGACCGTGAGGGGCAGGACGTTCTGCTCTTCATCGACAACATCTACCGCTTCACGCAGGCAGGCTCCGAGGTCTCGGCCCTGCTTGGCAGAATGCCCTCCGCCGTGGGCTACCAGCCGACGCTGGCCACGGAAATGGGCGCGCTGCAGGAGCGCATCACCTCCACAAAGAAGGGCTCCATCACGTCCGTGCAGGCCGTTTATGTCCCTGCCGACGACCTGACGGACCCGGCCCCGGCCACGACGTTCGCCCATCTGGACGCAACGACCGTTCTGGACCGCGGCATCGCCTCGCTTGGCATCTACCCTGCCGTCGATCCGCTGGAGTCCACATCCCGCATCCTGACGCCGGACGTGGTCGGTCTGGAGCACTACGAGGTTGCCCGCGAGACGCAGCGCATTCTGCAGCGCTATAAGGAGCTGCAGGACATCATCGCCATCATGGGCATGGACGAGCTGTCCGAGGAGGACAAGCTGACCGTCAGCCGCGCCCGCAAGATCCAGCGCTTCCTGTCCCAGCCGTTCTCCGTTGCCGAGCAGTTCACCGGTATGCAGGGCAAGTACGTTCCCATCAAGGAGACGGTCCGCGGCTTCAAGGAAATCCTGGAGGGCAAGCATGACGATCTGCCCGAGTCCGCGTTCCTGTTTGTCGGCACGATCGACGAGGCCGTTGAGAAGGCGAAGCAGGGGGCTGCAAAATGAGCAGCTTCCATCTGCAGATCGTCACGCCGGACGGCAGCTTCTTTGACGGAGAGGCCAATTCCGTCGTTGTCCGCACGACCGGCGGCTATGTGAGCATCTATCCCCACCACACGGACTATATCGCCGCGCTGGACATCGGCCGCGTCGTCGTCACGAAGGACGGCGAGCCGCGGCATGCAGCCTGCGGCGGCGGCTTTCTCAGCGTGGAGAAGGGCGAGGTACGTCTCGTCGCCACCACGTTCGAATATGCCGATGAGATCGACGTTGCCCGTGCCGAGGCCGCAAAGGCCCGCGCTGAGGCTCGCATCGCAGCGGCCACGGAGGAGCGCGACATCAAGCTGGCCCGCGCCAAGCTCAGCCGCGCCCTGAACCGGCTGCATATCGCAGGAAAATGACCGCAAAAAGGCCTGCTGCAGAACTTACACTGCAGCAGGTCTTTTTTGCACCGTTCTGTACCATGTTCCGCCTTGACATTCTCCGACCGTTTGTGTAAAATTATTATGAACAGGATATGCCCTGTCATTCCTGAATCTGTTTGAATCGAGGTAATTTCCATGTCCATGATCCAGTGCCCGAACTGCAAAAGCATGGTCGACAACAGCGGCGCATTCTGTCCGAACTGCGGCACTCCCATTGCGGCTGCCCCTGAGACTCCCGTTCAGCCCGTGCAGGCGCAGCCTTCCCAGCCCGTCTATGTTGCAGCGCCCGTTCCCGAAAAGCGCGGTGCACACGGCTGCAGCATCGCCGGCTTCGTCTGCGGTCTGCTTGGCCTGATCTTTTGCTGGACCTACATCGGCCTGCTGGCCATTCCCGGCCTCATCCTCAGCATCGTCGGCATGTCCCAGAAGAACCGCAGCAAGGGTCTCGGCATTGCCGGTCTGATCCTGAGCGCCATCGCCCTGTGCATCTGGCTCATTGTGCTGGCGGCCATCGGCATCGCCGTGCTCTAAGCCCTGGAAAGAGAGGAATCTGTTATGAGATCATTCTGTGCCAACTGCGGCGCCCCCGTCGAGGAAGGCGCTGCGTTCTGCGGCAGTTGCGGCGCACCTGTTCAGAACGCCGTGGAGCCCATGCAGCCCGCCGTCCCCGTGGAGCCGCCCGTCGCTCCCGTCGAATCCCAGCCTTCCGCACCGGTCGAGTCTGCCGCTCCCGCGCAGGCCCCGGTATACCCTGTCTACCAGCAGCCGGTCTACGTCCAGCCTGTCTCCCCGCTGAAGGGCAGCAACGGTGTCGGCGTGGCCTCGTTCGTCATGAGCATGGTCTCGCTCGTCGCCACGATCGCCGTGATTGCCATCATTTCCAGCATCATGGATTCGGTCAGCTCCTTCTATTTCAGCTTCAGTGAGCTCCAGACACTGTGCACCAGCGGCATCGTGCTGGCCATTCTCGCACTGCTCGTGTCCATCGTCGGCCTCATCCTCGGCATCGTCGGCGTCGCCCGCCGCAATGTCAAAAAGGGCATGGCCCTTGCCGGCCTGATCATCAACGCCGTGGAGCTGCTTGCCGACTTCGTCGTGATCGCCATGATCGCCGCCATCATCAACGAGCTCTTCTGAGCGCGTTTCCCGGCACATATTCCGCGCGGCTCGGCTCCGGGCCGCGCGGTTTTCATTTGGAAAGGAAAAACGTCATGGATCAAAATCTTCGGCTTCTCTTTACGGAAATGCTCCGCCGGACCGGCCGCTGCCGCGCGCTGTACGACGGACCGGAGGGCATGCTGCTGCAAACGGGCGGAAACGGCCTTTTCTGCGGCATTCCGGATGCGGACGCTCTGCTGCGCGTACTGCGGGGCGTGACCGTTCCGAAGGACGCGGGCTTCACCGTCTTCTCGCACGAGGCCGCCGACGCCGTGCAGCGCGAATTCGGCCTGCACGATCAGGAGGCCTATGAGACGCTGCTGTACCTGCAGCCGTCGCCGCCCGAGGTTCCGGCCTGCTCCATCCGCCCGCTGAAGGCGGAAGACACCGCGGAGGCGGCGCGCTACTATCATCTGTTTGACGATCCCCTGCCCTATCTGCACGGCCGCGCGGAGGCCGGAGCGCTGTGGGGCCATTTCACCGCCGAAGGGCGGCTGGCAGGCTTCCTCGGCATCCATTCCGAGGGCAGCATGGGTATGCTCGAGGTCGTGCCGGAGTTCCGCCGCCGCGGCATCGCGCAGGCGCTGGAGGCGGCGCTCATCCGGCTCCATCTGGAGCGCGGCTGGCTGCCGTACTGCTTCGTTGCGCCGGACAATGTGCCCTCGCTCTCGCTGCAGGCCAAGCTCGGGCTGACAAACATCCACATCCCGGCCATCTGGTTATTCTAAGGAAATGAAAACGGGAGGAGCCGCGGATTTGGCTCCTCCCATTTATAATATCACGCGCCAGGCCTCGGCCAGCCGCTGCAGTGACCACGCCGCGTTGGCCGGGCTCGTCGACGGCAGAACGACGGCCGGGCGGCCGAGCAGCGGCTCGTTATAACGGCGGTAGTATTTCAGCGACGTGTTCCCGTTGCAGAAAATGCGTTCGATCGGCGCATGCTCCGTGATGGCGCGCAGGTCGTTCGGCACGACGTCGCGGATGCTGCTGTCGGACGAGCCGGTGATGGTGCACTGCCCAATGGAGTCCCACAGCGCAAAATGGTGGCGCAGGGCAAGCGCGCGCTTCTCCTCCACGGTCTGCGGCGCCGGCTCGCCGGTCAGCAGGGCGAGCAGCGGCCAGAAGCGGTTCTGCGGATGGCCATAGAAAAACATAGCCTCCCGCGACTTGATCGACGGGAACGAACCGAGAATGAGCACGCGGGACTCCGCGTCAAACAGCGGGGGGATGGGATGCACCTGCGGCATGGGCGTCTGCGGCATGAGATCAGCCTCCTGGTCTAAGAAAACGCTGATTGAAACAGCGCTTCCCCTAAAAACTGCCCTCATTGTAGCCCGCGCCGCCCCGATTGTCAAGCGTCCGGCGCAGCACGCGCCGCAGCCAGCTGCCGTCCTGCTGCGTCAGGGCCTGCAGCAGCACAAAGGCCGCAAGCAAAACCGTCAGGAACCAGCCGCCGCGGCACAGGAGCCGCACAAGCCATCCGCCCATCGCCGGAGACGGGAGCGTCAGCAGCAGGGCGAGGCCGAGGCTCAGCAGCGGCAGAGCAAAATCCGCCGCGCGCGGCCGGTGCTCCGTCGCAACGAGCAGCCGCCGGATGCTCAAATACAGATTGATGGCATGCGTCACGGCAAACACCGCCACATAGCCCGCAACGCCATGGCGCGGCAGCAGGACATAGAGGAATACGACGTCCAGAACGGACGTCAGCGTGTTATAGCGCACGCAGCTCAGCTGCTCGGCGAGGCCCTTGAGCATGCCGTCGACAATGGCATCGAGATAGAGCATCAGCACCATCGGCGCAAAGATGCGCAGGTAGCGCCCCGCATCCGCGCTGTGATAGACACACTGGCCCAGCTCCTCCGCGCAGACGAAGAAGAAGCCCGCCACGGCTGCGGCAAACAGTATGGTCATGCGGATGCACTTCCCGCTCAGGTCACGCACACGCAGGCCGCGCCCCATGGCCCGGCAGCGTGAAAGCTCCGGTACCAGCAGATCGGAGACGGAATAGAGGATGGCCGCCGGGAACATCAGGATCGGGAACACCATACCGTGGATCGTCCCATAGCCCGCCATAGCCTCCTCCGTCGAGCCGCCGTAGCGCGCAAGGCCGATGGGGATAAGCAGCTGCTCGGCCGTGTTCAGCCCGGCGCGCAGGGCGTCGTTCAGCGCCAGCGGGACGCTCAGGCGCAGCAGGCGCTTTCGCATCGGGATGTGCTCGCGCGGGACCCGCCGCATATCGCGCCGGTAGCGCAGATACAGCAGTGTGAAGTCAAAAATACACCCGGCGGAGCTGCCGAACGTGATGGCGCAGCACGCCCGCGCCAGATCGTCCCCGGCCCAGAGGTACAGCAGGGTGACCGTCAGCCCGACGGACACCAGCCGCTCCGCGATCTCGATGCCGACGAGCTGGCGGATGCGGGAGCAGGCCGTGTAATACCCCGTCATGATCCCGCACAGGCAGGAAAACGGCAGCAGCAGGCCCATGACCCGCAGGCTCGGCGCAGCGCGCAGATCGCGCAGCCATGCCTGCGCAAAAAAGTCCGAGAGGAAGAACAGCGCCGCGCCGGAGACGGCGCTCACGAGGATGCCGTATTGCAGACAGGCGCGCATGGCCGCGCGCACACCGCTCAAGCGCCGGTGTCCGAATTCCTCCGCCGCCAGATACATGGCCGTTACGCGCACCCCGGCCGTCCCGGCCAGCATGGCAAAGACGCCGATGGTCGAGATGAGCTGCATCAGTCCCAGCCCCGCCGCGCCGATGCGCACGGAGAGGAAGACCTGAAATGCGATGGAGATGAGCCGCAGCAGCAGATTCGCCGCTGTTAAAAGCAGCGCGCCGCCCAGAATGGAGTCGTTCCGCTCCATGCCCTCACCTCCCCTGTCCAATATATCAAAACTCCCCCGGAAACATGCCTGTTTCCGGGGGATCAGATCGGTTATCATGGAAGCGTTGCAGGGTCGGGACATGCCCCGACCGGCACGGAACTCACGAACGGCAAAGGCCATCGTTAAAACGGTAAACGCACCCGAATCGTCATTCCGAGGAGCGAAGCGACGTGGGAATCTCGCAGTACCCGGCCGGATCACAGGAAAGCCTTGGCGAATCCGCCGGGCGTTGCAGGAGATTGCCACGGCCCCTTCGGGGCCTCGCAATGACAAACTTGAAGGCACTGCGCCAATGAATTTGTGCCGCAATCATTGCCTGCCTGCATGGCGCTCAGGCCGCTGCATTACCAGTCCCGCAAAAACTCCCGGACGGCTGCACGGGCAGGCTCGCAGGTCATCAGGTCGCCGTCGAGGCTGATGCGATGGTAGGCCGCCGCGCGCAGGAAGCAGACATCCGGCTCCGTTCCGGGCAGCACATGGTCCCGGAACGCCGCCAGAAAATTCTCCCGGCCCGTATTGCTGACAACGATGAATTTCTTCGGCACGGCAAGATAGCGGTCCGCCAGCTCGGCATGCCCGTTGAAGCAGCACTGGCTCCGCTCGTTGAACAGGAAAAAATTGGAGCACGGAAAATCGCAGTAATTCGGCACGATGAACACGGCGCGGTCCGCCAGTGCCGCCGCCTCGTTCAGGCGGAACGCATCGTCCGCAAAATAGGGGCAGGCCTCGCGCTGCCGGAAGCACTCACAATGGCAGGCGCCGCAGCCATGCACCGAAAGTCCGGAAAAATCGAAGCGGGTCAGACCCTCCGCCCCGAGCGTTTCCTGCACACAGCCGGCAATGGCAGCGCAGTTCCCATCCGCCCGGCTGCTGAAGGAGATCACACACGTTTTCATTCATTAACCCTCACTTTCGCTCAGAATTCGCCCGCTGCGTACATCAGCGCGGACAGGGCGCACAGCGGAGCCGTTTCACAGCGCAGGATGCGGCTGCCGAGCGTGCAGATCTGCAGGCCGGCCCTCTGCGCCTGCTCCACCTCGCTGCGCTCCAGGCCGCCCTCCGGCCCCGTCAGCAGGGCCGCCGTGCGGAACGGCGCGGACTCGATGGCGGCGCGGAATGTGCGCTGCTCCTCGTTCTCATAAAAGCAGACGGCAAGCTCCGCCTGCGCAGCCCGCTGCAGCGCCGCCTCATACGACGGCAGCGCCAGCACCTGCGGGATGCGGCCGCGCCCGGACTGCTCTGCGGCCGAGGCAGCGATCTTCTGCCAGCGCTCGAGCTTTTTGGCAAGTGAGCGCTCATCCGGCCGGGAGACGCAGCGCGCGCTCGGGAACGCGACCAGCTCCGCCGCGCCCAGCTCCGTCGCCTTCTGGATCACATGCTCAAATTTATCCGCCTTGGCAAAGGCCATATACACACTGCAGAATACGGCCGCCTCACTCTTTGCGGCCGTATGCTCCTGCACGACAAGGCTGACCTGCCCCGGAGCCACGTCCGAGACAACGCAGTGCCACTCCTCGCCCTCGCCGTCGCACACCGTGACGGCATCTCCGTTTTTCAGGCGCAGCACACGCGCATGCGCGGCATTCTCCCCCGTCAGGACCAGAAAATTCTCACCCAGCTCCGCGCGCGGAACAAAAAAACGCGGCATAGCGCTCCCCCCTCCCCGCCCTTGCGGCGGTGGTTTTTTGTTGTTTACAGGCAGCACCGCACATTTGCATCTTCAGCCCCCGAGGAATCGTGCGGTGCAACTTTAATCAGGGAAGCTCTGATTCAATCAGCAAGAGTGGATGGCGAAAAAGATC
>ERZ773134.2339-NODE-2339-length-13655-cov-2.523309_pt1 | contig 13655 bp, 13 predicted proteins | sample MGYA00580856_ERZ773134 | MGnify/ENA primary metagenome ERZ773134 (study PRJEB29015, sample SAMEA2737823) | human gut metagenome | biome: human gut; feature: human-associated habitat; material: faeces | place: China | collected 2012 ... | reverse complement strand
GCGGCTCGGCCAACATGGCGGCGCTGCAGGGCGCGCTGAACGTGCCGGAGGGCGATTACGCCTGCGCGCTGATCGTCGATACGATCTATTACTCGGTCTGGATCGCGCTGCTGCTGATGGCGGTACCGCTTGAAAAGGCGTGGAACCGCTTCTGCAACGCGCGCACGGTGACGTTCGAAGAGGCGGAAGACGCCCAGAAGGCCGCCGCGGAAGGCACGGCGAAGATGAGCGGCGCCACGCTCACGATCCTGCTGGGCCTGTCGCTGATGGCCTCGGCGCTGTCGCAGGCGGCGGGCAAGTACGCGGCCGGCTTGATGCCCGGCATGCTCAAGGACGTGTTCAACGCTTCCACCTGCACGATGCTGATCGTTACGGCGCTCGGCCTGGTCGCGGCGCTGTCGCCGATCGGGCGCATCGCCGGTGCCGATGCGCTGTCGACGATGTACCTTTACGCCGTCATCTCGCTGCTGGCTTCCCGTGCCGGATTGAACGAGCTGCTCGACGCGCCGGTGTGGCTGATGGCCGGGCTGTTCGTGTTCATCGTCCACATCGTTGCCATGGTGATCTTCTCGAAGCTGTTCCACTTCGACCTGTGCATGGTCTCCACGGCGTCGCTGGCCAACATCGGCGGCGCGGCTTCGGCCCCGATCGTGGCGGCCGCCTACAATCCCGGCTACACCGCCATCGGCGTGGTCATGGGCGTGATCGGCGCCGCGGCGGGCAACATCCTCGGCTTTGCGGCCGCGTATCTGATGAAAATGTTCGCGTGATGGCGACGGAAAACGGCGCGGCCCCGCCCTCGCGGCGGGGCTGTTTTCGACGGAACGGAGGATCTGAATGGAACTGAACGGAAATTTTCGCGCGCTGCACGCCGGCCTGCCGGAGGACGTCCGGCGACTGAAGGAACACGGGGACTTCGAGGGCGCTCTGGCGGCGATCGAACGGCGGCTGGCTTGCGGGAACGCGCCGGCAGAGATGCGGTACGCCCTGACGGCGCAGGCGGAGATGATCCGCCGTCTGCCGGGGAACTTCCCCTACCGCCGCGGCGAGGCGCTGGATCTGCTGCGGGAGCATATCGCCGATTTCAGCGCGGACGAGTTCGACGAAATGGTTCGCGACGGGCGCGTCGAATGGATTTACGTGAACGGCGAGCCGCGCTATTTCGGTCGTTTTTTCGAGACGCTCTGCAAGGTGGACGCGCGTTGTGCCGCGCGGGCGGGCGTCGTCCCCGCCGGAACCGAGCCGCCGGACGAAAACGGCGAGTCGCGGCTGGATCGCGCCGCGCGCCTGATGCGCGAGAAGGGGAGCATGGCGGTGCGCTTTCGCTGCCGCGCTTCGCTGCGGCTCAAAGACGAGCTGTTCCGTCCCGGCATGAAGGTGAGCGCGGCGCTGCCGCTGCCCTGCGCCTGCCCGTCCCAGAGCGGCGTCGCGATCGATCTGGTCTCGCCGCAGGCGTCGCTGCTCGCGCCCGAAGATGCGCCTCAGCGCGTCGCCGTCTGGAACGAGACGATGGAGTGGAACCACGATTTTTCCGTGGAGTTCTCGTTCACGCGCCGGCAAAACTTTGCCGATCTGTCGCGAGCGCCACAGCAGCCCCGCGGCGAAGCGCCGCGGCTGGACGACACGGCCGAGCTGCCGCCGCACGTGCTTTTCACGCCTTTCATGAAGGGGCTGGCGCACGAGATCGCCGGCGGCGCCGAAACGGCGCTGGAAAAAGCGCGGCGCTTTTACGACTTCATCACGCTGAACGTGAAGTACCGCTTCATGCCCGATTATTTCTGCCTCGAGGACATCGCCGCCAACTGCGCCCGCAACCTGACGGGCGACTGCGGCGTGCAGGCGTTGCTGCTGATCGCCCTGTGCCGGGTGTCGGGCGTACCGGCGCGCTGGGAGAGCGGCTGGGTGACGCGGCCGAACTTCTGCAGCGGGCACGACTGGATGGCGTTCTACGCGTCTCCTTTCGGCTGGCTGTATGCCGATCCGTCGTTCGGCGGCGGCGCGGCGCGCGACGGGAACGAGGCGCGGCGGCAATTTTATTTCGGCAATCTCGACCCGTGGCGCATGGCGGCCAACACGGCCTTTCAGGCGGATTTTCCCGTGCCGTGGGAGGGCTGGCGCTGCGATCCGTACGACAACCAGTCGGGCGAAATGCTCTGCGACGGGCGCGGTCTGCGCTGGTATGAGTTCACGAGCGCGAAAGAGGTCGTTTCCTGCGAAGAAGTGGAGTAAGGCTGTTTTTTCAGCGACAAGGCGCCGCTCCGAACGCCGCCTTTCTTCTCGCGTGGAATGTTTCGTGTGGAACATTTTTTGTGAATGAAGCCGTAGTAACTGTTTGTTTTATATACGCCAAAAACAATTTATCCGTTTCGTCTGCGGAGAACGAAAACGTTTCCTTGGAAAACGCCGTCGATAAAAAGGGCCTCGAGGCTTTTTAGCGAAAACTGTTATAAAATAAATCGCGCGGACGGCGTGTGCGTCCGCCCGATTTATTTACGCGATTTTTTTCAAAAAAAGGAGTCTGATCATGATGAGATTCGAAATACTGTGCCTTGCCGCGCTGCTTCTGATCCTGCCGGTCGTGCCGGCGGCGGCGCGGCCGGCGCTGAACCTGACGGACGGACGCGAGGGACACCAGCTCTCACTGCTGGAGCCGGAGCGTCCCCGGAACGAAAAACGGGAACGGCTGGACGAGCTTTCGCAGATTCCCTCGTCGTATCTGCGCGGCGCGCTGAACGTGCGCTGGCTTGGCGGAAAAAAGCAGAACGAACTGGCCGCGGCGGCCATGGCGAAATTTTTCGCGCCATGGCGCGGCGGCGCCGTGGACGATCCTCTCGTTCCCGGATGGGGCTTCGACGTGCTCGACGCGCCGCGCTGGGGCGAAAATTTGCAGCCGCTGACGGAGGAGAAAAAAGCGGCCCTGCGCGGGCAAGCCGACATGGGGCGCTTCCCCTCCATGGACCTCTGCGCCGTCGCCGTGGTCAACACCAGCGCCCGGGCGCTGCCCACGAACCGCCCCGCTTTTGCCGATCCGGGAGCCGCCGGCGAAGGCTTTCCGTTCGATTACATGCAGTGCGGCGCCGTTTGGGCCGGCACGCCGCTGCGCGTGAAACACGCCGACCGCAGCGGGGCCTGGTATCTGTGCGAGTCCGGTCTGTTCTCCGGATGGATCAGAGCCGCCGACGTCGCTCTGGCGGGGCGTTCGTTCATGGGAAAATACGACACCGGCCGTTACGGCGTGATCGTGGCCGACGACACGCCGCTGCGCGACGCCGGCGGGCGCACGCTGACCGTGGTTCACACGGGCGCGATTTTCCCCGTGGCTTCGGAGCGCGACGGCGCGCTGGTGCTGAACGTGCCCGTCCGCACTTCTGCGGGAACTGCGAAAGTCGCTCGCGCCGTCGCCGGCGCGGCGGAACGCTGGCCGCTGCCGATGGACGCCGCCGGCGTCGGCGCGCTCGCCGACCGCTTCGTGAGCGTGAACTACGGCTGGGGCGGTCTGTTCGAGGACCGCGACTGCTCGGCCACCATGCACGACCTGTTCCTGCCCTTCGGCATCGCCCTGCCGCACCACAGTTCTTTGCAGGCGAAATGCGGTGTTTTCATCGATTTGACCGGAAGGAGCAACGAGGAAAAACTGAAGATCATCCGCGCACGCGGCGTCCCGTTCCGCACGCTGATCGGCATGAAAGGGCACGTGGCCCTGTTCATCGGGCTGTCGCCCAAGGGCGAGCCGCTGATCCTTCATAACTTTTGGGGTGTCCGGCTCGCGTCGGAAGAAGATCCCGATCTGAGCGGCCGCATCGTGCTCGGCCGCGTCGTCGTCACCACGCTGCGTCCCGGCGTCGAGCGCCGCGGCATGGTCGCTCCCGGCGGGCTGCTCGACCGCATCACCACGCTGACCTTCCTGCCGGGCTTCGAACCGGCGGAGAAAGGCTTGGGGGAGCGAGAGTAAGGATGTCAGATTCTATCGATGAAAAGCGAGCACGGCGATACCTTCTTGACGCCGCTCTGTGCTTCTGATTTTCACAACGAAAAACGGCGGCTTTGACCGTTATTTCAAAACCGCCGTGAGGCTGCCGTATTTCGTTCAGGCGCCTAAACTTGCCGCCGCAGCGACGGCTCTTTATAGCTCCCTTTTCAAGTAAATCATATCGATCAGCTGTCGACCATCTTCATATTATAGGGTGGTCATAATTCTCTACAAAAAAATCTTTGACGATGTGTGATTTTACAAATCCGCATCTTTCGTAGAAACGGAGTATCGCAGGAGTATTGCCTGTCCCTGCATATAACTCGCCGCCAGGCTTCTTGTAGTGATCGACGATAAAGGCAATGAGCTTTTGCCCATATCCTTTCCGTTGGTGTTCGGGAACGGTAACGATATTTTTAAGCTCGTATCTCCCTGCGTGTTCTTGTGTGACGACACATATCGCCCTTGCGTCGTCGTCGCATAAAGCGAACATGTCGCCGCGATACAAATATTTCTCTATCATGTGTACCTGTTCATCCGCGATCAGCAGAAGTTCCATATACTTTGTTTTATCGCTGTCATCGATCTTTACGATCTTCATTTGCCGTTTTCCCTTTCCGCTTCTCTGCGATCGTTGCAGATCCATTATATCATTTGCACTTTCATGAGAAATCTTCATCTGGCAAACGTCTTTTATCGCCCGCATATGATCGGAACCTACGACACGGGGCCGATGAAGATCCACGAATGGTATGCCGGCTTCACTCCGCAGTCCCCCCCCGATCAGGCTGACGCTCCCGCCGCAGGGAAAGGATCCGGCGTCAGTCGAGCGTGATCGTTTTTTGAAGCGGCGGCCGCGGTGACGCGTTGGGAACTTCAGAGCGTTTTGGAATTTTCACGGCTAGCGCGGTCACGGCGCTGTGTGCCATGTGCGAAGACGGAACGCTGCGCAGGGGAGGGGGCGACAGGAACGCGCGGCATCGCTTGTCTTGATAAAAACGGCCCGGGACTCGGCCGTGATGACCGAGCCCCGGGATTGTTTTTTGGCGCGCTTTGTTTACACGCCCAGCGCGTCGAGCCACTTTTTCAGGCTGGCGGCGCTGGGGCGGCCGTTGAGCAGCCTGCCTTCGCGGATATCGGCGCCGGGAGCGCTGCCTTGCAGGTCTTTGGCAGTGTTGCCGAAACCGCTGCCGCCGGAGGTGGCGAACAGCACGACCGTCTTGCCGGCGAAGTCGCCGGCTTCGAGGAACGTGCGGATGATCGAGGGGGCGGTGTACCACCAGATCGGGAAGCCGAGAAAGATTACGCCGTAGCCGGAAAGCTCCGTTTTCTTTTCGGCCAGCGGCGGACGAAAGCTTTTGTCCCGCATCTCCACGGAACTGCGCGATTTCCCGTTCGTCCAGTCGAGATCGGCATCGGTGTAGGGAACGGCCGGACGGATCTCGTAGAGATCGACTCCGGCGGCTTCCGCCAAGTTCTGGGCCGCGGCGCGCGTGACGCCGCTGGCGGAAAAATAAGCGACCAGTTTTTTGCTCATGAAAGAACTCCTCCTTGAAAGTCATCATACAGGCATTGGTTTAACGTTTCCATTCGAAGAGAACCGTGACGTCGCCGTCTCCAAGCGCCTGCGACAGACCTTCGGAATCGGCGGCGCGCCCGAGGCGCGTGTAGCTGTAAGCGCTGGAAAACGTTCCGTAAAACAACACCAGGCAATTGTCGCCGTAAAGCATGAAGTCGCCGGCGCGGATCCGGCCGGGGCGTTCGCTTTGGGGTGGCAGCGGAGCGTCGAGAGAGAAATACTTTTCGTTGCCGTTCAGCTCGCTCATGCGCAGCCGGAGCGGCAATCTGGCGGCCAGCGCCCGTGCGGCGGCGTTGTCTTCGAGGACGAGGGTGAAGCTCTTGCCGCCGACCGTCGCCGTGATCATCGTCTTTTCGGCGGCCATGGCGGGCTCGATGAACGCCGACAGCAGCGCCACGGCGAAGAACAGCGCGCGCACGGCCTGGACGCTCCTGCCCATAGCGGAGGCCTCTGTCATGGCCGGATAACTCTCGATTCCGCCGGCTGTTTCGGCGCCATCCACGGCGTACGGCTTACCGTCGGCCGCCGTCGCCAGCCGATAGATGTCGCGGAATCCGCAGTCGGAAGAAGAGCGCTGGGCGGCGCGATCCAGCAGCGTCTTGAGCTGCCCGGCCTCAGGCTTGACGAGATAACCAATACTTTTTTCATGTGAAAAGTTCCCCCCTAAAAAGTTGGCGCTCTCAACCGTACTATCGAACTTTGCGCTTCATGGCGAAGATCAGGAAATCCAGCGTGTCCGGCTTTTTCTGATCCGCGTGGATTTTCCGCAGCAGGCGCTCCCGATGCTCGGCCAGAAACTTCAGGCGTTCGTTCCCCTTCGCGCGGGCCGTAAAACGGCCGATCGCGTCGGACGCGCGTCCGTTCCTGCGATAGATCGTCGTACAGAGCGATCACCCCTTTTTGCTTGATGAGGCCAATTATAGGTTTTGAGCTTTACAATATCCAATACTCATGTTAAATTCTTGACAATGCCTGATAAGCATACGGCAAGGAAGGATGTGGATTTATGGAACTGCGGGTTTTGCGTTATTTTCTGGCCGTGGCCCGCGAAGAGAACATCACCCGTGCGGCGGGTTATCTGCACCTGACCCAGCCGACGCTGTCGCGCCAGCTCATGGAGCTGGAGAAGGAGCTGGGCAAGAAACTCTTCGTGCGCGGCGCGCGCCGAGTCAGCCTGACCGAGGAAGGAATGCTGCTGCGCAAGCGCGCCGGAGAGATGATCGAACTGGAAGAGAAGACGCTTGCCGAACTGCAGCAGGACGGCGAGGCCGTAAGCGGCGGCGTGTTCATCGGCGCCGGCGAGACCGACGCCATGCGCATGGCCGGGCGGGCGGCGTGTCAGTTGCGTCGGGAAGGTGCGCGCGTCTGCTGTCATCTGTACAGCGGCAACTCCATCGACGTCACCGAACGGTTGGATCGCGGCCTGTTGGATTTCGGCATTTTGCTTGGCCCCATCGACACGAGAAAATATGATTCGTTGCTGTTGCCGGCGAAGGACATCTGGGGAGTTCTGATGCCCGCCGGCCATCCGTTGGCGAAGAAGAAATCCATCCGCGCCGAGGAACTTTGGGACGAGCCGCTGATTCTTTCGCGTCAGGGCATGATCGAGTCCGATATCTCGCGCTGGCTGAAAAAAGAAATCGGCCAGCTTCATGTAGCCGCGACCTACAACTTGGTCTTCAACGCTTCGCTGATGGTCAAAGAAGGGGTGGGATTGGCGCTGACCTTTGACCGCCTTGTCGGCACCGGCGGCGAGAGCGGACTTGCCTTTCGGCCTCTCTCGCCGAAAGCGGAGTCGGGAATGCAGGTCGTGTGGAAAAAATACCAGGTTCACTCACGCGCTGCGGAACGATTTCTTGCAGCGCTGCGCGCGCAGTGCGAAGCGGCAGAATGACTGCCGCGGATGGAGGAAGATCGGCCATGGGCGATCTTCTGAACGAAAAAGAAATTTTGGAAAATGCCGTAACGCCGAAAGAGATCTGTCGCTTTGGGCTGAAAGTCCCGGCGGTCACCATGCTTATCCTGGGAGTTCAGTTCTTTCTGAAGCGAGGCTAAGGTGTTGGCGTCAATGAAAATTGCGGAACCTATTGACACTATAAGAATGATTCCATATAATAACCAAGAAAATAAGTGCGTGCTCAAATTATTTTGGTGTCAATGTAGAAGTCGTGCGATTTGCTTAAAGCCGGGGCGGCGTGAGGGAATCCGTGGTCTTGAAGTGTGGGGGAGCTGGGGAGTGTTCGTGTAATGCAGTGTAAAAAATTTCTGTGTAAATAATTTTTTGCCATTTTTGACAGGGGGAGAGATTCCGCGATGAACGATTTCAAAAAGAAACTGGAGAAAAAGCTTCGCGATCCCGAGTACAAGGCGAAGTGGGACGCTTACGATCCTGAGTATCAGGTCATCAAGACTCTGATCGAAGCGCGCCGCAAGAAGAACGTCACGCAGAAGCAGCTCGCCGAGATGACGGGCATCACGCAGCCCGACATCAGCCGTCTCGAGAACGGGCGCGGCAACCCGTCGCTGCGAACGCTCAACAACCTCGCCAAAGGATTGGGCATGGCGCTTAAGGTGGAATTTGTCGACGTCAAAAAGAAGTAGTTTTTTCTGCGTGGTTAGGAAATTTACGAAAAATCCGTCAGACACTTCCGAAAAACGGAATGTCTGACGGATTTTTGTATTCGTTCTCAGCTGAGCAGCATGCGGTCGTTGTCCAGATTTTTCTGCATCGCCTCCTTGAAGCGGTCCAGCAACGCGGGCACCGTCATACGGGCGCGCTCCTCGTCCCGCAGGTCGAAGAGGATGCGCCCGTTGTCCATCATGATCGTGCGCGAGCCGAGCGCCAGCGCCGAACTGATGTTGTGCGTGATCATCATGCAGGTCAGTTTGTTTTCGGCGACGATGTTTTTCGTCAGCGCCAGCACTTTTTCCGCCGTGGCGGGATCGAGCGCCGCCGTGTGCTCGTCGAGCATCAGCAGTTTCGGCGTCACCAGCGTCGCCATCAGCAGTGTCAACGCCTGACGCTGGCCGCCCGAAAGCGTGCCGACGCGCGCGCTCATACGGTTCTCCAGCCCCAGCTCGAGCGTGGCGACGCGGTCGCGCAGATATTTCTTTTCGCGCGCCGAGAGGCCAAAGGGGGAGACGTGCTCGTCGTTGCGGATGAAGGCCAACGAAAGGTTTTCCTCCACCGACATGGAAGGCGCCGTGCCCTGCATGGGATCCTGAAAGAGGCGGCCGATGAAGTGAGCGCGCCGGTAATCTTTCATGAAGGTGATGTCCTGTCCGTCGAGCGCGATGCGGCCGCTGTCCACGTAAAAGGCGCCGCTGACGGCGTTGATGATCGTCGACTTGCCGGCGCCGTTGGAGCCGATGACGGTCACGAACTCGCCGCGATCGAGGTGCAGCGAGAAGTTTTCCAGCACTTTTTTCTCGCTGGCCGTGCCGGGGTCGAAAGTCTTGCTGATCCTGTCGAGAGTCAGCATCGACGGTTCGCCTTCTTCCGCAGCGCGAACCTGACGCGCGACGCCAGCGCCGGCCAGGAGATAGCCGCTGCCACGATCAGCGCCGAGAGCAGCTTGAGGTCGTTGGCCGACACCGACGAGGAGATGGCGCCGGCGATGATAAGCCAGTACGCCGCGCCTCCCAGCAGCGCCGCGGAAACGCCGCGACGCACGGACGGCCAGCGCATGGCGCCGGTCAGCACCTCGCCGATGATCAGCGAAGCGAGACCGATGACGACCATGCCCGTACCCATGGTGATGTCGCAGAACTGCTGGTACTGTGCGATCAGCGCGCCGGACAAGGCCGGCATGGCGTTGGCCAGACACAGGCCGACGGTGATCGTATACTGCGGATTGATGGAGGAGGCGCTGACCATGCGCGGATTGTCGCCGGTGGCGCGGATCGAGAGCCCCAGTCGCGTGCGCAGAAAAAACACGAGCATAAGCCCCACGGCCACGGCTGCGCCCACGGCGATCAATAATCGTGTCCATGGCTGCGCGACGCGCGGCAGCGCGGATTTCAGCACCGAGAATACGGTGTCCAGACGCAGCAGCGTCAAGTTGGCGCGCCCCCCCATGACGCGCAGGTTGACTGAGTAGAGTGCCGTCATTGTGACGATGCCGGCAAGGATCGACTGGATCTTCAATTTCGTCTGCAAAAAGGCCGTTACAAGGCCGGCTCCCGCGCCGGCCAAAGCGGCGCAGACCAGCGCCAAGAATGGATGCCCCGTCGCCGTCAGCGCCGCCGATACGGCGGCTCCCAGCGTGTAGCTGCCGTCGACGGTCATGTCGGCGATGTTGAGAGTACGAAAGGAAAGGTACAGGCCCAGCGCCACAAGGCTGTAGATCAGCCCCTGCTCGACCGCGCCGCGAATCAGAAAAAGGCTCATGAGAAACAGCGGCTCCGCCGGGCTACTTGACGTATTTGGAAACGTCGACGCCGAGCGCGGCGGCAGTTTCGCCGTTGACCACGACCGAGACCTCGTGCAGCACTTCCACGGGCGTATCGGCGATCTTTGCGCCGTTCAACACGCGGATGATCATCTGCCCCGCCTGGCGTCCCAGATTCGTGTAGTTGATGCCGCTCGTGGCCAGCCCGCCGTCGTGCACGAGCGAGTCCACAGCGGTATAGACGGGCACCTTGTGCTCTATGGCCACCTGCGACAGCAGCGGCATGGCCAGCGCCGTGGTGTTGTCGTCGGGCACGTAAATGGCGTCGACCTTGCCCATCAATGAGTTGACGGCGGGGACGACTTCGGCGGCGGTGGAGACGACGGCTTCGCGGAAGGCGATGCCGCGCTTGGACATTTCGGCCTCGGCCTTGCGTACCGTGTTGGTGGAGTTGGCTTCGGCGGTATTGTAGATGATGCCGTAGTTCTTCAGGCCAGGCGTGAGCTCTTCGGCAAGGTCGAGCACGTTGCTGGGATGGATGGCGTCGCTGACGCCGGTGACGTTGCCGTCAGGCCGGGCGGGGTTTTTTACCAGCCCGGCGGCAACAGGGTCGGAGACGGCGGCGAAGACCACGGGAATTGTCTCCGTGGCCGCGGCAGCGCCCTGCGCGGCGGGCGTGGCGATGGGGACGATGACATTCACTCCGCGGGCGACGAACTTCTGGCAGATGGCGCTGATCAGCGAAGGCGAATTCTGCCCGTTCTGGTAGTCGATCTCCGCCACGTCGGGACCGTAGCCGGACGCTTTGAGCTCGGCGAGGATGGCAAGGCGCACTTCGTCGAGCGAAGGATGCTCGACCAGCTGGACGATGCCGACGCTGAGCTTCGGAGCGGCCAGGGATGACGAAGCGTACAGGGCCAGCAGGGCGCAGGTCGCGAAGAATTTTTTCATGGTCATGACAAAAACCTCTCTTTCGAAAATGATTTTTTCCGGGACGACGAAATTCACAACGGCCGACGCATGGTGCCGGGGCAGCGAGTTTTTCCTCCTTTCTCAAAAAACAAGGCCTGCCCCTGAACGGATACGTTCAAGGACAGGTCCTGAAAAAAGGCCTGCGGTGCCACCTTGATTGCCTTTCGCGAAAAAGGCCGCTCGCGGGATGCCAACACATCCCCGCTCTGTTACGGGAGCTCCCGTCGGGCCCTACTGGGCGAGCTTTCGCCGTTTGGGTCCGCCCTCGGCGGTCCATTTGTCCGAGCCGCATTTCTGCCGGGATCTCAGCTGCCCCGGCTCTCTGTGAGCGCGCGCTGCGGTTTTATCTCCGCGTCTTCGGTTTGGCGTTGTGAAGTCGTTGGGATTATTTAAGCACGAAATTCGAAAAAAGCAAGTGTTTTTTTACGGCCGAGCACGAGCGGGCGAGTCCGTATTTATGACTTGATGTATTATAATGGCGCTGACATGAGACGGCGTTTTACCGTGAACGAGGGAGAAATATCACATGCTTGTTTCGACGAAAGGGCGTTATGCTCTGCGCGTACTGATCGATCTGGCCGAGCATCAGACGGGAGATTATGTGCCGTTGCGGGCGATCGCGGAGCGCCAGCAGATCTCGGAAAAGTATCTGGAAGCCATCCTCAAGTCGCTGGTGCGCGACAAGATTCTCGCCGGCATGCGCGGCAAAGGCGGCGGCTACAAGCTGGCCGTCGCGCCGGAAGAACTGACGGTGGGGCACATTCTGCGGTTGACCGAACCTTCTCTGGCGACCGTGAGCTGCCTGGCGGAGCGCGGCGAAAAGTGCGGGCGCCGCAGAGAATGCCGCACGTTGCCCATGTGGCGGGAACTGGATTCGATGATCCTCGCCTATCTTGACGGGCGCAAGCTGGCGGATCTGGTCAAAAAAGGCGGTTCCGGCGCCGACAGCCTTTGAAAGAGCAAAAATTCCGGGCTTCCCGCGGTCGGAGCATTTCGGCGCGGGGAGCTTTTTTCCGTCCTGAAGTTCGCCTTTTTGATCTGATACTGATTTTCAATGAGAAAGCGTCATGGAGAATGCCACGCTGGCGCGCGATTTCATGCAGTTTTCGACGCGCTTTCGGCGCTCCGAAAAGGGCGAAGAATTTTTTGCCCTTTTTAACGAAAAGAGTACGAATTTTATAAAATGCGGAACGGGAAAAACTTTGCCGTTTTCCCCGCCCCGCATTTTTCGTGCTCGTCGTCCAAAGAAAACGGGAGGAAGAACGTCGCGGTCTGCAGCGTCTTTCCTCCCGTTTTCTCACCTTGCCAGCAATCGCGCCGACGAGGCGTATTCGCGCGCGAACGCGGCGAAATCCATATCGAGCCCGCGGATCTTGCGCAGGATGCGCGCGAAGAGCTGGACGCAATAGCGGCAGTCGGCCAACGCGCGGTGGTGCCCGCCGGCGTCGAAGTCGAAGAAGCGGCTCAGGCTTTCCAGGCTGTAGCTGTTCAGCCCGGGAAAGGCCTGCCGGCTCAGCCTGAGCGTGTCGAAGACGGCGGGGCTGTCCCATTGGAGGCGCTGACGCCGCACGACGGGGTTGAGAAAGCTCATGTCGAACGGCGCGTTGTGCAGCACCAGCGGCGACGGCCCCACGAAGTTTACGAGCGCGGCGACGGCGTCGGCGGCGCGGGGCTGGCCGCGGACCATGGCGTCGTCGATGCCGTGGATGGCGGAGACGTCGCGCGGGATGGGACGCCCGGGATCGACCAGCATTTGGAAAGGCCGCTGCGAACCGTCGGGGAAGATTTTCAGCGCGGCGATCTCGACGATGCCGCAAAAGGCGGGACTCAATCCGGTGGTTTCGATGTCGAGGGCGGTGAAGCCCGTTTCGGCGATGGAGAGAGGCATGACGCGCCTCCTTTCTGTTCGTTGCCTGGGCGGCCCGAGGAGAGCCGTCCGGCGTGAAAAAGTCTAGTGCAAAAGCGCGCGCTCTGTCAAGAGCCCGCGACAGAGTTCGAAAAAGCGAAGGTCCGGGGAATGGATTTTCCATCCGGAACCTTCGCTTTTTTGAAAATCTATGCCGCCGGCTTTCAGGGACGTTCCGGCGACGGCTTGCGCCGCGCGGCGGCGCTTTGTTTGAGCGCCGGCGTCAGGGCGGCGGTGGGGCAGGCGCGAATGCAGCGGCCGCAACGGATGCATTCGTCCCCGTTGGTGCCCTGCGGCAGTTTCAGCGTCATTGGGCAGGACACGGCGCAGCGCCCGCAGGCGACGCATTTCTGCTCGTCGAAGCCGTAGCGGAGCAGGGCAATGCGGTTGAAGAAACCATAAAAGGCGCCCAGGGGGCACAGATACTTACAGAAAGGGCGGAACGACTTCACCGACAGGACGATCAGCGCGATCAGCAGCGCGCTTTTCCACGTGAACAGCCATCCGGCCGCGCCGCGCAGATTTTCGTTCAGGCTCAGCAGCGTCCAGCCGCCCATCAGCGTACCCGAAGGACAGATGTACTTGCAGAACCACGGATAGCTGACGCCGATCAGATCGTCGCGCACGAACAGCGGCAGGATGACGACGAACAGCGCCAGCACGGCGTATTTCAGCCGCCGCAGGGCGCGGTCGCCGGGCAGGTTCAGACGCTTGCGCCCGAGCGGGATCTTGTAAAGCAGGTCCTGAACCAGCCCGAACGGGCAGAGCCAGCCGCACACGAAGCGCCCCAGCAGCGCCCCGAACGCGAACAGAAAGCCCACGACGTACAGCGGCAGC
>ERZ773134.2337-NODE-2337-length-13669-cov-12.310195_pt1 | contig 13669 bp, 10 predicted proteins | sample MGYA00580856_ERZ773134 | MGnify/ENA primary metagenome ERZ773134 (study PRJEB29015, sample SAMEA2737823) | human gut metagenome | biome: human gut; feature: human-associated habitat; material: faeces | place: China | collected 2012 ... | reverse complement strand
AGAAACATAATATTTCGTTTATACCGTTTTTCTTTTTCATTAACATATAAAATTCTGACTTGTGAAAGGACGCTTATATCTGCCCTTCACGCCCTAGGAAAGCACCACAAAATCTGCTGCTCCACGGTAAGTTAAACTCTGGTTATTTAAACAAATTTTTGAAGAACTCCCCAATCGCACTAAAGATATTTCCAAAGAAATTACCAATAGATGCCATGATTCCGGAAGAGCTTCCTCCATTTTTAAAGGAATTGTAGAGAGAGGCTGCGTAATCCACCAGTCCACTTAAATCAATTCCAAGAGAAGTGATTTTCAAAAGAAGATCTACGATTTTCTGTCTCTCATCATCAGATAAAGTGACGCCATATTTATCACAGGCTTCATCAATTGCTTCGTTGATACTCTTCTCGTCAGTCAGTCCTTTTTCTGCGATCAGTGACTTGATGTAAGCAATAAACTCCTCCACTTCCTGATCGGTCAGACCCTGAATGGAAGCTTCCAGTTCTCCGGTGACAACAAGTTCATTTAACGCTGCATCTACAACGTTATCCTGTACTGCTTCCCCGGTCATTGCCTCATATGCCTCAAAGATTCCAACCAGTGCAGCGGTTCCGGAAATTGGCTTAGGACCTGCAACGATGATATCTGCATCTGTAATTCCAGCAGTTGTCAGCGCATTTTTGTACATACCAACGGTACAGTATGTGATATTGTTCGTAGAAATGTTTAATCCATTTCCTTTTTTACGTTTTACGATCACGACAGAAGACCATGACTTGCTTCCAATTTTGGAAGAATCCACATAGGAATCCAGATACTGATGCTCCTGTGCATTTGTAACGTAAGTCACGTTATAATTTGCCAGATTGGCAGGATCGATTCCCATAAGGGATAATACGGTATTTTTCTGGTCATCGGACAAATCCGCGCCGAGTGCAAGATAAGGTTTATCATCTTTCTTAATCTCAACATTATCGTTATTCTCATCCACAATGACATCTCCAGTCACATTTTCTGTGGATTTTTTATCATCTTCTACCGTTACCCCACCTGTAACATTATCGGTTGTGCCACTGGTGGAAGTATTTGTGCTGTCAGAATTTGTTGTTGTACTGCTCTGCGAATCTGAAGCCGCATTATTGGTTGTATTGCTCTGTGAATCTGAACCTGTACTGTTCTGTGTATCTGAACTTGTGCTGCTCTTTGAATCTGAAGCTGTGCTGTTTTGTGTATCCGATCCTGTATTTCCAGTCGAACCGGCATTGGTATCTGCACCTGTTGCACTGCTGTCATTCTGCGTTGCTGCATTATTCTCTGACTGTGTTGTCTGGGAATCACCGGATGTGGCATTGCTCTCTTCCTGCCCGGTGGAGTTCTGCGCAGAAGCATCTGCTGCAAATGATGTCACATGTGTTGGTATCATCATCACTGCAGCTAAAATAATTGCTGCAATTCTCTTTGTCATTCTCTTTCTCTTCACTTTTTCTTCCCTCTCTTTTTATTGCGGATCGCAGTATTTGCTCATATGAAAACCATCATTTCCACATAATAAAAATCTGCTTTGAGATTCCCCAAAACAGATTTTTATTTTACTACATCTCACTATAAATCACAAGTTAACATAATATGTTTATAAAAAATTAAGAAACCTATATACTTTTTCCTCATCATTTCGTAATACCCTATAGGAAAAATTGTCTGTATCCATATTTTTACGTATCGATCCGCACTCTCATCCATGCAAGAAGATCTGCATACACTTTATCGCGGTCTGTCTCATTTAAGATTTCATGTCTGTCATTTTCGTAAAGCTTATATGTAATGTCCAAAGAACCTGCCTCTTTGAATAGATCATACACTTTTTTCACGCCGACACCATTATCTCCCACCGGATCATCCTGACCGGATACAATAAAAATTGGAAGCTTGTTTGGTACTTTCTTCACATTTTCCAACTGATTATCGTAGAGAACTGCTTCCATCAGCCCCAGATAGCCGTTTAATGTAAATTTGAACGTACACCGCGGTTCGCTATAATAAAATTTTACAATATCCTCATCTTTTGTAAGCCAGCTGTTTGAAAGTGTTTTTCCAGAAAGATCATATTTCTTATATGGTCCGCCAAACGACAGCGATTCTACCAGTTTGCTTCTGTGATGCCAGCCAAAAATTTTTGCAAGGAATTTGCACACGTTGATTCCAAGTTTGGTCGTATTGTCCGGCACACAACCGGTTCCCATAATGATTGCCCCTCTCAAATCATCATTGTGAATGGTGAGGTATTTCCGAAGCATATAAGATCCCATACTGTGTCCCATCATAAAATAAGGAACACCCGGATTTTCTTTCTGGATCATCGTGCGCAGTGCATGCATGTCTGCGATCACCGTGTCACTCGGATTTTCCGCAAAATATCCCCAGTCATCTTTGGATGCTACGGAATCCCCATGTCCTAAATGGTCATGTCCCACCACCATAAAGCCATTCTCTGTCAGAAATTCAGCAAATGGTCTGTAGCGTTCTACAAATTCGATCATGCCATGTGTGATCTGTAAAATTGCCTCATAATTTCCATCTTCCGGAATCCATCTGACTGCATGGATGGTTGTTTTGCCATCCGCTGATAAAAATGTAAACTTCTCCTCTTTTGCCATACTTTTTCCCCTCTCTTACTCTTTTTGTGATTGTAAGTAAATGCTGTTTTTTAACCTATGGCTTCTTTATTCTGTCTGGACGAAACGATGGACTTCCTCCACATTACGTTCTAATTCATCCGCGCATTCTTTGTGCTCTTTCCACTCCTGACGCAGTGTTTCCGCTTTGGATAACACTCTGCTCTGCACTTCGAAAAATTCATTTTCACCCTGACAGAGACTTTCTAATATTTCTTCAATATCGGTTTCTTCTTCCACATTTTCATGATCTGTTTCCGCCACCTCTGTGTCTCTGCTTTCCAGAAGTTTTACCATGGCGCTGTTATTTTCTTTTAAAAGATCATTTAACAACTGGATCTGTTTCTCTGCCGCTGTGGCAGTTTCCTCAAAACCACTGATTTTCGTAAGCACATCCGCAACTGCCGAAGTATACTGTTCTGCATTCACACGCACTTCCTCTGCCGCTGTCACAAATTTTCTTCCGTCTTCTCCCATGCGTCCTGCTTCAATTGCTGCGCCAAGTGCCAGAACTCCCATATTCTGTGAGATATCTGCCAGTTTCTTTAACGCATCCCCAACAGACTTTCTCTCCTGACAATATGCCTCATAAAATGATGCAATCTCCTTCATTGGTGTTGTGACATGCTTGTTCTGCTCTACAACTCTGGCTATTTCCCCGTGTTCATCCTTCATCTGACGGCGGAGTTCTTCTTTTTCCTGCTGCAGTCTTGTATTCTGCTCATTCTTTTTCATAAGCTGCTGTTTCAACAGTACGGTCTGTCCTGAATTTGCCTCTGAACACTCTTTTAACAATTCCAATTCCTCTGAAACTGCCGCAATGGTCTCATCCAGTTCCGTTTTTGAGATCGTCATCTGCACCACTGTCTCTTCTGCGCTGTCTTTTGCTTTTGCAATATTAGAAATCCGCTCCTGCAGACGGTTCTGTTTTTCCTGTAATGCCAGAAGTTCCTCTTCCAGTTCTTTTGCTTTTTTTCCACCAAACATATGCCATCCTCCAGTTTTACTGATAATTTCGAATGATAACCTGTACGCTTTCCACTCCATTATACTCGTTAATCTCCGGATAGTACACAATCATTATCCTCAATTTGTTTATCTGTCCGCGAAAAGCTTTTTCCACTTCCGCACTTCCATACTTTTCCGCATAATATGCTTTGAACGCCTCAATATCACCAAAATAGACTGCCGATACCGCCTCTCCCGCGACTGTCAGGAGATTCAGCCGCAACACATTCTGATTTTTTCCGACCACAAAAGCCTTTGTGATACTCAGATTCTTATCGGCAAACTGCGGCTTGATATTAGCTTTACCAAAAGGCTCCAACACCGCAAATTCCCGGATAAGACCGGCATCCGCATACGCCGCGGGCATCGGAATATCAATTTTGATCTTCGGGATCAGGTCATCCTCCGTGAGTTCTGCACAGGCATTGATTTTTTTTCGGAACTTATCCACATTTTCTTCTGGAAGAGATAATCCTGCCGCCATCGGGTGTCCTCCGAATTTGTCTAAAAGCTCCCGGCACTTACATAGTTCCTCATACATGGAATACTCCTCAATGGAACGCCCGGAGCCTTTCACGCCCTCCTCTGCCTTCGTCAGCACAAATACCGGCTTATGATAGACCTCCCGGATACGTCCTGCAATGATTCCTGCAAGACTTTCGTGCACCTTTGGCAGATAAATGACAAGGACTTTATCCGACATGTAATGTTCCTCAACCACATGTTTTGCCTCCTCAACGCCGTCTGCTGTCATATCTTTGCGCTGCTGGTTTAACTCCACAAGCTCCCTTGCCGTTTTTGCTGCGTCTTCCTCTCCCTGTAAAAAAAGAGACAATGACAGCTTTGCCGTATCAAGTCTGCCGCTCGCATTGATGCACGGTCCCAACACAAAACCAAAATGATATGCATTGACCTGTTCCGGTTCTAAATGATTCTGAAAGATCAGAGCCCGCATACCCGGATTTTTTGTATGGCGGATACGTTTTAACCCTTCTTTCACCAAAATGCGGTTTTCGTCTGTCAGATCCATGACATCGCCAACGGTTGCAAATGCAACATTTTCCAGAAATTCATAGGTTTCTTCCAGGGCAAATCCCATTTTTTCATACAACACCTGCAGCACTTTCCATGCGACTGCTGCTCCACATAACTCTTTAAAAGGATACGCACATTCCCGCTGTTTTGGATTCACGATTGCATCTGCGTTGCTGCTAAGAAACTGTTTTTCCCCATTTTCCTCGATATAGGGAATCTCATGGTGATCGGTCACTAACACGGTCATCCCAAGTTCTTTGGCATGCGCAATCTCTGAGATTGCAGCAATTCCGTTATCGCACGTAAGAATGGTATCCATTCCGTCTTTTTTTGCCTGATCGATCAGATTCTCATTGATCCCATAACCATCCTTCATGCGGTCCGGAATCTGCGTGGAAACATTTCCGCCACAATGCCGGATTCCCTGATACAAAATATAGGTTGACATAACTCCATCTATGTCATAATCGCCGATAATACGGACCGGCTTTTGTTCTTCTATTTTTGTTTTTAAAATTTCTGTGAGGATTTCTACATCTTTTAGTAAATGTGGATTATATAAATCCTTTAAAGTACCATGCAGATACTTCTCAAAAGCCGCCTCCCCGATCACCTCACGATTACGGATAAGACGCGCTGTGACAGGGCTGATCCCGAACTTTTTACCAAGTTTTTCAAAATCAGCCCCTTTATTGATTACAAACCATTTTTCCATGTAACACCTGCTGCCTGTTTTTTCTTATGAATTTATCTTTTAATAATGCACTTCCATCAGCATCAGTCCACATGCCGGTGCTGTATAGCCTGCGTTCTCCCGGTTTTTGCTCTCTAAGATCTGCGGCAGCTCCTCCGGCGCTCTCCTGCCATCCCCGACCTCGATCAGCGTACCCGTCAGGATCCGCACCATATTTTGCAAAAATCCATTGCCCCGGTAATCGATCCAGAGATCATTCCCTTTCTTCGTAAAATTGATCTCATAAATTGTGCGGACTGCCGTTTTTTTCATTTTCTTATTTCCGCAAAATGAAGTAAAATCATGTGTTCCGATCAGATAGGAAGCAGCTTCTTTCATGCGCTCCACATCGAGTGTTTTCTCATACTGGTACTCATATTTCCGCTCGAAAACATCCGAGATCTCTCCCATATGGATGTGATAGCGGTAGGTCTTTTTCTTTGCGGCGTAGCGGCTGTGAAAACGCTCGTCCACCTGCTCAACCGCAATAACGGCAATGTCATCCGGCAGATAATGATTCAGATAGGACAGGATCTTTCCCTCCGTAAAATGCTCCTCAATATGAAAATTTGCCACCTGGCCTTTGGCATGCACGCCCGCATCCGTTCTCCCCGAACCGATGACTTCCACCGCGTGTCCTGCCATCTGTCCCAGCACTGCTTCTATTTTTCCCTGAATGGTCAGCCCGGTGCTGTTCTGCCCCTGCCAGCCCTTGTATCTTGTCCCATCATACTGGATTGTAATTTTATAGTTGTTCATACTTTTTATCCCTGCTTTACTGCAATTTAAACTGTCTTTTAGTTTAACACATTTTCCACTCAAATCCTAGTCTGCGATCTGTCCTGAAACGTTTTTGTGCCGGGGAACTGAAAAATACCAATCCCCCGGCACATTTACTCTGCATTTTATACCAGTTCTGCAATCCTTGTCACCGCAACATAGATCTCCGATATTTTATACCAGGTACGGTAATCTACCACTCCCGTCACAGGCAATCCAAAAATAGACTGGAATTTTTCTACTGCTGCCTTCGTTGCTTCTCCGTAAATCCCATCCGGTGTGATCGTCGGGATTGCCGGATAGGCCTGCGAGATTCTCGCTAACTGTTCCTGGATCTGCCGGACCTTATCTCCGGCAGCGCCCACTTCCAGATTATACCGCGGCCAGGATGCAGGGATACCGGAAATCTCCTCCGCTGTATTGATAAACATATTATCACCATAATAATAACGGAGAATTTCTATCGTTTCGTAGTTCTGATCCCCAAGATATTTGCTTCCCCACTGGCTCAGCCAGTTGCTGCACGTCACGCGCTGTCCGTCACAATACTGCGTCAGGATTGGCTGTCTCACATTCGGTCTGGAAAGATAATTCTGGAACATTTCATCTACCACATCCGAGATACTCTGGAAAATATTTCTTCCATATACAAATTTCTGGTCAAAAGCAGTGGATGTCGTGATGGTGAAGTTATAGCCTTTGTTCCGGTACCATTCCGTGTAAACCCTGTTTAATGTAAAGGACATGATTGCAAGGATATTGGCACGCAGCGTGCTGTCCGGCCACGTGCTGTATATCTCGCTGGATGCCACATTTTTGATGTAATCCCGGTAACGGACATAATAATTTGCCGCATTGGGATCCGATGGCGGTCCGTCATGAACAACGACAAATTCCGGGATCACCACTTTACTCAGCACGATCTCCCCTGAGTCGGAGACAGGCTTGATCTCGGACTCTGCTATTTTTGCCGGGAAATTGCCAAACAACGTATTGACCGGAATCACAATGGAATCTATTTGATTTTCTTCCTCATTTTCTTCCTCATTTTCTTCCGCCATTCGCACCTGTTGCAATGCGAGCTGCTCTGAAAAAACCTGAACGCCCGAAATACTGACGGGACGATATCCCGGTGCGGTAACTTTGACTGTATATTGGGCAAATGGTTGATTTTCGGAGGGTTCCATCGAGTATTCAAGCGGAGGCGCATCAAGCGTAAGTTTTTCCGACATTCCCGAATCATCCGCGCTTACCTCCTCCACCGTGGAATCCGGATCTCCAGAATAGGAAATGGTGATTCTTGCTCCCTCAATCGGTCTTCTGGTCCGGTTTGTAAGTACTTCTACTTTGAGGCTTCCTTTATCTACAGCCTCTGTCTGGGCATATTTGATATCTGGCATGAACAACCTCTTCATACATTTCCTTATATTATATGCTCAGACATGCAATCCTGTTCTGCTTCCTGTGCAAAACATTCGATTTCCCAACTTCTCAATTTTTATTTCCGTTCTTTATCAGAATCCCCCAAATCTTAATTCTTACTCTACCGTAACTACCTTCGCCAGATTTCTTGGCTTATCAACATCAAATCCCTTATCGGATGACACGTAATATGCTAAAAGCTGTAATGCAACCGATGCAGGTAAAACCATAAATTCATCCTGCATATCCGGAAGCTTGATCACCTGATATTCGGTATCAAGATCACCGGAAAGTGCCTCTTTGATAAATAATACAATATCTGCACCTCTGGATTTTACTTCCTTAATATTGGAAAGCTCTTTTGACATGAGTTTTTCCTGTGTTACCGTTGCAACAACCGGTGTATTGGTCGTGATCAGTGCAATTGGTCCGTGTTTTAATTCGCCGGAGGCATAAGCCTCAGAGTGGATATACGAAACCTCTTTCAGTTTCAGTGATCCTTCCAGCAGGATAGAGTAATCCAGTCCACGTCCGATCATAAACAGATCCTTTGCTTCCAGAATCTTCTTTGCGATCACATGGATGTCACGTCTTTTCTCCAATACTTTCTGCATCACTTCCGGAACACGCTCTAATTCTGCGATAAAGCTCTTTGTCTGCTCCTCTGTGTAGACACCTCGCAATAATGCCATTTTTGCAACCACAAGATAAAATACGGAAAGCTGTGTTGTGTAAGCTTTTGTACTTGCCACTGCAATTTCAGGTCCTGCTGCGGTGTATAACACATAATCACTTTCTCTTGCAATGGAAGAACCTTTTACGTTGATAACGGATAAACATTTTGCGCCCTGTCTCTTCGCATATTTTAATGCTTCCAAGGTATCAATTGTCTCACCGGACTGTGATACTGCGATCACCAATGTTTTCTCATCAATGACCGGATCGGAATACATAAACTCTGATGCAAGTTCTACGTCCATCTGCACATGAACGATAGATTTTACCAGAGCCTGTGCCACAAGTCCCGCATGCATGGCTGTTCCGCATGCTACCACACAAATTCTGTCACAGTCTGTAAAAAGAGAATCCGGCACACCATCCGAGGTAAAATCAGGCAGACCGTTCACGATACGGTCTTTGATCGTATTCTTGATTGCTTCCGGCTGCTCCATAATCTCTTTTTCCATATAAAATGGATAACCATTCTTTCCCGCGCTGTTCAACTCCCAGTCAACGGACAAAAATTCCGGTTCTACCACATTGTCATTTAAATCCGTAAGTACCACATGATCTTTGTGCAACTCTAAAATGTGATATTCCGGTACAACAAAGTATTCATTTGTAAAACGGCAGAGTGCAGTCAGATCTGATGCAAGCATTGCTCCCTCTTTGCATATGGTTGCAACGATCGGGCTGACATTCCGGATCGAGTAGATCACATCCGGCTGATCTTCAAACAGGATCACAAGCGCAAAGGTACCCTTTAATTTGCTCACTGTTTTTTTGATCGCTTCCTTTGGATCTCCCTTGTAATAATGATTTAATAATGCAGCCGCAACTTCACTATCTGTTTCAGAATGAAGGATTTCCTGCAAATCGTAATCGGCGATCAGCTCACGATAGTTTTCGATGATCCCGTTATGAACCAGAGTCACTTTTCCCTGCTGATGCGGATGTGCATTCTGATCCGTAACTCCACCGTGAGTTGCCCATCTTGTATGTCCGATACCGCAGGTAGACAAAATCTTCTTCGAATCACAAATTGCTCTTAAATCACTTACTCTTCCGGCACATTTATAAACATTTGTCACATGGAAAGTTTCGTCTTTCACTGCAATACCCGCACTGTCATATCCACGATACTCTAATAATTCCAACGCATCTAATAAAACATCTTTTACGTTTTCACTGCCTGTATAACCTATAATTCCACACATATTAAATTTCCTCTTCTTTTCTATTTAAAATTTAAATCATATTCGAATTCAATTGTCCCATTATACCGTATTTGTTTTGCAGTCACCTGCATATTTGCCGGCATATCTCGCACTGGGAGGTACGAAAGGGCGTCCGCCGAATTTTCGATAACCCTTTTCCTCGTTAACCTGTGTATGGTCGTCCTCACAGGTACATGGCGCTAGAAGAGAAACCTAAATGTCTGCAATCAGTCACAGACAGGATCACATATCTGAAAATATAAACCTTATTCGATTATCAATGTGCTATATATATTGTAAATGCCTTCATAAATGCTGCTACATCTATGAAGGCATCTATAACATGATTACTATACTATGATATGTGAAAAATGTCCAGAAGTTATTTTACTTCTACTGTCCAGCCATATTTATCCGGGATTCTTCCCCACTGGATACCGGTTAAGGTATCATATAATTTCTGTGTCAGTTCACCGATCTCAAAGTTGTTGACTGTCACAACATCATCTTTGTAACGGAGCTCTCCGACTGGTGAGATAACGGCTGCTGTACCTGTACCGAATACCTCTTCCAATGTACCGTCATGTCCGGCTTTCATCAGATCATCTACGGAAAGTCTTGTCTCATTTACTTTGTAGCCCCAGTCACGGAGCAGATGGATCATGGAATCTCTTGTAACACCCGGAAGAACGGTTCCTTCGATTGGTGCTGTGTAGATTTCACCGGCAATTTTGAACATGATGTTCATGGTTCCAACTTCCTCTACATATTTACGATGCTCACCATCTAACCAGAGAACCTGTGCATAACCAAGTTTTTCTGCTTTCACCTGTCCCAGAATAGAACCTGCGTAGTTACCACCACATTTTGTAAAGCCTGTACCACCTTTTACAGCACGGACAAGTTCATCCTCAACCAGAATCTTAACCGGATTAAGACCTGCTGCATAGTAAGCACCTACCGGACAGCAGATAATCATAAACTTGTATGCGTTTGCCATATGTACGCCGAGTGCTGCTTCTGTTGCAAACATAAATGGTCTGATATAAAGGGAAGTGTTTGGTTCAGATGGAACCCAGTCAGCTTCTACTTTTACAAGTGCTTCCACTGCTTCGACAAACATATCAACCGGGAATTCCGGCATGCAAAGTCTTGCGTTGGAATTGATCATTCTCTTTGCGTTCATCTCCGGACGGAACAGCTGGATTTTTCCTTCTGCTGTACGGTATGCTTTCATACCTTCAAATGTTTCCTGTGCATAGTGAAGTGTCACACATGCCGGATCCATTGTGATAGGTCCTTCCGGAACGATTCTTGCATCTTTCCATCCGTCTTCTTTTGTCCAATCCATGACAAACATGTAATCTGTCATATACTTACCAAAACCAAGATTCTTCTGGTCTGGTTTCTCCTTTAATACCGGTCTTTTTTCAAATCTGATATCCATAATATCCTCCTTTTCCCATTACACTTTTGGGAAATTAACTTTGACAACCATTATGATACTTTCTTTTTTTCATGTCAAGATTATTCCGAAGCCTTATGTTATGTATAACTATTAGTTATTATCTGTTTTATTTTCTATAACCTGATTTTATTTTCTTTTTCAAGTGACTTTTCCACTCTCCTGTAATATAATAAAACTACCTAAAAAAATTATGAGAGGTGATCCCTATGCATACATTTCAGCCAATTCCAGTTGACATGCTGGACATGAATCCATTTACAAAAATCGGCAAAGAATGGGCGCTGCTCACAGCCGGAAATAAACAGGAATCCAATACAATGACCATTAGCTGGGGCGGTGTTGGTGTTTTATGGGGCAAAAATGTGGTCTATATTTTTGTCCGCGATTCCAGATATACCAAGGAACTGATCGATGCAGGAGACTTTTTCTCCCTTACATTTGTAAGCGACCAGTACCGTGATGCCTTGAATTACTGTGGCTCCCATTCCGGCCGGAACGAGGATAAGATTGCAAATGCAGGTCTTTCCGTGGACTACCGCCATGGAATCCCATACATTGACGAGGGAAATCTCGTCTTGGTATGTGAAAAAATGTCTGCTACCAGAATCACGGATGATTCCTTCCTTGATTCCGAGATTGCTGACAAATGGTACAAAGACGGTGACATGCACACCATGTACGTTGGTCAGATCATTGATGTGCTCGCAAGATGATCATTTCTGCTAAGCTCTGATTTTTTTGCAAAACCTGCATTCCTAAATCACAAAAGCCTCCAGGCAAAAATGATCCGGATTGCCTTTCATTGCAATTCCCTCATTTTTATCGGGAGGCTTTTTTTACTCATGAAGCAGATAACCACTTCTTATTCGACAAAAAAATTTATTTTATTTCAATGGATATTTCTCTGTCAAAGATTTCACGATTGCCTTTGCCTTGTCGGCTGCCGGCTCACCCTCTTTGATCATCACTGCGATTGCCTCTGCGATCTGATCCATATCATCCGTGTTTAATCCGCGGGAAGTTACCGCCGGAGTTCCAAGACGTACACCACTTGTCACAAATGGAGATTTCGGATCGTTTGGAATGGTATTCTTATTGCAGGTAATGTTGACGGAATCCAGAAGTTTCTCAACTGCTTTTCCGGTAAGATCATAATTGGTCAGATCTACGAGCATGAGGTGATTGTCTGTTCCACCGGATACGATCTTAATTCCACGATCCATCAGTCCCTTGCAGAGTGCCTGTGCGTTGTCAATAATATTCTGCTGGTAAACCTTAAATTCCGGCTGCAATGCCTCTTTGAAGCAGACTGCCTTGGCTGCGATCACATGCATCAGTGGTCCGCCCTGAATACCCGGGAAGATTGCTTTGTTAAAGTTATACTTGTCCGCAACTTCCTGACTGCTCAAAATCATTCCGCCTCTCGGTCCGCGCAGTGTCTTGTGTGTTGTGGTCGTCACAACGTGTGCATATGGAATTGGGCTTGGATGAAGTCCTGCTGCCACAAGTCCTGCAATATGCGCCATATCGACCATGAGCACTGCACCACATGCATCTGCAATCTCACGGAATCTCTTGAAATCAATGGTTCTCGCATAAGCGGATGCCCCTGCAATGATCATTTTTGGTTTACATTCCATTGCAAGTTCTTCCACTTTATCATAATCAATGAATCCCTCGTCATTGACACCATATGGTACTACATGAAAATAACTTCCGGAAAAATTGACCGGAGAACCATGTGTCAGATGTCCACCATGGTCTAAGTTCATTCCCATGATCGTATCACCCGGTTTTAAAATTGCAAACTGTACCGCCATATTTGCCTGCGCACCGGAATGTGGCTGCACATTGACATACTCACACCCAAATAATTCTTTTGCGCGCTCTCTTGCCAGTTCTTCCACAACGTCCACGCACTCGCAGCCACCGTAATATCTCTTTCCCGGATAACCTTCCGCATATTTATTCGTCAGGACACTTCCCATTGCTGACATAACCGCCGGGCTTACCCAGTTTTCGGATGCGATCAGCTCAATATGACTGTTCTGTCTGTCAAGTTCATCGGTAATTGCCTGTGCGACTTCCATATCCACTGCCTGAATATCTTCTAATGTGTACATAAACTCCTCCTTGTCTTCCGCCAGATTTTAAAGTTCATTATAAAGGACTTTCTGTAAATATTCAATTATAAATTTATTTAAAAAATGTATACACTGTCGCAAACCATGCCTTTATCACATCCCAAACCCATGCATATTCCCGATCAATGCCGCGATGCATATCTGCAAGATCAGGATCGCCGGCATTCCTACCACAAAATACCAGTGCTTTGTCTTATGATGAAACAGATACATGCCGGCCCACGTTCCGACACTGCCGCCTAAAATACTCACAAGGAAAAGTGTTTTCTCCGGTATCCGCCATACATGATGCCGCGCCTTGCTTTTGTCCATTGCCATCACTGCAAGTCCAATGAGATTCATAACGATCAGATAGATCAAAAGTCCTTTTTGCATTCTCCTGTCTCCCTTCGTTTTTTCTGTAAATGTGAAATGCAAAAGGGGCTGTGAAAAAAGAATAGTCCCGAAAAAAAAGAAAGACCAAGAGTTTA
>ERZ773134.2325-NODE-2325-length-13759-cov-6.219060_pt1 | contig 13759 bp, 14 predicted proteins | sample MGYA00580856_ERZ773134 | MGnify/ENA primary metagenome ERZ773134 (study PRJEB29015, sample SAMEA2737823) | human gut metagenome | biome: human gut; feature: human-associated habitat; material: faeces | place: China | collected 2012 ... | reverse complement strand
CTGGCACTGGCCCTCGTCAACCAGCTGCTGAGTGCAGCAGGCAAGCCGGTGCTGCCCATCGACAGCGCCAGCGTGGAGCAGTGGGTGACGGCTGGCCTGACCACCGCTGCCGCCATCTGGGCATGGTGGGAGAATAACTCCTTCACCCCCGAGGCCATCCACGCCGATGAGCTGCTGGATCAGATGCAGGGGAAGATCAAGTAAGAGTACATAGCAGCAGCCCCGGGGAGCCTGATGGTTCCTCGGGGCTGTTTTCTTTTGGCATATTTCGGCATATTCCGACGCATTCCGCATTATCCAGCACATTCTGACATTTTCCGGTTAAAGTTGGATAGAAAGGATGTGCAAACTATGCCCGACGTGAAAATTTCGAACTCCCCCGCCCAGCTGGATCAAATCCTCCGGCCGCTGGGGATTACCCGAAGCTCAAAGAATTACCGTGTTCTCTGCGACTGCGTGGCTCTGATCTGTGAGCAGGAGGACCGGCTGGAAGCCGTACAGAAAGAGATCTATACCCCCATCTCAGACCAGCGAAGCTGCAAGTGGTCTGCCATTCAAAGTGCCGTTCGGCGTGCAGCAGAGAAAGCCTGGGCGCTCAATCCCGAAGGCGTTCAGCAGTTGGCTGGCTACCCGCTGACCGGCGCACCCAGCGCGGTGCAGTTCCTGGAGATGCTTTACAATGCCGTGGTGAGGGGGTAACGAAAAAGGCTGCCACGCGAAAAAGTGGGTTTGACTGTGGGTTACAGCAAAAGAAAAACACCCAGAAACATACGTCTCTAGGTGTTTTATTTTGGTGGAGCGAAGCAACCCAAATCCGAACCATTGCCCTCTGGGGCATCTTTGGCGGCGATTTCATCGAAAGTGATGGTTTTTGTGCCATCTTTGTAGTTGAATGTAATCAAAACTTTTTCATCATAGAGATAAACCGCATTCACGAATGTATTGATAAGCGTTTCCCGGTGGCTTTTCACGTTCGGATCGAGCTTGCGGAAGTTGGTGAGCCAAAATTTTACAAAATCTGCACTGACCTTCGGCTTTGCCAGCTTTTCTTCCGCGATGCGGATCTCCAGTTCCTTCTGCTGAGCTTCCAATTTTTCCAAGCGTCCTTTGGTCGAGCTGGTCAGGATGCCCTCTTGAATCGCATTTAAAAGATTCTCAATGCCCCGTTCAATGTCTTTCATCTGTTTCTCCAGCAGAGGCAGCACCGTGTTCTCCTGTTCCTGAAGAATCATCACCGCATCCACGATAGACTGGATACAGTCATCGTCACGAATCATCTTCATGGTTTCGTTGACAACCAAATCCTCCAGCCACTCTTTACGAACGGTCTTTTTCTTGCAGGTCTTGGTGCGCTTGGCATTAGCACATTTATAATAATGGTGGACGTTCTTATTTCGACTCGTTCCGCACTCCCCGAACATCATCGCACCGCACATTCCACAGAACAGCTTGGTCGTCAGCAAATAATCGTCCTCCGCTTTGTGCCGAGCCGGAGCGCGGCGGTTCTTGGCAATTTTGTCCTGCACACTGTCGAACAGTTCTTTCTCAATGATAACCGGGATGCTGTCTGGCATCACAATGTCCTTAAAACGGTTCTCTCCGATATAGCGGCGATTCGTCAACAAAGTTTGAATACTGTTATAGGTGAACTTCTGGTTGCGGTTGGTGGTCACGCCACTGTCGTTCAGCCAGTTCATCAGTTCCTTCATGGTCGCACCATCGTTATACCGCTGAAAGGCTTCTACCACAAAGGGAGCTTTCAAAGGGTCGATTTGAAAGAACTTCTCCTCGTCCACTGTATAGCCGATGGGAATCGTTCCACCATTATATTTGCCCTTCAGAACATTCTCGGTCATGCCGCGCACGACCTTTTCAGAAAGTTCTGCGGAATAGTATTCAGCCATGCCGGTGAGCATACTTTTGACCATAATACCTGCTGGACCATCTGAAATTGGTTCAGTAGCAGACACCAGCTTGACATGATTCCTCTCTAACTGGTACTCATAGTGCGCTGAATCGTAACGGTTACGAGCAAAGCGGTCAAGTTTCCAAACCAGCACAATGTCAAACAACCGTTTCTCGCTGTCCTTGATCATCTGCTAGAACTCCGGGCGATTGTCCGTTTTGGCAGAGATGGCACGGTCAATGTAATGCTTGACTACCGTAATGCCATTCTTTTCGGCATACGCCGTACATTCCCGAATCTGACCTTCGATGGATTCTTCGCGCTGGTTGTCGCTGGAATAGCGGGCGTAGATCACGGCGGTCATGGCAGGCACCTCCCATTTAGATATTGTTGAGCAACAGATACTAAGCAATTGTTTCGTATAATTTATACCATGAATTTTACGTATTTTCAAGTACTTTGAAAAATTCTCATGAAGTATATCGCTTTAAAATTTATAAAAAGGAAACACTTGTAATATTGTGTTGTATCTTATAAAATAGAGGTATCAACAGTTTGCCCTAAGATAGCAAAGGTAGGTGCATCGTTATGACTCCGGAAGCAAGAGCGCGGGAACAGATCGATAACAGATTGCGGCAAAGTGGCTGGACAATTCAGGATCTGAAACAACTAAATCTGACGGTTGCTTCCGGTGTTGCAGTGCGCGAGTTCCCTACCAATACCGGTCCGGTGGATTATGCACTTTTCATTGAGGGAGCGCCAGTTGGTGTTGTAGAGGCAAAGAAGGACGAAGAAGGTCAAGCGCTGACAGACGTGGAAACGCAGTCCAGCCGCTATGCAAATAGCCAGTTCAAATGGGTAAAGCGGGAGTACAAGGTTCGGTTCGCCTACGAAGCCACTGGCGAATTGGTGCGTTTTACCGATTACGCAGATCTTAAATACCGTTCGCGCGAGGTATTCTCGTTCCACCGCCCGGAGACGTTGAAACGCTGGCTTGCTGAACCGGACACTGTGCGCAACAATCTGAAGCGTATCCCGCAGCTGGATGAATCGGGCTTCCGCAAATGTCAAATCAGTGCAATTCATGGTCTGGACACTTCGTTTTCAGAAAATCGGCCGCGCGCTCTTGTGCAGATGGCAACCGGCGCAGGCAAGACCTTTACAGCCATTACTGCCGCCTATCGGCTGTTGAAATACGGCAGAATGAATCGCATCCTTTTTCTGGTAGATACCCGCAGCCTTGGTGAACAGGCCGAGCGCGAGTTCATGGCCTACAAGCCCAATGACGATCCTCGCAGCTTTTCGGAATTGTATGGTGTACGCCGGTTAAAAAATTCTTATATTTCCGGGGATGTACAGGTCTGCATCAGTACGATCCAGCGGATGTATTCCATTCTAAAAGGGGAAGAACTGGACGAACAGGCAGAAGAGATTCCTTTTGCGGAATATGTCACCGCCGAAAGCAAAGCACCAAAAGAGGTCGTCTACAATGCCAAAATTCCGCCGGAGTTCTTTGACTGTATCATTGTAGATGAATGCCATCGTTCTATTTACAATGTATGGAGTCAAGTGCTTTCCTATTTTGATGCGTTTATCATCGGCCTGACCGCTACGCCGGATAAGCGAACCATCGGCTACTTCAATGAAAATTTTGTCAGCGAATATACGCGAGAGCAGGCTGTTCTGGACGGCGTTAACGTTGGCGAGGACATTTATCTGATTGAAACCGATGTGACGAAAAATGGTGCAACCATCCTGAAGCAGTTGATCGAGCGGCGTAACCGCCTGACGCGCGCAAAACGCTGGGAGCAGATGGACGAGGATGTGTTCTACACACAGTCCAAACTGGATAAGGATGTCGTAAATCCAAGCCAGATCCGTGCTGTGATTCGCACCTTCAAAGAAGCACTCCATACCACGTTGTTCCCCTACCGGAAAGAAGTCCCCAAAACGCTGATTTTTGCCAAAACAGACAGCCATGCAGACGATATTGTGCAGATCGTCCGGGAAGAATTCGGCGAAGGAAACGATTTTTGCAGAAAGATCACTTACAGTGCGCAGAATCCGGAAGCCGTTCTCAGCTCGTTCCGGAATGACTACAACCCACGTATAGCCGTTACCGTGGATATGATCGCGACCGGTACGGATGTAAAGCCCATCGAGTGCCTGCTGTTCATGCGGGATGTGCGCAGTAGCAATTACTTCGAGCAGATGAAAGGCCGCGGCACCCGTACGCTGAGCAAGGATGATTTACAAAAGGTAACACCTTCTGCTACGGAAAACAAAGATCACTTTGTGATCGTGGATGCAGTGGGTGTAACCAAATCCAAAAAGACCGAGACCCGCACGCTGGAACGCAAGCCAGCGGTTTCCATGAAGGAACTGATGATGAACATTGCACTCGGTGCGCGGGATGAGGATACCTTGACTTCTCTTGCAAACCGTGTGATTCGTCTCAGCCGCAGGATGGAACGCAGCGAACACAAGCAGTTCAAAGAAACCGTAGGGCAGACCGCAGAGCAGGTTGCGGAGAATCTGCTGAATGCCTTTGATGAAGATGTCATTCAGGCCAAAGCACAAGCAGAAAGCGGCGTGCTTACGCCCGCACCGGAACAGCTTGCACAGACCCAGAAAGAGCTCATCAAACAGGCCGTTGCACCTTTCCAGAAGCCGGAAGTGCGCGATTTTATTGAAAATGTCCGCCGTAGCCATGATCAGATCATCGACAGCGTTAATCTGGACAAAGTACTCTTTGCCGGTTATGACACCAATCAGGAGGAAACGGCAGACCGGGTGATCTCTACATTTAAGAATTTCATCGAGGAAAATAAAGATGAGATCATTGCCCTGCGCATCATCTACAATGAAACGTATAAAAAACGTCCGATGGTACTGAAAAAACTGACGGAACTGTATCAAAAACTCAAAGCAAAGGGCATCACGGTCGAGCGTCTGTGGGATTGTTATGCCATCAAGCAGCCTGACAAGGTAAAGAAAGGCACACTCGCTCAGCTGACCGACCTGATTTCTATTATCCGTTTTCAGATGGGCTATACGGATACCCTTTCGCCTTTTGCCGACCGGGTAAACTACAACTTCAAACAGTGGACCTTCCGCCGTAACACCGGTGCGGTTCACTTTACCGCTGAGCAGATGGAATGGCTGCGGCTGATCAAGGAGCATATCATCACATCGCTGAGCATTCTGCCGGAGGACTTGGAGTATACGCCGTTTGACAGCAAAGGCGGCTTGGGTGGGTTCTATCGGGTGTTCGGGGAAAAGTATCAGGAGATTTTGGATGAAATGAATGAGGAATTGGTAGCGTAAGGAGAGACAAAAATGGGTTTGTATGAGGGCATCAAAGATGTTGCCAAAGTTGTACAGCAAGCAGATAACATAGAACTGTATCGGCAACTATTGGATTTAAGTGCTCAAGCGCTAGATTTTCAAGCCGAGAATTCTAAACTGAAAGAAGAGATTGCAGACCTTAAAAAAGCAAAACTTGCAGAATCCGATATTGTATGGCATACTCAGCCTTTTATTACTTTGAAATCGAATCCAAAACCTATCTATTGTGCTGTTTGTTGGGCAAAGTCGCAGAAATTGATTCAAATGGCCGATACTGGAACTCGATATCATTGCTATAATTGTAATGGAATTGCTTATCACGAACATTAAGAGTAAAAGCAATTATAAGGAGGCCTGTATGAATCCATTTGAAGTATTTAGCTTCGCAAAATTATTTTCAACGGTGATGAACGGTCAAATGTCGGTGTCCTCGGCGGAAATGGAAGCTGCTTGTAAATTACTTAAGGAAATGGCAGACAACAATCAATGCATGACATCTGAACAAAAAGAAGCCTACAAACTCATGGTGGATTGCGCTAAGGAAGCATCGAAAGGAAAACAGTAAACGTGCAATATACAGAATATGAACTGGGTGAATTATTGCCATTTGAGCAACCAACAGCATATATTGTAAAGTCTACCGACTATAGCGATGCCTATGCCACGCCGGTTTTAACCGCAGGAAAGTCTTTCATTTTGGGAAAAACAAATGAAACCGATGGTATTTTTGACCAGTTACCAGTCATCATTTTTGATGACTTTACAACTGCAACTCAATTTGTAAATTTCAGATTCAAAGTAAAATCTTCAGCAATGAAGATTTTGCATATTAACACCGATTTAGTCATTCCAAAGTATATCTTTTATCGCCTACAAATCATCCAGTTCGACCACAGCACACATAAGAGGTATTGGATTCAATCTTACTCAAAAATTAAAGTGTTAATTCCCCCATTGGACGAACAATTCCGCATTGTTGCCCGCATTGAAGAGCTTTTCTCGGAGCTTGACAAGGCTGTTGATACGCTCAAAACTACAAAAGAGCAGTTGGCGGTGTATCGGCAGGCTGTGCTGAAGAATGCGTTTTCATGTTTGCCCGAAACTGTGGAAATGGATAAAATCGCGGATATGATTGATCCACAACCCAGTCACAGAACTCCACCAGAATACAAGAACGGGATTCCATATATTGGAATTGGAGATATTGACTATCAAAATAAGAAAATCAATTTTGAAGATGCGAGAAAAGTTTCGCCGGAAGTTCTTGATGAACATCTTCACAGATACACCATACATAAAGGCGATTTTGTAATGGGGAAAATCGGAACAATTGGAAAGCCGTATAAAATCCCTGATGAACAAAATTATGCGCTTTCTGCAAATGTTATCTTGATTCAACCCAATAAAGAAAAAATTTATCCAGAATTTCTTTTCTGGCAATTTTCATCTTCACTTGTTACAAAGCAGTTGACACTTGGAGCTAAGGCAACAAGCCAACCAGCTTTTGGTATTAAAAAGGCTCGATTACTTTCTATTAAAATTTGCGAGCTGGAAAAGCAATTCAAAATTATTAAAAGACTCGAAGCTGAAATGTCGTGCTGTGATAATATTGAAAAAACAGTTGATACCGCACTTGCACAGGCGGATGCAATGCGGCAGAGCATTTTGAAGCAGGCGTTTGAAGGGACAATGTAAAAAGGAGTGAGTTTTGTGTCCTGTATTTATTACGGAAACCAAGAGGGATTAACCTATAATAAACGTGAACATGTTTTTCCGGCATCGCTGGGATGCAAAACAATGCTTCCCAAAGGATGGGTATCCGATCAGGCAAACGAGTTGTTTTCTCCTATGGAGGAAATTCTCACAAGACGTTCCCTGATTTCAACAGAACGTGCTCTTTTCGGGCCAGGGAAAAGAGGCTCTCTTGCGCCACAAAAAGCGGCTCAAAGCGATGTGTGTGTTGGTGTGGACGAAAAGGGAGACTGCGTTCTTAGTTATATGGCGTTAGGTACTCCATATAATATTAGTCATTTTTGCCGCGGTGCAAAACAATACCGGATTTGTCTTGCAGTCAAGGATATGCCGGACGCTGCCACTAAATTCATTTCAGCCTTAAATAATTTTGATGAGCATACGAAATATGTAACGCTCACTTCAAAAGATATTTTACCAAGCGAAGTTTTGGTCGGATATCACAAAGGAAAGTACTATATTGCGTCTCATCCCTCCAAGAAAGATTGCTATCATATCGAAAAGGAAATAAAGGTCTTTTTGTCCTACTCCGATGCCGTGTTAAACGCCAAAAATATGAGAGAGGAACAAACACACGTAAAAATGGGATTCCAGCTTCAGGAAACACCTGAAACGTCCAGAATGTGCGCAAAGATTTTGCTGAATGCAACTGCATATCTTTATGGAAAAGAATTTGCAGAGAGACCAGAATTTGATGAAGTCCGCGCATGGATTCTGCATGGAAATCATTCGGAGAAATTCTGCCGCCTTCCGAGCGCAGTTGAAGAAGCAGAAGTGCTCCACAAAATCGTACCAGAGAAATCGCACTGGTGTCAGTTTGGAATGATTCAAAATCAGTTTGTCGGAGTGCTATGTTTATATGGCTTTTGGCAATGGGTCATTCCTCTTGCACACTTCGATGAACCGCCCATCCATGAAGCGAATGCTTTTATATGTGACTGGAAAAATCAAAAAGATTATAAGTTGCTGGATTATATTTTAGAGCGCCAAGGTTTAGGTGCAAAAATATAAACAGTTATCATATAACCATACATTAAATGTCGTTAGAAGGAAGGCGTCAAAATGGATGTTTTAACTGGTCTTTCCAAGTTTTTTGAATTACTAAACGATAATAGCGGTGGTTTAACATTTCTTATTACGGTTGTTTATGTCGTTGCTACTATTGCTATTTGCATAGCAAACATTCAATCTGCGAATGCTTCTAAAAAGCAGCTGGAAGAAATGCGAAAACAATATGCAGAGGAAAATCGGCCACGCATTGAGGTTGAATTTTTATTTGAACGACGGTCATTTTATGGGTTGCGTTTTATAAATCATGGAAAATCAACTGCACAAAATGTTGAGATTCAATTAAGTGACGCTTTTATTGATCGCTTGGGAAACACAAACTTTGCGGAGTTATTAAAAAAGCAAAAAGGAAAAAAATGTGTTATCGGCGTTGACCAACACTATGACCTCTTCTTTGCAAATGATACCTATATTCAGCTTCCAAATAAAGTGCCAGCAACTGGAACCATTCATTACGAGGAGAATGGCGTAAAATATCAAAGTGAGTTTGACATTGACACGGAACACTATGCAACGATTTTCTCTTTGGAAAGCGACGAAGAAAAGTTTCTAAAAGAAATGAAAAATCAAACTGCTGAACTAAAACGAATGAAAGAAAGTATCCGGGCAATTGCCCAAAATACCAAACAATTTAATACAACTGAGGAATCTGAATGAGCGAACAATCTTCTAATATCGTCTCCAAAGTATGGGGACTTTGCAATCCGCTGCGGGATGACGGCGTATCCTATGGCGATTATCTTGAGCAGCTTACTTACCTGATTTTCCTGAAAATGTCCGATGAATACTCCCGCCCACCGTACAAACGAGAAACCGGTATCCCTAAAGGTTACACTTGGTCAGATATGAACACGCTCAAGGGCGCAGAGCTGGAAAATCAGTACCGCGCTATACTGGAGCGGCTGGGCGATGAGGGCGGCATTTTAGGGCAGATCTTCAAAGGGGCCGTCAACAAAATCAGCAATGTTTCCATCCTGTACCGCGTGGTGCAGATGATCGACAAGGAAAACTGGGTGTCCATGTCCTCCGATGTGAAGGGCGAGATCTACGAAGGGTTGCTGCAAAAGAACGCCGAGGACGTAAAAAGTGGTGCAGGGCAGTATTTTACACCCCGCCCGCTCATCAAAGCAATGGTGGCCTGTCTGCGCCCGGAACCGAAAAAGACGATTGCTGACCCCTGCTGTGGAAGCGGCGGCTTTTTCCTTGCTGCACAGGCGTTCTTGGCTGACCCAAAGAACTATGCACTCGACCGTACAGAGAAAGAATTCCTGAAAAACGAAACGTTCTATGGAACTGAACTTGTGGTTGCAACCTTCAAACTCTGCCTGATGAATCTGTATCTGCACAACATCGGTGACCTGTACGGCAAAGTCCCTGTCATGCGCGGGGATGCGCTGCTGTCTGACCCGGGTTATCGTGTGGACTATGTGCTGACGAACCCGCCGTTCGGTAAAAAATCCTCCATCACCTTCACCAATGAAGAAGAGGAGCAGGAAGAAGAGGATCTGGTCTACAACCGGCAGGATTTCTGGACGACCAGCTCGAATAAACAGCTCAACTTTATCCAGCATATCAATACGATTCTGAAGCCGACCGGAAAGGCGGCCGTTGTTGTACCGGATAACGTTCTATTCGAGGGTGGTGCAGGCGAGATCATCCGTAAAAAGCTATTGGACACCACGGATCTGCACACCATTCTCCGCCTGCCAACTGGCATTTTTTACAAGCCGGGTGTAAAGGCAAATGTGATTTTCTTCGATAAGCGTCCCGCCAGCCCAGAGCGTCAGACAAAGGAAGTCTGGATCTACGATTTTCGCACAAATGTTCACTTTACGCTTCGTCAGCATCCCATGACGGACGCTGACCTGCAGGATTTCATTCAATGCTATCATCCGGAAAACCGCCACGAACGCACAGAAACATGGTCACAGGAAAATCCAGAAGGCCGCTGGCGCAGATTCACGGTAGATGAAATTCTGGAACGTGATAAAACCAGTCTGGATATTTTCTGGCTGAAGGACAAGTCGCTTGCCGATTTGGACAATCTCCCTGCGCCGGACGAACTTGCCGCGGATATTATTGAAAATTTGCAGAGTGCTCTGGAAAGTTTTCAGGAATTGATGGGGCAACTGAAAAAGAACGATTGAACAGGATGTGAGCATAATCGAAAATTCTAAAATGAAACCGAAAAAGACTGCGGAAGAACTTGTTCAGATGCTCCATGATGAAAAAGGTATCCAATTTCATCTCATTTCAGAAGAACAGGCCGTAGAATGTTTTTCACAGAGAAACAATTATCTGCGCACAGCATCTTATCGAAAAAATTACCCCAAACATATTGCTGGCCCAAATGCAGGAAAATACATCCATCTTGAGTTTGCATATTTGACTGAGCTGTCTACACTGGATTTTTACCTAAGGGAGCTTCTTCTGCAAATGTGCATTGATGTAGAGCATGATTTAAAAGTTTCGCTTCTGCGTGAATTAGAAGAAAATCCGAGTGAAGACGGCTATGCAATCGTCCGTGATTTTCTTGCACAATACCCGGAGATTTTGGCAGCTATCGAACGAAAAACAGACGCCTCCTTTACAGGCGAACTAATTGAAAAGTATTTTGCAGTATGTTCTGTTTTCCCGGCACAGAGTCCGCAGGCGTATCTATCAACACGTATTTATGACGTTGATTGTCCAATGTGGGTTCTGGAAGAACTGATTGGATTTGGCGAATTTTTGCGTATGTACCGTTTTTATGCAGAACGAAATCCACAGTTTACACCACTGTTACCCCAAAGAGTTTTGAATCCGGTCAAAAGTTTGCGCAATGCTTGCGCGCATAATAACTGTTTGCTCAATGCGCTGTCTCGCACGAGCACAACAAGGCCATCACCTGAGATCTCGGCCTTTATTGCATCACTCGACAATATCTCAGCTGGTGAACGCCGCAGCAAATTGACGAGCCGTCCGATGTTTGAAATTGTCTGCTTGCTATATGCTTATAACAAAATTGTTAGCCCTTCCGTCAAAAAACGTCGGATAAAGCAACTCACTGAATTCGTAAACGGTCGAATGCAAAGGCATATAGATTATTTTGAAGGTCCAGAAGGAAACAAATTGATAGCAACTTCTTTTGAATTTCTGAAAAAAGTTGTTGACAAGTTGAATTAGTTCACATATAATATCATTGATATTAAAAAGAGTAATCTTTTGTGCGAGTGCCGTCACTGACGTCGCTCGCATTTTCTTTTGTTTAAGACGCTGTGTGGAGTTCCGATACCGCCCCGCAACACACCCGATTCATTTTGCCGCTGTTTCACCCGACAAAATCATCGCTGCGCTGCATGGGCGGTATTTTTTTACAAATAGAACCTTTTGTAGTTGTGCAGTTCTCCGAAATTCGTTTTCAGTTGTTGGCCGTACAACCTCAAAGTGTTATCCTTGTGCTTGAAAGAAGCCGGACGTAGTGTCCGCACTGCGCCTAGCTTTCTTCATACTGAACCTTGAATCCTTCATAAGCCGTCTGAACGTGATACCGTGCCATGACCTCACACTTTCTGTGGGCGAGCCGGACAACGCCGCTGCACAAACAGGGGCAGGAACTTCGTTCGGAGCAAACGGTGACTCCCATACATGAGCAGAGACCTTTTACTTATTTTTTGCGCCTTAACAATTCGGAAACATTTGTTGATGAAGCGTTTTGAGCGCAGCGGTAGAGGGCAAGAACCGTCCCGTGGCCACAAATTTTCAATTCTTGAAAATTTCCTGTCCATCCGGGACTTCACTTCTCAAACTCTTGCGAGTTTTCCAAGTGATCTTGTTGGGGTAGCGCTTGTCGGGGCGAGGCCCCTCCATCTTGCTTGCGCAAGACCGTTCGGTCGCTTAAAAGCCCCACTGGGGCTTTCATTGCTGCGCTGCGCTTCGCAAACGCGAACTTTTGAGAATGCGCTGATTTCGGCAGCTTGCAAGAAAACACGCTGAATACTTTGGCAAAAAGAGAAAGGCCTGGATCTCATGAAACGATTTTTAACGCACCACTGTCCGGTTCTGTGCGCGGTATTCCGCCGGGGTGATGCCGTACAGGCGGCGGAAGGTTTTCAGGAAGCTGCTGTAATCCGGAAAGCCGCTTTCGGTGCAGGCATTCAGAACGGAAACGCCCTCCTCCAGCGCCTTGCGGCAGTGCTGCATCCGCAGATAGATCAGGTAGTTGTGGATACTCTCCATGGTGCACTCCTTGAACGCGCGGGAAAGGTGCTCCCGGCTGGCGTAAAGCTCTTGGCGGTGGTAAGGGTCGGGTCCTGATAATGGGTCTGAAGGTAGGCCACCGCGCGCGACCAGTACACTGGTGCTGCTGGGTGTTCTAATCCCTGACTGTTCCGGGTAAAGCAACGAATACGTTGCCCCCATTTCTCTGAAGATATCCTGCATCTGAAGGGGAATGGGGGCATTTTTTATCAAAAATCAACTGAGAGGAGTAAAAGCTATGGAGATCTGCTCCCGTTTTACCGGCATGGAGCGCAAGAACGGCGCTTTCCTGCTGCATACTGATAACGCTAATGTCAAGGTCTGCTTTGTGACCGATGAGATCGTCCGCGTCCGCGCAAGCTTTGACCATGAGCTGGCAGAGGAGTCCTACGTCCTGATGACCACCGCATGGGAGGATCGGATAAAGCTACTTCCTGATGCAGCCCTTTACAGGTCTACACGCATCCACCACACGCCCGATTCTTACACCAAACGCGAACTTGTCGGGGCGAGGCCCCTCCATCTTGCTTACGCAAGACCGTTCGGTCGCTTAAAAGCCCCACTGGGGCTTTCATTGCTCCGCTTCGCTGCGCAAACGCGAACCTGTTCAACAAGGTGCAGGAAAAGCTGGCGAAAAATAAAAAGGCCCCTGCCCGTCATAAGGCAGAGGAAAGCTATCTGCTTACCACCAAGCTGTACTGCGGTAAGTGCGGAGCGCTGATGTTTGGCGAAAGCGGTGTCAGCCACACCGGGAAAATGTATACCTACTACAAGTGTGCTGCTGCCAAGAAGAAAAAGACCTGCGATAAAAAGGCCGTGCGGAAACAGTGGCTGGAAGATCTGGTGGTCAACGAAACCATGAAGCTGGTGGAAGATGACGCTTCCATGAATGCCATCATTGCCAAAGTCATGGAATTGCAAAATCAGGAAAGCACGGGTTTGCCCATCTATGAAAAGCAGTTGAAAGAAACGGAAGTTGGCATCACCAATATGCTGAACGCCATCCAGATGGGCATCCTGACCAGCTCCACAAAGGAGCGGCTGGAAGCTCTGGAAGAGCAGAGGAAGGAACTGCAAGCCCGCATTGCAGAGGAACGGCTGGCTAAGCCAAAGATGAAAGAGGAGTTCGTCCGGTTCTGGCTGCTCCGCTTCCGCAAGCTGGATATGACCCGGCCGGAGCAGCGGCAGGCACTGGTGGATACCTTCATCAATGCCATCTATCTCTACGATGATAAGGTTCTCATTACCTTTAATTATAAGGAAGGTACGGAAACGGTCGCTTTCGGGGAAGCTGTGAAAGCAGAGAAAAGTTCGGATATGAGTGCGCGAGGTGCACCGGATTTTGAACGTCAAATCGTAAGATTTTGCGTTCTTTCTTTATGTAGGAAAGTGGCTGCACACTTTCTGCACACCGTTTGCACATTTGCCCGAATCAGGGGCTTTTCT
>ERZ773134.2320-NODE-2320-length-13772-cov-2.966246_pt1 | contig 13772 bp, 7 predicted proteins | sample MGYA00580856_ERZ773134 | MGnify/ENA primary metagenome ERZ773134 (study PRJEB29015, sample SAMEA2737823) | human gut metagenome | biome: human gut; feature: human-associated habitat; material: faeces | place: China | collected 2012 ... | reverse complement strand
TGTGCCCGCCCTTCCGATCACCCTTATCTGGTATCGAGTTGGTCTGAAATGAGTGACTATTACAATCCGGATGACGTTATTCGTGCCGCAGCCATGATGGTTTCCGTTGCTGACCAGTTTACAGGTAATAATAATTTCGAATACGATCTGGTAGACATCGTTCGCCAGGCCATCGCCGAAAAAGGTCGCTTAGTAGAAAAAGTGGTGGAAGCCTCCTTTGCCTCCGGTGATAAACAGCTTTACAATGCAGCCACCAACCGTTTTCTACAACTTCTCCTGTTACAGGATGAGTTACTGGGAACCCGTTTGGAATTTAAAGTCGGAAACTGGATCGCCCGGGCCCGCTCTCTCGGAAATACCCCGGAAGAAAAAGACCTGTATGAATGGAATGCCCGTGTACAGATCACGACCTGGGGGAACCGCAACGCTGCCGATAAAGGCGGTTTGCGTGATTATGCCCATAAAGAATGGAACGGTATCCTGAAAGACTTCTATTACATGAGATGGAAAACATGGTTCGACTATCAGAACGAATTACTGGATGGCAAAAAGCCGACAGCAATCGATTTCTACGCATTGGAAGAGCCCTGGACAAAATTGACGGATTCTTATTCATCCGAACCGGAAGGCGATTGTATTTCGACTGTAAAACGTATATTTGCAGAAGTATTTGAACAATAACTTGAAGATAACACTATGAATCTCAAAAAAATCTGTCTTTTCTTGCTTCTCCTGGTAATAACTTCCCCTTGTTGGGCCGGAAGTAAATATGAATCTAAAATCAGTTCTCTAGAAGGAGAGAAATGGTGGGGAGGTATGGTTGGATTAGGCTCTCAAATGCCGTTCAAGAACGATATGCGGTTGTTCGACCTGTCTGCCGAGAATCTGAACAATCAGAATGTACCTCTTCTTCTTTCTTCGGAAGGCCGCTACATCTGGAGTGACAAACCTTTCTCTTTCAAGATAGAGGGCGGAAACCTACATTTGTTCTCAGACTATGAAAGCCTGGAACCTGTGTTGGCAGGGAATACGTTGAAAGACGCTTATATGGCAGCCTCTACCAAATATTTTCCTCCTTCCGGGCAGTTACCGGATTCTTTGTTCTTTTCAATGCCGCAATATAATACCTGGATTGAACTGATGTACAATCAGAATCAGGATGATATATTGAAATATGCAGATAACATAATGAAGAATTACTTCCCGGTGGGTGTTTTCATGGTGGACGATAACTGGCAGAAGCATTACGGTAATTTTGATTTCAAACCGGAACGTTTCCCCGATCCGAAAGGTATGATCGACCAATTGCATAAAGACGGATTCCGCATTATGTTATGGATTTGCCCGTTTGTCAGTCCGGATAGTCCTGAATTCCGTGAATTGCAACAGAAAGGCTATCTGATCAAAAAGAAAGGAACTAAACAGGCTGCAATCATCCCCTGGTGGAACGGGTATAGCGCTTGTTACGACTTAAGTAACCCTGCCGCAGCCGAACACTTGAAAAAACAATTGCGCAATATGCAGGAGCAATACGGAGTAGACGGTTTCAAATTTGACGCCGGTGATATCAGTCATTACAACGATCCGACTCTGGAGTTCTATGACAAAGCTGCCACCTCAGTGGATATGTGCGAATACTGGGCTAAGATCGGATTGGATTTCCCATTTAATGAATACCGTGCCAGTTGGAAAATGGGCGGTCAGGCTTTAGTACAACGTCTGGGAGATAAGGATTATTCCTGGAATGCAGTAGGACTCCTGATTCCTGATATGATTGCTGCCGGGTTATTAGGATATGCTTATGCCTGTCCCGACATGATCGGCGGAGGCCAGTTCGGTTCTTTCCTGGGAGTAGACCAGACAAAGCTGGACCAGGAGTTGATCGTTCGTTCCTGCCAGGTACATACGCTGATGCCGATGATGCAGTTCTCGGTTGCCCCCTGGCGCATCCTGGATGAAAAACATTTGGCTATTTGCCGTGATTACGCTCATTTACATGAGAAAATGGGAGGTTACATTCTGGAACAGGCCCGCCACTCCGCAGAGACCGGCGAACCGATCCTCCGCCATATGGAATATGCTTTCCCACATCAGGGATTTGTGGATTGCAAAGACCAGTTTATGCTAGGCGACAAATATCTGGTAGCTCCCATCGTAACAAAGGAACATAAACGCAAAGTAATGTTACCCAAAGGACAATGGAAAGACGACACCGGTAAAAAATTCCGTGGACCTAAAACGATAGAGGTGGAAGCTCCGCTGGAGAGGTTGCCTTGGTTTGAGAAGGTGAAATAAAAACTAATGGGCTGCCCCCAAAAAGTGGACAGCCCCTGGCGGACAATATCAACCAGATCATACTCAAAGTTATTATTACCAGTAAACTGGTCGGCAACGGAAACCATCATAGCTGCAGCATGAATAACGTCATTCGGATTATAATAGCCATTCATTTCGGGCCAACTCAATACCAAACTTCATGCTATTTAAATATTTTATAATTTAATAAGTAAGAGCAATGACTTTTGTTTCCCTATTTCCCAAAAGGATAGGGACTTTGCAACCTTCCACAATAATTTTTTTTATTTCTCCATCATTAAAAATCTGAGCTTGTGTACGTTTGCCAATATAAGATGAGTCAAAATACAAACTAAAATCGACCTGATTTACTCCCATATTATGGACGACAAAATAAACTGTATCCGACTGTTCATTACCATACCTTTCTAAACGAATATCACTGGCATCATCCGATGTTTCGGAAACAGCAGCAGTGATTGGTTCCCAACCTGCAGAATAAAGTTTATCCAACATTTTTACTATCGGAGACAACACGTCATAGGCCGCATTACGTCCCACATATATACCCCACAGCATATTATATTCCAAGTTTTCTTTGGATGGTGGCGCATAAGAAACATTCGTTATTGCCCGTTTTTTACCCGCAATAGCCCTATAGTATTCAGGTTTTATCACATAAGTATCTTCTATTCCAAATATATCCAGATATGGAGATACATAAGTCATTTGTCCTTTACAATTTGCAAATAACAATAATGGACAAGACTTCTTTTCATAATCCTTCCTTAAACGCTTCAGCCATTCTATCGAGCTAAACCCACGGACAATCATTGGTTGTTTCGTTTCCGGGTCAAAACTAATAGAAGTTTCCATATATTTGAAATTTTCACGACGATAATCGTTCGGAGACATCATAAATTCATCCAATCCGAATCCATGAGGAGCAGTCCATCCTTTATCTATATAATCATTATAAACCGCATCCATTAATATTTCACGCGCAACAGTTCCGCGTCCACCCGGAATATGAGGAGATAAATTGCATGAAATCATTGAACCAAATCTCAAATCTCCAATCCATTCTCTATTTCCCAAATTCCAAACAATATTACCTTTCTTATCATGGACCCCACTTACATTGGCTGCACAAAGTAATCTATGCAAATCCTTCCTGGAGGAACGGGAATATCTTAGTTTTTTAAATTGTTTCCATTCTATATCATCATTTGCAATCAGTTTCTTAAAACGTTGTTCAACCATAGCCACAGTCGGTTCTCTAAAATCTCCCATACTAAATTGCATATACTCCGGTTCTATATACAGAAAATTCAGAAAACCATTATGTACATTCTGTTCCCAATGTTCCCGATCTAATTCTACTGCTCCCCAATCAAAACGATATCCTCCTGCTATATTTTGTTCATTCGTATAATTAAATTGGGATCGCGTATACAACTCCCATCCTCCTCCATGTCCAACTCTGTCTATAAAATAATCCGGATGCAATGTATACAACTTTTCCAAACCGGAACGAAATCCCCATTTAGCATCAGTTCGAACCAACTCTACCTGAAAATCCACTCTATTCTGAGAACTTCCATCAAACCGTTGCTGATTTAATAACGTTACATCAAAAGCTATATAAAATAACTGTTGTCTGGGATTCACACCTATACGATAAGATATAGGTTTAGCTTGATCCAATATAAAAGCAAACGAATGGTCGGATAACTCGTCAGACAAAACAACTACAGGATAATCTTGCGAGATTTCTTCTAAAGAAGATATATTGCTTCCATCTACAAAAGGAGTAGTTTTATGAATCAAACTTTTATGAAAAATCCAATTCTTCCGGGCATCAACAGGTAATGCAATATAAATTGTTACGGCTTTATCTTTCCGACTCATAGAAGTCACTGTCCCCGATATTTTTATCCGATCATGTAAAGTCTCATATTTAGCATCTAATCTGCATCCCAAAGATTTTATTTCCGACTTTTGTAAAATTCCGTTCGGAATAGTAGATAACTCTCCTTCAGGAATAACCGGAGGCAATGGTGAACATGCATCACGGAGCATTATTCCGGATGATTGACCAGCTCCAACACCTATGGTATCTCCGGCAATGCTTATTGAATGAATCGTGCCTGCTCTCGTTATATTCAAGTCAAGAAAATCTACAGTAGAAACAGACGAAAATGCAGAGGATGAAACCGTGGGCATTTTTTGCAAATGATAATCAACGCCATCAAAATAAACAGAAGAGGAATCCGCACCAATAATACGAATATTACGAATTGTCACTTTATAACTATGATCAAAATTGAACGGTCTATCATAAAAATAAAGCAACAACGCTGAAACTTGTTTACGAGCAATATTTCGAATATCAATTTCTACACTTTGCCATTCTCCACAATCAATATGGGGGATAGAGATCTCCTGATTAACAGGAGAGATACCTGCTATATTCTCATTGATAAAACATTTGTCATTCAGAACTGCCACAAAATCTTTTCCACAATCTTGAATACCGACCAAAGAACTTTCCAGTTTTACATCAAATGCTATTTTCTGAAAACCCCTCCAATCCTCATTATTAACAGTCAATGATATATGTGGGAATCCTTCTGTTGAACCATGAACATCCACCTGTGCAACTAAAGAATCCCCACACTTTAAAGAAATTTCAGTTCCTTCACCGGCAGAAGATTTCCATGATGAAAAACTTAAGTCTTTTTCAACTGCTTTCTGAGAATATACCGATAAACTTATGTTCGAAAGAATAATTAAAAGCAAATAAGCTTTACAAAATACTCTTTTTACCATAAAATAAATTAGGATTTAGGTTGTTCAACAACATTCGTATTGCCTCCTCCCCGAAGTGTCAAATCCACGGGATGGTTTTTCAGCCATGCTCCTCCTGTAAAATCAGGGATATCGATAGAGTTAGAACGGTTGGCTACGGACCAATAGCTTAACGGAGTGACAGAACACCAGCTTGCCGCATCATATACATCCATATCAAGGGGAAGACCATTTCTCAAACAATCTATCATACGCCAATCCATAATAAAATCCATCCCTCCGTGTCCGCCAATAATTTTGGCAACTTCAGAAATGTGTTTGACAACTTCAGGCGTATACTGAACTTCCAATTCCGCCAGTTTCTCCGGAGATATATAATCATGTCCGAACGCGATCTTACCCGGCTCCGGATATTTCCGGCATGATCCTTTTGTACCCGTCAAAACATGTAAGCGATCGTAAGGATGTGGAGTACTTACATCATGTTGAATCATGATTGTTTTTCCTTTGGCTGTACGAATCGTTGTCGTATTCATATTTCCCCGGTACTTCATTTCTGCCATTGGTTTGTAATAATCATTTTGAGCGGCCAATTCTTTGGCTTTTGCTTCCATCAAGAAATCATCAGTTGACATAGAAGTCAAATATTCCATCTTATCTCCCCGATTAATATTCATAGCCCAACAAACCGGTCCCAGCCCATGAGTCGGATAAGGATTCCCACTTTTATGATTTTCATCCCATCGCCAGGTTGGCCATTCCGGTTCTCCAAACATACCACTCAATAACTCATGTATATAAGCACCTTCCCCATGTATAATTTCTCCAAACAATCCCTGCTGAACCATATTTACAGTTAATATTTCAAAGAAGTCATAACAACAATTTTCCAACTGCATGCAATGTCTTTTTGTCCTCTCCGAGGTTTCTACTAATTGCCAGCATTCTTCCAGTGTTTTTGCAGCAGGAACTTCCACTGCTACATGTTTTCCACATTCCATAGCATATACAGCGATAGGAGTATGCCATTTCCAGGGAGTTGCGATATAGATCAAATCGATATCTTCCTGTTCACATAATTTTTTCCAAGCATATTCATCTCCAAAATATTCTTCTGCCGGGCGCTTATTAAAATTCTTCAAGGTTTCCTGATTCCTTTTTACCGCTTCTTCCCGGAGATCACACAATCCTCTGATTTCAATCTCTTTGATATTGAGAATACGGGTAACCGCCCAACTTCCACGACTACCTATCCCTACATAACCTATACGAACAACCGGAATAGGGGCAGCGGCATAACCGCACATGTTAAATAACTGTTTTCTGTTTTTTCCTTTTTCAACACATTCTTTTACAACAGCTTCAACCTCAGATTTATTCGTTGAAGTACAGCCCGTAAAGCCGGTTAATGCAACACCGGCTCCCAGCAAAGAGCCTTTCAAAAAGTTACGACGATTTATACTCATGATGATAAATGTTTATTGGTTTGATAAAAATAATCCTGAATGATTTACCACTCAGGATTATAAAGTCTAAAGAATTAATCCCAACCTGGATTTTGTTTCATGATATCTTTACCGATCAAATCTATTTCATCTTGTGGAATCGGGAACAGATAATGGTAAGACGGATCAAAACGACGCTCCATTACAAGAATATGTTCCTTTCCTTCCTTTTCTATCGGAATTCCATAGCAAGCTCCATTCATTAGTTTTTCTGCGGTTCGCCAACGAATAATATCGTCCCTGCGTTGTCCTTCAAAGCAAAGTTCTATCATTCGTTCATTGCGTACTATTTTTCTCAATTCTTCCTGGCTTCCCTCTGTTACAGCCGGATATTTATCCGTCTGACTGATGTCTACGCCATAAGCTCTAGCTCTCAACATATTGATAGCGTCATAAACGGACTGATCTATTGAACCTGATTCAATTTTCGCTTCAGCATACGTCAAAAGGACTTCTGCATAACGCAAAATAATCACATTACTTTCCATGGGAATCAAAGCATACCTTACAGCTCCTTCATCCAGGAATTTACGCGTATAATATCCTGATTGGGAAGAATTACCTGTTGCCCCCGGATAATCGACATCTCCGTAAACCGGGATCTCGACACCTCTATAAGTTGAGCCAGGATAAATCACAGACATATAAAAACGAGGATCTCTGTTCTCGTAAGGTTTGTCCGGATTGTAAACAGCTGATTCATTAGACGGTTTACCATCTGTACAAAGAACTCCGTCTACAAACTCCTGTAAAGGATTTGTTCCACCCCAGCCTCCGTAACTTGGAAAATGCATGTATATCTGCGTATAATTGGCCATATTCTGACCAACAAATTGCCAAGCATACAAAACTTCCTCATTATATTTATTGCTGATTTCAAATAAATCTTCATAACTGGAGAATAAAGAGTGTACTCCTAAATCCATCACGGCTTTTGCCGCAGTTGCAGCTTCTTCCCAACGTCCGGCATACAATAACACACGAGCTTTCATTCCCAAAGCTGCTCCTTTAGTAATGCGTCCGGCATATTCGGAAGACCATGTCTCTGGCAATACTTTAATAGCCTCATCCAAATCTTTCAATATAAAATCCAAAACTTCTTCTGCTGTATTTCTCGGGCGTTTCAACTCTTCCAGGGTTAAAGGTTCCTCAATGATAGGAACACCTCCCCAGTTGTTCAATAAGAAATGATAAGCGAAAGCACGTAAGAATTTTACTTCCCCTTTCATCTGTTCACGCTTTGTATCATCCATTTGAGGTTTATCTATATTGGTCAAAAAAACGTTACATGTACGAATGATACGATAACGAATAGACCACAATTCTTTTGTATACCACATTGAAGGACTGTTATTTCCCGCACCCAAATTATTATAATCATTACCTTTCCACACATTGACAGCTTCATCACTACGGGCAGGAAGTCCAAGAATATGATCATAATACATCCACACATTATCTCCATCCGTATAACGGGAATAAACACCTACCAGCGCATTAAAAGCATCCGTTTCCGTTGCCCAGAATGTTTGTTCTGATAACTGATCCCTTGGATTCAAATCCAGGAAACCATCATTGCAAGCTGTAAATAAGGGAAACATTATCCCTATAATCCATATAAATATATACTTTTTCATGTTTGTCATCGTTAATGATTAGAATACAAGATTTAAACCAAATGTATAAGAAGTAACCATCGGATAAATATTCCCTCCTCCCCAGGGTGTTTCCGGGTCAAACCCTCTGAAACTGGTTATTGTAAACAAATTGTCTGCACTTACATAAAAACGGCACTTTTCAACAAACAGGTTACTTAAGATAGACTTAGGCAGTGAATAACCTATTTGCAAATTCCTCATCTTTATATAACTTGCATTTTCCATAAAGAATGAATTTGTCTGAGTATAATTCCGGCTTGCATTATTCAGCGAAAGCCGCGGATAAGAAGCATTCAGATTATTGGGAGTCCAACGATCTTTTTGAGCCTCCAATGCGCTAGCTCCATTAGCAAATGCCTGAGCAGCTGTACCTGTCAAATAACCCTGCACATCTGCAACAGCGTGAATAGTTGTCGCGATATCAAAGCCTTTGTAACTGGCCCCCAATTGTAAACCGAAAGTAACTCCAGGGAAAGTATTACCCAAATTAACACGATCTTCAGCCGTAATCTTTTTATCTCCATTCTGATCTTTATACCTGATATCACCAGGAGAGGCTCCTCCTGTATAGTCTTGATTAGGAGCATTTTTTATTTCTTCTTCTGAGGCAAACAAGCCAATAGCTTCTAAACCAAAAATATTATTAATCGGATCTCCCACGGAACGCCCCGGAGTATCAGCCCCCTTCAAGTCAGTAATTTTGTCTTTTACTCTGGATACACTTAAATTAGCATAATAATTAAAGTCTTTCAACTGGTCATTCCACCCCAGTTGCATTTCAAAGCCTTTATTGCGCACAGCACCAGCATTGATTACCGGAGCATAAGCCCCTAAAATAGTGGGTTGAGGCAAGCTCATTAAAATATCACGGGTGTTTCTTACAAAATAATCGAAAGTGAATGATAATCGGTTATTAAGCATGTTCAAATCCAAACCGGCATTCACCATTTCTGTATTTTCCCAACCGATAGTGGAATTTGACATAGAATAATTTTCTGCGATACCGGAATACATTATATTTCCAAAGCCATATAAACGACCTAAAGAATATTTGTTCTGATAAGCATAATTTCCAATTTCCTGATTTCCTAAATGTCCCCAGGAAGCTCTTAACTTCAAGTTAGATATCGGATCAAAATTGAAAAAGTCTTCCTCAGAAATACGCCATCCGGCAGAAACAGAGGGGAATAACTCAAAACGATTGTTTTTCGGGAAACGTGAAGATCCATCATATCTTAGTGTAACTTCAAGCAAATAACGTTCTGCGAAATTGTAATTTATTCTGCCAAATACTGAACGGATGCTATTCTCATCCATACCACCATCATTACGTTGATCAGATGCATCTCCCGCATTTATTTGGTCCAACCAGTTGTTCTCCGGAAGATCATAACGGGATGCAGCAATAGAAGAGTTTGTATATTTACGCTGTTCATAACCTAATACTGCTGCTACATTATGCATTCCGAATGTTTTGTTATAATTTAAAAATGCTTGTAGATTTATATCGGAAGACTCACCTCTATTTTCAAACAGATAGGGTCTGAACTTCATACCGACAACGTCCGGTGCATTATAAAGAGATAAATTATATTGCTGTCTTTTGGAATGAGTAAAATTACCATTCATCGCAGCAACCCCTTTTACAGACAATCCGTCTATAATCTTTATTTCTAGTGTTCCAATTGCTGTCAAGAAGTTATCTGTATAATGGTCATATCCTCCATTTTCAGCTTCTGCCACCGAATTATGTTCATTCATAAAGGCTGCCCAATTTCCGTTAGACCATTTGATCGGAGTTACAGGAGTTTCACGGTATGAACGATGAACTAACTCACTAATACTTTGGTAGGGTTGTGATTTTTCCTGTCTGATATAAGAAAAATTCACCCCAAAGTTCACACGTTTACTGATATCAAAGTCAAAGTTTCCTCTGATAGAATATCTTTCCAGATCTGTTTGTGCTATCAAACCTTCTCTGTTCAGATAACCTAAAGAAAAATTATATCTTGTTTTTTCCGTTCCTCCATCTAACTGAACATGGTGACTGTGTTGAAAACCGTTTTTTGAAAACAAAGCATCTGTTTGATCGGAGTTTGGATATAAATCCGGATCAGTTCCTTTACGATAATTGTCTATATCGGTTTCTGAATATTTCGGAGCCAATCCATCATTTGTCAAAGCTTCATTATACAGTGTAGCATAATCTGCTGAATTCACCCATTTAGGTAAACGTGTCGGATTTTGAAAACCGATATACCCATTGTAAGATACTTTCATGCGCCCTTCCTTTCCTTTCTTTGTGGTTACTAAGATAACACCGTTACCAGCACGTACACCATAAATGGCAGCAGATGCAGCATCCTTCAAAACACTGATATTTTCGATATCATTCGGATCTATTGCATTCAAACTACCGGGAATTCCATCGACTATAATCAAAGGAGATGTTGAATTTAATGTCCCGGGACCACGAATAATAAATTCAGCACCATCAGCACCCGGCTGTCCGGAACGTTGAATGGCTGTTAATCCCGGAGCTATACCTGTCAGCAAATTTGTTGCATCAGAAGCTGCTCTATTCGCTATCTGTTCTGATCTTACGCTGGCCACTGCCCCCGTTAAAGTTGCTTTTTTCTGTGTACCATATCCAACAACAATAACCTCATTCAATCTCAGAGAATCTTCTTGTAATAAAATATTCAACACAGTTTTATTTCCTACGGCAACTTCCTGTGTATTATAACCAATATAAGAAATCTGTAAAACAGCCGATGAAGGTACACTCAAACTATATTCTCCATCAATATTTGTTACTGTACCATTCGTCGTACCTTTCACTACTACATTGGCCCCAATAACCGGAATTCCTGCTGCATCTTTTACAACACCTGTTACTCTATGAGATTGTTGTGCAACAGTAGGTGGTTCATTATTCACCATCAATACAATATGACGATCCCTTATTGCATATTTCAGTCCGGTTTTTTCTGCAATCGCATCCAGAATTTCTGAGATATTCGTATTTCTCTTATCAATTGAGATCCTTTCATTCTTGTTTATCTCTTCCAGATTATAGAAAAACAGGAATTCAGACTGTTCTTCTATTTGTTTCAATACATGCTCCAGTGTTTCATTTTTAACAGAGACACTCAATTTGGTGGTTTGTGCATAAGTTGCCGCTACCATTTGCGATAGACAAACAACAAGCATTAACACGGTTAGCTTCATAATTTTAATAGTTCTTTTCAGGTTTACGGAAACAACTATTCGTTGATTATTCATACTTTGATTGTTTTAAGATTAAAAACACATTCCACGGCAATGGAAGTTTAATTGAATCACACACTTTAGAAAAGAATATCCGGCAAGATATTTTCCCTTCTTTTTTTAATTTCTTACGTTATCCACTCATATTATTGAATTTGAAAGTTAACTACTCTATTATAACCTATTTTTCCGAAATCGACACATGACGGTCGTCAATCTTATATTTGACCGGAATAGATAAATTTATTATTTCCATAATATCTTTAATACTTTGTCCCCGATAGAAAGTTCCGGTGAAAGTACGCTTATTCAATGCTTTAGAACTTACAGCAAACTCTACACCATAAACGTGACTAAGACGATCTAAAATTGCTTTTAGACTTTGTTCATAGAAATAATAATAACCGGAAGTCCATGATATGAATTGCTGGGCATCCACTTTTCGAAGGAAAGCTGATTCTGTATTCCGGTTATATACAAACTGCTGGTTGGGCTCCAATATCGTTTGTTTAGCAATATGCATTGTTGTCAGACGAACTGATCCTTCCAGCAACGTAGTGATCGTCATAGAATCCATTGGATAAGCCATTACATTGAACTTGGTTCCCAGTGCTTCGATATCCTGCTCTTTTGTCTTTACAATAAAAGGTTTATTCTTTTGTTTGGCGACTTCAAAATATGCCTCACCTTCCAGATATACAATACGTTTATCTTTTCCAAAATTCTTATCATAATGGAAAGTCGTTTTTGAGCCAAGACTAACATGTGTACCATCTGGTAACTCTATTACATCTGCCTCCAGACCGTCACCTCCTATATACTTAGAATATAAAGTCCCGTCGTCATCACGAATAAATAAAAAGAAAACAGAACTAATCGCCACAGCTATCAGGGCCACCGCTGCATAGCTACTTATTTGGTACCAAAGATTGAACCGGCGAGTTTGTGAATTTTTCTTTTTATTAAGCAAACGCTGCCAGCTGGAAGCCGTATCCAGCGGTTTTCCTAAAAACAAACCGGCATCATACATTGCTTTGATTTCAAAGAATGTCTCTTTGTTGGAGGCACTCTCATTCACCCAATCGTAAAAAAGGTCTGTTTCTTCTTTGGAAAGATTACCTTGTAAGTAACCTATAACTAACTCTGTATAATCATGTTCCATACTTTTTTTCTGTAATTCGCCGTCTTTAGTGACTTAGTCCTTTATGAACTTATAACGAATGGGATATGAAAAGTACTCACACGAAAACAAACTTTTTTTAAAATAAACTAACTAGAAGTTCTAAATCAAGGTGAACAGATAAAAAAATAAATGAGAGCAGTGCTTACGGAGATAAAGCAAGGAACGATATAACTGATTTTCGACCGTACGTACAGACAACCCTAGTTGTTCCGCGATTTCCGCGGCTTTCATACCTTCCAGATAAGAAAGACGAAATATTTCCTGACCACGTTCAGGTAATTCCTCAACTTTTTTCATCAGAAGCTCCAGAAGATCCTTTCGCATGAATAGCTCGTCAGACGATTCAAAATAATCCAGTTCATCCAATTTTAGCTGTATAGCACGGCGGTCGAGTATCTCCTGTTCCATGTTTGAACGACGAAGATGGTCAATACATGCATTACGTACAGCTATATACAAAATTCGCTTCAAGTCATCATCAGGAAGAAGGAAAACCTGCTTATCCCATAATTTCAGGAAAACATCATGCACAATATCCTCTGCAAAGAATCCGGAGACAAACTTGCCCGCAAACCGAAGCAACATTGGCGCATATTCCATATATATGCGCTGATAACAATTTGTCGTCTGATCTTTTACTTCCATATTGCAAACTTATTAAAAATCTCGGAAAACGACCTGTCCCAACTCTATTTTAACGCTATGCTCTTTATAAAACTCCTATATACACCTGCTGAAAAAATTATTAAATCCTCCAATCCATACACTAATTAGGGCAATAGCAACAATCCATCAATATATTCAACTACAGAAATTAAAACTCAAAGGAAGTAAGCCACTAAAAGATAAAATATCTGTTAAAGCACCCCATAGTAAACAATAAAATAGGATAAAAGCAGAATAATACCATACCCAAACAAGCTGTTTATAACTACTAAAACCTACCTTTAGCCTTATAAATTAACGAAAGGATAACATTTAAAACATTCTGATATGAAAAAACAAACAGTCATCCTATTCTTACTCCTGGGCCTCAGCCATACAGCATTC
>ERZ773134.2311-NODE-2311-length-13801-cov-2.409283_pt1 | contig 13801 bp, 8 predicted proteins | sample MGYA00580856_ERZ773134 | MGnify/ENA primary metagenome ERZ773134 (study PRJEB29015, sample SAMEA2737823) | human gut metagenome | biome: human gut; feature: human-associated habitat; material: faeces | place: China | collected 2012 ... | reverse complement strand
CATAATACCCATTGGGATAACACGTGTTATTTCAGCTTTTACATCATCAGACAACACGTCAGTCATAGCAGTTCTGATGAAACCCGGCGCAATTGCATTCACTGTTACACCACGGTTTGCAAGTTCTTTTGCCATAGATTTGGTCATTCCAATAACGCCTGCTTTACTTGCAGCATAGTTTACCTGACCTGCATTGCCTGTTACACCAACAACAGATGCCATATTGATGATTTTGCCGTATTTCTGTTTCATCATTGGGCGTGCTGCTTGTTTCATGCAGTTAAAAGTACCTTTTAGGTTTACTGCAATTACAGCATCAAATTCTTCTTCGCTCATGCGCATTAGCAGATTATCTCTTGTAATACCTGCATTGTTTACCAAAATATCTACTCTGCCGAAGGTATCCATTGCTGTTTGGAACAATTTCTCGCAATCTGCCATTTTAGAAACGTCACCTTCGCTTAACGCTACTTTAGCTCCTAATTTTTCGCATTCTGCTTTTGTATCTTCTGCCTGAGTTTTATCGCCAATGTAGTTAATCACCAAATTTGCTCCCAATGAAGCAAATTTTAAACAAATTTCTTTACAGGACGGATTATCGCAGTCTTCAGTAAAGTGTGTATTGGTAGATGACAGGGGCGTTTTATGGATTGGTACCCGGTTCGGGTTAAATCGTTTCGACAGGGAAAAGGTGATAGTTTACCAGGAGGAAAAAGACAATCCGTACTCTCTCCCTTATAATGACATTGTTTTTCTGGAAGAAGATGCGGAAAGATATATTTGGGTTGGAACCAGTCGCGGATTAGCTCGCTTTGATCGTGATACCCGGAAATTTGCACGTCAGGAAATAGACGGTGAACCGGTGGTCGTAACTTGTTGTTTTCTCATGCCGGAAGGAGTCTATTTTTTAGGAAAGAAGGGCTTTTTTTGTTATTCCTATGCAGAAAAAAGGATTCTCAAATGTCCGGAAAAGGGTCAGTTACCTGATTTATTACCTAATTATGCTTTTTTGTATAATAAAGAGGATAGGAAGATTATAGTTTCTTCTTTCGGGAGTGGTCTTTGGTGGTATTATCCGGATACCGGAGAGATAGAGCAGGTGTCGTTTGTTCAAGAAAAGAATATTTCTTCCATGTATCTGGATTCGCAAGAAAGGATTTGGGTGGCTGTTTATAATAAAGGAGTATATTGTTATACTCATGACGGAGAGTTATTGGAACATCTGGAGGCACCGGATAGACTGACTCACAATATTGTACAGGATATGCGGGAAAAGGACGGCGAACTCTGGATTGCGACAGATGGTGGAGGTATCAATATTTATAATTACAAGGATAAGTCCGTGAAAGCCATTATGCATCTGCCGGGTGATCATCACTCTCTTCCGGTAAACTCTTTTGCCAGTCTTTACATTGATGATGAAGATAACATATGGGCTGGCAGTATCCGAGGAGGACTGATAGGAATCAAACCTGTTTTTATGACCACCTATCGGGATGCCCCTCCCGGAACTTCTTATGGATTAAGTTTCCAGTCGGTTACTTCCATGTATGAAGATACGGACGGGAAAATCTGGATGGGAACAGATGGTGGCGGCCTTAATTTATTCGATCCGGTAAAGGAAATGTTTCAGGAATATTCTTGTACATCGGGTATGAAAATTGTTTCCATCATGCCTTATAGTGATTCGGAATTGTTGTTGTCTTCGTTTGGTGTCGGACTTTGTCTTTTTAATAAAGCGACTGGAGAATGTCGGGAGTTCCGGTTAAATTGGGGGAATGTGCGAAATGATTTATTTCTGCTAGGAAATGCGGTTCGTTTGTACCGTGTGGATGAAAACCGTTTTTACCTTTTATCAGATAATTATTTTTGTGTGTATGACACAAAAAAGCAACAATTCGAATCTTTGCCAGAGGATATGATACCTCATAATTTTTTAGCACCTTGTTTTGTTTCTGGCGATTCGTGTTATATAAGTTCTTCTAAAGCCTTATATGTGTTGGACTTTCCGCATAAACAGTTACGTCCGCTATTTGTGACAAAGGAAGAATTCGGAACAATTATTTCGGTAAAACAAGATAAAGATAAACGTTTTTGGTTGGGGACTTCTTCCGGATTATATGTATATGACCTACACAAAAGATAGATACTGTTGATACGAAGCGTTTTATAGGGATAACGTCTCTAGCTTTCGACACTCATGATCGTCTTTGGGTGAGTACTCATGAAGGGTTGTATGCGTATGTTTTCCAGGAAAAACGTGTGATCGTTTTCGGAGAATCAGATGGTGTTTTTACACGTGAGTTTTTACCGCAGCCGGCTTTAGAGAGCTCTTCCGGGGATATTTATATTGCAGGTGTGGATGGCGTTGTTAGGGTACGGCCTGATCAGGAATTTCAAAGGGAAGAAGATTTTTCCGTCAGTCTGATCAATCTGGCTTTGGATGGTTCGCCTATTCATCAGGACGGCATATTTGGAGAACAAGTCATTTCCATCCCATGGGATTATGCTTCTCTGGGACTGAGTGTCATCGTTAAAGAGAAGGATTTGATGCGAAAAAAATTATTTCGTTTTGCTATTAAAGGGGATCGTGAAGAACTATTGGAGACTTCCAGCCATGCATTTTCGTTTCCGGCTCTTTCTTCTGGTAATTATGAATTGTGGGTTTCGTATGGGAAGAGGAACGGAGATTGGAGTGTACCATTGAAATTATTAACCGTTCATGTGGTTCCTCCTTTATGGCAGAGAGTATGGTTTGTAGCATTAATGATTGTCATAGTTTTGACAATAACCGGATGGGTTATTCATTTGATAATGGAGAAGAAGGAACGGGAACTGGCCTGGGTGATGAAAGAGCATGAGCGTAAGTTCTATGAGGAGAAAGTTCGCTTCATGGTTAATATCAGTCATGAACTGCGTACGCCACTGACCTTGATTTATGCCCCGCTTAAACGTTTATTGAAATCCGGAAAAGTGACGGATGAAGATGTATCCCGCCAATTGAACGGTATGTTGTTACAGACCAGTCGGATGCGGGAAATAGTAGATATGGTGCTCGATGCCCAAAAATCGGATACGAACGGTGATGTCATGGATATCTGTTTTTACAATCTTAATGATTGGATACGGTCGGTAACGGATGATTTCATACCGGAATTTGAAGCACGTGGAATTTGTCTGGAATTCAAGTTGGATACTTCAGTAGAGAAAGTTCCCTTCGACGCATCCAAATGCCGTGTCGTTTTATCTAATTTATTGATAAATGCGATGAAGTTCAGCGAGTCGAATACCCTATTGGTGATTTGTACGGAACGTATAGGAAAAAATGTACGTATTTCTCTTGCCGACCAGGGGATTGGATTGGAACATGTGGATATGGACCGTCTTTTTTCCCGTTTTTATCAGGGTGACCATGATCGTAAAGGTAGTGGAATCGGATTGGCTTATGCCCGTAAACTAGTGGAGTTGCATGGAGGAAGTATTGGTGCTTGTAATAATAAAGACGGTGGTGCGACTTTCTATTTCGACCTGCCGTTGGAACAGGCCTCTGTCTCCGGTGAATCGAATGGAGTTATCGGTTCCGGTGTGGAGAATGCAGGCGTGACGGAAGAGAGTGTCCGGGTAGCACAAGCCGATATATCATTAGCGAAATATACATTGTTGGTGGCTGAAGATGAAACGGATTTGCGTAACTATCTGTCCGGCGTTTTACAGGCAGAATTTAAAGAAGTTTATGTGGCAGCAGACGGAGAAGAAGCATGGGAACTCCTGGGACAATATCAGCCGGATATTATAGTCAGCGATGTTATGATGCCTAGAGTAGATGGTTTTGAACTGTGTCGACGTATTAAAAACGATGTGAAGGTGAGTCATATACCTGTCGTTTTACTTACGGCTCGAGCAGATCAGGCGAGTTCGCTTGAAGGGTATAAGTCTGGTGCGGATATATACTTGGCAAAGCCGTTTGATGTGGATTCCTTGTTAGTGATTTTGCAGAATATATTGAAACAACGCGATCAGCTTCGTGCACGTTATCGGGAGTCCGGTTGTCTGTTCTCTCCGAAAGAGGATGCCGTAAGCAATGCAGATGAACAGTTCATGCAAAAATTGAATACATTGATTCGTGAGAATCTGACTAATCCGAATTTGAACGTAGCTTTTATTGCTTCTGGGATGGCTATGAGCCGTACGACGCTTTACAGCAAGTTTTGTCATTTGTCGGATATTTCAATCGGCGATTATGTGATCCGGTTCCGGATGGTCGAGGCTGCGCGTTTGCTTTCCTCTTATAAAGATATGAGTATCCAGGATGTTGCAGACCGCGCCGGCTTTTCCAGTGCCCGCTATTTTAGTACGGCTTTTAAACAGAGTTATGGGATGACCCCAACCGAATATCGTCGTAATAATTAAGTTGGGTGTAGATAATCGGAAATCTTACTTTTTTTGCAATGATTTTGATTTAAAGTTTACATTTGTAGAAAAAACAGGGACAAATTGCTATTTTTCAGACGTAACATATCGAGTTATTCCGACAGTGAGTTGGTTCGATTATATAAGGAAACCGGGAAAAACGATTATTTCGGTGAATTGTATAACCGCTATATCCCGTTGATTTACGGTCTGTGTCTGAAATACTTGCAGGAAGAGGAGGAGGCGCAAGATGCTGTGATGCAATTGTTTGAAGACCTGCTGCCTAAACTTTCGCGTTATGAGATACGGGAATTCAGAACCTGGATTTACAGTGTAGCGAAGAATCATTGTTTCCAGTTATTGCGAAAAGAAAATCCTGAGATTGCAACCGATTTTGACCGGCAGTTTGTGGAATCTTACGATTTGTTGCATCTATTAGATAAGGAAGAAACAAGCGACGATGCCCGTACGGCGGCCCTCAAACATTGCATGGAGAAACTGCCCGAACCGCAGCAGCGTTGTATCCTCTTTTTCTTTATGGAAGAAATGTCGTACGCTGATATTATGGAACAGACCGGATATCAGCTGAAAAGTGTAAAAAGTTATATTCAGAATGGCAAACGCAATCTGAAAAGTTGCATAGAAAAGAGAATGGCGCAATGAAAAATCTGATGCAATACATACAAGGTTCACGAAAAGGCAAGGATGCCCATCGCCTGGAAAAGGAGGCGATGAAAGACCCTTTCCTTTCGGATGCGCTCGACGGTTTCCAAGCCGTAGAGGGTAATCACGTGGAAAGTATTGAAGAGATGCGTCGCCGTATTTCCCACCGTACCCGTTCGCACCGCAACAGCATAACGAAATGGAGTATTGCCGCCAGCCTGTTGATTTGTTTAGGTTTCGGTAGCTATTTGTGGCTGAACAGACAATTAGGTATGACGTCACAGTCAACGCTGGCGGTTGTTATGGAGGAACAGGCGGCTCCGTTGCAACAAGCGCCGTTGGCGGGTATTGCAGCCGATTCTATGCAAGAACAGGAGAGCGCTTCGGGAGTAGGGGAGGCCAAAGCGAAGGTCTCTGAAGACACCCATCAGTCACCGGCTCCTGTTGTTGCAGAAGCCTCTGTAGCCCAGGTAGAAGTTTATTCCGCACCTTGTGAAGATATCGCTGTAGCCGATATAGTTGCGGAAGAGGAAGTTCCCGTAGCAACTAAGGCTTTGGTCCGTTCAATGCCCCGGCATATACCTCAGCCGGTAATTGGTGAAGAAGCTTATCGCGAATATCTGAAAAAGGAACTTATCCATCCGCAGGATTCTCTTTGCAAAGGAGTGAGCGGAACAGTCGTTATTGAATTCCATATCAATGAAAAAGGACGCCCTATCGATTTGAAAGTTAAACGAAGCCTGTGCGAATCGGCCGACAAGGAAGCCCTCCGACTGATTGAAAAAGGACCGGACTGGCAGGTGGATACGGCTAAGGTGTTTTTCCCGGTTGTTTTTGCCCCGTAGCTTCTATCATCTGTATTTCTTTTCCCTGTTATAAATTCCCCATATTTTTTATTACGTGGGGAATTTTCCCCATTGTAAAGGGGAACAATCCCCACCACAAAGGGGAATAATCCCCATTGCAGTGGGAAACAATCAGTAAAGTGACTAGGTTGTGTAGGCAAAGTGTTCCTGAAATTCACATGGGAACGGAAAGAAAAGTGATAAATCTTGCCCGATTGTTTAAAAGTTAGAATAATATGTTACTTTTGCTAAAGTATAGAATTAACAGAATTAGATATGGTTTATCCCCAAAACAATTTTGAAAAGATATATAAACTGTACTATCCCAAGATGGTAGCATTTGCCAAGAATTACGTATCGGCAAATGAGGATGTGGAAAATATAGTGCAGGATGTCTTTTTGGTGCTTTGGGAGAAAAAGGATGAACTTGAATTATCTTGTACACTTACTACCTATTTATTTACTCTGGTCAAAAACAGATGTCTGAATTTCCTACGGCATAAACTTATCGAAGAGGAATATAATACGCAGATGAAAGAAGAATTAGGTTTTAAACTATATGCTTTGGAATCGTTGGAGTATTCATATCAGTCGGAAAAGGAATTGCAGGAGATCATTCAGCGGGCTTTGGACACATTGCCGGAGCGTTGCCGTGAGGTGTTTATAAAAAGCCGCATCGAAGGACTGAAGTATAAGGAAATATCGGAAGAATTAGGGATATCTGTTAATACAGTTGAAAACCATATTGTTACTGCGTTGAAAAAGCTACGTGTAGCACTGAAAGATTATTTGCCTTTGCTCTTGTTCCTGGTTAATTAATGTTTATTTTAAGACGGTTTATAGTGGTCTGTCTCCCGGTAAGGTTTTAACTTTATAAATAGAAGAAAAATATGCATGATCTGTTATCAAAATATTTGACAGGAGATATTTCATCGGAAGAAAAACTAACTCTTTTTCAGCAATTAAGAGAAAATCCGGAATTGAAAAAAGAAGCAGCCGGTATACAAAATCTGTCGGCACTTGTTTCTATGGCCCGGGAAGAGTATCCTGCTTCCGATATGCAATATCGCTCGTTTGTTCATTTGAGAAAAAAGCGCGCGTTCTTCTTTAATATGCGGAGAATAGCCGGCTATGCGGCTATCATGGTATTTTCTGTATTATCGACCTATTTGTTAATGACTTATATGGGAGAAGGAAGACAAGAACTAGCCCGCTATCAGGAGTTTTCAACACCTCCCGGCCAACGTGCCAGGGTATTGTTGGCCGACGGTACGGAAGTTTGGCTGAATGCCAATTCAACTTTACGCTATCCGGAACGCTTTAATTTGAAGCAACGGGAGGTTGAACTGCAAGGAGAAGCTTTTTTTGAAGTGGAAAAGAATAAAGAGAAACCTTTTGTTGTCAAGACAAGCAAAATGGATATACAGGTAACCGGAACCAAATTCAATGTAAGCGCTTATGAAGCGGAAACATATTTTGTTACATCTTTGGTTGAGGGAGCGGTTTCCGTTTCTTGTGAAAACGACCGGAACCGTACCTTTTCACTACGTCCGCAGCAGCAAATTATAGTGTCGGATTCTTCATCGAAAGTTGCCTTATTTGAGAATACCGATTTTCTGTCGTGGCGAGAAGGCGTATTTGTTTTTGATGATATGTTATTAACAGATATTATCAAAAAACTGGAACTGTTTTATGATGTGTCGATTGTTGTGAAGAACACGGAACTGGGCAGCTTCCGTTATACCGGAAAATTCAGACAAAGGGATGGAGTGGAAAGTGTTTTACGGAAATTACAAATTGTATATCCGTTCACTTATACAAAGGATGATGAGCGTAATCTGATTGTTTTACAGTAAATAAACCCTGACATCGAAAATGTCAGTTATAGAGTCGTGGCATTGTCTATGACGGCCATTCGTACGACCTTAACAATACTTGTGTAATGCAAAACAAAGCCATGAAGAAGATCGGTGAGTGATCAAAGTTAGATGCTAAAATATAACTTGTTTGTTAAATTGTGTTTAGTTTGTTGCCGATTATAGTGGTGTTTTTGATCTGATGGGTTTAACTTAATAGAAACGGAAAAAATATGTGTAACCTTAAAATAAGATGCCTATGATTTAAAAGAAATAAGAAGCCTTTTTTATATAAAAAAGCAGACAGGTGTTCCAGCACCTGTCTGCTATACATCTAACACTCTTAGTCGAAAAAAGTATTAAACAATTAATTTTACAAAGGTATGGAAAAATATGCTTTGTCAATCTTTTTGTATCAAAGAAAACATTTAAAGAAGTTTTTAAATATTATGAGAATTTCTACATTATTATTGTTTGTCTGCATTTTTACATCTTATGCGTCGGATTTAAGTTCGCAGACGGCAAAAGTAAATATTGCAAACACTCGTATGACAATCGGAGACTTTATCAAACAGGTTGAAAAGGAAACCGGTTATATGTTTGTTTATAATAAAGGAGAGATTGACGCAAACAGAACGGTTTCTTTAAAGAAAGGGAATAACACAGTCGGCGACTGTCTGAACAGAATATTCGATGGAACTGGTGTATCATTTGTTTTTGATGACGGATATGTCGTTTTGACGAAACATTCACAAACACAGGCTGCAGTATCTCAGCAATCCGGCAAACTGGTCAAAGGGGCGGTAGCCGATGAAAATGGCTTGTCGGTAATTGGAGCTAATGTCTTTATCAAAGGTACAACGATCGGTACGATCACAGATATGGAAGGTAACTTTAGTCTGGAAGTGCCTTCGGATAATGATATTTTAGTGATTTCTTACATTGGTTATGTAGAACAGCAAATTCCGGTAAAAAATAGAAAAAACTGGTCTATTGTACTGAAAGAGGATGCACAGAACCTGGATGAAGTAGTAGTAGTGGGATACGGTACACAACGGAAGGGAAATATTGCTACGGCTGTGACAACGGTTAAGTCGGATGTACTTCAGAACCGTCCGGTTCAGACAGTCGGTGAAGCTCTGCAAGGACAAATTCCGGGCTTGAGTGTAACGGCAAAAGGTGCTCCGGGTGAATCCCCTAAACTTCAACTGCGCGGATCTTCTGTTTTGAAATCGGATAATTCTTCTGAACCTTTGGTGTTGGTCGATGGAGTTCCTGCTGATTTTAACTTCCTGAATCCGGAAGATATTGAGAGTATTAATGTACTGAAAGATGCTGCATCTTCGGCTATTTATGGTTCACGGGCCGCAAATGGTGTATTGCTGATAACTACAAAACGCGGTAAGATGGGTAAACCAACTTTCCGTTATAATGGTTCGATAGGAGTTAATACGCCGATGTATATGCCGAAGTCAATCAGTTCTGCGGAATATGCAAGAATAAAGAATGAGGCGGAGAGAAATATGGGGCGTGCTCCGATTTATACCGATGAAGATATTTCAAAGTTTGCCAACGGTACGGATCTGAATCGTTATCCGAACACAAACTGGTTGGATTTGGCGATACAGAACAGCGTTACGACACGTCATGGCCTGGAGGCTTCCGGTGGTACGGAAAAAGTGAGATATCTGGTAAGTGCGGGTGTGGATCATCAGACTGGCATTTTCCCGAATACCCAACAGAATGTATTCAATGTGCGTTCGAGCACGGATATTTCGATCACCAAAAAGTTTGGTATCTCTTTTGATATACGTTATCAACTGAGGGATATGGATGCCTTGAATAATCAGGAAGATATTTACAAACAGTTGATTCAGGCCGATCCGACAATGGTTGCCTATTATACGGATGGTTCATACGGATATAATCCCGGATTCTTTACAAACCCATTGGTTCCCCTTTATGAAGGTGGGCAGAAATATACGAACAGGCATGAAGCTTCAGGTATTTTCAAACTGGATTATGAAATTATTGACGGATTGAAGTTTACCGGAATAGCTAATGTGAAATATACTTTCAAAAATGAAGAATCCAGAGCTCGTAAAGTCTTTTATAAAAACTATTTTACACAGGAGGTTTTTGAAAATGGAGAGAATAGTTTTTCAGACCGTCGCGATTACAATGCTTATTATAACTTGCAGGCATTGTTGAATTATAAGAAGAGCTTTGGCATTCATAATTTGGATATCCTGGCAGGTTATCAGCAGGAAAGTGAGAACAGTGACTGGCTGAAAGGTGCCCGTTCCGGTTATCCGACTGATATTATCTGGGAATTGAACCCGGGACCGAAAGATAACTGGAGTAATGACGGAAATGGTGAACACTGGGCGTTGGCTTCGTTTATCGGTCGTATTAATTATGATTATGATAATAAATATATTTTGTCATTGAGTATGCGTTCGGATGCTTCTTCCCGTTTCGCCAAAGGAAGCCGTTGGTCCACTTTCCCTTCTGTGGCTGCTGCATGGAGAATTTCTCAGGAATCGTTTATGAAAGGTACACGTAGCTGGCTGGATGATTTAAAGATCAGGGCATCCTGGGGACAAACAGGCAGTGCAACAGGATTAGGACTTTATCCGAGTTATACATTGATCTCTACGGGAGGTCTGATACTGAACAATACTTATCAGCAGATTGCCTCTTTGAAAACGATTGGAAATCAGGAACTGACTTGGGAACATTCCGACATGTTAAACTTTGGTTTAGATGTAAAGATGTTAAACAGCCGTTTGAATTTTACCGGTGAATATTATATCAAAAATACTAAAGATATTTTGTTGGAAATGCCTGTTCCGTTAGAATATGGATTCGGTAAACCGAATATGAATGTCGGTGAAGTTCGTAATAAAGGATGGGAACTGTCTCTGAGCTGGAATGATCGGATCAATGATTTCGGCTACAGTATTTCAGGTAATTTATCTGATAACCGGAATGAAGTTATTGATCTGGGAGGTACAGGGCCATGGAAAGGTTCCAATACATATACGGATGTCGGATTACCGTTTAATTCGATCTATGGATATGAATCAATGGGACTGTTCCAGTCTGACGAAGAGGTAGCCAATGCTCCTTTCCAGAATTCCAATACGGCAGCCGGTGATATACGTTATAAAAACCAGAATGGTGATGATAAGATCGATGCTAATGACCGTGTTGTAATAGGTGATCCAAACCCTCATTTCCTGTATGGCGTGAATTTGGGCTTTGATTATAAGAACTTTGATTTGAATATGTTCTTCCAGGGGATCGGGCAGAAAGACCGGGTTATAATGGATAATTTTGTCAGACCATTCTTCGACTCGTCTATCTTTAAACATCATTTGGATTATTGGACACCGGAAAATGCAGGAGCTAAATATCCGCGTATCCTGAATAAGGATGATGGAACTCATAATTATCAGCAGTCTGATTACTGGATGATCAATGCCGGATATTTCCGTATGAAGAATTTACAGATCGGATATACTATTCCGCGTGAGATATTGAGACCGGCGGGTTTTGACAGAGTCCGTGTCTATTTTTCTGCTAATAACTTGTTTACTGTTTCTGATTTTGTGCCGGGTATGGATCCGGAATCTGAAAAATCAGTGTCTTATCCGTTTGCCCGGACGTATTCTTTTGGTTTGAATGTTCAATTTTAATAAACTGGAAAAATGAAATCAATAAAAATATATATATGTGCGGCCATGATGGCGCTAGGTGTTTCTTCATGCGACAGTTTCCTGACAACTCCTCCTTTGGACCAGATTTCAGAAGATCAATGGTGGAGCGATAAGAGCCAGACTGAAATGATGGTAAAGGGAGCTTATCAATATGTGTATGGACCGAATGAAGTAGTACTTCGTGATTGTATCAGTGATAATGCAACACATCGTGACGCCAAATATAAAGAAGTGGGTAACGGTACTTATACTACGCAGAGTGCGGCCGTTAAGGATGAATGGAAGTATGCTTCCATAGCCAAGTTGAATTATATACTGGAAGGGATCGAGAAAGCGAAAGGCCAGATATCGGAAGAAGAATATCTCCGTTTTAATGCGGAAGTACGTTTTATTCGTGCATTTGTTTATTATGATATGATTTTCTTTTTTGGAGATGTTCCATTGATCACTAAGACTTTGAGTGTAGCTGAAGCTCGTGAGACATCGCGTCAGCCTCGCCAGGAAGTTTTGGATTTTATACTGAAGGAGTTGGAAGATGGAGTTTTACCGAATATTGAGAAGGTTGCTATAACGGAAACCGGTCGTGTTAACAAGCAGGTAGTAAATGCATTTCTTTCCCGTATTTATCTACATGAAAAGAATTATGAAAAGGTTCTTTATTATACGAATGAGGTAATCAAATCCGGGAAATACGAACTTCACCCCAATTATGAAGAATTATTCCGTCCACAGGCTGATGCCAGCAATAAGGAAGTGATTTTTGAACATCAATACAGTTCTCCGTTGGTTGTACATGAACTGAATCGTAACTTATCTCCGGCCTCTTCCATTTATGCCGGTTGGTCCCATGTGTTGGGGTTGCAGGAGTTGGTGGACGATTATGAATGTGTGAACGGTCATCCGGTTTCCGAATGCGAATCTCTGGGGTGTGAATATTTCCAGAAAAGGAAAGATGCGGAAGCTGAAACGCATCGCGGAGAATATGATTTCCGCGATCCTCGTCTGGCAGCAACGATCATGTGGCCGTATTGGGAATGTAAAGTTGGTGGGAATGTTTTATCCCGTTATGGTGTGGATGATCCGGACAGTAAGGATTATGTGAAGAAAGAAACGCATATGACCGGTTTTCTGGTTACAAAGTGGGTGGATTTGCAGGGGGAATATGCAGACCGTACACGTAGTCAGAAGAATATGACGATCCTACGTTATGGAGATGTTCTTTTGATGCGGGCAGAAGCTTTGATTGAATTAAGTCAGGATCTGGGTGAAGCTGTCGCTCTGATTAATCAGATCCGTCAACGGGCGGGGATGCCCGATATCGCAATGGCTTCTCAATCCGTATTACGTGAAAAGCTGCGTCATGAAAGACGTATAGAAACAGCCTTTGAGGGGTTGCGTTATTTCGATATTATTCGTTGGCATATTGCCGATAAGGTGAAATCCGGCAAAGTATATGGAGCTCGTTTGAAGGCTATCAGTGATGCAATGGATAATAAGTTTGTAGAAGAACGTTTCTGGAATGATAAAATGTATTTGTTCCCGATTCCTCAGGAAGCAATAGATAACAATTCGAATTTGGTGCAGAATAAAGATTGGTAACGATGGTTAATGACTAGGTTGGAGAACCCCGGATCTGAATTTACGGAAGAAGATTCGGGGTTTCTTTCTAAATGTAAAAATGATTGATTCTAATAACAGACTATTTTATGAAAAAGAATATTTTAGTGTTGCTATTTTGGGTATTGACATTAAATCTGTCCGCCTTAGGGTTACCGGAATTCTCGACTGCCGGTTTTTATGAATTACCCAATACCGGCCGTGAAGTTTATTCCATGAATCTGGCATGGAGGTTTATAAAAGGTGATGTACAGGGAACTCCTTATGCCGTGAATTTTGATGATTCCGGCTGGGAGATTGTTTCTGTTCCGCACGGATTGGAGTATCTGCCGATGGAAGCCAGCGGTTGTGCCAACTATCAGGGTATTGCCTGGTATCGTAAACGTTTTACTCCGGATGAACATCTGAAAGGAAAACAGTTGTTCATCCATTTCGAGGCGATCATGGGAAAAAGTGAAATCTATGTGAACGGGCAGTTGTTAAAAAAGCATTATGGCGGATATTTGCCTGTTATACTTGATGTAACGAATTTTCTGAAATGGGGTGAAGAGAATGTGATAGCTGTAAAAGCGGATAATAGCGATGACCCTTCTTATCCGGTCGGTAAACCGCAAAATCTACTGGACTTTACTTATTTTGGTGGCATCTACCGTGATTGTTGGCTGGTTGCACATAATGACGTGTTTAT
>ERZ773134.2300-NODE-2300-length-13849-cov-2.956430_pt1 | contig 13849 bp, 11 predicted proteins | sample MGYA00580856_ERZ773134 | MGnify/ENA primary metagenome ERZ773134 (study PRJEB29015, sample SAMEA2737823) | human gut metagenome | biome: human gut; feature: human-associated habitat; material: faeces | place: China | collected 2012 ... | reverse complement strand
CGGACGCCGGCATGCCGAGCGTGTCCGACCCCGGCCAGGCGCTGGTCGAGGCGGCGCGTGAGGCCGATTTGCCCGTCGAAGTTATTCCCGGGCCCTCTGCTTGCGTCACGGCGCTTGTTTCGTCCGGCATTCCCTGCGAGCATTTTTTCTTCGAGGGCTTTTTGGGCCGAAAGCACGGCGACCGTGTGCGCCGTTTGCAGCGCCTTGCCGTGGTGCCCGGCGCACTCATCTTCTACGAGTCTCCACATCGTATCGTGGCGACGCTCGAGGCCGTGGCGGAGGTCTTTCCCCAGCGTGAGGTCGCCGTCTGCCGCGAACTCACCAAGCTGCACGAGGAGGTCTTGCGCGGGCCCGCTGACCAGCTTGCCGAGGAGCTGCGTGCTCGCGGCGAGGTAAAGGGCGAGATTGCGCTGGTCATCGCGCCGCCGAGCGAGGACGAGGAGGCCGGCATCGCGCCGGTTGGCGCTGCGGTAGCGGATCCCGACGAGGCCCTGCGCGAGGATATCCGCGCCGCGCTCGAGGAGGGGGAGCCCGCCTCTGCTGTGGCCAAGCGCCTGTCTCAGAAGTATTCGCGCCGCAAGCGCGATGTCTATGCCATGGTGCTCGATATGCAATAGATGGAGGATATCCAGCCCTTGCGCTAGAATCATCCCCTGTATGCAACGTTTTTCTGGAGGACAAACCCCATGGATCAAAGCAAGCCTTCGTTCTTTATCACGACGCCCATCTACTACGTCAACGCCGATCCGCACCTGGGCACGGCTTATTCCACCATCATCGCCGACGTTCAGGCTCGCTATCGCCGTTCCGCCGGCTATAACGTCAAGTTCCTGACCGGCATGGACGAGCACGGCGAGAAGGTCGCCGAGGCCGCAGCCAAGCATGGCATGACGCCGCAGGAGTGGACCGATAGCCAGGCCCCGCACTTCAAGGAGCTTTGGAGCAAGCTCGAGATTTCCAACGACGACTTCATCCGCACCACCGAGCCGCGCCAGCATCATGCCGTGCAGTATCTGTGGGAGCGCATGAAGGAGTCCGGTTACCTGTATAAGGGCAGCTACGACGGTTGGTATTGCGTGCCTGACGAGACCTACTTCACTGATACGCAGGTCCAGAAGGGCGACGAGGAGTACGGCAGCGTCGGCCAGCATCTATGCCCCGACTGCCACCGTCCGCTTGAGCGCGTGCAGGAGGAGTCCTACTTCTTTAAGCTTTCCGCCTTCCAGGACAAGCTTCTCAAGCTCTATGACGAGCACCCCGACTTTGTCGAGCCTGCGTTCCGCATGAACGAGGTACGTAGCTTTGTCGAGGGCGGCCTTAACGACCTTTCCGTGAGCCGCACGAGCTTTGACTGGGGCATTCAGGTCCCGTTTGACGAGGGTCACGTGACCTACGTGTGGTTCGATGCGCTGCTCAACTATATGACGGCCGTCGGCTACGGTGTCGACACCGACGAGGCGCGTGCCGAGCTGGCCTATCGCTGGCCCGCGCAGTTCCACATCGTGGGTAAGGACATCATCCGCTTCCACTGCATCGTCTGGCCCATCATGCTGCTCGCTCTCGGCCTGACGCCGCCCGCCTGCGTGTACTCGCACGGCTGGTGGACCCGCGACGGCGAGAAGATGTCCAAGTCCAAGGGCAACGTCGTCGATCCGCACGAGATGGTCGCTCTCTACGGGTCCGACGTGTTCCGCTACTTCCTGCTGCGCCAGGTCACTTTCGGCCTCGACGGCGATTTCTCCGAACTCGCCCTCGTGCAGCGCATCAACTCCGATCTGGCCAACGACCTCGGCAACCTGCTCAGCCGCACCGTCACCATGATCGAGAAGTACCGCGGCGGCACAGTGCCCGCGCCCGCGGCGCTCGAACCCCTCGACGCGGAAGTGCGCGATCAGGCTTTGGAAGCCTTCGCCGAGTACCGCGCCTTCATGGACAACTATCAGTTCGACGACGCCCTCAAGGCTCTGTGGAGCATGATCGGGCGCGCCAACAAGTACATCGACGAGACCATGCCGTGGAAGCTCGGCAAGGACGAATCGCTGGCCGCCCGTCTCGACACCGTGCTGGCCACGCTGGCCGAAGAACTCAAGCTCGCCGCGCTGATGCTGGCCCCCGTGATGCCCAAGACCGCCGTCAAGATCTGGGCGCAGCTCGGCCTGAGCGGCGACGTGAAAGACCAGCGCTTCGGCGACTACCGCTGGGGCGGCATGGGCGAAGCGCGCCCGACCGTCCGCCGCGGCGAAGGCGTGCTCTATCCCCGCATCGACCTCGACGAGTGGAAGAAGCAGGCCGAAGCGCGCGCGAACGCCAAAAAAGGCCTTGCCGCCGACCCCGGCGAACACGAGCCGGAAATTTCCATCGACGACTTCGCCAAGGTGGAGCTGCGCGTCGCGCAGATCGTCCACGTGGAGCCTGTCCCCAAGTCGCGTTCGCTCTACAAGCTCGACCTCGACCTCGGCTACGAAAAGCGCGTGATCGTGTCGAGTATCAAGGATTTTTACAAGCCCGAGGATCTGGAAGGCCGCCGCATCGTCGTCGTGGCCAACCTCAAACCCGCCAAGATGTGCGGCGTCATGAGCAACGGCATGCTCCTCGCCGCCGGCTCCGGCGCGCCCCACACGCCCGAGGAAAAGCTCTCGCTGCTCGCCCCCGTGGAGGACATCCCGCTGGGCAGCCGCGTGCACTAGGGATTTTTATTGAAATAACCTCTGTGGCAAAGCGTTGGAGGAGTTCGAAACCCCAATCTCAACGCAACGCTGATTCCTGATGGGAACTAGGAGAAAACGCCGGAAAAGCCAATAGCCGTTATTCGGCTATTGGCTTTTCCGGTATTTTTCTTCTTTTGCGTATTTGCTGAAGATCCGCGATGATAACTGAGAAGAATACCCCATATCTTTATAGCCGAGTTTTTTGAGCAGTTCCATGCTCGGCTTATTTTCTGTGTCTGTATAACTGATAAAAACGCATTCAGGGTATCTTTTATGGAGTGTTTCTATCAAGGCATTTAATGATTCGAATGCATAGCCTCTTCGATGGTGTTTGCAGGAAAAAGTGTATCCGAGTGAAATTGAATCGTCTTTGGGAATCGCTGCAATCTCGCCAATCATTTCATCGCTGTCTTTTAAAGCAACCGCTATCATAAATGGGGCTGACAGCGTCATTTCGTCATCTTTTCGCCTTTTAATCAAAGCGATTATTCCAGTTCGTTCTTTTGTCTGACCGCGCTGGTATCGGTTGCATATTTTATTATTTCGATACTCGTGCATTATGTCCGCGTCTTTTTCTGTGACATTGCGCAGTCTTAATCGCGGCGTTTCTAGAAATATCATGTGCTCATTGATCCTCCTTTCCGACATCTATAGACTTGTACTGCCGATTATACATGATGAAGGATGGATTGCGTGAAATATGACGCCTGATGGGTTTTCGTTAAAAGGGCCCGGGATTCTCCAGTCCTTTTTGATGTTGTGTCAAAAACTGCATAAAGTTGGCGGCGCCCGGCATGTTCAATGACACTTTTCAATGCAAACTTACATAGGAGAGTATGGGATAGAAACAAAAGCGTTCGCCATTCAATTTTATTATTGCATGGCGTTTCCCCATATTCTATAATATGAACCGCGTCTCAAGATCGTTTCGCGCCGGAAAGCTTCGAGTGCTTTTTTGCGTTTCCGGCAGAAGGAAATAAACTGGAAAAAGGAGAACGGAACATGTCGTACAAAAGGATTTTGACGGTGCAGGACATCTCCTGCGTCGGGCAGTGCTCGCTGACCGTGGCCCTGCCCATTTTGTCCGCCTGCGGGCTGGAAACGGCGATCCTGCCGTCCGCCGTGCTTTCCACGCACACCGGCGGTTTTACGGGCTACACGTTCCACGACCTGACGGCGGAAATGCCGCGCATCGTCGAACATTGGAAGCGCGAACAGATCCGTTTCGACGCGGTGTACAGCGGCTATCTGGGCAACGCCTCGCAGACCGAATACCTCAAGGAAATTTACGGCACGCTGCTTCAGCCCGGCGGCCTGCGCATCGCCGATCCGGCCATGGCCGACAACGGACGGCTCTATCCCGGTTTCGACGCGGCCTACGTGGAGGCCATGCGCGGCTTCGTCTTCGCCGCCGATCTGATCCTGCCCAACATCACCGAGGCGGCCCTGCTTTCCGGCATGGAATACCGCGAGCGGTACGACGAAAGCTACGTCGACGCCCTGCGGGCCGCCGTGCGCTGCGCGAAGCCGGCGCCAGAACCGTGGTGCTGACGGGCGTCAGTTACGACGACGCGACGACGGGCGTCGTGGTGGACGACGGCGCGCGGAAGCGCTATTACCGCCACGAAAAGCTGCCGAAGGGCTGCCACGGCACCGGCGACGTCTTCGCGTCCGTGTTCGCCGGCACGCTGACGGGCGGAAAATCCGCCTACGACGCGGCCGTTGCCGCCGCCGACTTCACGCTGCACTGCATTCGGTTCACCTCGCAGGATCCTTCGCACTGGTACGGCGTCAAGTTCGAGCCGCTCCTGCGCGAGCTGACCGAACGGCTCAAGTAGCGCCGGAACGTTTCGGCAGAGTTTTCTTGGCCTCGCGGCAAAAAACGCCGCCCGCCTCGGAGGATGCTTCGGAGCGGGCGGCGTTTTTGCGTCGCGTTTTTTTACAGATTCTTTTTGAAGAACGCCTCGATGGTGTCGAAGGGGATCGTTTCGGGGCGGTCGTACAGGTCGGTGTGACTGGCACCGGGGATGATCATGAGCTCCTTGTTGCCGCCGGTAAGTTTTTTGAAGGCGTCCTCGCTGAAGTAACGGGAATGCGCCTTTTCGCCGTGGACGAGCAGCACGGCGGAACGGATCTCGGAAGCGTAGGCGAGGAGCGGCATGTTGAGGAAGGAGAGCGCGGACGTGACGTTCCAGCCGCCGTTGCTGTTGAGGGAGCGTTTGTGATAGCCGCGCGGCGTCTTGTAGTAGGCGTGATAGTCCTTCACGAACTGGGGCGCATCGGCGGGCAGCGGATCGGCCACACCGCCTGCACGGGCGTAGGTGCCACAGCGGTAATCCTCCGTGCGCTGCGCATTGAGCCGCCGGCGGAGTTCGTGGCGTGCGTCGGCGTCCATCGCGTCGAAATAGCCGTTGGCCGTCACGCGGCTCATGTCGTACATCGTCGAGGCGACGGTCGCCCGAATGCGCGTATCGACGGCAGCGGCATTGAGCGCCATGCCGCCCCAGCCGCAGATGCCGAGGATGCCGATGCGCCCGGGATCGACCCGCTCCGAGGTCGAAAGGAAATCGACCGCGGCGCAAAAGTCCTCCGTATTGATGTCGGGCGACGCCACGTAGCGAGGCTCGCCGCCGCTCTCGCCCGTGTAGGAGGGGTCGAAAGCGATCGCGATCAGGCCGCGTTCGGCCAGCGTCTGGGCGTAAAGCCCCGACGCCTGCTCCTTGACCGCCCCGAAGGGTCCGCAGACGGCGACGGCCGGCAAGCGCCCCGCAGCATTTTTCGGAATATACATGTCCGCCGCCAGCGTCAGGCCGTAGCGGTTGCGGAAGGTCACCTTGCTGTGGTCGACCTTGCCGCTCCGAGGGAATACCTTGTCCCACTCGGAGGTCAGATTCAGTTGCTCGTTCATCGTGATATCGGAATTGAAAATCGGATCGACCGCATCGCTCCGGCGGCCGCACCGACCGTCGCAGGAGCCGGAAAGCATCGCTCCGGCCAGTAGCGTAAAACACATAAATCGTCGCATGGCGTCATTCGTTCGTTCATGTAACGGATTTCCCTCCGGCCGCACGGACACCGAACCCGTACAGGCCCGAAGGGAATTTCCTCCGATGCAAAAATACGGGTTCCGCACGGACGGACAGGCAGACGGATTACGGTTTGTCTTACCCGAATTACCGATTTTCGACGAACCGGACGGCGATCACTCCGATTTGGCCTCCTTCGAGCAGTTGACGCCCTTGCCGTGGAGCGCCCACTGGCCGCGCGCGCGCAACACCTGCTCGACGATGTCGCGCACACAGCCCCGACCGCCCGGATACTCGGAGACGTAGCGCGCCGCTTCCAGAATCTCGGAGGCGGCGTCGGCCGGTGCGACGGGGATGCCGACGGCGCGCATACATTCCAGATCGGGAATGTCGTCGCCCATGAAGACGACGTTGCGGGCGTCGAGGCCGTATTCGTCGAGAAATTCGCGCAGCGCCGCGATCTTGTCGGCGCAGTCGGCGTAGATCTTCGTGACGCGGAGCCGCTCGAAACGCTCCTGCAACCACTTGCCGCGGCCGCCCGTGATGATGCAGATCTTATACCCCAGCTTGGAGGCATAGGAGACGGCGTAGCCGTCCTTGGCATAGTAACGGCGGATGAAGTCGTCGCCGAAGGGGGTGATGCCCCCGTCGGTGAATACGCCGTCGACGTCGAAGACGAAGGCTTCGGTCTTTACGATATCTTCCTTGAAGTTTCCCATATGCTTTGTGTGATAAGTCGGTAGATGTCGCTCAGGAGGGCGTCGTCCGCCAGCAGGCGGAGATGGCGCTCCTGCGTGGGCAGGTCGCCCCGCACAGCGGGGCCCGTCTGTACGGCGGCCGGACGCGCGGCGGCGAGCGCCTTGGCCGTCGTCTCGGCGATGAGCGGCCGCAGCAGGTCGGCCGACACGCCCGCACGGCGCAGCACCTCGCCGCCCAGTTCGAAGAGGTGGTTGGCGAAATTGCAGGCGAAGACCCCCGCCAGATGCACCTGCCCGCGCAGGGCCGAGTCGGCATAGAGCACCGTGCGGCTCAGGCAGCGGGCGAAGGCCTCCACCTCGCCGCGCAGGTCGGGCGAGGCGGTCTCGACGAGGATCGGAATCTCCGAGAAGTCGACCTCGCGCCCCTTCGTGAAGGTCTGGAACGGATAGAAGACAGCCCGCCGCGGAAAGCGGGCCAGCGCGTCGACCGGCACGCTGCCGGCCGTATGCGCCACGACGGCCGCGGCATCGATCGGCAGCGATGAGGCTACCTCCGCGACGGCCGCATCGCTCACGGCGATCAGATAGATGTCGGCACGGGCCAGGCGTGAGGGATCGCTCTCCCCCACGGTGCCGGACAATGCCGCGACGGCGGCCACGCGGTCGCGGTTGCGGCCGAAAACCTGCCGCAGGCCGAGCGGCGAAGCTGCGACGGCGCGGGCGAGCGCTTCGGCGAGGTTGCCGCTGCCGATGATGACGACGGAACGGATCATGGATCAGATATCGATTAGGAGTACATTGGCCTGCGACCGCCGTGCGGCGGCGCGAATATCGGCGAGCAACTCGCCGACGACCTTCATTTCGGGTGAATCGCGGAAGTCGAGCGCCGAATCCCCGTGGCTCTCGACCTGTTCCAACACGTCGTAGAGCGTCAGCGCATGGATGTCTACCGCCGGAGAGAAGAGGATTTCGCGGTCGTCGGACTCGCTGCGCACGGCCACCAGCAGCCGCGCCGTGACCAGCGAAAAGAGCACGTCGTTGACGATGCGCGTCGGCAGCCGCAGCGCAGTATGGATCTCGACGGCCGAAACGGGACCGTGGCCGTCGCGGAAGATGCGCGCCACGTGCAGCATGACGGCCAGCGTCACCTGACGGCGGTGGTCGTAGCTGATGCGCAGCGATTCGCGCTCCTCGGCAAAACGCGAGATGTTCTGATAGGCGAAGGCCAGCTCGCCGCCGAAGAGCAGAATCTGCCACGACCACTGCACCCAGATAAGGAACAGCGGCAGGGCGGCGAAACTGCCGTAGATGGCATTGTAGGAGGTCATGTAGCGTTGCAGCCAGACGTACCCCCACTGGAAGGCGAGGAAGAGCGTGCCGGCGACGATGCCCGCCATGACGGCGCTGCCCAACCTCACGCGCGTATTGGGCACCACGACATAGATGAACGAGAACATCGCCCAGATGCCCAGCAGCGAGACGGCGCCCGACAGCAGCGTGTAGAGCGCACCGAAGGAGTCGATCCCCAGCAGATGACCGGCATAGCGCCCTGCCGTGCTGCCGACGACCCACAGAATCGGCGTAATGACCACCACGGCGATGTAGTCGGTGAACTGCCGCGTGAAGCTGCGCGAGACCTTCACCTCCCAGATATTGTTGAAGGCCTCCTCGACCGAGCCGAAGACCCGCACGACGGCCCAGAAGAGCATGACGATCCCGACGAAGGCGACGACGCCTCCCTGCGCGGCGGCGAGCGCCTTGTCGGCGAAGGTGATGAGATAGTCGACCACCTCGCGGTTGTGCGGAAAGAGCGAATAGAGGTTCTGCATCAATCCGTCGGCCAGCCCGAACCCCTTGACCACGGCGAAGACGAGCGCCGCGATCGGAACGATCGACATGAGCGTGTAGAAGGTCAGCGCCGCACTGCGCACCAGCGTGTCGTGTTCGTCGAGCCCGCGCGCCGTATAAAAGAGCAGCTTGTACTGCCGCACGCCCCAACGGATCAGTCCGTTGCGGTAGTTGCGTTCGTCTTTCAGAAAAATCGTCTCCGTAAGGAACGTCCAGAGGTTTTTGAAAAAGGCCATGCGATTGGAGAATTAACGCTGCCGGCCGCACCGTGCGGCCCTCGACGGATCACAACCATTTTTTGTACCGGAAAAACCAGATCGTACCCGCCGAAAAGAGTATCATGAGTCCGATGGCGAAGAGGTAGCCCAACGGCACGGTCGTCCCGTCGGGGAAGGTGTATACCCAGTCCAGTTCGGGCATGGCATGGAAATTCATGCCGTAGATACTCGCCACGAGCGTCGCGGGCATGAAGATCACGGCCGCCACCGAAAAGATCTTGACGATCTCGTTCTGCTCGATGTTGATGAGCCCCAGCGCGGCGTCCTGGATATAGTCCAGACGCTGGAAGCTGAAATCGGCGTGGTTGATCAGCGAGTTGACGTCCTTGATCATCAGTTGCAGGCGAGGGTAGATGTCGTTGGGGAAACGCTCCGAGCGCAGGATGCCCGACAGGACGCGCTGACGGTCGAAGATATTCTCGCGCAGCAACATCGTGCTCTCCAACAGGGCGTTGATGCGGTGGATCACCTTCTTGTCGATCGAGTCCTCCGAATTGATGTCCTTCGACAGGGCTGCGACCTGTTTGGCGATCATCTCCACCAGGTCGGCGTCGTAGTCGATGCGCACCTCCAACAGCGAGATGAAGAGGTGGTAGCCCGTCGAGAAGCTGCGGTAGCTCATCTGCAACCGCTTCTCGGCCTCGCGGAACGTGCGGAATTCGGCCGTGCGCACCGACACCAGCACGCCTTCGTTCGAAATGATGAACGACACGGGCTGCACGACGAACGAATCGCCCGTCGGCACGAAGAAGTTGGAGTTGGAGATGATGGCGTTCTCCGTCTCGGAATACTTCGAGGTCGACTCGATCTCCTCGACCTGCTGCTTGGTTTGGAGGCTGATCTCCATGAAGCCTTCGACGGCCTTCTGCTCCTTGATCGTGGGGTTCAGCAGATCGATCCACAGGATGTCGTCGTACCCCAGTTCGTCGAAGAGCTTGGGATCGGCATTGCGGATGATCTTGTTGTATTGTTTGAGGTAAATGGTAATCATAAGCACCCGGTTTGTATCCGGCGAACCCTCGCGGCGGCCGGATCGGTTGGACGTATCGTGAACTCCGAAAGGTGCTGCGCCCGCCGGCGCGGCGATTACCCTCTTCAGCCGGGTTCGACCAAAGGCGTCACCTTGACGCCGGAGGTCCAGAACTTTTGAAGAGCCTTGCGTTTCTCGTTATCGAACAAAAAATCGATGTTGCGCGTCAGGTAGTCGTAGGCATAGGGACGGTCGCGGTAGTCGCTCTGCTGGACGGCCTCGTAGATACGCTCCACACCGAAGGTGAGCGCCTCCTCCAACGCATCGGTCACCTCGTAGGGCGTCCCCTTGCGGGCGACCCACACCGCGAAGGCGAAGGGAAGGCCCGTCGCCTCGCGCCACTCGGCGGCCAGATCGTAGGAGTAGATGAACTCGTCCTCGTGGTCGAACACCTTGTCGCCGATGAGCAGGAAGGCATCGCCCTCCTGCGGCGTGTCCAGCACCGCATAGTCGCTCATGTCGAGCCACTGGGGCGCGATCTTCCACCGGCGGGCCGCCAGATAACCGGTCAGCTGCACCGACGTGCGCGAATGGGCGTCGAGCCAGATGCGGCGCACCTCCTCGATCGGGGTGTTGGAGACCACCACCACCGTGCGCACCTCCCCCTCGGCGCCGATGCAGAAATCGGTGACCAGCTCGGCATCCTTCAACCGGGGAACGACGGCCGACGGCAGCAATGCGATGTCGGCATTGCCGTCGATGAAATTGCTTGCACAAAGGGCGGGGGGCGTCAACAAGAGTTCCGCGCGCAGGTTACCTGCGTGCCGGATACCGTAAATGAAAGGTATCGTATTGAGATACGATACGGCCGCTATTCGGGGGATAAGAGCCATCATCCATACGTGTTTACCTTTCGTCAGACTTCCTGTCCGGCTCGGAGCGGGAACGTTGCCGTTCTCCTGCCGCTCCGCCGGATCCGCTGCAAAGATACGAATAAGCCGAGCGCAATGCAAATTTATTTGCAATTGCCGAGGCGGAGTATCCAAGGCGAAGTCAAAGATACGAAAAATTCGGGAAACGACCTCCGGCACGGGAGTTTATTTTCGGAGCGGGCGGGACTCCGGCCCTTCTCCGAATGCAACATGTTGATTTAAAATATATTGCATAAAATTTTTTTTCTAAATCCCGTGAAAAGGCTTGACAAAGGGGGTTTCGGCATCGTATATTTGCCCTGTCGATCGACCGCAGGCCGGAGTTATCAACACGATCGCAGCCGGCAATTCCCCGTTATCAACATTCCGTCTCGGCTCCATACGCAACAGAAGTATCCGTTTCGTGAAATTGCGAACGGTTATCAACAATCCGTCAAAAACCTTTTCAACAATGACCCGCGTCCATCTCGCGCAATTGCTGCGCGACCTCGCCTCCGCGCACGACTACGCCTTCTTCTCGGCTCCGGACGAGTACATGCCCTCCGAAATCGACCGCTATCCCGCCGCCTGGCTTACCCCGCCCCGCCTCAAAGAGGTCGAAGGCCGCCGTCACGGGAAACGCACCTACGAAATCCAACTGCACCTGCTGCAACCCGGCATGCGGCTCACGCACGCCGAACGCGCACGGCGGCTCGACGAAATGGAGCAGACGTTGCTCGGAATATTCACGGAGCTGACCGAAGACCCGAAAGTCATCTGCGTCGAACGGCTATCGATCCGCCCCCGCACCTGCGCCTTCACCAATCACGGAGAGATCTCGCAGAGTGCCACGGCCGAAGCGGTCGTCTGGTTCTGACCGCCCGCCCTGTCCGGCTTCTCCGCCGGAAACCCGTCCGGCGACCCGTCCGGAACGATGCGAAACCGCCTGCCGCAGCCCGCCGCACGGACAATCCCCGCCGGAACAGGCGTATGCACCTGCCCGAACCGCAATCAGCGCAAATTCGTAAATCATCCATCGATCATGAGTTTTTACAAGATTCCCCAGAACTATGCACCGGGGTTCGTACCGCAACGCTACACCTTCATCAACGACGCGGCCGCCGCGACGCTGACCGCCCGTCTGACCGACACGCGCACCGCAGAGAGCGTCGCCGAACTGGTGCTGCGCGACCTCTGGATGCCGGAGATCGACGTATCGGCCTTCCTGCGGCGCATGGCCGCCGCCCTCCCGTTCGAGACGGGAGCGACCGGCCTCTACGCACCGACGACACGCACGATGACGCTCTCCCTCGCCATCGGCAGCGACAAGGCGCCCGACCGCATCTTCCTCCCCGCGACGCGGGAAACCCGCTCCGGCGAACCGCTCACTTCGCTGCCGGAGGTACGGCTCATCGGCGCCGAAGAGACGGACGAGGTATCGGTACACTGCCGCACGCAATGCTCGGCCCTCCTCACGGCGACCTGCAACGGCATCCCGACGCAGCGCACGTACGGCGTCGCGGCCGAGGGCGTCGCCCTCTTCCGGCTCACGGCGGCGGAGTTCCCCGATGCGGAGGCGTTCGACCTGCACCTGACGGCCGACGGCGTAGAGTCGCATTTCCGCTACGAGGTGGCCGAAACGCCCGCAGGGAGCCGGCGGCTGGCGTGGCTCAACGAGGCGGGCGGCATCGACCGCTATACCTTTCCGCTGACCGAAGAGCGGCGTTACGAGATCGAAAGGCGCCGTCTGCTGCTCGAAGAGAGCGGATACACCCAGACGGAGGCCGTCGGCGAGGAGCGGCTGCGGATCGGATCGGCCTACGAGCCCGCCGCCGTACTGGATGCGCTGGCCCGGCTGGCCGCTGCGCCGGCGGTGTGGGCGGTCACCGAGGCGGGGTGGACGGAGATCGACGTGGTGAGCGATTCGCTTCGCATCGAACGGCCCGGCACGCTGCAACGGCTGTCGCTGGAAATTCGCCCCCGGCAGAGAGGAGGGCGGTTATGATCCGGCTGCGAATCGATTCCGTCGTCTGCGACCTGGCGGCGGAACAACCACTGACGCTGGCATGGAGCGGCCGGACGCTGACCGATCCCGAAGCGGGGCGCAGCGGAGAGGCGCTGACCTTCGAACTCCTCCCGACGGCCGCTGCCGAGGCGTTGTTCGGCGCGGAATGCCACCTCTACGGCGCCGGCCGGTTCAACGCCGCGCTGCACCGAGGCGAGCTGCTGGCCGGCGGCACGCCGCTCGCAAGCGGCAGCGTACGGCTGGTGGAGACGCGCTGGCACGGCACGGAGCACCGCTACCGCGTGGAGCTGCGGGGCGGGGCGTACGCATGGGCCGAGCAGGCGGCGAAGGGGTGGTTCAGGGAGTTGGAGGTAGCCTACGAAGGACGGCTGCTGCCGACCGAGATCGCCGCGGGGTGGAGCAACGACTCGCCCGTAAAATTCCTGCCGGTATACCGCGACCGCTACGAAATCGAGAACGGCGACGCGGGGCTCCGACCGCCCGAGCGGCTGCTCTCGACCGACGACTACCACCCCTTCCTGTCGATCCGCGCATTGGTGCAGGCACTTTTCGCCAAAGCGGGGTACACCGTCGAAAGCGCCTTCATGGAGAGCCCGTGGTTCCGCTCGCTCTACATGAGCGGCGCCTACGCCTCGCACGACACCCGCGTCCGGCAGCAGAAGATGGGGTTTCTGGCACGGCGCAAGGCCGACCGCACGACGACGGCCAATGCGCTGGGACGGGTGGAGGCCAACCCCTTCGTGACGCACAACACCGTGGGCAACCTCGTCGACGCCTTCTCGCCGCAGGAGGTCGACGAGACAGGGGTCACGCTCACCGACGCATACAGCGCCGGAGGCTGCCTGCGCATCGAGGAGGGCGAACTCTGCTTCCGGCCGCTGACGGAGGTGAGCGTGGGGTTCGAATACGAACTCCGCTACACGACCGACTACCGCATCCGTTCGCGGACGCGCCTGACGGGCTTCGACTCGGTGTGGCTGGGCGAAGACGCGGACGTGCGGTTCGAGCTGGCGAACCGCTTCGAAGACCGGCGGGAGGCGCTGCGCCCCTCCTTCCGGTACCGGATCGTCGTCTTCGACCACACGGAGGGCAACCGATGGACGCTGCGCTGCACGACGGACGGCGCGGAGACGACGCTGACGGACTTCACGACCCGTTCGACGCTCTTCACCACGCCGCAAGGGACGACACTCGTCAACGCACGTCTCTACCGCAACGTCTCCGGCGTCTACGTCCCCTACACGGAGGACTGGGCGCTCTACGACGGGTATATCGGCGAAACGGGCCGGACCGAGGTGCAGATCACCGTGCGCACCTCGCCCGAAAGCGTGACGCCTACCGCGCCGAAATACTTCCGGCAGATCAGTTTCTACGGCGCCGAGGA
>ERZ773134.2273-NODE-2273-length-14021-cov-3.821280_pt1 | contig 14021 bp, 10 predicted proteins | sample MGYA00580856_ERZ773134 | MGnify/ENA primary metagenome ERZ773134 (study PRJEB29015, sample SAMEA2737823) | human gut metagenome | biome: human gut; feature: human-associated habitat; material: faeces | place: China | collected 2012 ... | reverse complement strand
CATAATGCTTTGCTACTTTTTTTACGATTCTTGCTGACAGTTCCTGATATATCGGAGAATTATAATTATAATGACGACGCATTCCATGATAAAATGGTGTACCATCCAGGCGGCAGTTCAGCACTTCCGGATATTTCTCTGTCAGCCAGACCGGTGGTGTCGCAGTCGGCGTACCGAAGATGACTTTCATCTGCTCTTCTTCTGCCACATCCAGAAACTCATCAAAAAACTCGTACGTAAATTCCCCTTCGGCCGGCTCGATCTTATTCCATGCAAACTCCGCAATACGAATTGTAAAAATGCCATTTTCTTTCATCCGGCAAAGATCATCTCTCCAGAGGCTTTTGTCCCAGTGTTCCGGATAATAACAAGTACCCAGTGAAAGTTTCTCCCATTTAAAATTCTGCTCCGCTCTCATAATAATAACGTCTCCTTTTTTATGCATTACAAATGTTTCCTGTACCTTATTGTAACCATCACGGTCATTTATTATCATAATAGCATTTCATTTTTTAGAATACAACAAAAAACCGGAACATCTGAATTTCTTCAAATGCTCCGGCGCCCCTGCCAAGAGTCGATGCGACAGGATTTGAACCTGCGACCTCTGCGTCCCGAACGCAGCGCTCTACCAAACTGAGCCACGCTTCGTTATTCTGTTTCAGTTGTTTGTGTGTTGCTCAACTGCAAGAGCTATTATATTAGAGTTTCTGTACTTTGTCAATAGAAAAAATTAAAATTTTTCAAAAAAATCGAATTTTTTCTTTTTTCCTGCTTCGGGCATGCATTTTCGCAGACCCGAAGCAGTTTTGGGAAAGGTTCTTTATAACATATCAAGTATATTCAGGTGAAATATATGCTTATTTCACTGTAACTGTTACCTTTTTTGTGATTCCGTTGCTGCTTACATAGATAACAGCTTTTCCTTTTTTCACACCTTTAACAACACCTTTGCTGCTTACAGTAGCAACTTTTGTGTTGCTGCTTCTGTAGGTGATCTTTGCCTTTGAAGTGGCTGCTGCCTTGATGGCTGTTGTTTTCTTTGCTTTTACACTTACAGCTGTTTTGGATGTGATCTTCAGGCTGCCTTTTTTCACTGTGATCTTGCAGGTTGCTTTGTAGCTTCCGCATTTTACTGTAATTGTAGCTGTTCCTGCTTTTTTTGCTGTTACTTTTCCGCCTGCGCTTACCACTGCAACGGATTTATTACTGCTTGTATAAGTAACTTTTCCGCTAACGCCTGTTTTTTTCACTGTGATCTGGCTTGTTCCACCCACAAATACAGTTTTCGCTGAAGCCGAAGCTTTTACAGACGGCTTCTTAACTGTAATTTTGCAGGTTGCTTTATAATTTCCGCATTTCGCTGTGATCACAGCTGTTCCTGCCGCCTTTGCAGTTACCTTTCCATTTGCGGCTACAGCTGCAACAGATGGTTTGCTGCTTGTATAGGTTACTTTTCCGGTAACACCTGCGGTCGTTGCTTTCAGCGTCACCGTAGCTGGAGATCCTTTTACATAAAGCGTTTTCGATGATACATTTATTTTTACAGATGGCGTTTTTACAGTAAGCTTGTACTGTGCAGTTTTTCCTGCAGCAGATGTTGCTGTGATCACGGCTGTTCCTGCTGCTTTTGCAGTTACTTTTCCGTTCTCGTCTACAGATGCAACCGTTTCATTATCGGAAGCGTATGTTACATCCTTGCAATTTTCGCCTGTTGCTTCAAGCTGTCTGGAGCTTCCGACATAAAGAACTCCTGAATTTTCTTTAAAAGCAATTGTTCCATACACCAGCTGAACAGAAACATCCGCGTGATCATCACTGGAGACTCTTACTGTATAGGTTTCATTTTCCGGTCTCGCTACAGTAGAATCCAAAGCAACCACTCCATCTGCGGCTACACCATCCTGTACAAGATATGTTGTCTGTGAATCATGTCCGACACCTGTTGTATAGAAAACAGATACCTTCGGATTTTTGTATTTATCAAGATTTGCAAGCTTTACATGGGTGCTGTCCGTAAATTCCGGAGAAACATCCATCTCTTCTGTTGCCTGCGGTTTGATATAAATACCATCTGCAAATTCATATACATACGCACCGTCTGACATAATATACGTGATCCTGTTTACGGTTTTTCCTTCAAGACCTGCATCTTTTGCAAACGCAGCCTTATATACCTTCACCCACATCTCGTTCATATGACGCATACCATATTTTCCGCCATCTGTTGTTTCCAGGATCATTCCCTGGATCCCGGAGTTAACTGCAAAACCAGCATCACTCTTTGTGTCGCGGAGATATTTTGTGCTGGTTTCTTTTACTTTGATCTCATAATCTCCCCAACGAGAAGATGTATTGAGTGTTGCCTCCGCATCTGTCACAGTTGCCTTTACATTAAATTTTGTAGCACTGTATGTTCCATCTGCATTCAATGTTTTATACTGCCCAGGCTCTACCGTCGGAGTACGTCCAAGGGTGATCCCTGCTGCTTCTATATATGCTCCGCTTTCCGGAAGTTCTCCCGCTTCTGAAAGGATCCGCGCCTCTACATACGTTTTTGCATCTGTAGCTACACTAACCTTTTTTACTCCTGCGATCTCATATCCATTTTCTGTCAGATTCTGAACATCTGCATTTCCGAAAGCAGTGCTTTTTCTGGTTGTGGCAGATGTAACGGAATCATATTTACGGCTCGTTGCATCTCCTGCATAAAATTCCTCGTATGACAGAGATGCAGTACCGTAAAGTGTTCCTGTCAGTGCCTGATGTCCATTTGCCGCCTTATAATAAATATCCGTTCCCGGAATCTGTGTATATCCATCCACTGCTCCCTTTACCCAGTAATAGGAGACATTGGAAACCGTGATCGGCTGGCCTGTCAGTGTGATATTTTTTGTCATATCCACATAATTGTCGCTTGAGATCATAACCGTGTAGATCTCATCCCCGGCCCTGGCTACACTGCTGTCAAAGGTTACCACCCCGTTCTCTGCCACTGCATGATCTACAACATATGTTGTTTTTTTACCATGACCGCTTCCTGTTGTGTAGTATACGGAAACCTTAGGGTTTTCATATTTGTCAAGGTCATCAACTTTAACCTGGGTTGTATTTTCTTTTACAAAAGCCGCCTGTACTTTCATTCCTGCTTCAGGCTGTTTTTTTACAAGAGGAGCTTTGTCTCCAAACTCATATACATAGGAGCCGTCCGGGGTAATATAAGTCACCTTTGATATTTTTTCCCCGATAAGCCCGGATCCTGCTGAAAATGCAAATTCGTAAGGCTGTACCCAGATTTCATAGGTATGACGAAGTCCTACCTTCTTACCGCTGGCAGTTTCAAGGATTACTCCCAGTGTATTTCCACCTACGGCAAAATCACCCTGTCTGGAATTGCGGAGATATTTTGTGCCGGCTTCTTTTACCACCAGCATGTAATCGCCCCAGATCGACGGTGCCTGGATCTGGGCAGATGCATCTGTGACCGTTGCCTTTACATCGAATTTTGTTGCACTGTATGTTCCGTCTGTATTCAGTGTTTTATACTGTCCTGTTTCCTGTGACGGTGCTTCATTCAGCGTAATATCTGCTGCCTCTGTATAGACACCCTTTTTCGGAAGCTTGGAAGCAGCTTTCAGCACCTGTGCATCTACATAAGTTTCTGCGTCCACTGCAACACTTACATTCTTCACACCCTGGATCTGATATCCTGAAGAGGTTACTTCTGTGCTGTCCTCATTGGTAAAAATCTGATTTTTACTCGTTGTTGCCGAAGTGATAGCGTCATAGCTCTCCTGAGTGGTATCGCCGGCATAAAATTCTGAATAACTTAAGGTTGTCGTTCCGTACAGCTTTCCGGTCAGAGCTGTCTGCCCGTCTGCCGCTTTTACATAAACGCCTGTTGTACCTATCTGTGTATATCCCTCTGCCGGCTGCATGGACCAGAGATATTTCACTCCTGCAACAGTGATCTCAGAAGCATCCTGAAGGACCTCGCCTGCTTCTGCCATAAATGCTTCTCCATCACCGAATACCTCTTTTGTATCCTCCTGGATCTGCTCTTCCTCTTCCTGTTGAATCTCTTCTGCTGAAATTTCTGCTACTTCTTCCTGAATAGCTTCTGCATCACTTTCTTCTGGCTCTTCCGACTGAATATCAGCTTCACCAACTTCCGGCTGATCCTGGGAAACAGACTCCTGATCCTCGTTCTCTCCTTCTTCCTGTGCTGTCTCTCCTTGTGTTTCTCCTGACACGTCACTAAAAACTTCCGCCTCAGACGCCATTGCCGTTACCGGTACTCCTGATGCGATCACCGCTGAGCTCAGAACGAGTGCAGCTGACTTCTTAAAAAGCTTCCACTTATGCATTCCTGTCCTCCTCTTTGTCTTTTATATTGCACAACTTTATACCAGATCATGACCTTACAGCTGCTCTGGTTAATTGAAATTTCTTCCGCAGGATATTCAACATATATCAGCTTCTGCAGAAGTGCTCTATCAAGCACACTTTAGTTTGTTCAAACTAACATATCGTTATTTTATCAATACCGGAATTATTTGTCTATACATATCTGGCAAAAAAGCCTCACGGTTATTGTTATTTTTTTCTCAACTAAAAATTGTTTTCAAAATATTTTTGCATTATTATCTGATAATTTAAAATAAAAAAAGTATATATTCCAAGACGTCATTTCAGGAAATGCAACAGACATTGCCATTTCCTCCGGCATTCTCAGATCATATACTTTTTATATTTCTATATTTTTTCTTTCTTTTATGCCCAGCGGCTCTTCTGTTCTTCGCAGATACTGTTCCACTGGCAGTTTCCACAGATTTTCTTACGTTTATCTATCGCAAGGATTTTTTCCTGGACTTTTTTTGTAAACTCGCTGAAGTACAATGTCTGTCCGGCCTTCAGTCCACATTTTTCCAGCACTGCATTGTCATACTCTGCCACTTTATCTCCGGCTTCGCAATGTCCGCCCCGATTATTCGGACAGGCAGAGCAAATCTCATCCGTATCCACATGAAGCCTTATTTTCTTTCCCTGCAGAAAAATCTTCAGCATCTCGGCCATATGTGCAGTAAAACCGTTACTGTAGCCTTCCCCCTTAAAATACGCCAGGCACATACCATGATGAGGGCGCAGCGGAATGACCATTTCCTCTGTGCCCTCATCAGAAGCATATGCCGCAGCACTGCTTTTATCTTGCATATTTACGTACCTTTCCTGATAAAACATAAGCCAGTGCGATCTTGATAAGATCCGGAATGATAAACGGGAATACACACCAGCCAAGAACTGCCATAAGACCTACCGGACCTGTGCTTCTTGTATAAGCAAACATAAACCATACGGTTCCAAAGGCATAGCATACGATCAGTCCAACGACCATGGAAATGATCTGAACGACCGGTTTTCTGCCAAAAATGTGCTCAAATGCCCACATAACAAGTGCTGAAAAGATAAATCCAACGATATATCCACCTGCATTTCCGAGAAGAGCTCCAATGCCTCCGGAAAATCCCGCAAAAACCGGAACTCCTACTGCTCCAAGAAGAACGTAAACCAGAACTGCCATCGTTCCTCTTTTACCTCCAAGTACGCCTACTGCCATGAATACTCCGAATGTCTGCAGGGTAAACGGTACCTGCGCCGGAATGGAAATCCATGAGCAAACTGCCATCACTACCGCAAAAACTGCAATGTAAACAAGATCATACGTCTTGCTTCTGCCTGCTGCCACTGTTGTCATAATAATCTGTATCCTCTCTTTCCTTTTCTGCTTTTCCTGGCGGAAGATCATTCCTGTCCTTTATAAATGATATCCGCTCTTTTGCTGTTAACAATTTAACATAACAGGATTTGATTGTCAACTCAATTACATTTTTAAGTTTACGTTTTTTTTATAATACCGTCTGCTATACGCAAACCTGTCATTTGTAAATGATATTGCCAATTTTCACTTTCAAATTTCTCCCTCTGATGCTATACTGAAACCAATGAGTTTTCAGCAAAAGGGGGATTTTTCCACATGGATATACACGATATTCATAACATCAGCACCAACTGCACACGGACCGAATTTGTAGGGACCGCAGTTCTTGACACAATCGGACTCGTGATCTCCGGAGTTGATGATTCTCTGCTTAAAGAGATGAACGTAGGTACCCAATACCACTGTCTGGGGCTTTTCAGTTCCCGAACAGGCGCTGCCGGCCAGATCACAGCTATTGACGATGCAGTAAAAGCCACAAATACAGAAGTCCTTTCCATTGAACTTCCAAGAGATACCAAGGGCTGGGGCGGTCACGGAAACTATATCGTCCTTGGCGGAAATGATGTATCCGACGTGCGTCACGCCATTTCTCTGGCTCTGGAACTGACTAACAAATATGCAGGTGAGGTCTACATCAGCGAATCCGGCCACCTGGAGTTTGCTTTTTCCGCAAGTGCAGGTCCTGCTATCCATAAAGCCTTCGGCACACCTCTGGGTGAAGCATTTGGTTTCATGGCAGGTTCTCCGGCTGCTATCGGTCTTGTGATGGCAGATAATGCCGTGAAATCCGCAGCAGTATCAATTACACAATATATGACTCCGAATATCGGTACCAGTCATTCCAACGAAGTGATCATCGCCATCTCCGGTGATGCCAGTGCTGTAAAAGCTGCTGTACTGGAAGGCCGTCAGACAGGTCTTGAGCTTCTCATCGGTATGGGAACCTATCCGGAGATCCCGGGTACGCCGTATCTGTAAAATTTCCGTATCATCGGAAACAGCGTAATTTCCACACGTCGTATTTTCCGGATGTTTTTCATAGAAACATATCTGTATCACGCAAAACAGCGCTGCAAAGATCTTCCTGTGATCATGCAGCGCTGTGCTTATTTATTGTTGATTTTTCCTGATAGTCTTCCGGATCAGCCCACCTGATATACATCTGCTGACTGAAGTCCGAAGCTTAATGCCTCAGAATGGCTTCCACAGTAGATATCCACATGTCCGTAAGGAGTTCCCAGATCCTCTACCGTATAAACAGTGCCGTTGATCAGAAGCTTGGTACCAAACGGAACACCTGCCATAGCAACGGTACGTCCTGCTGTCGGAACTGTTCCGCTAGCGGTAAGATTACCGGCTGTACCGCAGCACTGTGCACAGTTGCAGTATGCGGTCAGTGTAAAGTTTCCAAGATATGTTCCCTGACTGGAAGAACCGGAATCAGACGTATCCGCAGAGGCATCTTCCGTCTCCTCGGAAGCTGTCTCATCATTGGAAACCTCCTCCTGGGAGCTGTCCTCGGAAACATCTTCGGAACTTCCGGACTGTACATCATCTGCTTCCTCTTCCTCCTCTACAACAATGTCTGTACTTGTAGAGCTGCTGGAAGACTCAGTTGTATCCTCCTCCGGATCATAGCCGTAATCATCGTCAGAATCAGCCTCTTCACTGCCCTCGTTATCCTGATCGGCCTCTTCCCGGGCTGCAGCCTCTGCTGCCTGTCTCTCAGCCTCTGCTGCCGCTTCAGCCTTAGCTTTCTCTTCTGCAGCCTTCTCCGCCTCTGCCTGCTGTACCAGAGCGGTAATACTGCTGTCTGCATTACTGATATCTGCCATCAGCTGCTGAGCCTCTTCCTGGCTGGCGCTGATCTGGTTTACATAAGAGTTAATATCATCGCTTGTGCTGGAAGCCATGGACTGCACTTCCTGCTGCTTGGCTGCACGCTCCGTCATCAGTTCATCGATCTCTGCGGACTCCGTTTCAACCTTTTTCTCATTCTCCTGGATATTCTTCTGAAGACTCACATATTTATCCAGCATGTCTCTGTCGTATGTAGAAATCTGGATCGCATTCTCCGCGCGATTGAGGAATTCTGCAAGGCTCTCGGAAGAAAGCAGTGTCTCCAGTGCGGAAGTCCCGGCATTCTCATACATATATGCGATTCGAAGCTTCATGGATTCATACTGATCTGCAGATGCCTTCTTCGCTTTTTTCAGTTCTTTTTTTACTTTATTTAATTCATCTTCCTTCTCAGCAGCCTGGATACTAAGCTCAGAAATGCTGTTGGTAAGATCCTCATACTGTGCGTTTAAATCAGCCAGATAGCTCTCCAGCTCCTGCTTCTTGCTCTCCAGTGTGCCGATGCTGCTCTGTACCTGTGCAAGACCCTCTTCAGCGGCCTGTTTCTCCGCCTGTGCCTCTGCGATCGCAGCGTCTGTACCTGATGCATATACGGGGTTTCCCATGGAAAGAGCGAGCATACCCGTAAGCAGTAATGTGAAAACTTTTCTATTCTTCATATAAACACCTTTCGTCCTTTCATGGGTTCTAGTATAACACATTTTTCATAAAAAGCAATAATTTTATTTTATTTTTGTAACAAATACGTAATAATTTAAATATTTATGAACTGGAAAGCGTTTTTTTGTTTTCCGGAGCATGAAAAAACTGCCCTCTCACAGATTTATCTGTAAAACGGCAGTTTTTATTCTATGCTGTTCCAATTCAAAAATCATCAGCTACGAGAATACTTCTCTGATGTAATCCCCCCTGAAGCTGCTTCTCTTACTCCGCAGCCTCCATAAGAACCTCATTCTCAGCTTCCTCAGCCATTACTTCCTGATACTTGTCCAGGATGATCGTCTGGATCTGCTCTCTCGTTGCTGAATTGATCGGATGAGCGATGTCACGATATTCACCGTCGCTTGCCTTACGGCTTGGCATTGCGATGAACAGCCCCTTCTCGCCTTCGATCACTTTGATGTCATGTACCACAAACTCATCATCTATTGTGACAGACACAACGGCCTTCATTTTCCCTTCTTTCGCTACCTTCCTCACACGTACATCTGTAATATTCATTGCTACTTGCCCCTTTCATTTCGCTAACCGTATCTGCGGAAATCTGATCTTCCGCATTTATAATACGTAGCGTTCGTTTTTCTCTACGACGATCTTCACTTCTCCTTCTTCGCCGCTGTAATATGAATTCGCCCGGATGGTATCCCGGCTCTCAACAATGCAATTCTCAATATGCGTATTATCTCCAAGATATACGTCATTAAGGATCACAGAGTTTTTGATCACACAGTTATTTCCTACAAATACATCACGGAACAGAACAGAGTTCTCCACGGTTCCGTTGATGATACATCCGCTGGATACCAGACTGTTCTTCACAGTTGCACCCGGATTGTACTTAGCAGGAGGTACATCTGCGATCTTGGTCTTGATCGCCGGCTCCTGTTTGAAGAAATAGTTCCTGATTTCCGGTTTCAGGAAATCCATGTTTGTCTGATAATAAGCCTCTGCAGTAGAGATATTATTCCAGTAGTTATCGATCTTATATCCGTAAATCCTCTTCAGATTTTTGTAACGGATAAGAATATCATTTACAAAATCATGCCTTCCTTCCTGGGCAGCACGCTCGATCAGTTCAATCAGCTGCCTTCTTCGGATGACATAGATACCAGTAGATACTGTATTATAGGAGGAAACGATCGGTTTCTCTTCAAATTCCTCGATCCGACAGTCCTCATTCATGCGGAGAACACCAAATCTTTCAACCTGGCTCTGATCCTTGCATGTAGTACATACAACGGTAACATCTGCCCGCTTTGCGATATGATACTCCAGGACTTTATTGTAATCCAGCTTGTAGATTCCATCACCGGAAGCGATCACCACATAGGGTTCATGACTGTTCTTTAAAAAGCTCAGGTTCTGATAGATAGCATCTGCAGTACCCTGATACCATAAGCTGTTGTCTCTGGTAATGGTTGGAGTAAAGACATAAAGTCCTCCCTGTTTTCTTCCGAAATCCCACCATTTGGATGAACTCAAATGCTCGTTAAGGGAACGGGCATTATACTGTGTCAGCACAGCAACCTTCTGGATATGTGAATTTGCCATGTTGCTGAGGGCAAAGTCGATCGCGCGGTAACTTCCTGCAATAGGCATTGCCGCGATTGCTCTTTTGTTTGATAATTCTCTCATGCGGTTATTATTACCGCCTGCCAAAATAATACCTATCGCTCTCATTCTTTCCCACCGTCCTTTGCTGCAATTACCTGGCCGGCTGCCAGTTCTCCGTCAGGGTAGTCTTCTTTTGTTGTAACACCGGCGATAGCGGTATTCTTACCGATTTTGACACTGTCCGGAATCACGCTGTTTTCGCCGATAGCCACAAGTCCAAAGGAATATACAGCCGGTTTCAGAACATTCGGTACTTCCTCGCCGCATCCGATCACAACATTATTTCCGATGACAACATCTTCTGCCACGATAGCTTTATCCATAACAACATTCTCACCAACTGCTGTATTCTTCATGATAATAGAATCACGTATCACACTGCCCTTGCCGATGATAACATTCGGACCGATCACTGAATTATGTACTTCACCATAGATTTCTGTTCCCTCACCGATGATACACTTGTCCACAACTGCATCTGCGGAAATATACTGTGGCGGGATCACATCTCCCTTGGTGTATATCCTCCAGAATTCCTCATAAAGATTAAACTCCGGAATGATATCGATCAGCTCCATATTTGCTTCCCAGTAAGAACCAAGAGTTCCTACATCTTTCCAATAGCCGTTGTACTCGTAAGCAAAAAGGCGCTGTCCTTTCTCTTTACAGTACGGAAGGATATGTTTACCGAAGTCGCAGCCATTCTGATCCTTCAGGGCGATCAGTGCTTCCTTAAGAACCGGCCATGAGAAAATATAGATACCCATGGATGCAAGATTGCTGCTTGGATGCTCCGGTTTCTCCTCAAACTCAGTAATACGGCTGCTCTCATCAGTAACCATAATACCAAAACGGCTGGCTTCCTCAATGGGAACCGGCATACACGCAATTGTAATATCTGCCTTGTTCGCCTTGTGGAAATCCAGCATCACTTCGTAATCCATCTTATAGATATGATCACCGGAAAGGATCAGTACATAATCCGGGTTATACTGCTCCATATAAGCCAGATTCTGATAGATCGCATTGGCAGTTCCTGTGTACCATTCACTGCTTGTGCTCTTCTCATACGGAGGAAGGACTGTGACACCGCCTTCATTGCGGTCAAGATCCCACGGAATACCGATACCGATATGTGTATTCAGGCGGAGAGGCTGGTACTGTGTCAGCACACCCACCGTGTCAATTCCCGAGTTAATACAATTGCTCAGTGGAAAATCGATGATACGATATTTACCACCAAAAGCGACTGCCGGCTTTGCAACCTTTTCTGTCAAAACTCCTAACCTGCTGCCTTGCCCACCGGCCAAGAGCATGGCAATCATCTCTTTCTTAATCATGCGATCACCTCTTGTATGTTATGATTATTCCATTATAGCATACTTTACTGTGTTAGTGAACATTTTTTACAATTATTTTAGCTGTATTTTACTTTTTTTATCGCTATTGTATATTATAAATTGGTAAGACTCATCATTTTTTTCATTCCTCTGGTAATTTTCAACATTTTTCGATGTTATTTTCTGGTTACTTTTATATTCCGGAAAAAACCGCTTTTTTAGCCAAAAGAACCACTTTTCAATTGTTTCTGTTGGCGTTATAATAAAACAGACAAAAGAGCTACGAAAATAACATATATATAAGGAGATTATTATGTATCAGATAGACTTTCATAAACCGCTCCATATTCATTTCATCGGGATCGGAGGCATCAGCATGAGCGGCCTTGCCGAGATCCTTCTGGAAGAAAATTTCCGGATTTCCGGTTCCGATGCCAAATCCAGCCCGCTGACCCGCACACTGGAAGAACGTGGCGCTGTGATCTATTACGGACAGCGTGCTTCCAACATCAAGGACTCTGTTGACGTTGTTGTTTACACAGCAGCCATCCATCCGGACAACCCGGAATATGCCTGTGCAAAAGAAAAAAATATCCCGATGATGACCCGTGCCGATCTGCTCGGACAGATCATGAAAAATTATGAGATCCCGATCGCCGTATCCGGAACCCACGGAAAAACCACTACTACTTCCATGGTTTCTCATATCCTTCTTGAGGGCGACTGTGATCCTACCATCAGTGTTGGCGGAATCCTTCCTGCTATCCACGGAAATATCCGCGTTGGAAATTCTGAGACCTTTATCACAGAGGCATGCGAATACACCAACAGCTTTTTAAGCTTCTTCCCTAAGATCAGTGTGATCCTGAACATGGATGCCGATCATCTGGATTTCTTCAAGGACATCGATGACATCCGCCATTCCTTCCGGAAATTTGCAGAGCTTCTCCCTGCTGACGGTACTCTGATCATCAACGCCGACACACCGAAGTATGAGACGATCACCCGGGAGCTTCCATGCAATGTTCTTACCTATGGTCTGGAGCACGATGCCGATTACACCGCGGCAGACATTACCTGGGATAAATACGGACATCCTTCCTTCTCCGTTCTCTTCCGGGGCAAAAAGATCGGCAGCTATTACCTTCGTGTACCGGGCATCCACAATGTATCCAATGCGCTGGCTGCTATTGCCATAGGACGCCTTCTGGACCTTCCGGATGATGTGATCGTCAAAGGTCTCGGAAGCTTTACCGGTACAGACCGTCGTTTCCAGTATAAAGGCGAGATCGGCGGTGTCACCATCATTGATGATTACGCTCATCATCCAACCGAGATCGAGGCAACCCTTCATGCTGCAAAGAATTATCCGCATCAGAAGGTATGGTGTGTATTCCAGCCTCATACCTACACACGTACCAAAGCTCTTCTTCCGGAATTTGCAAAAGCACTGACTCTGGCCGATCATGTTGTACTGGCTGATATTTATGCCGCACGAGAAACAGACAATCTTGGTATTTCTTCCCAGGATCTCCAGAAACAGATCCAGGAACTTGGAACCCCCTGCGAATATTTCCCGACTTTTGATGAGATCGAGAGCTTCCTCTTAAAAAGTTGTGCACATGGTGATCTGTTGATAACTATGGGCGCCGGAGACGTTGTAAACATTGGAGAACACCTTCTCGGAAAATAATTATCCACATTATCCACATGCTTATGCACATTTCAGACGTGCCTGGCATGTGGATTTTTTTGTGTATAACCTACTTGACATAATTCAACAGCCAAATCCAACAAATACCGCATTTTTCTTACAAAATTAAGGTTTTTATTAGTTGCTGATAATGTTATCCTCAAAGTTTTCCACACTATCCACATTTTCCACATGGAAATTGGTGCACAACTTCTGTGAAAATAGACTATTCTCAAGTAAAAGCGGTTGTGCTATAATCCTTTTTAGCATGGCGGACTTTGGGATATCGCCTGAAATATCTGCCGTATTTTAGAAAGGGAGCTGCTGATCATGAGCCTGATTTCACTTCAGAATTCCTCTGAACTGGGGGTAACGATTCTTTCCAATCGCTTTATTGACAATTTCATGCCTCGTGCCAACGGGGAGTTCGTAAAGGTATATATCTACCTTCTCCGGATGGTATCTGCCACTCCTTCTTCTTTCAGCCTGGAGCATATGGCAGACAGCCTTTTCTGTACGGAAAGAGATATTTCCCGTGCACTGAAATACTGGGAAGGTGAGAAACTGATCGCATTAGCCTATACTGCAGATCAGAAGCTTTCCGGGATCACTTTGCTGGAACCTTTTGCTGATACCGGTCATAGAGAGAGCAGCGCTTCCATGGATACTTTCACCGGTTCCGGCAATTCTGCTTCCGCTTCCGGAAACACGGATCCGGGAGTCCCGAGCTCCGCTGATTACATTCTCAGTCTCACTCCTGACCGGATCAGAGAACTTAAGCAAAACGAAGAGATCAGTCAGCTTCTCTATATCACAGAGCAGTATCTGACCAAAACACTGACGCCTACAGAAATGCAGAAGATCCTTTTTTTCTATGATGAGCTCCATATGTCTGCGGATCTCATCGAATATCTGGTGGAATACTGTGTTTCCAGAGGCCGCAAGAGTATGCGTTATATTGAAACAGTTGCACTCGCCTGGGCAAAAGACGGCATCACCACCGTCGAGATGGCAC
>ERZ773134.2272-NODE-2272-length-14028-cov-3.641523_pt1 | contig 14028 bp, 9 predicted proteins | sample MGYA00580856_ERZ773134 | MGnify/ENA primary metagenome ERZ773134 (study PRJEB29015, sample SAMEA2737823) | human gut metagenome | biome: human gut; feature: human-associated habitat; material: faeces | place: China | collected 2012 ... | reverse complement strand
GCCATGGCCTACACAGCGCTGGGCTGCGAAGGTCTGGCCCGCTGCGACTTCTTTGTGGAGAAGGACACCGGCCGCGTCCTCATCAACGAGATCAACACCTTCCCCGGTTTCACCCCCATCAGTATGTACCCCAAGCTGATGGAGCATGAGGGCATCCCCGTGCCTGCCCTCATCGACCGCCTCATCGCTCTGGCTCTGGAAAGGACGGAAAAGCAGCATGGATAACCGTCCCATCGGCGTATTCGACAGCGGCCTTGGCGGCCTGACCGGCGTGCGGGAGCTGCGCAAGCGCCTCCCCAACGAGAATATCGTCTACTTCGGCGATACCGGCCGCGTCCCCTACGGCAGCCGCAGCCCTGAGACTATTTTGCAGTATGCACGGCAGGACATCGCATTCCTGCTCTCGAAGGATGTCAAGTGCATCATGGCCGCCTGCGGCACGGTGAGCAGCACCTACCCGGCTGCGGAGGCAGCCCAGCTGCCGGTGCCCTACCTTGGCGTAGTGGATGCCGCCGCCCGGGAGGCTGCCTTTTCCACCCGGAACCGGCGCATCGGTGTCATCGGCACTGCGGCCACCATCCGTTCCCGCAGCTATGAGGCGCTCCTGCGCAGGCTGGTACCCGGTGTGGAGATCACCGCCCGTCCCTGCCCGCTCTTTGTGCCGCTGGTGGAAGCAGGCTATGTGGATCACAGCGCCCCGGACAAGCAGGAGATCACCAAGCTGGTCATTGCCCAGTACCTGACGGAGATCCGGGATGCCGGGGTGGACACCCTGATCCTGGGCTGCACCCACTATCCCCTGATCAAGACCATGATCGGTGAGTTCATGGGCCGGAACGTGGTGCTGGTGGACCCGGCCAAGACTGCCGCCCACCATCTGGAGCGCATCCTGAGCGAGCGGGGGCTCAAGGCCGACCACCCCGCCGGGCAGGCCCATTTCTATGTCAGTGACGCGCCGGACGGGTTCGTGCAGACAGCCGACCTGTTCCTGGGCGAGTACAAGGGCGGCGAGGTGGAGCAGATCGCCATTGACAAATATTAAAGTGAAGGAACACAAAACTGTGAGCACTGCACACAACGAAGATTACCGCATCCTGATCCGGAGCGTCTCGGAGCAGTTCGAGCACACGGAGCCCCTCCCCGCCGAGGAGACAGACAAGATCGAACTGATGACCTATGGCAGCTTCCTGAAAAAAGCCGGTTCCTATTATATTAGCTATAAGGAGACGGAGACCATTGGCTTTGCAGGCTGCACCACCACCATCAAGATCGCCGAGGACGGCAGCCGGGTGGCCCTGCTCCGCTTTGGCAAGGTCAACACCCAGCTGGTCATCCAGCGGGATTACCGGAACATCTGCTACTACGAGACCGAGGTCGGCCCCATTACGCTGGGCGTGACCGGCGACGGCATCGCGTGCGACCTCTCGGAGCCTGCGGGCGGCACGGCAAAGTTCAGCTATCTGCTGGATGCCGATGACCCCACAGCGCTCATCAATCGGACAACGCTTGAGATCCAGGTCGAGCACATCAACTGAACATCCTCACCCTCTCCGTCATCGCTTGCGCGATGCCACCTCCCCCAAAGTGGGAGGTCTTGACAGAAATTATAGAGTTTGTGGTTTTGTCAAAAGCTCGCCCTTTGGGAGAGCTGGACGCGAAGCGGCCTGAGAGGGTGAGCCCGTGAAAGGATAAAAATTATGACAGACTTTGAAAAGACCTATCAGAACTACAACCCCCGGGCAGCGGCACTGGCCGAGGCCCGCGCTCTGCTGACTGAGGCTGCCAAGGCCGCCATGGCTGACGGCACTCTGGCCGAGGCCGAGCTGCCCGCTTTTATCGTGGAGATCCCTGCCGACACCAAGAACGGTGACATCGCTTCCAATCTGGCCATGGCCGGTGCCCGCACCTGGCGCAAGGCCCCCAAGATGATCGCCGATGCCCTTCTGGCCCATCTGCCTTCCATCGAGCACAGCGTGTTTGCCAAGGTGGAAGTGGCCGGCCCCGGCTTCATCAACCTGTTCCTCGCCCCCTCCTTCTGGGCCAGCGTGGTGCTGGGTGCCTGCTCCAACAAGGAGTACGGCCGCACCGACCACGGCAAGGGTGCCAAGTACAACGTGGAGTTCGTTTCTGCCAACCCCACCGGCCCCATGCACATGGGCAACGCCCGCGGCGGCGCTCTGGGCGACTGTCTGGCCGCTGTGCTGGACTGGTCCGGCTACGATGTGACCCGTGAGTTCTATATCAACGACGCCGGCAACCAGATCCAGAAGTTCGGCAAAAGTCTGGCAGTGCGCTACCTGCAGCAGTTCTGCGGCGAGGAAGCCTATCCCCTGCCCGCTGAATGCTATCAGGGCGGCGACATCAAGGTGCTGACCGGTGAGTTTGCCGAGATCAACGGCGACAAGTACGTTGCAGCCTGCTCTGGGCTGGACGAAGAGGCCCTCTTTGCCAGCGAAGCCTTTGAGACCCTGAAGAACGCCCTGGTGGATTACGCCCTGCCCAAGAACATTGCGGCCCTCAAGCGCGACCTGGGCAAGTACCGCATCGACTACGATGTCTGGTTCCACGAGAGCACCCTGCACGAGTCCGGCGCAGTTCTGGCTGTGGTAGATAAGCTGCTGGAGCTGGGTGCCTGCTACAAGGCCGAGGACGGTGCCATCATGTACCGCAGCGCACAGTACGCTGCCAAGTACGGCACCGTCAACAAGAAAAAGACCGAGGACGGCACCGAAAGGGGCGGACACACCGACCTCTTTCGCCCACGGCAGCGAAGCGATCTGCTCGGTCTGTGTCCGTCCGTCGGCAGCGATATAAGATGCCTGAAGGGTGAACAGTGCGGTCAGGTCGGCACCGCCGTCGAAACGGTAAGTCAGCGGCGTGGTGTCGGGATCGGTCGTCTGCGGTTGTTTCGGGATACGGATACAAGCCACGATGAATGCAGCAGCGAGTAAAGGCAGAAAGAACCTGGGAAATATTTTACTCATAAGGGACGCAAGGTTTGTGCAAAGATAGGCAAAAAATTCGTCATATGCCGGGTTTTTCGTATCTTTGCATCCGATGTTCAAAAAGAGAAAATGAAAAAGTTCGCAAGCGTTCTGTTATTCGGCCTGCTGCTCGCGTCGTGCGGCGGAAATCAGGCCCGTGCCAAACGCCCCGAGGCTCCTGTCGCGCCGAAAGAATACACGTACAGCGTCCGCGCGGTATATCCTCACCCGACGACCAGTTATACGCAGGGGCTGCAATTCGCCGACGGCATGCTGTGGGAAGGCACCGGGGAGCACGGCGAGTCGGTCGTGCAGACCCTCGACCTCGAAACCGGGCGCACGGAGGTGTTCGCACGGCTGCCGCAGGAGGATTTCGGCGAAGGGATCACGCTGCTCGACGGCAAGTTGTACCAGCTCACGTGGCAATCGAACAAAGCCTATGTCTACGACCTGAAAACAGGCAAGAAAATCAAGGAGTTCCGCTACCCCGGCGAAGGCTGGGGACTGACCACCGACGGGCAAAAGCTCTACATGTCGGACGGCACGGCCAATATCTACACGCTCGACCCTGCGACGTTCAAACGCGAGAAACGCACGACGGTGACGCTCAAAGGCATGGCGATCAATTTCCTCAACGAGCTGGAGTGGATCGACGGCAAGTTGTGGGCCAACGTCTACACGACCGACCAGATCGTCATCATCGACCCGGCGACAGGCGTGGTCGAAGGGGTCGTAGACCTCACGGGACTGTTGCCCGACGAGGAGGTTACGCCCACGACCGACGTACTGAACGGCATCGCATACGATGCCGCCGGGAAGCGCATCTTCGTGACCGGCAAGAACTGGAGCAAACTCTTCGAAATAGAAATCATCGGAAAGTAAATGGCAAACAAGTTATACGAGGCGCTCGAATCCCGCATCCTGCTGCTCGACGGCGGCTTCGGCACCATGGTGCAGCAGTACGGATTCACGGAGGAGGATTACCGCGGCGAACGGTTCCGCGACTGGAACGTACTGCTCAAAGGCTGCAACGACCTGCTGGCGGTGACACGCCCCGGGGCGGTGCGCGAAATACACGTAAAATACCTGCAGGCGGGCGCCGACATCATCGAGACCGACTCTTTCAACGCCAACGCCGTGTCGCTGGCCGACTACGGGCTGGAGGCATACGCCTATGAGATTTCGCGTGCGGCGGCCGGGGTGGCACGCAGCGCAGCCGACGAATTCACGGCCCGCAACCCGCTCAAACCCCGTTTCGTGGCGGGCTCGATGGGCCCGACCAACCGCACGGCCTCGATGTCGGCCGACGTCGGGAACCCCGCAGCCCGCGAGGTGACCTTCACACAGCTGGCCGAAGCCTACACCGACCAGGCGCGCGGCCTCGTGGACGGCGGCGCGGATATCCTGCTGGTCGAAACCGTTTTCGACACGCTCAACGCCAAGGCCGCCCTCTACGCCATCGACACGCTGGCCGCACAGCTCGGACGCGCAATCCCCGTCATGGTCTCGGGCACGCTGGCCGACGCCAGCGGCCGCACCCTCTCGGGACAGACCGTCGAGGCTTTCTACGCCTCGGTATCGCATGCGCGGCTCCTCTCCGTCGGCTTCAACTGCGCCTATGGCGCCCGACAACTGATGCCCTACCTCGAACGGCTGGCCGCGGTGGCCGAATTCCGCATCTCGGCACACCCCAACGCCGGGCTCCCCAATGTCATGGGCGGCTACGACGAAACACCCGAGATGTTCGCCCGCGACGTCGGCGAATACATGCGCCGCGGGCTGGTAAACATCGTCGGCGGATGCTGCGGCACCACGCCGGCACATATCTTCGAGCTGGCGAAGATCGCAGGGAACTACGCCCCGCGCCCCGTGCCGGCACCCAAACATGTCACGACGCTGAGCGGCCTCGAACCGCTGCGCATCGTCCCCGAAGCCAATTTCGTGAACGTCGGCGAACGCACCAACGTCGCAGGCTCGGCCAAATTCGCGCGGCTGATCCGCGAAGGCAACTACGAGGAGGCGCTCTCCGTCGCCCGCGCCCAGGTCGACGCCGGGGCACAGATCGTCGACGTCTGCATGGACGACGGGCTGATCGACGGTGCGGAGGCCATGCGCACGTTCCTCAACCTGATGGCGTCGGAACCCGAGATAGCCCGCGTGCCGGCGATGATCGACTCGTCGAAATGGGAGGTGCTCGTGGCCGGGTTGCAGGTCACACAGGGCAAGGCCGTCGTGAACTCCATATCGCTCAAGGAGGGCGAAGCCGAATTCCTGCGCCGCGCGCAGGAGATACACCGCTACGGTGCGGCCGCCGTGGTGATGCTCTTCGACGAGCGGGGACAGGCCGACACCTACGAACGTAAGACGGAGGTGGCCTCACGCGCCTACAAACTGCTCACCGATGCGGGATTCCCTGCCGAGGACATCATCTTCGACCCCAACGTGCTGGCCGTGGCGACGGGAATCCCCGAGCACGACAGCTATGCCAAAGCCTTTATCGACGCCACGCGCTGGATCAAGCACAACCTGCCCCATGCCAAGGTCTCGGGCGGCGTGTCGAACCTCTCGTTCGCCTTCCGCGGCAACAACGCCGTGCGCGAAGCGATGCACTCGGCGTTCCTCTACCACGCCATCCGCGCGGGCATGGACATGGGCATCGTCAACCCGCAAATGGTGAAGATATACAGCGAGATCGAACCCGAACTGCTCCAACGCGTCGAGGACGTGATCCTCTGCCGCCGGGCCGACGCCGCCGAACGGCTCACCGAATATGCGCAGCAGGTGCGCGCCACGGCCCAGACCGAGCCGCAGGTCCCCGACGCATGGCGCACGGGAACGCTCGCCGAACGGATCGGCCACGCCATGCTCAAGGGCGTAGCGGACTACATCGAGCAGGACGCGCTGGAGGGCTACGAAGCCCTCGGAACGCCGATGGCCGTGATCGACACCCTGCTGATGCCCGCCATGGAGCGGGTCGGCACGCTCTTCGGCGAGGGCAAGATGTTTCTGCCGCAGGTCGTGAAGACCGCCCGCGTGATGAAGCGCGCCGTGGCGGCCCTGACCCCCTACATCGAGCAAGGCGGCGCCCAGACCCCGCACAACGCGGGCAAGGTGCTGATCGCCACGGTCAAAGGCGACGTACACGACATCGGCAAGAATATCGTGGCAGTCGTGATGGCCTGCAACGGATACGAGATAAAGGACCTCGGCGTGATGGTCGAGTCGCAGCGGATCGTCGAAGAGGCCGTGGCGTGGGGCGCCGACTGCATCTGCCTGAGCGGCCTGATCACCCCGTCGCTCGACGAGATGGCCCACGTCTGCGAGGAGCTGGAACGCCGCGCACTGCGCCTTCCGGTCATCATCGGCGGCGCGACGACCTCGAACCTGCATACCGCCGTGAAGATTGCCCCGGTCTATTCGGGATTGGTGATACACTCGCCCAACGCCAGCCGCAACAGCCAGATTCTGGCGCAGCTGCTCGGTCCCGACGGCCAGCTGTACGCCGACAAGGTCCGCGCCGACCAGCAGGCGCTGCGCAGCGACTACCTGCGCGCCGAACGCACCCGGAACCTGATTCCGATCGTCGAGGTCCGCAAGGCCCGCAAAGGCGCCGCCCCGCACCTGCCCGTCGAGCCGCTGCACCCCGGCCGCATGGTCTTCCCCGACTTCGACGTCGCCGACGCCGAACCCTATATCGACTGGAGCTTCTTCTTCGCGGCATGGGGTCTCAAGGGACGCTATCCCGAAATCCTCGACCACCCCGAAAAAGGCGCCGAAGCGCGCAAGGTCTTCGCCGACGCCGAGGCCCTGCTGGCCCGCATCCGCGACGAACGGCTGCTCACGCTGCAGGCCGCCGTGGGGATCTTCCCGGCGCGCGCGGAGGGCGACGACATCTGGATCACCGACCAGAAAGGCCGCGAACGCCGGCTGGCGATGCTCCGCAACCAGACGCGCGGGGAGGAGAACCGCTCGCTGGCGGACTGCATCGCGCCGCACAGCGACTGGATCGGCTGTTTCGCCGTCACCGCCGGCATCGGACTCAGGGAACTCTGCGAAAAATTCCGCGCCGAGGGCGACGACTACGGTGCCATCATGGCCAAACTGCTGGCCGACCGGCTGACCGAAGCCTTCGCCGAAGCCGTGCACACGTTCGTGCGGCGGCAGATGTGGGGTTACGAAACGGGCGAGCCGCTCACGCCGCAGCAGACCGTCCGCGGCCAGTACCGCGGCCGCCGCATGGCCTTCGGCTATCCCGCGTCGCCCGACCATTCGCTCAAGCGCGAGGTCTTCGACTTGCTGTCGGTCGAAATGACGACGGGCATGAAGCTCACCGAGAATTACATGATCGATCCCGGCGAAGCGCTCTGCGGACTGATGTTCGCCGACGCCGACTACTTCTCCGTAGGCACGATCGACACCAAGCAGCTGCTCGACTACGCCCAGCGGCGCGGCATGGAGGTCGAAGAGATCAAGAAACTGATACCCAATAATATTTAACGCGCGGGAACGCCCCGGCGGCCCCGCCCGCCGAACCAAAGCAACAACAGACCGAACCATGAATGTTCTGGACATAATCAATACGGCCATCGCCGAACACCGCACGCGCTTCGCGTTCGAACTGCTCCCGCCCCTCAAGGGCGACGGCATGGGCGGCGTATTCGCAGCCATCGACCGGCTCATCGGATTCGACCCGGCCTACATCAACGTCACCTTCCACCGTGAGGGAATCAAGCAGTCCGTGCGTCCGGACGGAGGCATCGACTGGCACGTGGTGCGCCGCCGTCCCGGCACGGTGGGCATCTCGGCCGCCATTCAGAAGAAGTACGGCGTCGAGGTCGTGCCGCACCTGATCTGCGGCGGACAGTCGAAATACGACATCGAGGACGCGCTGATCGACCTCGACTTCCTCGGCCTGCACAACGTGCTGGCTCTCAGGGGCGACAAATCGCAGAACGAGAAGTTCTTCATGCCCCACCCGCAGGGCCATTCGCACGCCGTGGACCTCGTGCGGCAGATCGCGGCCATGAACCGCGGCGAATTCGTGGACGGCGAGGTCGAAGAGTGCCACCACTCGAAATTCTCGATCGGCGTGGCCGGTTATCCCGAAGGGCACGAAGAGTCCCCCTCGCCCGAAGCCGACATCGCCGCCCTCAAGGCGAAGATCGACGCCGGAGCCGGGTACATCGTCACGCAGCTCTTCTACGACAACGCCCGCTTTTTCGACTTCGTGCGCCGCTGCCGCGAAGCGGGCATCGCGGTGCCGATCATCCCCGGCATCAAACCCCTCTCGACGCTGCGCCACCTGACGCTGCTGCCGCAGACCTTCGGCTGCCGCATTCCCGAAGAGCTGGAACGCGAAGTCCTGCGCCATAGGGAGGACCCCAAGGCGATCCGCGAAGTCGGCACCGAATGGGCCGTCGCCCAGAGCCGGGAGCTGAAACAGGCCGGAGTCCCCGTACTGCACTACTACCCGATGGGCAAGGCCGACAATATCATCAAGATAGCAAAAGCGATATTTTAACTCAAATGAATCCCATCCAATTCCGCCGTCACCTGCACATGCATCCCGAACTGTCGTTCAGGGAGCACGACACGGCGGCCTTTATCTCCGCCCGGCTCTCGGAGCTGGGCATCGAGCACCGTCCCATAGCCGGAACGGGCGTGCTGGCGAAGATCGAAGGCCGCGGCAAAGCCGACCCCAAACGCCGGGCCGTGGTACTGCGCGCCGACATCGACGCCCTGCCGATCGACGAGCGGAACGACGCAGACTGGAGCTCCCGCAACCAAGGGGTCATGCACGCCTGCGGCCACGACATGCACGCCGCGGTGCTGTTCGGCGTGTTGCAGCAGCTGGCCGCTGAGCCGGATTTCCGCGGCACGATCTTCGGGCTGTTCCAGCCGGGCGAGGAGTGCAATCCGGGCGGTGCGTCGCTGGTGCTGGCCGAAAATCCGTTCGAAGGCTACGACGTCCGGGCCGTGGTCGGCGAACACGTCGAGCCGCAGCTCGAAGTCGGGACGCTCGGATTCCGCGCCGGCAAATACATGGCCGCAAGCGACGAACTGCGCTTCACGGTGCACGGGACGGGCGGTCACGGGGCCATGCGCCCGCAGCTCAAGGATCCGGTGGCGGCCGCCGCGGAGTTCGTGACGCGGCTCGTGGCGCTCAACCACGAAGAGTGCGTGCTCTCGATCGGCCGCGTGGAGGCCGGGGGCGCCACGAACATCGTGCCCGATCAGGTCTATCTCGAAGGCACGCTCCGCACCTTCGACGAACGCGAGCGCGAAATCATCCACAAACGCATCCGCAACTTCGCCGCGGACATCGACAAGCGCCACGGCGTGCGGACCGACGTCGATATCAGCCGGGGCTACCCCTGCGTAGTGAACGACGCCGCGCTGGTCAAGCATGCGGCGGCGCTGGCTGCGGAAGCCGGGCTGCGGGTCGAAATGCTGCCGCTGCGCACCACGGCGGAGGATTTCGGCTTCTACTGTACCAAATATCCGTCGCTGTTCTACCGGCTGGGCGTGGGCGCCGCGGCCGGACGGCCCCATACGGCGACGTTCAACCCCGACGAAGGGGCCATCGACACGGGCATGGACTACATGAAACGTCTTGCCCTCCAAATTCTGAAGAAATGAAAAAGCAATCACAAAAGAACCGTCCCGCAAGGGGCGCGAAAAACACGGACCGGGCGGCAGTCATCCTGAGTCTCTTCCGTGAATTCCCCAATAATAAATTCTCGCTCAAACACCTCGCGTCGGCTTCGGGCGGCGCGACGAAAGAGGGACGCCGCGAGACGTTCGAAATACTGGGACGCCTGCACGACGAAGGCATCGTCGAGGAGTGCGCCCGCGAGAAATACAGGCTCACGCACAAGCACCTGCCCCACTTCGAAGGCATCGCCGACATGACGGCGAGCGGTTCGGTATACGTGCGGGTCGAGGGCGAGGAGAACGATATTTTCGTCAATCAGCGCAACACGGCCAACGCCCTGAACGGCGACCGCGTGGAGGTGGTGGCCATCCACCGCGGCCGCGACGGGAAATTCGAAGGCGAAATCACGCGCATCGTCGAGCGCAGCCGCAAACCCTACGTCGGCGTGGCCGAGGTGGGCGCGCACCAGATCTTCGTGCGGGCCGACTCGCGCCGCATGCCGATGGACATCTACCTCTCGAAAAAGCAATACCCCGACGTGAAGGACGGCGAAAAGGTCGTGGTCCGCATCGCCGACTGGGCCGAAGGCAGCAAAAGCCCCGTGGGCGAGCTGGTCGAACGGCTCGGCATGGCGGGCAACAACGACACGGAGATGCACGCCATTCTGGCTGAATACGAGCTGCCCTACCGTTTCGACCCCGAAATCGAACAGGCCGCAGAAGCGATCGACGGCAGCATCACCGCCAAAGAGATCGCCGCACGCCGCGACTTCAGGCAGGTGACGACCTTCACGGTGGACCCGGCCGACGCCAAGGACTTCGACGACGCGCTTTCGGTACGCAAGGTCGGGGAGGGCGTATGGGAAATCGGCGTGCATATCGCCGACGTGACGCACTACGTGCGCCCGCATTCGGTGATCGACGACGAGGCCGTAGAACGCGGCACGTCGGTCTACCTGGTAGACCGCACCGTCCCGATGCTGCCCGAGCGGTTGTCGAACGAGCTCTGCTCGCTACGCCCGCACGAGGCGAGCCTCTGTTTCTCGGCGGTATTCACGATCAACGAAGGGTTGGAGATACTCGACGAATGGTTCGGACGGACGGTGATCTACTCCGACCGCCGGTTCACCTATGCCGAGGCGCAGGAGATCATCGAGACGGGACGGGGCGATTTCGCCGAAGAGGTGCTGACCCTCAACCGGCTGGCCCAGGCGCTGCGCAAGGCACGTTTTAAAAACGGGGCCATCAGCTTCGACCGCGAGGAGGTGAAATTCCAACTCGACGAGGCTGGGAAGCCCATCGGCGTCTATTTCAAGGAGCAGAAAGAATCGAACCAGATGATCGAGGAATTCATGCTGCTGGCAAACCGCCGCGTCGCCGAGTTCTGCGGCAAGCGCAAGACCGACAAGGGGCGCACCGTGGAACGCACGATGGTCTACCGCGTGCATGACAAGCCGAGCGAAGAGAAGCTCGACCGTTTCCGGCAGTTCATCCTGCGCTTCGGACACATCTTCAAGGCCACGGGCGGGCGTGCCGTGGCCAAGGAGCTGAACAAGCTCTTCGCCCAGATCAAAGGTTCGACCGAGGAGAACGCCGTCTCGACGATGGCCGTGCGTTCGATGGCCAAAGCTTTTTACACGACCGACAACATCGGCCACTACGGCCTCGCATTCCCCTACTATACGCATTTCACGTCGCCCATCCGCCGCTATCCTGACATGATGGTGCACCGCCTGCTGGCGCGTTACCTCGCAGGCGAGAAGGCGGCAGACAAGACGACGCTCGAAGATCTGTGCGCCCGCGCTTCGGAACGCGAGGTGATCGCCTCCGAGGCCGAACGCGCCTCGATCAAGTACAAGATGGTCGAATTCATGAAGGAGCGCATCGGCGAGGAGTTCGACGGGCACATTTCGGGGCTCACCGAATGGAGCATCTATGTCGAGCTGGACGAAACCCACATCGAGGGCATGTCGTTCCTGCGCGACATCGAAGGTGATTTCTTCCAGTTCGACGAAGCCAACTACGAGATCGTCGGCCGCTCGACAGGCCGCCGCATGACGCTGGGCGACGCCGTACGCATCCGCGTGAAACGTGCCGACCTGCAGAAGCGCCAGCTCGATTTCGAGCTGCTGATAGACAACGGCCGCCCCATGGCCCCCGCGTCACGCGAGGACGGCCCCAAGGTACGCCGCAGCACCCGCCGCAAAAACCGATAGCCGTGCAACGCATCTACGACAAATGCCGGCGAAGGGAGCCGCTCTCACGCGAGGAGGCCTACCGGCTCTACGACCAGGCCCCGTTGCAGGAGCTGGCGCTCGTGGCCGACGAGGTACGCCGCGCCATGGTTCCCGACCCGGAGGTGGTGACCTGGCAGATCGACCGCAATGTCAACATCACCAACGTCTGCATCTCGGGTTGCCGGTTCTGCAATTTCCACTGCAAGCCCCACCAGACAGACCGGGCATTCGTCACCACGCTGGCCGAATACCGCGAGAAGATCGACCGTACGCTGGAGCTGGGCGGCGACCAGCTGCTGTTGCAGGGCGGCCTGCATCCGCAACTGCGCATTGACTTCTACGAGCGGCTTTTCTCCGACCTGAAAGCGCTCTACCCCACGCTGCGGCTGCATGCGCTGGGTGCACCCGAGGTGGCGCACATCGCCCGCATCAGCGGCCTGACGACCCTGGAGACCCTGCGCCGCCTGATGGCAGCCGGGCTCGACTCGCTTCCGGGCGCCGGCGCCGAGATCCTCGACCCCGTCGTACGCAGGGCCATATCGCCCGCCAAGCCGTCGGTCGAAAAGTGGCTCGACGTGATGCACGAGGCGCACTGCCTCGGCCTTCCGACCTCGGCAACGATGATGTACGGCCATGTCGAGACCCCGCACCAGCGTGTAGACCACCTGCTGCGTATCCGCGACCTGCAGGCCCGCTGCCCCGAAGGAAAGTACGGGTTCATCGCATTCATCCCGTGGATCTTCCGGTCGACGGACACCGAATTGGAACGCCAGGGGGTAACGACACGGTTCTCTCCGTTGGAATACCTGCGCATCATCGCCGTGAGCCGCCTCGTATTGTGCAATATCCGCAACATCCAGGCCTCGTGGCTCACCGTGGGCAAGGCCACGGCACAAGCCGCCCTGCACAGCGGCGCCAACGACATGGGGTCGATCATGATCGAGGAAAACGTCGTCTCCTCGGCCGGAGCGCACAACCGTTTCGACGCCGAGGGCATCCGCAAAGCCATCCGCGAGGCGGGTTTCACCCCTCGCCTGCGCGACCAGCTGTACGGGATGCGGGAATATGCCCCGCAGGCCTGAAACCCTCCCGGGCTCGCCAGGAAAAACACAGGAACGAAAAAACGAAAGGAAATGCGTTATTCGCACTTCCTTTCGTTTTTTACAGCAAATCCGGGCACTGTCCGCCTACCGATCGCGGATGGCCTCCGGCCCGGGCACGCCTATTCGATTACGGCCGCCCAGCCGCCATTGCGAACCATGTCGATCTTCACGACGGTCGAAGCATCGACTTTCCGCTCACGTTTCTTGTAATCCATGGCCTGCAGGTCGGCATTCACACCGTCCTCGAACGAGGTCATCGTATAACTGCGCCCGGCAGGCAGGAAATCGAGCGCGACCTCGGTGGAATAGGGCTGGTTGTTGGTAATGCCCCCGATGAACCACCGGTCGCCCTTGCGGCGCGCCATGACGACCTGTTCGCCGCACCGTGCACGCAGCACGCGCAGCTCGTCCCAGGTCGTAGGCACCGAGGCGATGAACTCCGTGCAGGGATGTTCGCGGTAATAATAGACCGGGTTGTCGGCCATCATCTGCAACGGGCTTTCGAAGACGACGTAAAGTGCCAGTTGGTAAGCGCGCGTCCCCGAGGCCATCGGGTTCGAACCCGTCGAACGGTTATCCTCGGGCTGAGAGCAGAACATCCCGCCCGGGGTGAAGTCCATGGGGCCGACGGCATTGCGGATGAAAGGCAGGTAATTGCTGTTGTCGGGTTTGCAGCGGCCGCCCTGCTCCATGCCGAGCACCGCCTCGTAGGTCAGCAGGTTCGGATAGGTGCGGAAAAGACCCTTGGGTGTATAGGAGCCGTGCCAGTCGACGAAGATATGATGATCGGCCGCACACTTGGTCACACGCTCGTAATAGTTGACCATCCACTGGTCGCTACGATCCATGAAGTCGATCTTCACGCCCGGGATGCCCCACTCTTCGAGCGTCGTGAAAAGGCGTTCCATGTCCTTCTCGACGGCGAGCCATGTCAGCCACAGCACGATCTGCACGTTGCGCTCCTTGCCGTAGGCGATCAGGCCGGGCAGGTCGAGGTCGGTCATATAACGTTCGCCGTTCAGAACCGGCCGCATCTTTTCCGCCTGTGTG
>ERZ773134.2264-NODE-2264-length-14058-cov-2.823324_pt1 | contig 14058 bp, 8 predicted proteins | sample MGYA00580856_ERZ773134 | MGnify/ENA primary metagenome ERZ773134 (study PRJEB29015, sample SAMEA2737823) | human gut metagenome | biome: human gut; feature: human-associated habitat; material: faeces | place: China | collected 2012 ... | reverse complement strand
TAATTGTTCAATATCTCGGCGGAGGGAAGCCGTATCTTTTATGGCACGTCCATCGTAAGCAGAGATATCGTGGCGGGCAACACCTCTTAATTTAACAGGAAGATTGTTTACATACAAGATGTTTTCTTTGATTTCTATTTTTCTAAATCCGAAATTTCTTTTTATGACTTCTGTCTTTTTGTTGTTCTCAAAAAGAGATATTTCTATGGTATATAGGAAGGGAGTTTCTGCATGCCACAGTCTAGGTGCATTAATGATAATGGGACTCAACTGGTTCAATCTGTTTTCTTGCCGGTAAACCTCTTTTCCTGTTATTGGCAATCCTTCTATGCCTCTTTCCATTACGACAATTTCGATTTTGGGATTTTTCTGTTTACCGGATAATGAAATATGCGTATTTAATATACCTTGTCCTAAATCATCGGATAATTGCGCTTCACAATATAAGTCGTTAATATGAGTTTGAGGAACGGCGATTAATTCAACACCACGCAATATACCTCCGACTTGGTGTTTGGCGTAATGAGATATTTTTGATATTTCACTGGCCAGCGATTCACTACGTACGTAAATGAGTAGTTGATTTTTTGCAGGAAGAAGGAAATGTGTTAAGTCTTTTTCGAACTGTGTCATCGAACCTGTATGTTCTCCTACATATTTCCCATTGAGATATATTCGGCATTCGCTTTCAACGGCACCGAAACGGATCAGTGTTTTTTGATTTTCCCAGTCGATAGGAAGTTCGAACTCCTTGTAATATCCGGCCCACTTCCCGGATTCAACTTGAAATGATTCCATGTACCATTCCGAGGGAACGGAGATCGGTTCCCATTCGAAATCAGGTTTACTAATCCCGTTAGGTATGTCCTCCACATTTTTCGTGAATAACCAATCCCCGTTCAATGAGATTGTTGGTTGACTGGTTCCTTTTACGTATATGGGAGTTGGAGTATGTATGATCTTGCTTTCTTTGTTTAAAATAGGGTATAATGTCTCTACTGTTTTGAATGTGAATATAGAGTCATTTGGGTGGGCTTGTGTAAAAGAATATAATACACTTATGCCGATGATAAGTAATAATTTATTTTTCATTTGATTATAGTTATTGATATGTATTCAAAGAAACAATAATTATTTAAATAGCAACCATTTGGAGTATATTCAATGTTTCATCAAAATGGAACTTCTTTGAAATATTGTTGGAGATTTAGGAATAAAAGTAATTATAAATATATGTGATTTATTGATTATTTACTTCAAACCGATATTCCTGTTTTATCTGTATATCGGAAATTGTTGGAACGATGCAATCAGCCGGAACGACATTTTTCTCGAAATAAATCGGGACATCTGCCGATTTTAGTCCGTCGATACGTATCACCATAGGATTAGTATCGATTGATTCTTTCAGGCGGCTTAAGCTGAGAATCCATTCTGTTCCATCATAGAAAGAGTCACCTATCAGATTCCCGTTCAGGTAAGCATTGGCTACATCTCCTTTATAAGAAATATACAGACGTGTCTCCTCGTCGCTACAGGTTGCTGCCGGAGCTTTTACTTCATAAATACCTATGTGTTCTTCGGGAGCAAAGGTGGAAGGCTTATTATTTCCGGCAGTTGTTAGAACGGGTTTGTTATCTGCCGATAACCAGGTCGCATCAGTATTCCAAAGAATGCGTTTTCCATTCTTCAGAAGCACTTCTATTTCTGCAGTAATCTCTTTACCGTTGGAGGTCGTAAGTTCGATCGTATTGTTTCCGTTCTGAATGAAGTCCGTTACATTAGCATAGGAATAACCACCCATAGATGTCGCTTTTGTTTCTTTCCCATTGATCGTACAATTGGTTGAACCGGATGATACATAACGTAAATAGGCACGTTCCACTTTTGAAAATGTATTTAATGAGAACAGACGTTTTGCCATGTTACCTTCTGCCGGACGGATCCATTGACTTTTTTCCATAGGGGCAACGGGGCGGAATGTCGCTTGCAGATTATGTGTATCAGTTCTGACTGTTTGTTGTTTGAATGTTCCGTCTTTATACATCCAGATATCTGTCGATGGCTGGTCATTGATCAAAGTGATCTTATCGTTATCATAAATCAATGATGAATTGGTAATGCCGACAAATTCTTTTCCTTTTACAGTTCCTTTCCAGATATGATCCGATTCTTCCTCCGTCAGCGTAACAAAGCGTACTTTGGAACCATTCTCTTTCGTAATTTCAATGGCACATTCTTTACCCGGAGTTAACTGGTCGATGAAATACCCGTTTTTTTCTTCCCGGGATGTACCGTTCTTTACTTCAACGCTCCGGATTCCTTTGTTTTCAATTAAATATTCTCCAGGTATAAAATCATCCTCAAAGAAGAAGTAGGTATCAGTGCTTCCTTCTCTCAGGAAACAGACAGGTTGCGTCGTTGAATATTTCAACAGCACATTACTTAGCTCCTGATTAAATGGCCAAAGAAAGTAAGTTCCGTTTTTCACCGTTACTTTCTGACGTGGTATACGGATTGTCTCATCTTTCAACTTTATGGAGAACTGAACATTTTTATAGTCTTTCCGGCTATGTTTGTATAAATAATTGGAACAGAACAGATAACCGGTATTCCCGTTTAACCGGACGGCCCATTGCAAGTTGTCTCTATCCTGGTTAGTGGTAGGCAGATAAGCGACAGCCGGAGCCAGCGCTGTTCCGAAATCATTCATGAAATAGTTATATTTCTTCGTTTCCTGCATGACTGTTCCCAAAGTTCCGAATTCACGGATGGGGGCCTGGTAGTCGTAACTGATGCGAGGACCGGATGATTGGTATGTACTTATTTTCCCGACAGGATTAGTACCGCCGGTATACATATAATACCCCATCATATTGGCTCCGCACCCCAGGCGTAAATTGATATTTTCTCCCGCCATTTCTTCCGGCACGACGGCGCGGCGTTGGTAGAAGGCTGTGGTTCCCACGCCTATTTCACAAGTGAAGAAAGGGGAGTCATTATTTTCTCCGCTCAAAGATTCTACGTCTCCTTCAAGTTTGATAATATCGGTACCAATATTGTCAGAAAGACGGTTGTAAGTGAAAAACTCAAAATTGGATGTCGGTATTTCATCCTTTCCGGATGCAGTCCATGGAGCTTCGATATAGAACCCTGCGTAAGGAACGATTTCTCCTTTCGGATACTCGCTGTCCATCCAGTGGGTCATCGAATAAAGAGGAACATCGAATCCTATTTCTACTGCCATCTTTTTCAGGTTGAGAAGATGCGAGACGATCATTCCGGGACGTACGTATTCGTTTTCCAGTTGAAGAGCCATGATAGGACCTCCGTCTTTCCATAATAATCCTTTTACCTGATCGTATACAGCCTGATACCAACGTCGTGTATATTCGAGATATAAAAGGTCATTTGAACGAGTTATCAGATTTTTATTATTGACGATCCAGTCAGGTAATCCTCCGTTTTTGATTTCCGCATTGCAGTAAGGACCGAAACGCAAGTGCACTTTCATGTCCAGTTCTTTGCATAATTCGATAAAACGGCGGAGGTTGAGATGCCCTTCCCAGGATAGTTCACCTTCAAATTCTTCGTGCAGCGACCAGATACAGTAAGTCGCTACAATGTCAATGCCGGATGCCTTCATTTTTAATAAGGCATCGCGCCAGTATCTCGGATCCATCCGGTTGTAATGAATTTCTCCCATTACAGGGAGTTGAGGAATACCGCCTTCTTCCAGATATAGGTTATTAATGCGGATTTCTTTTCCAGCTGGGCCGGAATGGCCCAGTTGGAGGTATTTTACTGTGGGAGGAGTTACTTTACCCAAATCTATTTTGTACTGGGCAAAGATACTTCCCATGGCAAAGAGTAGCGCAGATAATAGAATTTCTTTTCTCATTTATAAGTCGTATTTTTATGTGCGTACTACTTATTTAAGTCAGTGATCCTGATCGTCCAGTTAGCATCGTCCCCGTTTCCTGCCGTTACTTTATATACAAATTCCTTGGCGGAAAAGTCTGACGGGAAAATCCCCATTGCGGGAGCATTACCTACCGGGCTAATGCGGGCGGAGGTCGATGCGTCAACGTTGATCGCTAATGTACTTAATGAAACCTGATTTCTGATTTCAGTTGTAAATGTCTGTGTGGCTTCAGGTACTTTGATCGTACAAACGATTTCTTTTGCTTTATTATCAATCGTTTTCTCCGTAGTCATTTCCATTACACGCAGTCTTTTACCACTTTCATCCCACCATCTGTATTCGAAACGGACATTTGTGATGTCATTCTGGTTGTACGTTTCCAGATCATCCAAACCTGCTTTCAGACAAGATGTGTTCAGCGCAATCAATAAAAGTAGAACTAAATAATTATACAGTGCTTTCATTTTCTTGTTATTTTTATAAGACATTTATAATCGGTTACCAACCTTCGTTTTGATCGAGAGACGGGTTGTTTACTCTTTCGCCTTCCGGAACAGGGAACAAATATCTTTTCTTTGTAAAGACACGTTCGTTGAAAGAAGTTTGGTAAGGCAAAGGTATGATTTCAAAACTTTTTCCGTCTTCGGAAATACTGATAGAATGATGTACCTTTGTCAACTCTTCCACTTTGTCTTTTCCATCGGCTTTTCCCCATCGTAATAAACTCCAGTACCTGTCGCCTTCATGCACAAGGTCAATGCGGCGTTCGCGTTTATAGGCTTTCCAGGCCGCATCAGAAGAAAGATTCAATGGCAACTCAGGCATTCCGCCGTGCACGGTACGGGTTTTATTGATATATTCGATTGCCGTGCTGATATTGCCTTGACGCAACATTATTTCCGCATAGTTCAGATAAGAACGTCCCAGACGCAGAACTACATAATGATAGTAGGTCGGATCTGAATTCAATAGCGGTTTTGCCGTATATACACCTTTGCGGTAAAGATAACCGCTCAGGGCCATTCCCCAATCACCACCTGCTTTACTGTCCCAATGCATATTCCCTTTGGTACGCATAGTTACGAGGCTGTTGAAATATCGGCTTGAATCCTGCACGACAGTTGCATAGAAGCGATTGTCCCGGTTTTGATAAATGGCAGTTGAGACATAGCCGCCGTTCTGTTGATAAGCCTTGTAGAAACTGCTTTGATCCCAGTCTTTGGCCGTTCCGTCTACATCTTTGATTTCGTAGTCGTTGACCAGATCGACAGAAGGGAACATTCCGATCCAACCTTCAAAGCTATCATTCAGTTTAGGGTTAGCGATGTCTTTCAGTTTGTCGTTGTTAACGTTTGGAACAAGATACTGCATCCATGTATCGCCGAATTTTGTGTTGTTCTCATGTCTGAATTGTGCCAGGATAATTTCTTTGGAACTTAACGCATAATCGAATTCGTTGAACATCTTTTCGTAATCGGTATCCAGACTATATTGCCCGAGAGCGAAAAGGTCTTCGCTGGCTTTCTTTGCAATGTTATAGTATTCATCCTGTCCTGATTCGATATAGGCAGCACCGTGAAGTGCCACTTCTGCCATCAGTGCATAGGCTGCCCCTTGAGTTAGTATACCAGTTTCAGAGCTTTTTATGGAAACAGGCAGGTTGACGGCTGCATCCTGCAAATCTTTTAGAATAAAATCGTAGGTATCCTTGATCGTCTCCGTTCTAGGTAATTCCATCTTTTCTTCCGGATCGAGTACACGGTCTACAATCATCAGTTTTCCAAATAAACGGGCACGGCTGAAATAAATCATGGCACGCTGCATTTTGGCCTGTGCGATCAGATAACTTTTTTCCTGTTCCAGAAAGGAAGTGTTTTCTTCCATTTTCTGAAGCAGAAGATTGCATTTACGGATGTTTGCATAAACTTCCCCAGCTTTTTTACTATCTCCACCTGGATAAGGATTCCATCCTGCATCGTAATAGCGGTCGATCTGTTCTTTATTCACATTGGAAGCGCCTCCATCATCCTGGATAACATCATTGTCTGTCCATTTATCATTCCAGACTAATTGTCCGGTGGCATAACTTAGCGAAGGATACAAGAAGGCCTGTGCCAGTTCTGCACTTTCCCATACATCATTTTCCGAAAATTTGTCTAACGGGCCTTTATCCAGAACGTCGCTGCAAGCTGTACATCCCATTACCAATGCCAATGATATTGTTTTGATAGTTATATTTTTCATATTATTAAAATTCAATTGTTACACCATTATTAAAATCCGACTGTTACGCCAACTGAATAAACACGTTGTACTGGGTATCCTCCGTTTGTAGAAGTTGTTTCCGGATCGAAATAGTCTGAAACCCCTGAAATTGTAAACAGGTTGGCCCCGGTTACGTTTACTTTACACGTGCTGAGCCAGTTGGCTTTTTTCAACAACTTATATTTGAAGTCGTAAGCAAGTGATAAGTTCTTTAAACGCAAGAAAGATGCGTTCTTCACCCAGAAGCTGGATTTTTCTTGATTATTCCCTCCATTTACATTTGCAGATAACGATTTTCTTGGGAAGGTTGCGTCTCTGTTATCTTCTTTCCAATAATCTAACTGATATTCGTTTTTCACATGGACGGATTGATCGTTTTTGGTATTAACTCCAAACTCCATATTGCGTTTGCCTGTCCCGTAAAACAGACCGGAAAGAGAAAATCCTTTATAAGAGAATGCAAAATCCACACCGTAAGTAAAATGAGGAGCCGTAGGCATTCCGTAACGGACTTGATCTTCGGCATCGATTTTACCGTCGCCATTAAGATCCTGATAAACAATGTCACCTAACTTTGTTTCAGAAGAAGACAACCTGCGGGGAACGCCCAAGACTTGTTCTGGGGATTGATACAAACCGTTGTCGATAAGTATGACATCGTAATAGTCTGTTTGGTGTGTGCTACGTTTATACGGATTCATTAGGGTAGACAGAGCTTCTTCCTGCTTTACTACATACAGATTATTATAATAGGTCATGTTTGTACCTACCTCATACTGGAAATCCGAACCGATATTGTCACCCCATCTCATAGACAACTCAAAACCTTCACGGCGATGTTCATTCTTCGATTTGATCTGTGGTAATTTTGTTCCCAGCGGAGTTGTATAGCGATCTTCCGGACTTACCAAACCACCTTTAGTCACATAAAAGAAATAGTCGGCAGAACCTTTTAAACGATAATTGAAGAATGCAACATCAATACCGTAGTTTAAAGAATTACGTGTATACCAGCTTAACAGCTCGGGGGATGTTAGTGCTCCTTCGTTGAATCCTGAAGCCAGCTCTCCTCCGATACAGATTGAGTTTTCAACCATGTTATAAGTTGATAAATAACCAAACTTGTTCACACCCGATTCCGTCCCCATCTGTCCGTAAGAACCGCGCAATTTCAGAAGATCAATGTTTCCCCGGTTCCAGCTTTTGAAGAAAGGTTCTTCTGTAATATCCCATCCCAGTGCAACAGACGGGAAGAACCCCCAGCGATGTCCCGGAGCAAAGTTATCTGAACCGTCGTAACGGAAACTTCCTTCGATATAATAGCGGTTTGCAAAGTCATATTTCAGACGTCCGACCAATCCCAATCGTCCGCCTTCTTCCGAATTTCCGGAGTTTTGCATGGTGGTACTGGAGCCGGCAAACAGTTGATCAACGGTGGTTGATAGATAATCCCTGCGGGAAGCCCAGAAATCATGGCCGGTGTTTTCAGCAGCAGTGAATACGAATTTGGCATCAATGGAATGCACATCGGCAAAAGTACGCAGGAAGGCTGCACTTAATTCGAACTGATAAGATTCACCGAAATAAGCTTCTTCCCGTAATGAGGGTTTTGTTACTTCTAACAGTGTTCCGTCCTTGCCGTATTGGGGTGCACGGGCCGAAAGTTTTTTTACATGACTTGAATTCAATCGGTAGTAAAACATGGAACCGAGTGATAATCCTTTTACCCAAGGAACTGCCCAGTCTGCGACAAACTGTGTGTTTAAGTACATTCCGTCGTTTTTATCATATCCGGAACGCTCGTCCATTTCCATCAACGGATTATCTGATACCGTACTTAAAGTTCCGTCTTCATTATAGGCTAGATCCAGCGGTGATTTTGCATTCAGGTGATCCCAGATAGAATTAGCGGCAAATGAAGGATATTTTTTCTTCTCCATAGCTGCATTAATGTTGAGAGATACTTTCAGGCCGATCTCCTCAAAGGTTGTGTTCACATTACTGCGGAGATTGTATCTTGAATAATTCAGGGCATCAGAGGTATATAAGCTACCCTGGTCGAATAAGCCTAATGACAGGTAATAGTTTACATCTTTTTGATTGCCCGTCATAGATAAAGAATGCCTATATTCCGGAGCGAAATTTTTCAAACCTAAAGAGTACCAATCTGTATTTGGGTATAGGTACGGATCGGATTGGTTTCTGATAATGTCCATTTCATCTTTACTGAATTGATGATATTCGCCATATCCGTCCGCTATTCCTGCCTGGTTCTGAAGATCTGCATATGTGTAAGAATCCAGTTTTTTCGGTATGACCGTCGGTTGGCTGTACTGGGCATTGAAAGAGTAGACAATGGATCTTTTACCCTTACGACCTTCTTTTGTTTTAACCAGAACGATACCGTCGGCAGCACGTGAACCGTAAACGGCTAGTGAAGCTGCATCTTTTAAAATAGATATACTTTCGATATCTTCCGGATTTAATGATTTAAATTCCCAACTGTCTGTGGAAATAATACCATCGATAACATATACAGGATCGCCGCCACCACGGATGGATATTTTAGGTTCGCTACCCGGTTCCCCTCCCTGGTTCTGAACGATAACCCCTGAGGCCCGTCCTTGTAGGGTGGATGCAACGTTTGGGAATGGCAGGTCTTGCAGTTTTTCGCCTTTTACAGCTGTAACGGCAGAAACCATTTTCTTAGCCGAAGTGGTTCCGTAACCAATTACGACTACTTCATCCAATGTCTCGCTATCCTCTTTTAACTGGATAGAAAGATCAGACCTGTTTCCAACAGCGATTTCCTGTGTCAGATAACCTATATAAGAAATTGTCAGGGTTGCGTTTTCCGGAATCTCTAGGCTGAAACGACCGTCTATGTCTGTGACATTACCGATAGTGGTTCCTTTTACTACGACATTGGCTCCGATAACAGGGGTGCCGGTTGCATCTTTAACGATTCCTGATATTTTTCTCTTATCCTGATTGATTGAACCTTTTTCCGCTTTCCTCAGAGAAATATATCCTTCGTTAAAATTATATTTGATTTGGCTGTTGTCGAAAGCCTCTTCCAATACCTGTGAGACGGGCTTATTCTTTGCATTGACCTGAATCTGTTCCTGTAGGTCGATCTCTTTTTCGCTGTACATGAAAAGATAATCGGTCTGCCTTTCTATCTCATTGATAAATTCCTTGAGTGGCAGATTATTCCTGCTGATGCTCACTTTTGCATTTTGCGAATGCAAAGAGGTTGCACTAAGCTGGAAAATTGCAATTAACGTGAGAACTGTTGTTATTTTCATAATACGAATTGTATGCTTTAATTCAATATAATTGACACAATTGAACAATAGCAATAAGTTTTTTTTCATAACTTTGCTCATAGCTTTAAAAGTTAATACTGTTTTTGAATGTTTGTGGAATACATGAAAGAAGGAAGGTATTGACTTGGGGTGAGTGCTGGTAACACTTGCCCCTTTTTTATACCCATTCCTGTGTAATGATCTGGCTTTACTTCATAGGCATTCTATTTTTAGGTGAATATGTTGTATTTAATATATTTCGATCTCTTCGTTATTGATTATCTTATACTGGAAATGATGCACCCCTTGTAACGCTTTCAGGATTCTTTCAATTTCATCACTCTGGCGGAACTTACCAGATACATACTGGTCAATCCGGGCAGATGATTTCACATCGAATTTTACATTATACCATAACGTGAGGTAGTCCAGTATTTCCGAGAACTTCTTGTTGCTGAAATAGAATATTCCGCTTTTCAGATATTCTTCGTTGTTGAATGAAGCGGCTGTTTTTATCAGATTCCCGTTCAATAAGGATACCATTTCGTTTGGTTTCAGTATGAAGTTTTCCTCCGGCTTGCTGTTGTTTGTGACTTGTACACTTCCCTTTACCAGGTTTGTTTCAAATCGTTCGCTTTTCGAATAGGCAAAGACATTGAAGCGGGTCCCGAGTACCTTTATATCGTAATGTTGTGTTTTCACGATAAAAGGTCGTTTGCTATCTTTTGTTACCGAGAAAAATCCTTCACCATCCAGTTCTACTGAACGTTCATCCTTGCTGAATTCATTCGGTATTTTGATAACGGAGCGAGGGCTTAACCAGGCCTCCGTACCGTCTTCCAGGGTCATAAAGATGCGTTGACCTTTAGGGACCTCTATCTTTGTATAGAGCGGTGCTTTTTCTTCCGGGATGAATTTGTCGGTAAGCAGCCAGATATTAACCAGTAAGATGGCTACGACAGCGGCATATTTTGCCAGATTGAGATAAAGACGACGAATCTGTTTCCGATTGATACGACTTCCCAGTTCTTCCATTTTGAGTGAAGCCCATTTATCGTCTCCATTCTGTTCTCCCAGCTTTGAAATAGTCACCGTATTTTGCATACGGATAAATTCAGCTTTCTTTTCCGGACTGGATTCTATCTGGTCGAAGAGTCCTTTCTTTTCTGTGTCTGAAAGTTCCCCAAGGAAATATTTATCTAGTTGTTCGTTCATGATACTTAATTACTCTTTCTACTAGTATGACGAAATACTTCCGACCATCTACTAGTCGGAAACAGAAAAAAAATAAATTTTTTTGAGAAAAGATTTCAGATGATGAAAATAAAGAGGGGCAGATAATCTTTCAACTCAACTTTTAATTTACGTATGGCGGTTGCAATATGATTTTGTACGGTATGGACAGAAATATTCAGTTGCGTGGCTATTTCCTCATGCTTTAATCCGTTCATTCTGCTCAGAATGAACACCTGCCGGCATTTCTCCGGCAGGTGTTCAATTGCATGGGCTAATAAATCTTCTATTTCTTTTTCGGTAAAAATGTTTTCATCGAATTGCATCAAGGCTTCCATCTTCAGTTTCAGTTCTCTGTCCTGTAAACTGTCCAGTGATTCTTTTTTACTGTCTATTAATGTTTTATGGCGATAAAAGTCGATGCATCTGTTTTTAGCCAGCGTGAACAGGAAAGCGTTGAGGTTGGTCAGGGAGTCCAACATATCCCGGTGTTCCCACAAATACATGAAAATATCCTGTACGATGTTTTCGGCATCTTCGATGGATACGACATATTCGCGTGCGAACCGTACCAATTTAGGAAAATATACCAGATATATTTTCGAAAAGGCATGTTTCTCTGTCCCTGAAAAGTTATTCATATTTTTTCCTGTTTATTAATGGGCACATATAATACAGCTTTCCCATATCCCAGCTTTTTTATTCTGCCGTCTTCGATCAGTTCTTTCAGGTCGCGCACGGCAGTGGACCGGTTGCACCCGTTTAACCGCATGTATTGTGCTGCTGTGAAAAACTCTTTCTCTTCCGATGCGATCAGCATACGGCCTTTCCGTTGTTCGGGAGAATAGCTTGTTGCACAGGCATCGGAGTCCCTTTCCAGGTCTATAGACTTCAAACGATTTTTTAATTTTTTACTTCCTTTGAAATGCACATTCCCAAAATTTACGGACCAGGAACGTATTTCTTTTTTATCCATCACCGGGCGACTTTTCAGGGAGATGGAAAATGATCCCAGGTCATCTAACTCGACAGTATATCCGTACCGCAGATTTTTCGAAATAACTTTAGCCAGTGCATCCAGCATTCCTTTGGTAGTGGCCGTGGAATAGCCGCAACTATCAGCTATCTCTTCTGCGATCTCCTGTGTATGGATCGTTCCTCTGGGTACAATCCGGGCATGTAAAGGTTGTTTCTTTCCGTCGCCTTTGGGGTTCGGATTCTCATATAAGGCATATTTTGCTCCCATAATAGTCGTTGTAAAAAGGTTCAATTCTGTTTAGTATTGCATATCACAGCTGTCTTCCTTTCATATCACAGTTGGATTCCGTTTGTTTCACAGATGGATTTCTTTTGTTTCACAGCTGTGATATGCAAAGAGAATGTAATGGTAAGGGAAACGATACGCCGGGTTAACGGCAGTCTCTCCCTTGTAACCGGCTCTACCCCAAGGGTAACGGAGACTATAAAGCATTATAACGGGAAGGCGATACACCAAACTGATTCGTGAAGTGCTTGCGGAATGTATTTATATCGTTATAACCGACCATTTCGGCCACCTCCTGAACAGAATATTTCTTCTGCATGATCAGGGAAGCAGCCTTGCTGATACGGATGCTGCGGATCACTTCGATAATCGACAGGTTACTCAACTGCTTCATCTTACGGTATAAGGTAGGCTGGCTGAGATTCAACAGGCCTGCCAGACTTTTGGCCGGGTTCGTCAGGTTGGCTTCGACGATACTGATCACCTGCCGCATGAAAAGACCGGCCTGCTCTTCTTCCTCCGGCTTCTCTACCGTATGTTTCAGCATCAGGGTTTTCGTATAGATGCGTTTCAACTGCTCACGCATGCGGATCAGGTTCTCTGCCTTGGCTTTGAGCACTTCGGGGTTGAAAGGCTTCATGATATAGTCGTCCACACCGATCCGGGTACTTTTCAGCAAATCCTCCTCCTCAGCTTTGGCCGTCAGCATGATGATCGGGATATGGGCCGTCTGCAACTCCTGCCTGATCTCCTGGCAACAGGTAAAACCGTCTTTGACCGGCATCATTATATCCGAAATGATCAGGTCAGGGATCTCTTCACGGGCGGTCCGCACGCCCTCTTCACCGTCCCGGGCTTCCAGAACACGGTATTTCTTCTCGAATAGAGTATGGATATAATGTCTTATCTCATCGTTATCTTCAATGACCAGCAATTTCTTGCCTGATTCGGGGGATGTCTCTTCACGAACCTTTTCCGGGGCAATGAATGCTTCCTCCTTCTGTTCATCACGGGTATCCTCAACCAGTTGATATACATCTTCTTTAAAATGCTCGCGCCCCAACGGAAGATAAAGGATAAACTCGGAGCCTTTGCCGGGAGCACTGTTCAGCAATACTTTCCCATGATGGAGGTCCATCGTGTTTTTAACGATACGCAGACCGATACCCACCTTGGTAGAAAATGAGGGATCATTTTCGCCCGTTATAAAGGATTCAAAGATGCGTCCCTGCAAATTTTCAGCGATACCGGGCCCATTGTCTGCAACGGATAATAAACAGAACATTTTCCCGTCTACCTCCTTCTCCTCGATCGTAACCCTTATCTTTCCGCCCTTCGGGGTATATTTGAGCGCATTCGAAAGAAGGTTCTTCAAGGCTGATTCTATTTTTGAGATATCAATCCAGAGATAAAGAGATTGAATGCCAAAGTCCAAGATGTACTCATGCAAAATGATACGAGTTTTTGGATGATATCCACTGATGTACTTTCGCTTGTTTCAGTCGCTTATCAAATGGATAAAATGGGGAATATAGACAAAGTGGACTTAAAAGTAGAAATGGAGTTTACAGGATTGGCCGGGAACGATACAAACTATATGGCCATGTGCCAATCCCCTGGCGGAATCATTTATATTGCGACCGATTGGGGAAATATAGTCACTTTCGATCCAAAAAAACATCAAATGACAAGCCTGGGCGATTTACCGAGAGTCAATAAAATTCATGTTCACCGCCTTCTCTATTCCGACGGTTCTGTCTGGATTGGAACCTGGGCCAACGGAGCGATCTGTTACAATCCGAAAACAGGTGTCTATACTCAATATACCTATAAACCGGAGGATACGGAAAAAACTCTTTCCCACGGAGATATTTATCAGATGGTTTCTTTGGGAGACGGACGGTATTTAGCTGCTACATGGAATGGTTACACAGTTTTTATTCCTGATAAAGAAGACCCTACCCGTTATACAACAGAGGTCTATAACAACACTGCGTCTCAACTTCATCGTAACCTGGAGACCCGGATGATCTCCGCTTATTACGATACGGAAGGTATTATCT
>ERZ773134.2259-NODE-2259-length-14081-cov-8.314630_pt1 | contig 14081 bp, 17 predicted proteins | sample MGYA00580856_ERZ773134 | MGnify/ENA primary metagenome ERZ773134 (study PRJEB29015, sample SAMEA2737823) | human gut metagenome | biome: human gut; feature: human-associated habitat; material: faeces | place: China | collected 2012 ... | reverse complement strand
GTAAAGCCCACAGCCTTTAGGCGAGGACTTGAAACGTAAAGCCCGACCGTCCCACAGGAACGCCCAAAAGAAAAAGAATCCCCCGAACATTCATCCGGGGGACATCCAAGCCGTCACATCAATTATAATACAGATTCAGATCATCCGTGCCAATCTCCTTTCCGTCCCGGAAAACAAGGCGTAAATCAATCCTCTCTCTGTTTTCATTGCCACAAAGATAGACATACCGGCCAACATACGCATCATACTTATCAATCAGTTCTAACGGTATGACCGGCATGGGAAAAGGATACACCTATATTGCATATAGCGGAAAATTTGTAAGATTACCCTGTACTTTATAAGGCAACATAGAAAATCTCTCCGCATGCAATTCCGGTCTTTTTCCCAGTAATGCTGTCAACGAATTGGCCCGGACATTCCCTTCGGCCTTCACTTCTATCGGCACCATTTGGGCATTACGTTGAATAACAAAATCCAACTCAAGACGCGAATTGTCTGTGTTATGGTAATAAATCGGTGACACGCCCTTACTTTTCATCTGCTGCAATACATACTGTTCAGTCATTCCTCCCTTGTATTCCTTAAATATGTCGTTTTTAATCAAGACTTGGGCCGGATCTGTCTTGACCATAGCACCCATAAGCCCCAAATCAACCATATAGAGTTTGAAAGCCGACAGGTCTTCATAAATATCAAGCGGAAGCTCCGGTTTGGTACATCGAGGCACTTTATACAACAACCCGGCATTTACAAGCCATTGAATGGCCATCTCAAAATCATTGGCTCTGGCACCTTTTCGCAAAGCTCCGTAAATGAATTTCTTGTTTTCTTTAAATAATTGGGAAGGAATGCTGTTCCATACCATTCGGACACGCGGAACCTGTTCTTTGGGCGCATGTTTTGAGAAGTCAAGATCATAGCCTTGCAAAATCTCCGACTGTATTCTTCTGACTTCCAGCAAGGAATCCGTTTCTACATATTTGAGTACAACTTCCGGCATACCACCTACATAATAATATTGCCGAAGGAGATCCGTATATTTGTCATGCAGGAGGCTTATCGTTTCAAAATCCCCACTCATAAGCAATTTACAAGCTTCTTCTTCTCCCTTGGCGACAAGAAACTCTTCAAAGTTCATAGGAAATATATTGATGACATTTACCTTCCCTACGGGATAAGACACATCCTGATGAAGGGATATCCCCAAAAGTGAACCTGCCACAGCTATATGATACTCCGGAACCTCCTCTTTAAAATACTTCAAAGATTCCAGTGCTTCCGGGATATCTTGTATCTCATCAAGGATAATAAGCGTATCACCCGGAGTAATGTCAACGGAAGTCATCGCACGCAGCCCCCGTAAAATTCTGTCAACATTGAAATCCTGAGAAAAAAGCTGGCGTGCAAGGTTATTCTTACGGCATACCACATAAGCCTCTTTTTTGTATTCAAGTTTGGCAAACTCATGGAGCAGCCATGTTTTCCCAACTTGTCGGGCACCATTTAAAATCAGAGGTTTTCTATCCTCACGGTTTTTCCATTCTATAAGTTGTTGCAAAACAAATCTTTTCATCTACAAACAGCATTTTTATACATGTAAAAACAGCGTATAATACATTTATCCGCACTTATTTAAAGCACAAATATACTAAAATAAACAGATAATAGAAGCAATCTTATACATTTTTCCGCACTTTAATCAACTCCAATGGAAAGCAGTAGCCAATTTAGGATTGCCTTCTCCACGCTCGATGGCCACCAGCGTATTGATGCCCACGCCCGCCAGTTCGGAGAAGTTCCAGCTGATTGACCTTCAAACTCTTCCTGCACTCTTTAATCATCTTTCCTAGCTCTTTCATATTCACAACACATTGTGATTTTAGTCAGTTTTCATCCTAGTTCAAAGAAAAAAACAGCCGATAAAGCAACTATAATCATTGTATTCATATAGATTAACATCATATATTCAAGTTAATCTATATATTTACATGGATTATTTGTATATTTGCAAAAAAGGAACAACCATGTGGAATGAAATGAGCAATCCAGCTGTGCTGATGAGAATCGGCCAGCGCATCAAAGAGACACGTATCAGGCAGCATATCACGCAGGAAGAACTGGCAACGGCTTCCGGTGTAAGCCCCTTGACCGTTGCGAACATCGAGAAGGGCAAATCGGTATCGCTGCTGTTGTTCATCAGCGTACTCCGCTCGCTCGGCCTGCTGGAGAACCTGGAGCAACTGGTACCGGAAATCCGGGTCAGCCCGATAGAGCTCAAAAAACTGCAAGGAAAGAAACGCTACCGTGTACGCCATTTAAAACAAGATAACCATGAATGATTTGATAGTAGATGTAAAGCTATGGGGAGAAAGCGTAGGCTCTCTCTATTGGGAAAAGGAAAGCAATGCCGCCTTGTTCGACTATGAACGGAAGTTCATCCGCTCCGGTCTTGACATTTCTCCCATCATCATGCCCATCAGCCAGTACAGGAACACCCCCTACCGGTTCCTTGAAAACCGTACCGACTGTTTCAAGGGGTTGCCCGGCCTGTTTGCCGATTCACTGCCGGACACTTTCGGAAACCAGATCATCAATGAATGGTTTGCCAGCAAGGGATTGTCCGGAGAAGAGATTACCCCTTTAGACAGGCTTTGCTATGTAGGCAAACGTGGCATGGGCGCACTGGAGTTTGAGCCGTCCTCGCCAATCAACGGCATGAACGAATCATCAGTGCTCCATATCGAGGAACTGACTGAGCTTGCCAAATCCGTATTCACGGACAGAATGGCTTTTCAGGTCCAACTGCGCCAGGAAGGAAGAAACATTCTGGATATACTGAAAGTGGGAACATCTGCCGGAGGTGCCAAGCCCAAGGCCATCATCGCCTACAACGATATTACCGGAGAGGTACGCTCCGGACAGGTAAAAGCTCCTGAAGGATTCGGGTATTGGCTGTTGAAATTTGATGGCGGCAAATACAGCGAACACACGCAGATAACGGACAATCCACAAGGAATAGGAAATATCGAATATGCCTATCACCGGATGGCAAAAGCCTGCGGTATCGATATGATGGAATGCCGGTTACTTCAGGAAAAAGAGTCATATCACTTTATGACACGACGTTTTGACCGTATGGAAGACGGAGAGAAGATCCATGTACAGACATTGGCCGGGCTTGCCCACTATGACCGTGACCAACGCCATTCATACGAAGAGATATTCCGTATCATGCGGCAGATGAACCTCCCTTATCCAGAGCAGGAGGAACTATACCGAAGAATGGTGTTCAACGTCATGAGCCGGAACCATGACGACCATAGCAAGAACTTATCTTTCCTGATGGATAGACAAGGGAAGTGGAAACTGGCCCCAGCATACGACCTCTGCTACTCATACACACCGGGCGGCAAATGGACGAACCGCCACCAGCTGTCACTCAACGGCAAACAAGACAATTTCACGATGGAAGATCTGCAAAAGGTAGGTGAGAACATGGGTATCCGGAAACACAAACAGATTATCGAAAAGGTACAGGAAACCGTATCGCACTAGCTTGAAACAGCCAAGGATTGCGGGGTCAAACCGGAACACGCTGATTTTATCGGAAAAAATCTGCTCTTGTTCGGTAAGCAACCGCATACGATCCAAATGCCGAATATTGTCAACGAACAAGAACAGACCTTCATAAAGGCTATGCGAGATGATGACTTCAACACCATTCTGGAGTTGAAGATGAAAGGATATCAGCCATCGGATAACGTACTGAAAAGCCTCCAGCCGGATATATCATCCACCACCTTTATCGCTGCCGCCAAAATATTCCAAATGGAAAGAATGCTAAAAAGTATTCAGGACATAAAGCCTGCTCAAAGCCCAATTATAGACGGGAATAAGCGAAGCATGGAATTGGGAGGTTAGTACACAAAGACATCTCGCACAATTCAATATAATAGTAAATATATTAGTTGTAACCTATCATATTTTGATTTAGCAGTTAATATATTTACCCTTGCAGCGAGACAACGAATCACGTCACCCAAGCCATGGCTAACCCAGAAATCATAGCGGATTTAGTCAAACGATTTAAGGAATATAGACTAGCCTATGGGCCCACCCGGCAAGAGGCTGCCGAGAAAGCCGGTGTCAGCCTTATCACCTTACGCCAGTTTGAGAACGGGAAGGCCTATAACATCAATATGGGCAACTTTCTTGCCCTGTTACGAGTAGTGGACTGTCTGGAACAGATGGATGATCTGATGCCGGAAATACCTGTTTCAGCCTATACAATGGAACGAATAATGAATAAAAAGCCGAAAAGGATAAGACATGGAAAATAATGTTGTGAGTGTTATGTTATGGGGAGAAGAAGTCGGAAAGCTCTATTGGGACGAAAGAAACAAAAGAGCCGTCTTCAACTATCATCCGGATTTCATCAAGAAAGGAGTGGAAATCGCCCCACTGACCGCTTCTGTCAAAGGACCGGCGGCAAAGGGTATGCCCATACTCGGAAACAAAGAAAAGACTTATCAAGGTCTCCCACCGTTTTTGGCAGATTCATTGCCTGATCGGTGGGGTAACATGGTCTTCGACCAATGGGCGGCACAAAACCATATCCCCAAGCGCAAACTCACACCGGTAGATAAACTGTCTTTCATCGGGAAACGGGGAATGGGAGCCTTTGAGTTCATCCCGGCCACTCCTGGATTGGAATCCTCTTCCACTCTCCAGATAGAGAGTTTATACCAACTGGCACGCCGTATCTTTGAGGAACGGGAGGAAATATCCGTGCAAGATGACGAAGCACTGCAACTGCAAAGTATCTATGAGATAGGTACATCAGCCGGAGGGCAGCACCCGAAAGCCATCATCGCCATCAATGAAACGACACATGATATACGTTCCGGCCAAGTCCCTTTACCGGAGGGCTATACCTACTACATATTGAAGTTTGCAGAAGGGGACGATTTTCCGTTCACGCAAATGGAAATGGTATATTATGAGATGGCAAAGGAAGCCGGGATTACGATGATGCCTTCCCGACTCATTCAAATTGAGGGAAAACATCACTTCCTGACGGAGCGTTACGATAGGATAAACGGAGAGAAGATACATACACAGACACTTGCTGCCATGAATCCGGATGCAACGAGCTATGAGGATTTGTTTGAAGTCTGCCGAAAACTGAACATCCCGGCAAGCGAACAGTCCGAACTCTACCGTAGGACGGTATTCAATATCATGGGCGGCAATGTGGATGACCACATCAAGAATTTCTCTTTCCTGATGGAAAGAAACGGCACATGGCACATCACCCCAGCCTACGACATGACATTCACCACCAATTTGGACGGTGCGGCATACGAAAACGCACACTCCATGAGCATTGCAGGAAAAGATAACGACATCACGGAAGATGACCTGATGCAATTTGCCAAACAGAACGGAATAAAGAATGCGAAAAGGATAATCGAAGAAGTCAGCCTTGCCATCAGCCATTTTTACGATTATGCCACCAATCATCAAATCGATGACTATTGGAAAGACCGCATCGAAGAGCATCTTTCCGGTTTGGTATCTCCGATCATAGGGAAAACCATGAAACACTACCTGCCCACCATTGTCGAACCCTACGAGACAGAGGATGGCTTTTTGGTATCAGAAATCAACATCATCGAAAACACCCGGCATGATTTCCGTATCGAGGCCTTCATAAACGGAAAGCGACAGAAATACATTGCCGGGCGTAAAAGCGATTTGGCTGCTGAAGTCATTGCCAAAGGCAGAAACAAGATGCCCGTTGAGAACAAGAAAGAACTTGTGGAACGGTTGTTACTGCCTTTAGCTAGAAGATAAAAACAGACGAATAGCGACACTATTACATTAATAAAAAGTCTGTTCTTGTTCGGCAAGCAACTGCATACGATCCAAATCCGGACATTGCCAACGAACAAGAGGAGGCTTTCATGAAGGCTATGCGAAATGATGACTTCAATACCATTCTGGAACTGAAGATGAGAGGATATCAGCCATCGGAGAACACACTGAAAAGCCTCCAGCCGGATATATCCTCCACCACCTTCATCGCTGCTGTCAAAATCTTCCAAATGGAAGGGGTACTAAAAAGCCTTCAGGACATAAAGTCTGCGCAAAGCCCGATTACAAGCGGTAATAAACGTAACATGGAGCAAACAAATTTACTATTCAATTTTCAGTTTTTTTCTATTTCTATACTACTGTACGCCATAAAATAACGAAGAAACTTATTCCTATATCAATTCATAATCAATAACATACAATTCACCAAGAATATTAGGGAATGCTACAGTATCATATATCACCTGCCCTACTCCATTAAAATTACCCGGAGATATTACAGATGCTACAACACCATGATAAGCTGTGGGAGAAAAAGAAAGATCTGCTAATCCATTTATCCCAATAACATTTTTCTGTACACCAGCATTATTAACATTACAAAAAATTGCATAATGAATAGTTTGATGTAAATTTACAGCAGCATTAGGAAGATGCACAAAATATAATATATCTCCATTATTACATTTAGCTAAATCATGATAGGTATTTATTTTTTGTATCATACTTTCTAAAGAAGCTCCAAAAGGATTAACTGAAATTCTTTTTCCTGTTGCCTGTTCTATAATTCCTCTAACTAAATTAGCACACCCTCCACCATTTGTAGGTAAATTAACATTCAAATTCTGAGTATTAGTAATAAATTGTGTAATCAATTGTCTATCATTTATACTTATAGCCATATATTATAACTCATGTTCTCCTACTCTCTCAAAGGCTTTTCGGAACCTGCCTATAAAAACTGTCTCTGTAAGCTTACCCCACAAATCTACCCTATAATCCCCAAACCGCTATCATCCCTTTTCTGAATGCCATGGAATTTTTTCCGAATACATAAGTTAGAAGATGAAAAAAGATTGTATTCAAAGTTTTTGGTTCTTTTTTGAAAAAAGAACCGCTGGCCAAAAATCCAACGGTTACTTTACTTTCGGAAAAATATGCAATGAAGTTTATAGGCCGAATGAGGAACGCAGCTTCTTCATGGCATTCTCCACATCAAAGAAAGACACATCCATAAGATCTTCTCCCCATGCTTCCGGAAAGTCAAGAATGGAACGTCCGTTATTAAGAACCGCATCACGGATGGCTTTCATCACATTCTGCCGAGTCGGTTCCAGCTTGAAGAAAAGGCAATGCCTGACTGCCATTGTAAGGGTATCATCATCTATAAAGAAACGGATGGTGACGGTCATGTGTACCTGCGTCCGTTTCTCCAGTTTCTTCTTTTTAGTTTCCAGTTTGGCCAACCGGGAAACATAGAATGAAGGGATATGTTTCCCGGATTCAACGCAAGTCTTCATCGCTTCATGTATTTCAGCGATGCCGTCACGTATATCCGTCAAGTCGGTGCAGTTGGATGCAACCGTATAAGCCGATAACTTTTTCATCTCAAAAGCCGTTTTTATATGGCAAAAGCCCTGTTTGTGAAACTTATAATATATGAATCTCCTTATCACCTACCTTCTCGTCCGATACGACCAATACCTCGTACTTCATCCTCTTGTAATTATAGACTACGGCAAGCGTATTAAAGCCACCGTTATCATACCGCCTGTCATAAACGGTATGTACATACTCATACATCGCATTCCCCATCATGAACTTTACGGAAACATCCGTAAAGTAAAATGCCACCGCATAAGCCAGCGTTTTCTTTTTATCAACCTTTTTTGTTTTCATAACCATTTGTCCTTTATTGTTTTCTGATAAAATATTCAATGGCCGAATGAACCAATATATAATGTGTGGGTGTCTGCCTGCACTGTTCCGCATAAGGATTATAGAACTGGAGAGCCAGCGCATGGTATAATTCCGGCAATTCCCGCTTGATTCTCGCCGTAAGCAGCCGATAGGAGCATTTTCTACCGTACTTCATCAGCTCACGCCATTTGTCCTGTGTTATTTCCGTGCAATTCGTCTCGTAAACCATAACTTCCGTTTTTAAGTTCAATATTCCGGTTGGAAAGCGGAAAGGGGTTGTTCCCTCTCCGTTTATTCTCTAATCAATTCAGGCAAGCTTTTACCGTTATACCGGTTTTCAGTCCTTTATCCAGCTGCACGGTCAACCCACGAACATTCACCTCTTGAATTTGAGAAAGAAGCACATAACCCCATTCCCATTCTTGAATATGGCAATAACCGAAAAAAAGCCAGTCACCGTCTTCCTGCTGTTCGGCTTCCGTTACCAACCATACCACCGAAGAAAAAGGAAGGAAAAACCTTGCGATGACTTCCGCATTAAGCCCCTGCCCCTCTTTTGAGTACAAAGGGTTGGCTTCAAACACATTCTTTAGTTGTTCCGTCACTGTAATCATATGTCACATTTTTAAAGGGTTAAACTTCTAATTTTATGCTTCAGCTAGATTTAAAGACCTTTTTTTAAAACCCCTTTCCGGGATGGCCTTTTCTTTCTGCCGACTTTTTTTTTGAGCTTTCATGCCCCATCTGAGTTTATGAGCCTTTTTTTTACGGCACACAACAATAAGGAAGGAGGGATTAAGAAAAGTTTTGGACGACAAAAAATGTTGGGGACAGCGAAGCCGTCCGGCGTTATTTTTTTCGGGACAAAGGGCGAAGACCGGAACTCTTTCGTATCCATCCACCGAAATAAATTTGCCGTTCAAAAACAAAGGATCTCAGACGGGGCTATGAAAAAACGTACATTAGGGGAGGCAGAAAACAAGGAAAAGGGCAGTACGGAAATAAAAGAAGAATAAAATCCAACATTATTCACATTGATATATAATAGCCAAGTATTTCGCCATATCAATATAAATCCAACTATAATCAAAATCAAACAGTTATCTAATTTATTGGTTATTAAACATATAATACGCCAAAACATTTATTTTGGAGAATATAATATTAATTAAACAAAAAAATGGCATCATTAAAAATAAAGTATCGACATTCCTCTATAGAAGGAAAAGCGGGAACATTGTTCTATCAAGTAATTCATAATCGTGTAGCAAGGCAGATAAATTCAGGATACAAGATTTATCCTGACGAGTGGGATATTTTCAATTCCCAAATAATCATACCAGCAAAGACAGGAGAAAACCGGCATCGGTATTTGGTTTCTTTAAAAAAATGTATTGAGGAAGACACCTCACGTCTAAAAGATATTATGATAAGATTTGAGAATCTTGGATACAAATATACGGCAGACGAAATCATTGAATATTATTCCGCTCCTCCTGTGAACGAGTACTTTGTGTCATTTTGTGAGAATCTCATTGAAGAATTGAGACAAATAGGTAAAATACGCACCACAGAAACTTATACCACTACGCTCAATAGCTTCAAGCGATTCATGAATTTCAGAAAGAAAGGCAGAGACATCCCTTTCGACAATATAGACTCCAACCTGATGATGGAATATGAACAATATCTAAAATCTAATGACATTTGTCCGAACAGTACTTCCTATTACATGAGAAACCTCAGAGCCATGTATAATCGTGCCGTAGAAAAAGAATTGGTTATACAGCGATATCCGTTTAAACATGTATATACGGGCATAGATAAAACTGTAAAACGGGCAGTTCCGGCCAAAATTATCCGACAGATACGCGATATGGATTTAAGTCACGACTCCTCTTTGGAATATGCAAGAGACCTATTTATGTTCAGTTTTTATACCCGAGGGATGTCATTTATAGACATGGCTTATCTAAAGAAAAGTAATTTGCAAAACGGTTTTTTATCATATCGCAGAAAAAAGACCAACCAACAGCTAGTAATCAAATGGGAAAAGCCCATGCAAGAAATCATAGATAAATACGATACCATAGGTTCTTCTTATCTATTGCCGATCATTCTCGACGCAAAAACGGATGAACGGAAACAATACAAGAATGCAGCCCAGCTGGTGAATTCAAAACTAAAGAAATTGGGAAAACAAATCGGCCTTCCTATTCCGCTGACGAGTTATGTGGCACGTCACGCCTGGGCTTCTATCGCCAGAAGCAAAAACATTCCGTTGGCTACCATCAGCGAAGCTATGGGACATGATTCAGAAAGCACTACACGGATTTATCTTGCATCGTTAGACACCTCCGTAGTGGATAAAGCGAACAGTATTATTTTAAATACACTTTAATTCACATTATAAAACAGTTTACGCCATAGGTTTCAGCATACGTGCCCAATCGGCCCGCTGTTATTCTATGGCAATTATTATTTTTATTTATCTGACAAAAAATAAGTTGGAATTATGTTATACAAATTGAAGTTTTCTTTCTGAGAGAAATGGGGTGATTGGTATTTTGATGTATATCAAATATTTATAAGATTGGTATAATCAATTTGCTCAACAAATAATCAGTTTTTTCTAATCATACCTCTTATTTTTTATGGTATGACTAATATTTTTCTTCTGATTTTTAGTGTTTTTTGTGTTATCTTTTGTACTTTTGCATTTACAAATCTTTCTCTCAGAAAGAGAAACACCGAAAATAGGAGAAATTTCCTATACGAATGCCATAGGAATATAATGAACAAGTATATACCCTATACTTTCAGTTGTATGACAAGATGGATTCAGAAAGGAAAAAGCCCCGTGAAAGTACAAAATTCTTGCTTGAAAAAGATTGAATAAATGACGGTTTTCTCCATAAGAGAAATGTTTTGAATATGCAAAAATACATAAATTATTGAACATAATAGCATAAAACAAAGAAAAACCTTAATAGCCACCTCGTTAAATGTCGTGGTTACATAACAAATGTTGAGTAAACTAGATTGTATTTACAGCGAATAATCCCTGTAAATCAATTATATATGTTAAATATTTATGTCCTCTATTTCTCTTATGGAGAAAAATAGGAATGCGGCAAGATAAAAGACGGCATGAATGGTTGATATGACAGCCAAAAAAGACATAAATTACTATAATACAGACCAATACATAAGTTGGGATGAACTATGGGTATATCTTGACCTGCCGTAATAACTAAAAAACACACGACGAATGAGTACTCCCATAACCACAAGGGAAGATCTAACTAGAATCCAATGGTTCGCCATGAGCGCTTATAAAAACGAGAAAAAGGCGGAAGAGATGCTCAAAGGCAAGGATGGTCTAGAGTATTTCATACCGAAACACTATGCCGTAAGGGTCTATCACGGAGTGAAATCCAAAAGGCTTGTACCAGTCATCCCGAATCTCGTCTTCGTGCATGCTTCCCGAAAACAGATCACGGATTTCAAAAAAAAATATAATTTCTTACAATTCATGATGTGGGAGAAAAGCACGGGACTGAAATATATCGTGGTGCCGGATAAGCAAATGGAGAGCTTTATCAAGATTGCCTCGCAGTATGAAGAAAACACTATTTATTATAAACCGGAAGAGATTGACATACGGAAAGGTACCCACATATGTATTTACGGTGGCAAGTTCAATGGAGTAAAGGGCGTATTCATGCGGGTGAAAGGAAAACGTCGCCGCCGGGTGGTTGTGATGCTTGAAGGGATTATGGGTATATCGGTAGAAGTTCATCCCGATTTGATTGAAGTCATCAATGATTCCGATTGTGACAAATTTTGAGAGATGACACAAAAAGGAGATGATGAAGTTCCCCTTCCTCGTGGCCTTACACAAATAAAATAATATTTGAATATATGTATTTTTGGATTGTAAATTGTTCACTGGCATTTTTGCTTTGTGTTCTCTGTGCGGGTATCGTCATTCCCCAGATTCTGCTAATCGCTTTCCGTAAGAAATTGTTCGACTTTCCCGATGAGCGGAAGGTACATCATTGTGCGGTGCCCCGATTGGGTGGTATCGCATTCAAGCCGGTAGTGTTTTTCACCATAGCCCTGTTGCTAGGAATCAATATGGTGCTGGGACATTCGGAGATATTGTCCGAAATCGGGAACGACGTGTGCTCTTTGGCTTTTGCTTTCTGCTCCATCATGGTACTATATCTGGTTGGCATGGCCGATGACCTGATCGGTATCCGTTATCGTGCCAAGTTTGTCATCCAGATTCTGTGCGGCGTGATGCTTATTGCCGGTGGGGTATATATCAACAACCTATACGGTGTTCTGGGCATCCATGCGGTGCCGTTATGGTTAGGATATCCCCTGACCATCCTGATCGTGGTCTTCATCATCAATGCCATCAACCTGATTGACGGCATTGACGGGCTGGCTTCCGGGCTATGCAGTATCGCCTGCCTATTTTATGGACTGACTTTCTTTATGCTCCATCAGTATGTTTATGCCATGCTGGCGTTTGCCACATTGGGAGTGTTGGTACCATTCTTCTATTACAATGTTTTCGGGAACGCCAAACACGGAAGGAAGATCTTCATGGGCGACACAGGCAGTTTGACCATCGGCATGATGCTCTGTTTCCTCAGTCTCAAACTGACCATGTGCGGACTAGACGATAATACAGGAAATGTACATCCGATGGTGCTGGCCTTCTCACCCTTGCTGGTTCCATGCTGTGACGTGGTCAGGGTTTACCTGCATCGGGTACGCAACGGAAAGAACCCGTTCCTGCCGGACAAGAACCATATCCACCATAAGCTGCTTGCTCTCGGAATAAAGCAGCGCAATACCATGATCATCATTGTTTCCGTGTCAACTATATTCATACTGCTCAATATTCTTCTGTCCCTTTATCTCAATGTGAACTGGATCGTTTTGGGTGATATATTGATATGGACTCTCGCCAACATCAGGCTGACAAAATCTATCGCACAACTTCAATCGGAACAGAAAACCAACAAATAAAAATCAATAAATATGAAAATCAGATACATTTTATCCTTATTAACCGTGGCCTTTCTATTGGGATCATGTGCCACACCGAAAGTCGCTTATTTCACGGACCTGAAACGGGGTACCGCAGAGCAAGTCTTGAACCCGCTGGAAATCCGGATACGTCCAGAAGACAAGATTTCCATACAGGTCAACAGCAAAGACCCCTTATTAATGAACCTTTTCAACCTTCCGATCATATCCCGACAGATTGGTACGACATCAGGTACATCCAATAGTCAGGGAATATCAGGATATACAATAAATAAGGATGGGGATATTGATTTTCCTGTGCTGGGACATATCCATGTGGCAGGAATGACACGCGCGGAGATCGCCTCGTATATAAAAGAGGAATTGGTTTCAAAGAATCTCGTGAAAGACCCCGTTGTTACAGTGGAGTTTATGAACCTGACCGTTTCAGTGTTGGGCGAGGTTGCCACCCCCGGACGTTTCAATATCGAAAAGGACAAGCTGACACTTTTGGAGGCCTTAAGCATGGCCGGGGACCTTACCGTCTATGGGAAACGGGAAAACGTGCTGGTACAACGGGAGGAAAACGGGAAAAAAACCCTGTATCAGGTCAACCTGAATTCGGGATATGACCTTTATGCCTCTCCTGTGTATTATTTGCAGCAGAACGATATCGTTTATGTGGAACCCAACTCAATGAAAGCACGGCAGGCGACCGTCAACGGCAATAACGTCCGCTCAGCCTCTTTCTGGATGTCATTGGCCTCGTTGCTGACGACCATTACCGTGTTGATTGTAAAATAATATAGAATCAGATATGATGACCGTAAATCAAAAGAATATAAAACCGGGGCAGCAGGATGATTTCCTGCGAATACAGGACCTGTTATACCTGTGCCTCGCAAGATGGAAGTGGTTCGTCTTGTCTTTAGCGGTAACGATCGGTGCCGCTACTGCCTATCTGTTACGCACTCCTGCCGTATATACACGTACCGCTTCGGTATTGATCAAAGAGGATTCCAAAGGCAAGTCGGTCTCCTCGGATTTGGAATCCTTCTCGGAGTTCGGGCTGTTTCAATCCGGTACAAATGTGAATAACGAACTCATCACCTTTCGATCACCGTCTTTAATGACCGAAGTGGTTAAACGGTTGCGTCTGGATATGAATTACTTCGTTCGGGGAAAATTCCACCGTCAGGTGGCCTATGGACTGACATTACCAGTGGATGTAACGA
>ERZ773134.2251-NODE-2251-length-14137-cov-8.144724_pt1 | contig 14137 bp, 9 predicted proteins | sample MGYA00580856_ERZ773134 | MGnify/ENA primary metagenome ERZ773134 (study PRJEB29015, sample SAMEA2737823) | human gut metagenome | biome: human gut; feature: human-associated habitat; material: faeces | place: China | collected 2012 ... | reverse complement strand
AGCTAGAGAGCTGCTCCTCGCTGTCCGTGGACACCCGGCAGTAGGCCGCCACCCGCAGGTGGCGCTTCTTCTCCTGTTCCTGGGGTGTCTCCACTTTGGCTGGGATGACGATGACGTTGGGCGCGGTATCGTTCATGTGCAATTTCCTCCTTCCAAGGTCTGGTTATTTTTCAGCAGGACGGTAACCGTCCCGTTGCTGACAGTGATGCGGCGGACGCTCTCATGGAGCAGTTCCTGCTCCAACTCCACCATGGGAGCCCGCTCCTGGAACAGCATCCGGAGGCCTAGGGTTTCATACTCCTCCGGCCCGATGGCGTTTAACTGGAGGGCGGCCAACTGGAAGGCCAAGCATTTGACCTGTGTCTCGTCCACCGGCGGGCGGTGCAGGAGCTCGTCCAGCTCCCGGCGCAGATTCTCTGTCTCCGGCGGCGATCCAGCCACCGGGGCCGGACAGGTGATACGCTCCGGATGCTGGGTCAGGCGGTTCAGGAGGCCCAACACCTGCCGCTCCACCCAGGCCGGTGGGCTGCCGCCGCACAGTTTCCGCAGCTCCTTCTGGGCCGGCGTCTTTTTGCAGGGGGAGAATTTTTCTTGCCTTTGAGCCTGAACCATGTTGAACCGGGCCTCCGGGATGATGGACGGGAATCCACCTTCGCCGGTGTACCGGCGGTCCGCTAGGATACGGGCTGCCATGTTCTTGTTCCAGGGCTTGTCCCCGTCATAGGAGATGCCTCTCTCCCGGAGCTTGTCTACCAAGGCATTGTAGCTGGCACCGGCCAGGTAGCTGTCGTAGAGCCAGCGCACCGTCGCCGCCTCTGCCGGGTGGAGCACGATTTCGCCTAGCTCCATTTTGTAGCCGAAGGGCCGCTTCCGGTTGCTCCCCATCACCGCATCGTCCTTTCTATGGGCTCTGTCAGCTCCAGGCTGTTGACCAACCGGAACCGCAGGCGATCATTGCTCTCCACGATAATCTTGTCCACGAGCTCGCGGAACAACTCCCCATCAAAGGCGTCCAGGAAGTCCGGCCCGGCCTCCAGGGCTTCGATCAACTCCTGGGTCTGCTGGATCGTCTGATCTTCCTCGGCCTCCAGGAACCGTTCCTTTTCCAGCTTCGCGGCGCGGAGTTGTTCCGCCAGCTCGTTTTGGCGGGATATAAAAATGTCAGGGCCAACAAGCCCTTGCTGCTTGAGCTGGGCCAACAGTCGATCCTGACGGGTGATGTCTGCAATTTTCTGGTTGAGTGCCACGATGTCCAGGCTCCAGAGCAGCTTACCCTTCCGGGCGTTCTGGAGATCTGCGAGCAGTTGGGTGAGGATAGGCACTCCCTGGTGACGGAGCTTATAGTACAGGTGGAACACTGCTGATACTACCGCTTCCTCAGCAATGGGCAGGAGGTCGCACAACTCCGTGGATTCTTCATGCCCACGACATGCCATGTACCATTTCCTGTTTATACATTTAGGGCGAAGCGCCTTCCCACAGCAGCCACAATATAGCCAGCCATTGGCAAGGGGACGTTGGCCTGCGATTCCGGGCACCTGGCTGTCCCCGCGCCTCCGACGCAATTCCTGTGCTTTATTAAACACCTCTTGGGAAATCGCTGCCTCGTTAATCCCTTCCACAAAGTACATGGGCTTTTGGCCATGGTTATACTTTATTTTGCGTGGCAGGGTATCCGTCGTATACCGTTTCCGCAGAAAGGCGTTGCCGCTGTACCGCTCATTGGTGAGGATGTAGTCAATCCGCTGTGGCTTCCAGAGTTTTCCTTTAGAGAACAGGTTCAGCGCCGCTGCGATATCCCCCGCCGTCTTACCGGACAGGTACGCTTCGTAGATATACCGGATGATTGGCACCTGCTCGGGGATCAGCTCCAGCTTCCCTTTGACCAGGCGGTATCCGAAGGGTGCGGTGCAGGTGTTGTACTTTCCCGCCCTCATCCTCATGTCGATGCTCCACCGGAGGTTGTCTGAGATGTTTTCGCTCTCCTTCTGGTCCATCATGGCGAAGATGGCGGTAAGAAACTCACCGGCCAACTCTGAGGTGTCGATGCCCTGCTCCTCGAAGCATACCCCCACCCCTAGGGCCTTCAGTTCCCGGACGGTCTCCAGGCACTCCTTGGCGTTCCGGGCGAACCGGGAGGAGGACTTCACCAGGATCTTGTCCACCCGACCCCGCCGGCAGTCCGCCAGCAGCCGTTGGAAGTCGTCCCGCTTTTCCGCCGAGGTGCCGGTGATACCCTTGTCCGCATACACGTCCACAAACTCCCACTCCGGGTTGTCGGTGATGAGCTCCGTGTAGTGGGCGTTCTGGGCGGCAAAGGAGTTGAGCTGATCCTCTGACCTGGAGCTCACCCTGGCGTAGGCCGCCACACGCAGCTTGCGATCCCTGACCGGGGTGCTGGGCGCGATGGTGATTACCCGGGGCGTGCTGTTCAATGCCAGGGAACCACTGGTTTTCTTTTGCTCGTCCACGAAATTGCCTCCTGTCAGCAACACACAATACCAGCACCGCCACAAAATATCCATATCCAAACGCAACAAAAATCAGGGGGAAAATATGACGTCCGCCCCGGTCTCTACACGGAGCCGGGCGGCGATCCTCCCGGCCTCCTTCCGACTAACAAGGCCGGCGCTCTGAAGGTGGCGAAGGAGAATTATCAGCCCGATATAATTGATATTCTGGTTCATAACCAACCCTCGTTTCAGAGGGAGGCCACCCCCAATAGGCAGGGAGCGGCCTCCGCTTCCTATTTTGGATTTCCAAAGGCAATCATTCCGCACCTGTATTCGACACTACTCCCCCAGGTGTCAGGGCGGCAGCAGACGGACTGCGCTGGCGCGCATCACGGGAATCTCACCCCTCCGAGGATCTCTCCGAGCTGCCCCCATTGCTTGATCCCGGTATCACCCGGGGCTGTGGCTGGACAGGAGTATCATTATCAGATTGCTGACGAGGGTCGGGCCGGGTAAACCAGCCGCAATGCGAAACAGCCCGCCACAGGCTGCTTTGTGGACGTATGGGCACCGCTCTGCACCTTCCTTGGCCGTCTTTGATGCGGGCTCACGGTCCGCACAGGTGGTCTTGGCGCATCCTCCAGCGTCGCTTTAGCCCTCCTTACAGAGGGGCTCTCATCAGTGGACGTATCCCGCTGCCGGATATTCTATTTGCAAGGATCAGGACGGAAATCGGTAGATCACCGATACTCCCAATACAGGGCAAACTGTGCCAGGATGCTGTTCATGACCTGAAGATCATCTCCAGACAAGGTTTTACGAACCTTCATCAATAATACTTGTTGCTTAGAGGATAGTGTGCGGCTCTCCATGTGAAACCAGTCTGGCAAATGGATCCCTCCACCAAAACGTCCACGCACAACTTGGATTGGATAGTAGCACGAGAGAATCACCAGGTCTGCACGGATTGTCCGCTCGGAAACGCCAAGTTCTGCCGAGAGATTTATGGCGGTCTCATGGCGCCTTTTGCATAGCAGATGCAGAATTTCGCTTCTCCGCTCTGACGGGGTCATCTCTCTCACCGCCTCGTCTTGCCCTGTGATTAGAAGTATAAAGGTTAAAGCGGAAGACCAATTTCCGGTTTAAAAATTTTTATGATCTGATAATGCAATTTCGGCATTATGCCAGATTAAAAGCCATTCTTTTATGCAATATGACAGGCTCGTTTGGAATACAAAGAAAACTGCCCATGTCGGAAGAGCCATATGGCCGTTCCAACATGGGCAGCTCCTGCCTGTAAATAAATTCCCGTCAAACGGTTATGCAAAAGATCTTTGCCGTTGAACTACTATCTCTCCACCACTCCATACTTGACCTTTACGCGGTCCAGCTTCTCCAGCATGGGCTCCGCCCCAAACCAGAGAAAAAGCCAAGTGGCAGCCGCCTGGATACAGTCGAAGGGGAGTCCGGAGATGTAGTAGGTCAGCAGGACCTTTTCATTGAGCTCTCCCACCCAGGTGAGGGCGGATGCCGGATTCATAATTCCGCCGTAGATCAGTATGGCGGCCAGTGCGCCAAACACGCATAGTGCACCCCGGTTGCGCCGCAGCAGCCCCTTTCGGAACAGGATGCCTGCCAGGAAGCCGATGATCCCCATGGAAAACATCTGCCAGGGGGTCAGTGGCCCCTGCCCGAAGAGCACGTTGGAGGCCAGCATGGTCATTGCACCCACCAGGAAGCCAGTTTCACCACCGAAAGCCACGCCGGCGATAATGGTCACCGCCATCACCGGCTTGAACTGCGGCAGCATGAAAAGCGCCGCCCGCCCTGCAATTCCAATGGCACACAGAACCGCTATGATCACCAGTTCCCTGGCCTGCGGCTTCCGGCCCTCAAAAATCAGGAAAAAGGGGAGCATACACTCCAGCAGAACCAGTAGAGAGATAAAGTAATACTTCTTATTGTCCAGATAAAACACACCGATATACAGGGTCAGAGGGATCATCAGCAGCACTAGTACAGCCGACACAACGGTTCGCTTGGCCAGCTTCCGCTTGGCCTTGGGTACCTGTAAGGCATAATCCTTTCGGTGGGATCTCCGGGTGATACAGGTAGCAAACAGAAAGAGCGAGAGAATAAAGAGTGCGTATAGAATCATTTGATGGTTTGCCAGTTCTGTCATGCCGTCGGCAGTAATCAGTTGGGTCAGATCCGTAACGTTCATAAACGACAGGAACAGGAGGAAAGACACCGTTCCTGTCAGCACTGCCCCCAGCTTGCGCCACCAGGGCAGCGGTTTAGGCTTGTAGTCTGCGCTGGCTTCCTCTGGTTCCGGGAGCGGCTCCCCGCTGTCCGGAAGCTCTGGCGCCGGCGGTAGATTTCCCCCGCATGCCTGTATGACGTCCTCCGCAGTTACCGCCTCCGGAAGCAGGCCGCGGGCCATGCGGTTGGCTGAGGTGGTATAGAAGCTATTACCGGAGAAAAAGGCCCGCGGTGGGGCTTCCGTCACAATGGAGCCGTCAAAAAACAGAGCGCAACGGTGGGCATACCGGGCGCAGAACTCAATGTCGTGGCTGACCATGAGCAGGGTCACACCCTGACGCAAGAGGCTTTGCAGGATCTCGGCAAACACCTGCTTGAACTCTGCATCCAGCCCCTTGGTCGGCTCATCCATCAACAGGATCTCCGGCCCCAGCAGGAGCACTTTTGCCAGAGCCGCCCGCTGCTGTTCACCGCCGGACAGATCATAGGGGTGCCGATCCAGTAATCCCTCCAGGCGGCACAGCCGCACCGCCCAGGCCACCCGCTCCTCCTGCGCCTTCCCCGAGAAATTCCGGCCCTTGAGAATCTCAAAGAGATCCTCTCGAACGGTTTTCTTCACAAAAAGCGCCTGGGGATTCTGCGGCAACACGCCCACGCTCCCCGCCAGCCTCACCTCGCCTCGGTAGGGCTTCTGGAGTCCGGACAACAGCTTCAGGCTGGTGGTCTTTCCCGTTCCGTTGCCGCCCAGCAGGGCCAGAAACTCGCCCCGCCTCACGGTGAGGCTCAACCCCTTCACCACGTCCGGCAGCTCTTTTTCGTATTTGAACCACAGACCTTCCGCCGTGATGGCCGGTTCATTCGGATATGTGCGGCGCGGCTCAGACGGCAGCTCCATCAGGGGGTGTCCATCCGCGAACTTCGTCAGCCAATCCCGGCCCTCCCGCACCGTGACCGGGCAGTGTCCGCCCGCATCCGGCGCGGATGCCCAGATCCGCATCGGGGTCGGCATGGCCAGGAACATTGAGTGTCCCGCCCCGCGCAGGATCGCCCCCACCTCCGCGGGACTCCCTGTGCAGAGCAGCCGCCCGCGGTCCATGACCGCCACACGGCTGGCCAACGGGAAGGCGTCCTCCAGCCGGTGCTCCGTCAACACGACCGTCGTCCCCAGCTCCCGGTTGATTTTCCCCAGCGTCGCCAAAAAGTCTGCCGCTGCAATGGGATCAAGCTGACTGGTCGGTTCGTCCAGAATGAGCACACTGGGCTGCATCGCCATGATAGACGCCAAATTCAGGAGCTGCTTCTGCCCGCCGGACAGCTCCGTGACGTTCTTGTAGAACCAGGTCTGAATGCCGAAAAAGGAGGCCATCTCAGCCACCCGGCGCCGGATGGTAGGCGTGTCATACCCCAGGCTCTCCAGGCCAAAGGCGAGTTCGTGCCACACCTTGTCGGTGACAATCTGGTTTTCGGGGTCCTGCTGCACAAAGCCGATTCCGGCGCTCTGCTCCCTCTGATCCAGTTCTTCCAAAGGGCGCCCCTCGAAATGGATGCTTCCCAGCCTTCGGCCGTGGGGTGCCAGCACCGTCTTGAGCTGTCGCAGAAGCGTGGATTTCCCACACCCCGACGGGCCGCACAGCACCAGGAATTCCCCCTGCTCCACGGTCAGCGTCAGATCGTCCAACACTTTCTCTGTCCGCTCCGGGTAATAAAAGGAAAAATGCTCAATTTCTATGTATGGTCTTTTCTGCTCAGACACCCATCTTTCCTCCCTGCTGAAATAGTCTTGCCTGTGCGGCCATGGCCTCCGCCCGGGACATACGCCCGCGGGAGGACAGCTCATGGGTCAGGTAGCGCGGGCCAATCTGCTCCAGAACCGGAAGAATGGCGGGATCCGTCCAAGGCCGGTGCTGGTCAATCTGAAGGATGTGCTGATAGCTCACCCCGAAGCGCTCCCCATAATCCTCCGGCAACCCTGCCGGCAGTAAGCCGGTGTGGGCCTTCACATATTCCCCGCTCAGGGACTGGTGCAGATGAACGCCCCGCACCCACGTTGCCAGGCTGCCATGCCGGTTCAGCATGCGCCGGATATAGTCCGCTCCCTCTGCCTCACTCTTCAGCCCGGTGCAGGCATTCATCAGGTGTCCGGTATCCAGCAGGATCCCTTTCCCTGCAAAACGGATTCCCTCCAGCAGGCGGACGGTTTCCTCCGGCTCCGTAAACGTAAAGCCGGGCCACCACTGGTTTTCCACAAGGAATTCAAAGGGCCATGTTTCCGTGCCCAGAATGAGGTTTATCACCTCCACCGCCGCATCAATGACCTCTTGATTGGTGTGCAGCCAGTGGTAGGTATACCCTTCCTCAATTGAGACATCCGATACATGAAAGACCACATAGTGGGGATTCAGCCCTGCCGCGCGCCGCAGATCCGCCCGGTACTGCTCCAGCAGTGTCTCCGGCCCTGGACCGCCGTAAAAGCGTGCCGCAGCATCCAGTGAACCGAATTTTCGCTTCAGCGCCCTCCGGTCATCCCGGTAGAAGTCCAGCCAGTCCGGATAGAAGGCGAGGTGATAGCCGATAACCAGGTCTGCCGGCAAATCCTCAGGAAATTCCTCACCGCTCCAGATACCCTCCATGCCGTCGCATCCCAGAGCTGCCAGCTCCGCCCGCAGGTCGCCCCAGCCGTGGTATTCTTCAAAGCTCCCCGAATACAGCGGGAGGCTCATTGTTTGGTACATGGCTGCACCTCGTTTTCTTTGCGCAGCACTCCCCACTCCCGGTCCGCGCGTATATTCAGGATAACCGGCATCAGGCACAAAGCCAGATACACTGCTTGAAGGCAGACGGTCATCGGTGTCAGCGGCACTCCTCTCGCCGTAGGATAATAACGCCAGTAAAAGCCCTTTGCCGCCGCGCCGCAGCAGAGGAAAAATCCGCAGTAGAGCAGCCATGAAAGTGCCGATTGATCCCGGCTGTCAAACCGGTAGATGGAAAATGCTGTCCGTCCAGGCAGCCCATACCCACGGCTTTTCATGCTGTCCGCTGTTTCAATCGCACTCTCCAAGCTCCAGGTCACCATAATGGAGAGGATCGTAATTGCATTGCGAAGCCGCCGGAGCACCCCACCATTAGAGACATCCCGGCCAATACACCGTTGGGCCTCTGATACGACCTGAAGCTGCGCTTGGAATTTTGGTACAAAGCGCAGTGTCATACTCAGGACGAGAGAGAGGGCCGGAATAACGCGCCCGAATAGGTACACGAACTTGTCCGAGGTCATGACCGCCGTATAGCAGGAAAACCAGGTGACAACCGCCGCCAGCATGGCCGCTGCCGCCGCTCCATACAGGATACTCTCCAGCGTCAGGGGATTCCCGGAGGGCAGATAGGTCAAAATCGTGGCTCCCTCGTGGTTGAACGCCGGGTTAACCAGGGCGGCAACCACCATCATGGGGAGCATATACAACAGACTGAAGCGCACTGCTCGCCGTCCGTTCAGGTATACGGCATAGACCAAAGCGGAAGCCAGAGAAATCGCCAGCGAAACCGGGTGCATCAGAAACATGGTAAAAGCAATTACCAATCCAAAATACAAAAAGTTTATAATAGGGTGATAGCTGGAAAATGTATCCCTGTATTGAATAAGGCATCCCTTCCAGACGTGGGGCGCGGTGAGGCGCCGCGCCCCACGTAAATTTTTTATTAGTTTTTCACGAAAATAGCGTGTCAGTTCACCAGAAGTCCGCCCATGAGAGGTCAGGTACTCCGGCACTTCGCCGTTATGACTCCAAACTATGGGGCGTCCAAAATACAGCTCCATGGTTTTCCCGCTGTCTCCCCCAAGGACGTTGAAGGAATAGCGCGTCTCCTCCGGCCAGGGGCTCCCGCATGTCCTGATGCAGTTGTCTCACACAAGCTGCATCCGCCTGCGGAATGTGCCGACGTATGGGGAGACTTTTTCCCTGTTCAACAGCTCCGCCATCATCCCCGCCTTCTCTTCCCGCATTCCCCGTATCAGCACCGGAAGCGTTTCATCCGGGGATGGGTGCAGTATACGCGCAAACAGCGTCAGATGGTTAAATTGATGTCAGAGCTGCAGCGGCTGAAAGGAAAAGGGCGGGCAGGACCACCGCGTGTTATAGCTGCTGCACTCCCTGCAAAATCCCAGAAACCGCTCTACATCTACACAGCGTTCGGTATACTCTTTTACAGAAACCTTCGCCTTTCCTGTTTCCACCACATATGGCATAAAGTCAAGCTCGCTTCCGTCTGTACTCAACCGCCGGTGGAATAGAAGCCGCCCACATCCACACCCAGGTCACAGGTGTAGACCCACTCTATCGTATCGCCCTCTTTGAGCTGATAGCGGGAACAGCCATAATTGGGGAACCAGCCGTTCACCTTATACATCCAGCCGAACACCTCTCCGACGAAAAGGCGCAGCTGGAGGACCGGCTCAACACGGTCTATTATATCGTGGGAGCGGAGAAGGCGCTGCGCGATTCGGGGATCGTCTCGAAGCAGGGGTTCATCGGGCGCACGCTCACGATGGGCGATACCGGCGACCACGATCTGTTCATCCGGGCCGACGCCCGCACGCTGACGGAGATCCTCGTCGAGCAGAAGAAGGCGACCGTCGTCACGCCGCATCCCGCCGATTCGTATGAACTGATTACGAATGCCGACAAGGTGGTGTATAAGTTGGTCATTACCGATCCCGAACGGTTTTGGAGTTCGTCGAAGGTGCTGGTCGTAAGTTACCGGAAGTAGCCGTCGTCCCCATTCTGAGCGAAGTGCGGGAGCGCAAGGCGCGGAATTGCGGCTCCGCGCCTTGCGTCGCAAAGAGCCGGCCGGTGAAAATCGCGGGTGCGGCGGGTCGGTTTCGCGGAATTCAGACGCCTTCGGTCGCACCTCGGAAATTTCGTCTCGGCAAAGTGCGAATAAATTTGCTTCTGCGCGCGACTTTTCGTATCTTCGACCGGAATCGCCTAAAATTGCAAGATTATGATCTCGTTGTTCAAGAAGAAGGAGGCGCCGGTCTATCCGGCCGATACGGTGACGTCCCGCGACGGGCGGCCGATCGTCTTCACGTTTTTCAAACACGCTTCGCTGGCCGTCGATTTCGACGGGCGGCGCATCTATGTCGATCCGGTCGGCGAGTATGCCGATTACGCGCATCTGCCGAAAGCCGATGCGGTGCTCGTCACCCATTCGCATTACGACCATCTCGACCGTGCGGCCGTCGAGCAGCTGATGACGCCCGCGACGGCGGTCGTCTGCGACAAGACCTCGGCCGAAGCGTTCGATTTCGACTGCTACACGATGGTGCCGGGTGCTGTGGCCGAACCTCTCGACGGAATCCGCGTCGAGGCGGTGGCGGCTTATAACACCACCGAAGGGCACCTGCAATTCCATCCCAGGGAGCGGGAGGATTGCGGCTACGTGCTGACGCTGGGCGGTACGCGCGTCTACATCGCCGGCGACAGCGAGCCGACGCCCGAAATGCGTTCGCTCGAAGGGATAGACATCGCGTTCCTGCCCGTCAACCAGCCCTATACGATGACTGTCGATCAGGCGGCCGAGGCGGTGCGGGCGCTACGTCCCGCGATCTTCTATCCCTATCACTACGGGGAGGTCGAGCAGGTCACCGATCTCGACCGGCTGGCGCGCGAGGTGGCGGGGCTGACCGAGATGCGGGTTCGCCCGATGGAGTGATACGATTGCGGTCGGAACGCAGGGGCGGCAGTGCGACACTGCCGCTCTTTTCGTTGTTGTCGGCGATGCGGGCGTGTGGCGTCGGAAGGGAGAGGGTGGATGCACTTGTCCGGAAGGGAGGGGTTGTCGATAATTTTTCATAACTGTCGATCACGAAGGATCGGAGCGATCGGAGGATACGGTCGGATAGGAAAATGCCGCCGTCGGGCGACGGAATGTAAGCGGAAAAAGGATTCTCTCCGATAATTCGGACGAAAATAATCGGGCCTATTTCGACGAAAAATCGTATTTTTAATAAATAAATGTTATTTTTGAACATCGGAGTTCCGATTCTTTAAAATAACCCTTAATCTCTGTGCTCTTATGAAAAATCTGATGAAACGCTTGGCTGCGACGGCCTTCTGCCTTGCACTGCTGCCCCTGACGGGTTGCGGCGACGACAACACGGACGATCCGTTAATTCCCCCCCCCTCTGACGCTCCGGTGATCGAGGCGGCGACGCCGGCTGCCGTACCGGCGGAAGGCGGCGCGATCTCGATCGATTACGAAGTGAAGAACCCCGTCGAGGGAAAACGCCTCTCGGCTCAGAGCGACGACGCATGGGTGAAGGAGTTGACCGTCGGCGCCGAAGCCGTGACGGCACGCCTCGAAAAGAATCTCCTTGCCGATCCCCGCACGGCCACGGTGACGCTTCGTTATGACGGCGCCGAAGCCGTGAAGGTCTCGGTCGTGCAGGAGGGTTATCTTCCCTTCCTGATTCAAGTCGCCGATATTACGATGAGCGATGCGCGGATAACGGTCTATCCCGAAGAGGAGGGGATGTATATCGCCGCGGTGGATTTCGCCGAAGGGTTCGATGCGCAGAAGATCGCAGCGGAGAACAAGGCGATCTTCGCCGAACATGCCGCCGCCGAACAGAAGACGCTCGCCGAGTTTATCGCGGGGTATGCCTATAAGGGCGAACAAACGTTCCATCCTTCGCGCCTTTCGCCGAAGAGCGACTATGTGGTCTACGCCTATGGGGTCGATGCCGAAGGAAAAGCGACTACCGATGTGATCGTGGAACCGTTCAAGTCGCTGCCCGTCGAGCCGGGGCCCATGGTCGATTGCAAGATCGACATCGTTGCCGAGAATCTTACCTCGACGTCGGTCAAGGTCGTTTTCAATCCGTCCGATCCGACGGTGCAGTATTTCTATACGATGCTCGATCAGGCCGGATACGAGGATATCAGCAAAGACTGGCCGGGTTACATCTACGAGTATATGGTTTCGCAGCTGACCGACGACGGTCTTCCGTTGTCGACGATCGTGATGCTCTCCTGTTCGGTCGGCCAGCAGGAGGTGCAGAGCAAGACGCTGCAACCGGAAACGACCTATTATGCCTGCGCCGTGGGCGTCAACTCGAATGCCATGATCAACACGGAGGTGGCGGTGCAGAAGATCGTCACGCCGCCGGACTCTCCGATTGATTACGGGTTCGATTTCGATTTCGGCGAGGTGACTGCGACCGGCGCTCGGGTGACGGTCTCGCCGCGTGACGTGAGGGCATTCTATTATTGGAACGTAATGACTGAGGAGGAGTACGGTGAAATGAAGGGCGATGAGTCGAAAATCGCAGCCTATTTCGAGCAGAAGATGATCGAACAGCGCAAGGCCCAGATGGGAGACTATGCCGACTGGTATCCGCTTCCGGAGTTCATCGCCTCGCAATGTTCTTCGGGTTTCGATGGTCCGGACAGTTATACCTTCGGTACGCTGACGCCGGAGACGACCTATTACGTGTATGCTTTCTGGGTGGACGAGCAGACCGGCGAGCCGGCTTCGGTTACGGCATTCAGCGAATCACCCTTCAAGACCGAAAAACAGGTGATTTCGGCTGCCGTGGCCAAACCGTCGCTATGGTTGACCGACGGCGACGATTGGGCCGAACTGAACCCGCTTGGCTATGGGCACTTCAAAGGATATGCGATTCTGGGCGCACGCATTGCACCTGCCGAAGGGGCCGTACACTGGTACTCGAACATTTATAAGGCGTCGGACATTGCCTCGACGGACGATCAGCTCTTGGCTTCGTCGCTCATCAACAGCAAATACTACATGGACAAGACATCCTACAATCTCTCCTACGGAGTAGAGTGGGGCGGCGACTATGTGATTGTCAGCGTCGCGGTCGACGCCGCCGGTGCCCGCGGTCCCGTGCAGCGCGTCGCCTTCAAGGCGGAGAAGAGCGCCGCCGAACCGCTCGAATCCATTCCGGGCGAATGATTCGGCCACAAGAAAGAAAAAACCGACAGCATTTTGCTGTCGGTTTTTTCTTTGCCGTCGGGAGGAACGGTCGACCGTTCCTCCCGTTCGGATTCGTCGCCGGACTACTTCTTCGCCGCGGGGCAGTCCGCGCACTTCTTGTCGCAAGCGGCTTTTTTGTCGCAAGCGGCGGCGCAGCATTTCTTGTCGCAGTCGCCCTTTTTGCAGCAGTTCTCCTTGCAGGCGGCTTTTTGGCAGCAATTTTCCTTGCAGGCGGTCCCTTGGCAGCACTTCGCGTCGCAGGCCTCGGCCTTCACGCGGATTTTGGCGAAGCCCTTGACGAGACCTTCGGCGTCGTTCTTCGATGCGTCGTAGACGACGGTCACCTCCTTGCTGGGAACGTCGACCTTGACATCCTTCACTCCCTTCTCGAAGGGAATGTTGTCCATGATGCGCTTGGCGCAGTGTTCGCAATCGATGTCGGTCTTGAATACCGTCGTTACGGTCGATGCCTTTTTCGCATCCTTCGCTGCGGCCGAGCCGGTGCCCAGCCCCAATGCTGCCATGAGGCAGACGAACAAAATCTTTTTCATACTCGTTTCGTGTTGGTTTTAACTGTTAATATTAAATTAGGTTCCACCGCAGGCCGGTATAGAACGTCGTTTCAGACCTTTTTGAAGCCTCCCTTTTCATCCGTGTCGCCGGCCGAGCGCATCCGCCTGCGGAGTGCCGAAGCGCTGCAACGGAAGCCGAGCGCAGCGACGGCAAAGGGTGGTTCGGAGGGATTGTCTGCACGGTTCTATATCGGCACTGTAAAACACTCTCACTACAAGTTCCATCGCAGGCCGATATAGAATATCGTTTCAGACCTTTTTGAAGCCTCCCTTTTCAAAGGGAGGTTTGGAGGGATTGTCTGCACGGTTCTATATCGGCGCTGTAAAACACTCTCAATACAAGTTCCATCGCAGGCCGATATAGAACTTGCGTCCCATCAGCGGGCCCCACACCACCGACGAGTTGAAGGCGGTGGAGAAGGGATGATCGGCAGCGAGGATCGGGTGCTCCTGCTTGTAGTTGCCGATGTTCTCGCAGCCGAGGTAGAGGTCGAGTTTCTTGATCTTGCGGCTCACCTGCGCGAAGAAGACCGGGTACTTGGGCGAGAGTTCCGTCACGGTCGGGTCGCCCGTCTGCGAAGGCAGGCGCATGGGGCCGTTGAGCTGTGCCGTGGCGTCGAACGTCCAGCGGCGGAACCGCGTGGCATACTGGATGTTCAGCAGCGCCTTGTAACGGCTCACCAGCGGCCGTTCGACCTGCACGCGCCCGCCGTCAGGACGGTCGAGCGTCATCGACGAGTTGGTGTAGCGGTAGGTCGCGAAGATGTCGAGCCGCTCGACGGGCGTCCAGTTGAAGTCGACCTGATAGGTATCGGTGTAGGCTTTCTCCTCGCGCTTCATTTTCTCGGCATCCAC
>ERZ773134.2250-NODE-2250-length-14140-cov-3.503230_pt1 | contig 14140 bp, 10 predicted proteins | sample MGYA00580856_ERZ773134 | MGnify/ENA primary metagenome ERZ773134 (study PRJEB29015, sample SAMEA2737823) | human gut metagenome | biome: human gut; feature: human-associated habitat; material: faeces | place: China | collected 2012 ... | reverse complement strand
ACGTCCATACGGATATCAGAAAGGATTAATTGCATTAGGATTGTTTAAAGATGATGAAGATATCGCCAACAGTCCCAAACAAACTTTTGGCAGCTATATGCCTGGAGATATCAAATACAAAGATGTCAATGGGGATGGTCTTATCAATGGGGATGACCAAGTTCCACTATCATACAGCAGAACTCCTCGTTTCATGTATGGATTCGGTCTCGAATTCAGATATAAAAAACTATCCGTAGCCGTATTATTTAAAGGCACCGGAAATACTGATGTTTATCACGTAGGTGTACCAGACGAATATGGAGTTATATACGACGCAGGCTACATCCCATTCTATGACAAACAGATTGGTAATGTTTTGAGTATAGTAAAAGATCCAGCCAACCGATGGATTTCCCGCGAATATGCCGAGAAAATAGGTTTAGATCCATCTTTGGCAGAAAACCCAAATGCACGTTTCCCACGTCTATCCTATGGAAACTTAGCTAATAATTCTCAAGTATCGAGTTTTTGGAAAGATAATGCAAAATATCTGAGACTATCGGAAGTAAATATCAACTATAGTCTGAATGTACCCAAGGTAATAAAAAACCTAGGAATTAGCTCTATCGACCTTTCATTAGTAGGTACAAATCTCTGTGTATGGGATAAAATTAAAATCAGTGATCCGGAACAAGCACTCTATAACGGTCGAATCTATCCGATACCTGCAAATGTAACTTTACAAGCCTACATCAAATTCTAAATTTCAAAAACATAATTATATGAGAAAATTAATATTAAACTCAATACTATTGTTGATTATTATAAGTATCTCCTCTTGCAACTATCTGGATGTAGATAAATGGTTTGACGATACAATGAAATATGACACAATCTTTTCCCGTAAAGAGTATCTAGAGAGATATATGTGGAACATCGCTGCTCAGTTCCCTGCTGAAGACGCCCTTCTTGCTAGTCCATATACCCCCGGTCCTTTAGCTACCGACGAAGCGTTTGCACCGTTTGCTTCAGGTACATATCTAGGTACAGCAATGGTCATTGGAGAAATAAATGAAGAAAACATCAGTAGCAAATCAATCTATTCGTGGAATTCCATGTACAAAATAATCCGCAAAACTAACGTTATCCTGTCACGAATGGATGAAGTAAAGGACCTTACTAATTTGGACAAATCAGATATATGGGCATATACTTATTTTATGAGGGCATATGCATACTATCATCTCATCATGGATTTCGGACCAGTCATCCTCGTAGGTGATGAAGTATATCCATCCAATGAGCAACCTGAGGCTTACGCAAATATACGTTCGACGTATGACGAATGTATAGATTACGCTTGTGAACAGTTTGAAACAGCTGCTTCATATCTCCCGGAAACCCAGCCAACCAGTTCTTTCGGACGTCCTACAAAAGGAGCAGCTTACGGATTAATCGCACGACTAAGATTGATACAAGCCAGCCCATTGTTCAACGGTAAAGGGCAAACCTATTTTGGGAAATGGAAACGTACAAAAGACGGAGTATTTTACATTTCCCAACAATATGATGACCGTAAATGGGCAGTAGCTGCAGCAGCCTGTGAAAGAGTAATGGATATGGGACTTTATGAGCTACACACTGTACCGGCAGACAAAGACTCCTATATTCCTCCTACCAATGAGAATCAAACTTTCCCCAATGGAGTCGGAGGCATCGATCCATTTAAATCTTATAGTTATATGTTCAACGGTGAAACAGACGGTAGAAAAAACAAAGAGTATATATGGGGAAGAACTGCCAGAAATATTATGCTCCGGGAATCTTTTCCGCAATCAATGGATGGATATAACGGAATGGGTGTAACTCAGAAAATCATCAATATGTACTATATGAATGATGGAACTGATAATTGGCCGGAAGACGCAAAACCCTACAATGAAGATGGCAAATATAATGAAACTAACTTCAGCACAGAGGATGAAACCTTTTCCGAATATACTCTAAAATCCGGAGTCTTCAACATGTATCGGAATCGTGAGATGAGATTCTATGCCAGTATCGGCTTCTCCGGACGTTTCTGGAGGGCCAGATCATACAGCGGGACAGATGGTAAAAAAGAAAAGATGATCAAATATGACGCTTCCTCCATAACAGATGGCAAACACTCTTCCAGTGGTAACAAAAATGACTATCCTGCTACCGGTTATGTAATCACTAAATATATCCATGACGACGATTCATATTCTTCTCCTAGTGGAGTGATATCTGAGAAATTCTTCCCTATTATCCGCTATGCAGAAATCCTATTAGCCTATAGCGAAGCACTTAATAATCTTCAAGGTTCTCATTCAATAGAACTGACAATGCCAAACGGAGAAACAAAAACATATACCGAAAACCGGGATCTGAATAAAATCAAAAGAGCATTTAACCAAATCAGATATCGTGTAGGTCTTCCTGGAGTAAAGGATAGCGACCTTTCCGGCGTGGATAATTTTAATAAAATTATTCAAAGAGAAAGAGCTATTGAATTCTTATATGAAAATCAAAGATACTATGACGTACGTCGATGGGGTATTTATGAAGAGAGTGAAAAAGAAGTAATCCAAGGAATGGACCTTAGCAAAGATGAAATGAACGGCTATTTTTACAGCGTAGCGGTAGACCATACATGGGTGAGGCACAGAATAGTCGACCGTAAAATGATATTCCTACCAATCCATAAAGCGGAAATACGAAAAGTACAAGGTTTGGACCAGAACCCCGGTTGGGGCGACTAATGTAACAATCCCAAAATAAACGCTAATGTTGAATCAAACTAAATAATAAGAATGAAAACATATAAAATAAGCATCGTGTCAATTCTCATTCTGCTAGTTCTGGCCGGATGCAGTGACAGAAAGAAATACTTCGAAGATGAGCGATACGAAAAAATGGTATACATTGTAAGTGACAAGGACAATATACACAACCTTGTTTACGATTTGGATGGTAAAGATAATAACATACGTTATTTATCAATAGCTTGTAGCGGTACCAATCCTACAGAAGAAGAAGCAACTATAACGCTTACAGAAGACACTGTCCTTCTAGACGAATATAATTATACGAACTTCGTAGAGGATAAAAGTCGTTATGCTATCAAGATGAATGCAGAGGATTTTAAGATAGAAAGCAACAATATCAAATATTCGATAGGACAGCCTTATACATTGGTCCCTATCAATATAGATATGTCAGTTATTGAAAGTCTGAATCCCGATAAAACCTACTTTATACCTATAGCCATAAAGGATGCAACTCCTTACCCTGTGGTAAAAAAGAAAGGAAATGTGCTACTGCAAATACATAGGAAAAACAAATATACCAGTACAGCAGACCCCGTCAGCTATAATGCGTCAGGTTATGAAGGCAATGGCTACTTTCTAATTTCTAAAACGATGGTTCCTCTAACTAAAAATCAAGTAAGAGTTAATATCGGTACCAAAAGGTTACCGGCAGAACCGGAGAATCAGCCGGACTTCATCAAGAAAAATACAGTGATTATCGAAGTAGCTGATGACAACTCCCTGACCGTAAAACCATATGATTCTGAAGAAATGGAAGTGGAAACAGTGGATGTCAAAGTAGCCCATCCGGGTGACAACGCCTATGCACTCTACAACAACCGGCTTGACCCGACAACTACGACCTTCTGTGTATGCTATAAGTATAGACTCAAAACTGGTAGTTGGACCGAAGTACGGGAAGCAATACGCTTACCGGTGATTGTTATAGAGTAAACAAGCCAAATAAAGACCTATTAATATAAATCGGGAATAACCATCCGAATCAAAAGAAGTTATTGCAAAAGTCTATAAGCTCTCCTCCCCCCTCCTCCTTTTTTAAGGAGAAGGGAGAGCTGAAGACCCGAAGAGCAGATAAAGCACAAACCATTATTATATTCATCCTGCCAATACCTTTTTAACAATAAGGCAGAGAAATAAAAAGCAATTATGGAATAAACACAAAAAGTCCCTGTAAATTAATACTTTACAGGGACTTTTTTCTTAAAGTGGAGAGACAGGAAACGATTATTTTCCTTCTATCTTACTTATATACATCATTTTACCCATTTATATTTATCCAAGTACACCGAATAGTTTACCGCATAGATTTATTCCGCAAATTTACCACTTTGCACCAATTTTCTGTGCAAAGTCAAGAAGGTATTCCCAACTTTCTATATATTATTGAACCCTAGAAACATAATTATTCTCTAAGATACCCAACAAATCACTCTCTTTGTATAGCAGTTTTCCAAACAGGGAGATGTAGGGCATTTCGCAGTTATCCCTATATCCCTGCTAAGTTCGCTTAGAGATATTTAAAAGTGTACAAACTTGTTCACCCGTCAGGTAACGTTCTCCATTTAAAGGAAGCTTATAAATTAACAAGACATCCTCAATTTTCTTGGAGAGTTCGTCTATCCACTCAACATCTCCAGACAATCCTCTATCGTTATCAATTCTTTACACATACAATGCATATTATTTTTCAAAGGTTATTTTATTTATGTGGCTATGGGCTATCAATTTTTCTATATCATTAGTCTTATAATATATTTTGCGACCTATTGTGGAGAAACCGATAATACAACGTTCACGATATGTTTGTAGCGTTCTTAAAGGAAACTTAAAGAAGTTGAATCAATCTATTCATAGTACAATTCACCAAATTGGCTGTACAAAAGCTCTACATAATAGGGCTCATTAGTATCTCTTAGTTTCTCTTCAATTTCTAAGAAAAGACATAACGTTTCCAGTTTGTCTCCTGCACGCAGTTTAATCCGTCCCAAATAATAGAGAGTTTTGCATTGATGGCGTAAATCTTGAGGATGATGTTTATAATGGCTCCAAGCCCGACGAATGAGCGAATCATTGGTTACTTTGATGTAGTTTTTGTCCAAAGATTCCGAATAAAGTAATGCTTATCTAGCCTGTTCAGCCTGATTTCCTTCCAGCTTTAGTTATTGTAATATTGATAAGGCACTGTCCGACTAATTCTGTAACAGTGCTTCCGCTTCGTCGAGCTGGGATATCTGTTCTCTATTATAACATCCTGTAAAAAAGAGAATTGCTAATAATCCCAATATAATCCTGCATTTCATGTCGTGAATATAAAAAAATATTTCGGATTAAATTGAGGAGCATCATATCTTTATTCTTTCCCTTATGAGTGTATTCAATTTAAATAAGTATATTTATGATGACATTTTATGCTTAGATAGGTAGACGTTATGAATGGCATATCAGGTACAAAAACGTTCATGAAATATATAAATCTCTATTTTATAATGTTTGTATATTTTAACATTACTGCCATATATGTATTTTTTTTTGGGGGGGGGATTAAACAAAATATACGTAAGTTTTGTTTTTATACGACAGTTTATTCTGCTTTGTCCTTTCAATTTGAAATGATGAACATTTTCTAATATTAGTAAAAAACAGATAGCTACTATTAGCCATGTTTTTTTATTCGAATAAATAAATGAAGGATTCATAATAAAACTATTTTTCCCAAAGAACAAAGATGATTTACGAATATATTTTCTAATTATTTTTTTTAGTAAATAGTATATAGTTATGCAAATAAAAAATGGTCTTGATGATTGTGCATGTTGTAGTTCAAATGGGTCGGATACACATCGTCGGTTTGTAAAACGTGAATTTGAACAATGGGAAAGGATTTCATTTCCACCGGAAGCCGGATATATATTGTTTATCTTGGAAGGGGAAATAAAAATTGAGAACACTAAAGAAGTTAATGTCTGTGGAATAAATCGGATGATATTACTTGGATATAATCACGAATATCATATTAAGGCAGTGACAAAGGGGCTAATGCTTGTTCTCTCTTTCACGACTCATTATCATGTATGCGTGAATATAAATGCTGAAAGAGTTTGGCGGGCTATGAAGTCGTTGAAATATCAGTTTAATACTCTGGAAATGGTTACTCCTATGTTGGATTTTGTCAAATCTGTCCTGTTTTATTTGGATCAAAAAATATACTGTGATTATTTACAAGAATCTAAAGCTGTGGAAATCTTTATTATATACAGATTCTTCTATACTTCTGAAGAGCTGGCTCATTTCTTCTATCCTGTTTTATATAAAGATTTGTCTTTTGATACTTTAGTGAGAACAAATTTTAATCAAGCAAAAACAGTACAGGAGTTGGCAGATTTGTGTGGTTATAGTCTATCCAAATTCAAAGGAGTATTTGTCAGGCATTTCGGAATTTCACCTTACCAGTGGATGCAGCAACAAAAAATATCCAAAATCAAGGCTAGTCTATTAGATAAGACGATTCCTATTAAATCTATCGCCTATGAATTGGGGTTTGTCGATCAATCTCACCTGAATGCATTTTGCAAGAAATATTTAAATGCGACACCTTTACAAATAAGAAATAGTTCGGAAGTTAAAAAACAATCAGAAAATTGAAGTGACTTTTAATATATAAACTCCCTTTTATCTTAGTCTATATCATAAATGAAATTGGCTAAAATAAAGGGAAGCTTAACTTGCTTTTCAACTATTTATTCGGGAACACATCGTAAACTCATTCCATGTTTTCTGGTGGAGGATAATTGTCCGGTACCGAACGAAGATCCAACTAAATACCACATATCCGTGCCGTTAGGACCAGAAGATGATAAAAGAAAACCAGCCTCTCCTCCTTCTACAAGTGCTCCTTGCTCGGAATGTCTATTTCCTGCGGCCGGAATGAAAAGAGAAGCATTTTCGCGTAAACTACCAGAAACCGGATTAAAAAGAAGGCTCCCAACATATGCTACATCTTTAGTAGTCCAGGAAACCGCAGTATTGCTTGCTATGGCACTGCCTCCTTCTCCGGGGCTCGCTATAAAAGAATTATTGTGGTCTCTTCGGTCAAAATATCCATCTGCATAGAATCCCCATCTAAGATTTGCATCGTTAAAATTATCACCGACTGTAGGGGTAGCATATAAGGACTGCCTAATCTCGGAGTTTTTTATGGCAGTGCTACTAGCGTTCAATGCAACGGTGATAGTAGAACCGTCATTAGGGCGGCGATATCCAGGAGGACAACTTTCAGAAGTTGCCTTTAGCGTAGACCAGAAACTACCGGTTGGAATATCATACCATATGACGGGTGTTATGGGATTAACAGGGTTATATGCTAAGGGGCCATAAGTAAGCACCTCTGACCATTGAAATAGTGCTCCGGCTTGGGTGGGATAATCTGTAAACACAGCGTTTGACCTATTAGGGAGGATTTCGACAAGTTCATCATTGTTCGTCAAATCCGATGCTGTGACATTATACGCACAAAACTGTACTGCGGCAGAGCCACGTGAATCGTCACTGGGATACATCAGATAATCAGGCTTTTCACCTTGTCGTATATAAATGATGTGATACTTTTGTGGGGTACCATAACGAAGGAGTACCAATGCATAGCGTGCCGGATTGTTCCCTGTCGCTGCATAAGTGGAAGTCAGCCCTATACGGAAATAAATATAGTTTCCTGCTCCACTGACAGCAGTACCTGATGCCGATGATACATATCCGGACACTGCATATGTAGCGTCATAGGTAAGCATGTTGGCCGGGGTTTCAGTGGACGAATGATAGGTAATTCCAGTATCATCGGATATATCATTGCTGAATACGATATCTCCGGCATTCCACCCTGGTCCCAGCCAGTAAACTGAAGCATCCCATTTCCCAGAACGTACCGTGTTAGTGCCAACCGGAATACGAATGATGCGTTCTCCCGTCTGACCTGCTTTCCAGAAAGCACCGACGTATTCACCTGACATATAAGTATCACGTACTGTTGTCATAGGATAATCAGGCAATTGGATAACCTCTATAAAAGCACCTGCAGGGGCGATGACATTATTAATAGTTCCTGTAATTTCAACACTTGTACTGGGGTTTGCAGTAGGTTTCCATACATATAATTTCTTTGTCCCCGTACCTGTAAATTGAGTAGTTGTACCTGGAGTGGACCCATCCAGGTTGCGGACATTGGCAGCGGGTAATGTTCCGTTTGCCCAATTAAGGATATCTGTCAGATTATCACATATCAGGAAGTCGGAGTTATTAATAGCAATCGTCCAGTCTAATGAAGATCCGTTGGCTACTATTACGTTGAATTCAGAGAATCCTCCCATTGGAGGTAAAACTATTTTTTCTGGAGTCAGTAGCAGTGCTGCTTCCGGGGTGATTGACAAGGTATAGTTGATAAACTGTCCTGCTCCCCAAGTCAGTCCTTCAAGATCAAAATCAAAGTTTCTTCCTGAATTGAGCTCTACGGACAGGGTAGCTCCGGATGTCAAAGTTTGTGGAACCATCATCAGGTATCCTCCACCTGTATTTACAAGTTCTGCTGTAGATCCCAAGTATACACCGTCGTCCACTATGGCTTCGAAATTTTCGTTCGTTGCTCCGGCAAGATTCCAGGACGGAGTTCCGTCAGTTGCTATGCTAAGTCTTCCGGATTTCTTAACACCTTTGACTGTTATCTTTTCTATTTTCTCTCCATTGCCCGAAGCCTTGAATCCAATACAAGTGAGAGCATGTCTCATCTGGAAGTTGACTGATGATGAGCCGTTATTCGTTTTATTGCGATCTTGCAAGAGGGCTGAAACCATTAAGTCCGGTTGATCGGAGCAATTTATAGGTACAGTATAATCGATGGAAGGAATGCCTATAGTCACATTCATAGTAATGCCATTGGTGGCAGTAGCATGTGGTGAATAGGCGAAAAAACTGACATTGGCATCAATAGCTTGGGGCCAATATACAGGGTTGTCATAACTCCAGACACCTCCTGTGCTAGTGATTTGAATATTATTCATAAAATTTGGGGTAGCAGTTGCTCCCTTAGCGCCCCAATTATTAGTGTTTCCATTGCCGGTATAATAAGCAAACACTCCCATATTCGGCATATCATTGGCAGACGAAATGGGTAGACCACGTGACTGGGGAATATCAGATGATGTTGTAAACTGTATCCCGTTAGTCTCGTAATCGTAACTGATTAAGTCAGTTGTTTCTGTGCAGGAGACTGTTAAGAAAGAAGCCGCCAGACACATAAATGTCAATTTGAAAGTCTCCATAAATTTCATTGTCTAAATCTGATAAAGGGCTGGAAAATATAATTTTCCAGCCTGTAATAATAATCCGAAAATTAAGGTTGAGGTAATGGAGTATCTGTACCTCCCACTGTATCCCAATCGGCAACGTTAGCGGAGAATGTAATAATGTTGAAGATGTTTTCTCCCCCCCCGCCTGTTGAGTCATCGGCGATAGTTAAATTTAGCATATAGTGTTTACCCATGCCAAATGTGTTAGCGGACACAGTACCTACCGCGGGTACATCACCTGACTTAATTGTATATTGTGACAAATTACCACTATAAATTATGTGATCATTAGCATCTTTGACCACGATTCCAGCTGTCACCTGTATGGTACAACCAATTGAACTTTGTGGCATAATCATATATGAAGCAGCTCCTGTATAAGAGGCGGTAGTTGCATTAGGCGCAGTCCACGCAGCGTCGGCAGTTTTAGGATCAATGGTTCCTCCCGTTGATTGAACTCCCAGATCGGCAGTAATCCCGGTTGTAGTAAGAGTATAACCTGCAGTTATCAGATCTTGGCTCAATGAAGCTGTTACACTGATTTTAGCCAGCTTATGAGCAAATTCAAAAGCAACAGTACCGGCACTCAAACCTGTTTTAGGATTGGCAATAGTAAAATCTTCAGCTGCATTACTGGGAACAGTATAAGCTATTGAAAGAGTCGGGTAAGTACCTGTTGCTGTAACAGTTGCCGGAGCCCATGAGTAAAAGTCTACTGTCCCGGTAGTTGGCCAGTAATAAGGACCATTTTGAGGTAAATTGGTTGTACCATTAGCCACATCGTTGATGAACCAGTTACTATTAGTAGCACCACTCCAGACTGCATAAACTTTGTAATTTGAATTATTATCATTTGCAGCACGTGTCACCTTATCGTTCAAATTCGAAAACTTAATTTCTTTTTGTCCAACAGAAGTTTCTTCAAGTTCAGCTTGCGAGCAACTAGCCAGAATTATAGCTACCGCCATTGTAAAAATCTTTTTCATTTCTTTTTTTATTTAGTATTAATCTAATTGTTTACATCAGTTTTTGCTTGGCAAACAACTGAATTTCCGTATAGTTACTTCAAAGTAAACTATCTTGTTTCTTTTATTTCCTATTTACATACTCCAATTCTTTTTTTAGACATTACAACTATTTTATATTCAGAGGGACTTCTATAATGTCCCAATCGATTACTTCCGTCTCGAAACCCGAATTCCCGCTTCCTTCCGGAACAACATCGGGTAAAGGATCAGGTAGCTCCACATACAAGTTTAAAGTGGTTGCTCCATTTGTTTCGAACTGGAATTGAACTAAGGAAGTTACATTTACCTGTTGACGAATAAGAGTCTTTTCTGCATCGACCAGCATAAAAAGGAAGTCCATTTGTACGGGAGAATCACGTTGTACATTGGTTTCATTGGGTTTCTCACCCAAAAAGCCCCAAGTATAAATGGTCTTCGATATGGTTCCATTCCTCTTTGAATCACTATCATACGTTCTATTGTTCATGATAAATTGCTGTGTAGATGCAATCCGGGAGCTTTTATCTTCTTTGATATTGAAAGACTCGGCTATTCCGAGCAAATCAACCAATGCTGGCATACGTGCGTTGTTCAGTCCTTTTACGTGAGCGATAATATTGAACTTATGCACTTTGCGTAAAGGTACCAATCCAACCAGTGTTTCTATAGACTCCTGTATAGATTGATCTACGACTTCTCCATTTGAATAATAACGGGAATAATTGATCATCTCATTAGTCACGTTAAAATCGGAAACTGCCACCGAAGCTAAAATATCCGGTTCGTATGCATAAGAATTGTCAGCACTTCGGCTTTTAGCAGTAGGATCAGGAATGGCATATGCCTGAAGAGTGGTGAAGTTATCATATCCCCGAATTCCAACTCCTTTAATCTGTCCCCGAAGCTCATTGAAAATGACAACGGTATATTTGCCTGCCGGCACACTGGCATATGTTTGAATGCGATTCGGATTATTCTCAAATCTATGTTCTAAAACTAGTTTCCCATCATCCTGATTATAAAACAAAGCGGTTACGTTTTGTGGATTGATGTCGGCTTGAGACCACACTGTTCCTATCGGAATAAGAGCGCTATCTTCGCATGTCTCCTCTAACGGACGGCGGTGGCAGGAGAGGAGGAGTAACAATGTACTCCAAACCAAAATATTGTATTTTAAATATATAAGTCTCATTGTCCGGATTCTAGCTGTTTTTTATATTTTTGATTGATCATCCACACCAAGGATACCTTGACACGTGTCGGGCCGATCCAGGTGGACTTTCCACTCTTTTGTTTGATTAAGTGCCATTCGTTATCATTTCCACACTCTTGAGGAATATATTCCCTGTATTTGTTGGTCATATATCCTATTCCAAGTGAATATTCCAATCGCCAGTTCTTGGAAATTTTGTGTGCGAAACCACCTGACACCCCAAACGGTACGATAAATTCTCCCTGATATCCTTTGTTTTTCCACTCTACATCATATACGCCGCCGCCACCATAAACTCCCATATACCATCCAGTCAGCAGATTGTCTTTTGTATGGTTACCAAACCAATAGCGCAACTCTAAATTTCCGTTTAAGATTTCGAGGGCATATTGCTTCTTCTCCCACAACCACCAAGGGAATATCTATTCGCCTGCTAATGAGAAATGCTCACCAATAGGCACTTCCACTTCCACATTGAGGCCGGACAATAGATTATATAAAAGATTGGTTTTCACGGCAAAAAGAGGTCTGTACATCTTTTGTTGCGGTGAGATTGTCGGAGAAATGATTTCCGGAAATTCTACAGGTTTTGGAATTATTTCTTCAATTTCTTCAACTACTATCGGTACCGAATCATTTTGTATTTCAATGATTTCCGGTTCTTGTACTTCTTTTTGCTTTTCTTTTATACGAAAGAATACACTGGTAGCAGTACGCATATATTTCGCAAAGTTTTTAGTAATATAAAAGTCTGTACTTCCTCTATTTAACTGCTTTATTTGATTCACTTTCAGTTGATTGCTAACCGGGGAGTTTAAGATTCGCAAAGCTTCTTCTCGGTTGGGAACAAGAGGATCATTCTGGATTAAGTCGATCAAGACATCCCAATTGAATACAGATGGTAAAACATTTATCCTGTCATTGTAAACTCCGGGATGTTTCCATCTGATATAAGTTCTCAATGCCATGGCGCGTTCGTCTGAAAGGCGTGAGTTGATCTGGAAACTTCCTATAAGAGAAGCACTCCCGAAAATAGTTATTGAATCCACTCCGGAAATGAAGTCGGGATTGTTCAACATCTCATCAAGCTTCTCAAGCGTACTTTGATTGGTATAATAGTCTCGCATAAGCAATGAACTATTATTTGCAAAGTAAAATATCAAACGAGGTGGCAATTCAGTTCCGGATGGAGAAACTGAAGCACGACTCAATTTAGAAAAACCGAAAAGCAGCATTGTCATGAGTGCTATTACGATTAATCGTTTTTTGTTTATTTTCAATATACCCATATTACCTAATACCTGTCTAGTATAATATCTATCTATAAATTTCAAACACCTGAAAACTGGATGCAAATTTAAATGGTTTTTTTATGCACACATGTGACCTTAATACGCTGAATATTGCATAAAAAGACATTTCTATTGCATAAAAGGATATTTCCATTATTGCTGTTTGGATGTAATGGTACATATTGGATGCTTTACGATATGTAAATGAGTGGATTATCTAAAGGTCGAGGCAGCCATTCCTGTGAATAGCCCATTTTTTCAATGATACATAGCCTCTTAGCAGTCACTTTATTGGGGGCATCTGACTTCCAATGGTCAACTCTAGTTCCGTTTAACATGACATTTACTTTTTTATAAGGTTATTATTTGTAGTCTTTATAATCAACTCATATTTAGTTTTTTAATTCGCGAACTGAAAATATAAAAATTTCCACTAGAACATAGCTGATTATAAATTGTTCGTTGAACTTGATTGTTTTTTCACTGGTGTGAAGATTATATTTTAAGACTCATTCGACAAATGCGTAGTTTATAGATAGAAATTATTCTTCTTTCATTTTCTTCCTCCACCTCTGAAACCCTCTCATCAAACTTTCTTCTTCCACCGACTCCGCCATATCATACTTTTCCACAAATTCATGCATTGATATTATATACACCATCCCATTTTTGAACTTATTCTCCAACAGAAACGAGTAAAGTTCCGCTGTCATTTCCACCTCAATTTCCTTTTCCATAATAAAGTTTTTTCCGAGCGAAGCAATTATAAACTTCGGGATTCTTTCCTATCCTTGGGCTAGGAAAAACAAAACTGATATTTCCTGTCACTTTCCAAGAGACGCCTTGCGGATGAGGGACAGATAATTAATGTAAAAAATGATAAATGGAAGTGAGATGGGAAAGATGAATTGAAATGAGAAATCTTGAAGGTAGATTGTTATAGGATTGAAGTTCTAAGCTTTGTCCATATCGGATATACATATGGTGAATGGAGTAGCGTTAATATAGAAAAGAACGTAATGACCGTAATCGTATCTCCAAATGATAGCAATCCCAGTCGTATTTTAAAAGTAACACCAACGGCTGGCGATATTTTTTCTTCTTTCCTGCTCAACCAAGTAGAAAAGTAACAATTGGGTTATAATTCCCACTGCAAAGGAACGATTAACAATTAGTTTATGAACGGACACCCAAGAGACAATAAGCTATAAATCAGAAACTTAACATCGAAATCGTTAGTATTTTATTTCGCTCAATTTTCAGTAACGATTTAGTAACACTACTTTGTCCAAACGGGGCATTTTCAGATCTTTTGCTTGTCAGTTAACAAAATAAATAAGTCCCGTAAAACCTTGATTTTACGGGACTTGCCTTAGCTTTTCCACTATTTGTCTTTAGTGTTCCGCGGAGAGACAGGCTCTCGAACCTACATATTCAAGAAATATCATAAAATTGCAAA
>ERZ773134.2244-NODE-2244-length-14176-cov-3.770130_pt1 | contig 14176 bp, 16 predicted proteins | sample MGYA00580856_ERZ773134 | MGnify/ENA primary metagenome ERZ773134 (study PRJEB29015, sample SAMEA2737823) | human gut metagenome | biome: human gut; feature: human-associated habitat; material: faeces | place: China | collected 2012 ... | reverse complement strand
AAACAGAGAAAAAATAGAACAGAATGGAAGAAGTATTCAAGTACATTATCGGTCTTGGAGCGGCAGTGATGATGCCGGTCATTTTCACAATCTTAGGAGTATGTATCGGTATTAAATTCTCTAAAGCGCTGAAAAGCGGTTTATTGGTAGGTGTCGGTTTCGTTGGTTTATCGGTAGTCACAGCGTTGCTTACCAGCAGCCTGGGCCCTGCACTAAGTAAAATGGTAGAAATCTACGGATTGGAACTGGGTATTTTCGACATGGGATGGCCTTCTGCAGCAGCAGTTGCCTACAATACATCTGTCGGTGCTTTTATTATCCCGGTCTGTCTGGGTGTTAACTTACTGATGTTGCTTACCAAAACAACCCGCACCGTCAACATCGACCTTTGGAACTACTGGCATTTCGCCTTTATCGGAGCCATCGTCTATTTTGCTTCCGACAATATCTTCTGGGGCTTCTTTGCAGCAATCATCTGCTACATCATTACACTGGTAATGGCGGATATGACTGCTCCTGCTTTCCAAAAGTTCTATGATAAAATGGAAGGTATCTCTATTCCGCAACCTTTTTGCCAAAGTTTTGTTCCGTTTGCCATTGTAATTAATAAACTACTTGATAAAATCCCGGGATTCGACAAACTGAATATCGACTCGGAAGGCATGAAAAAGAAATTCGGATTGATGGGTGAACCGTTGTTCCTGGGTATTGTGATCGGTTGCGGTATCGGCGCACTGGGTTGTGCCAGTTGGAAAGAAGTGTTGGATGGTATTCCGGGCATTTTAGGACTGGGTATCAAGATGGGTGCGGTAATGGAATTAATTCCACGTATCACCAGTCTCTTCATCGAAGGTTTGAAACCTATTTCTGACGCTACCCGCGAGCTGATTGCTAAGAAATATAAGAATAACACCGGATTGAGCATCGGTATGAGCCCTGCACTGGTAATCGGTCACCCGACTACCCTGGTGGTATCTCTACTTTTAATCCCTGTAACTATCTTCCTGGCTGTTATCCTTCCGGGCAACCGTTTTTTACCGCTGGCTTCCCTGGCAGGTATGTTCTACTTGTTCCCGATGATTCTGCCTATTACAAAAGGTAACGTAGTGAAATCATTTATTATCGGTCTGGTGGCTTTGACAGTCGGTCTGTATTTCGTGACAGGACTGGCAGGCTTCTTCACACTGGCCGCCAAAGATGTATATGCCGCAACGGGCGACCCGACAGTGAATATCCCCGCCGGTTTTGAAGGTGGAGCACTCGACTTTGCTTCCAGCCTCTTCTGTTGGGGTATCTTCCACCTGACTTACAGTCTGAAGATTATCGGTCCTGCCATCCTCGTGGCACTGGCACTCGGAATGGCTATCTACAACCGTATCCGCATGACTAGAAATGACGCAAAGAATGCATCAACCAATAAAGAATAATATAAATCCTATAAAGAAAAGATGATGAAAAAATTAGCAATTGCAATGATGTTGGGTATCGCAGCGATGTCTGCTTCTGCCCAGGTGAATTACAGGATGCAAGTGGCTTGCAGTCCTCAAGACGTGAAAACGTATGATACCAACCGCCTGCGTAGTAGCTTTCTGATGGAGAAAGTAATGGTTCCGAATGAAATCAACGTTACTTATTCAATGTACGACCGCCTGATTTTCGGTGGTGCAGTACCTGCAACAAAAGAACTGGTACTTGAAACGATTGATCCGCTGAAATCTAAATTCTTCCTTGAACGCCGCGAACTGGGTGTCATCAACATTGGTGGCGAAGGTATCGTAACCGTAGACGGTAAAGAATATACGCTGAAATTCAAAGATGCTTTATACGTAGGTAGAGGCAAGCAGAAAGTGACTTTCAAGAGCAAAGATTCCAGCAATCCTGCCAAGTTCTACATCAACTCGGCTACTGCTCACAAGGAATACAAAACTCAATTGATTACTATCGACGGACGCAAAGGTTCTCTGAAGGCCAACTCATTTGCTGCCGGAAAGATGGAAGAAAGCAACGACCGCGTTATCAACCAGTTAATTGTTAACAACGTACTTGAAGAAGGTCCTTGCCAATTACAGATGGGACTGACAGAGTTGAAACCGGGTAGCGTATGGAACACGATGCCGGCACACACTCACTCTCGTCGTGTGGAAGCATACTTCTATTTCAATGTACCGGCAGGAAATGCGATCTGTCACTTCATGGGCGAACCTCAAGAAGTAGGATATCTTGCACGCCATGAACGTGAGCCTGTACATCGAAGCATTGTTGCCCTCGGCATACAGCTTCACCACCCTTGGGCGCACGGCAGTAAGGAAGTTGCCGATGAAGCTCAGCAATCCCGACTGTATCGTCACAGCCAGTCCGCGGGCGGCATTGACCGCCGGACCGCAAAACATATTCAGCACGATGTTTATCCCCTGCCCTTGCGACAGCGATGCCACGTGACCGAACATATTCCATCCAGAGTAGCTCAGCAGCTTGGTATACAAAGCCTTCTCCCTGACTATCCGCACGCGGCATTCGACATATCTGCGACGGGTGTACAAGATGTGGAACAACAGAATCAGAATTTTGTTGCCCATCAGCAACGCTCCGTAAAACACCAGTCTGTCGGCATCGCCTATCTGAATCAGGTAAGCAATGATCAGTACCGAGAATGCCTCATACAAACCGATGTAGGCAAATAGCGACATATTCTCATGGCTGATGACCGATGCCCTGAACGGCACGAGGATGAAGTCGCACGTCGTGGTGATGATGGAGAACTGCAATATCCAATAGGCGGCATCCATGCGGGCTTCGGGGATGGTCATCTTCTCATACAGGAACCATGCCCCCAACGTCTCGCCAATGAGCAATATGAATAGCGCAGCAATGAGATGCAGATTCAGTGCCGCCGAAAATGTGTGCGACAATGCCTCGCTGTCATTCCGCCCCAATTCGTAAGTAAGGAAACGACTGGTAGAAGCCGACAACGAACCGCTGATAAAGGTGAACATCGTGACCACTCCGCCCACGGCTCCGTAGATGCCATAGTCGGTCTCGCCAAGCGAAGCCAACACCACGCGACTGGTGAAGAACGTCACGCCCATCACCACCAGCATCCTCAGGTAGAGGAATGCCGTGTTTTGGGCAATGCGCCTCTTTGCTGAAATGTTCTGTTCCAAGGTCTATCTGCGTAAAATCATGCGTTTGACGAATCTTCTCAGCCGTTGCACAAAAGGCACTTTTGGATGGCCATACGTGTCCATTGCGTATCGAAAGCCTTGCTTATCCAATGCTTCGTAAAAAGCCTCACGGTCGATAACCGAGTATAGCGATGAGCGCACAAGGTTTACATTACCACGGATGGCACTCTCCAAGGTCTCCGCCTTCGACACTACCTTGTCGCCCAGCGAGGCATAGAAGCGTTTGCCCTTGTCGTTGTTGAGCAACACCAGCGATACGCCGTTGGGACTGTCGAAAGCAGGGTCTGTCTTCTCAATTCCCCAGAAGTCGGCAATCGTTATGTCGGCCACGCGGGGCAACTTCTTATAGTGGCACTTCTGGCACGACGGTCGTGCGGCTATGTGCGTACCGATGAAGCATTTCGTGAACTCGTCGCTCGTGCCGTTCTTGGCATAGACGCGCCCGTTCTTGAATGTGGCCTTGAAAGCGAACTTGTGCCATCCGCCATATTCCTTATTCTTGGGATGATACTCCACCATCTCTGCGCCATATTGCCACTCCAAGTCCTTGATGTATCCTTTGAAGAGCTTAGGCGAATTGATGCTGCAACAGATAAAGTCGACAAGGAGCAGGTTGTCATAGTCCTTGCGCAAAAAAGCCCGCAGACCAGCCATCTGGCACGGACAGCCACATACCAGCACTTTCTCTCCCTTCGCCAGTACGGAGCGTATCTCTCTGTATACGCCAGTCATGTCGCTTTGGAAGTATTTCGACCCACGTATTCTTAGCAAGTTCTCCCGACGGTTGGAAATGATGTGCTTTGCTCCGAAGTCTTCCGTCCACACCGCACCGCAGATGTATCCGCCGTCGGCAAGCATCTTCTCGGCAAGGACAGAGAATATCCCTCCCGACGTGCTTTTGAAGCGCACTTCGGGATCAGCGTTATAAGCTGCCAGCACATCGGGCACAGGCGTTTCTGCATTGGTGCAATTCAGCTTGCCCGACTGAATAATCGGACAGACTTTCTCGCAAAGCCCACACTCTATGCACTTGTCTTGATTGACTCGCGGATACCAAAAGCCTTCGATGTCCGTCTCCCAATAAATGGCATCCCTGGGGCAAGCATCATGGCACGCACCGCAGCCCACGCAGTCTTCTTTCCTCTTGATGTCTATCATCTATGCCTCCCACTTAATGTCTTTGGCAAACGTCCGCGACGGGTCTGCCATAACCAATGCACCGGACTTCACCTTTCCGCACACCACTGCCCCAGCACCGATTATTGCGCCATTGCCTATCATGCTGCCTTTCAGTATCAGTGCGCCTTGGCCTATCCATACGTGATTGCCTATATGCACAGGGGCAGACTTCTTATAGCCGTCCACCAACACAGTATGACCTCCGTCATTGTCGCGGATGACTACATCGCGCGAAATCAGGCAACCATCACCGATGATAATCTCTTCCTGGCAGACAACTTGGGCAGAGCGGTTCATGATGCACGAGCCACCCATAGAGAAACGTGCACCCTTGAATATCTGTATGTCGCATCCGTGGTAGATAGACACTCCGCCCTGTTTGCTTCCTAAGGCAAACTCCGCACCGGCATCCATCCAAAGGCTGGTCTCCAACCGCGAGCCGCGATACTTCTTGAATCCATAGATTGCAAGTCCCTTGACATCCAGCGTTGCAGTAGGATGAATGTCGAACACGCTGTATGTAGTAGAAAGCAGCAGACCGCGACCCGAGCGGGCAGTCTTGCCGCGCAAAAAGTTGTAGTACAAAGTGCGCATCAACGGGCACAGACGCAAGCATCCTTGCCTCAACAGCATACCTATCTTTCCCATGTCAGAGTTTGCCCTTTATGCAATCCACCATGTCACCCACGTTCTTCCAAGAGGGTATCTCGGCAGAGGTGAAGCGTATACCGAACGAACGCTCTATTGCCACCACCAACTGGATGTTGGTCAACGAATCCCAATCTTCTATGCAGTCGGAGTTCGTTTCATCGCTAATCACAATGTCTTCATTGTCGAACACGTCACGGAATATCTCTTGTACGCGTTCCATAATTTCTTGTTTTTCCATATCTTTATTTCTATTTTATCGATTATATCATTTGCATTCCTGCATTTATCGGAATGTTCACTCCGTTCAGATGAGGAGAGGCGTATGCCAAAGAAGCTATGACATCTGCCACGTCCTGCGGACGGAGCAAGCGTTTGGCTTCCATCTGCTCTATCACCCTCGTATCTGTGCAACGGTAAACCCTGTGCGCATAAACTCCGGAGATACGCAGTTGCTCGTGATGCCCATCTTACCATACTCCTTTGCCCACGACTTCGCCATTTGTGCCAGATACGCCTTGGCAGAAGCATAGAGACTGTAGCCCAACGGGGGCACGCCCACCACATACGATGTGAGCACGGTGATGATCCTGCCCGACTTCTTCTCGCGGAATGTCTCTAAGGCCTTTTGTGTAACCGATACCGTTGGCAACACGTTGTTGGTGAACGACCGCAACAATGCCTCCTGCGTCAGCTTATGGAAATGGATGCCCTCGGGTTTCCCTACCCAAGCATTGTTTACCAATACGTCCAAGTCCCAGCCTGGCATCTGCCTGGACAGGTCTTCAAGCTGACCGCTGTCCGTAAAGTCGCCACGCACCGCTGTCACATTGGCGTGTGCGGCAACTATCTGCTCCGCAGCGTAGGCAGATGAAGCGTAGGTGAAGTACACATTATTATTGGCATCTCTTGCCAATGTCTCCACCACGGCCTTGCCCAATCCTCCCGAGCCTCCCGTCACTAATATGTTCATCTTCGTGTCGCTTATATTATTCCTATCTGCACGTGCCCCTTAGCCACCGTCAATCCCTTGGCATTCTTGAACGAGAACTTGAAGCTGACGGCGTTCACGCTTTCGTATATGCCATCCACTTTCACCTCCGCCTCCAACTTGTCGCCCATGAATACAGGGCGCTTGTATTGTATGTCCTGCGAATGGATGATGATATCTTTAACTGGCAGATGCTCGCCTACCAAGGCAGAGACAAACGCATTGAGTATGTTGCCATACATAACTCTCTTTGGGAAACCTTTCCGCTAGGCAAACTCTTCATCATTGTGCAAAGGGTTATAGTCGCCTGAGCATTGTTGGAATGCCGTATAGACCTCTTTCGTTACTTGGAAGTTGCTTTCCCCCCCTATTTATTAAATTTCGTTACAATACTATTCATTGTATAAATATTTGTTTAGTCGCAATGTAACAAGTCAAGGCTTCGTATCCATCTACCGGCAGCTCGTAACGGGCGGTATCGCCGCCTTCCATCCGGGTGAAGCCTAATGATTCATAGTGATGCTCCACCATCTTGTTCTTTGCCGTAGGCAGATACTCGCCGATGATGCGTTTGTATCCGTTTGCTTTGGCATAGTCCACGATCGTGTTCAGCGTGAAGTGCTCCATGCCTCGCTTCAACACGCGGCAACTCATAAACCACGTATCGACAAAGAGCGTCTCCGCATTCATCTTCTTGAGGATAACGACGCATATCAGTCCGTTTTCGCCAAACTTATCGCTTAGCGAAAACGAGAAGCAGGCATAGTCGTTGTCCGTAGCCATGGCTGAGATTTCCGACTCCGTATAGCGCACCGTGCGCAGATTGAACTGGTTGCTCCTTTGAGATAACTGCGCAACGCGCGGGATATTAAAGGCCGTGAAGCCCTCAACGGTAGCTTCCATTGAGAGCGACTTCAAGAAGTCTTCTTCGTTCGTAAAACTGGTTTTAGTCATCTCCCTTTGCGCTTCTGCCTGATATTGGTGCGTCCTGTCCGCGTCAAGCGCAGAAAACGACGCCGTCTCAAACAGGTTCTCCCCGTAGAGATACTCCAAGTAGTCGGCAGGATCCTCTGGAAGTTCTGGTACAGTTATCTCCGGGATATGCTCACGCACCATGTTCCGCTCAAACGGATTGTCGTCAAGGAACACCAACGAATCCATGCCGATGTTGAGGATGCTTTGTATGCGGCGGATGTTGTCTGCCAGTTTGCCATAAATACCGCGATGTCGTCCACTTTGAGCACCATTTCGGGGTTCTTCTCAAACACTTCTTTGGCGTTCCTCTCATCGTTCTTCGAGCATACGGCAAGTATGATTCCGCGCTCTTTCAGCTTCTTTATCCATTCTTGGAACTCGGTGAACGCCTTGCCTATGCCTAATCCGTGGCCTATCTGCACATTCTCCCAACCATCGTCGCCTACTATTCCTCCCCACAGGGTGTTGTCCAAGTCTAATACGAGGCACTTCTTAAACTTGCCGCACAAACTGCACAAGACGTCCATCACCCTCGATGCCACAAACGGCAGAATGTCGAGGCTCAGCAACATCTCTGTGCTGATGTAGATATTGGCATCGAACATCTTATCGCGTCCGAATTTCGACTGGAGCGCAGCAGTGTCGCAGATGTGCAAACTGGCATGCTGGCGTGCTAGTTCCATAAGGCAAAAATTCAGCTTGCGCACCTGATATAAGAAAGACGAAGACAGCTTGTTGGTATAGCTGCCAAACACGCAATCGTCCGTCTCAGGATAGTTGAAGCAGACGATATGTCCGCTGCACGCTCTGAGTGCTTCTTCTATGAAAGCTATCCTGTCATCGCACAACGCCTCGCGTTCCGTCTGCGTTGCAAGGCTGTACTTCTCTAATAGCTTGTGCGTGGACTGGAATATTATGGTATAGTCTGCGCCAAATTGATGATAGCCTGAGGTAGGGTCGAGTATCTGACGCTCCACTTGGTTGTAGTCTGCCTCCCAAAGGTCTATGCAGAAGCCTCGCTCCACGCCCATGCCCCGTATGGCCGTACCTAATAGTTGTGTGGCACTGTCGCCTAGCAGAGCCACCTTAATAGTAGGCAACCCTTCGGGGATATGCTTTGTCAATCGTTTTAGCTCTTGAAAGGTCTTCATTATTTCAGTAGTTTAAGTCGTTTCAAGTCCGATAGAACCCCTTGCGTAAACTTTCTGCGTCCCGTCTTGTTCAGGCAAAGCGCATCTACAAAGTTGGCAGGCTGGTTGTATGTGTGGTCGTTCATATAGTCGAACATTAGGATGTCTTTCTGCTTCAGTATGGAGTAGGTGCAATATTCCCTGAACCCTTGAGGAATGTTGCCCATGATATATTCCGAGACAGGCGGCAACACAATGACCGGCTTGATGCCCCGCTCATCGCAGAATGCCTTGATTTCGTCCAATATCTCCGAGTTCTTCTGTAAATCATTTTTGACGGATTGAGGGATGTCTTTCAGTTCGAAGTTGTGTAAGCCAAATTCACGCATCCATCCACGAATGTAGCCTTCTGCCGAACTCGTCATTTGTTGCTCGTTGAGAGGGTTAGTCTCGCTTTTCATCTTCTTTTGGGCAGTACCTTTCAGGATGGAGAGCAACCTGAGCGGATGTTTCAATAAGTGCAAGAGGGTGCGCTTCTTCAAGTCTGTGTAGGTCTGTTCCTCGTAATTGTTTATCATCGAGTGGTGCAGAATGGGGTAATACCTGTGATCTCGGCACGCATCGCCATCATATTCGGTATATCTAAATTTCAACAAGGAAAATGGGCATAATAATAACAATAATAATTTAGCTCCCTTTTCGTCTAAGAAAGAATGATAATTTTTCAACATCCGGAAGTCGTACTCCAAGGTCTGCGGACCTACCGCAAGGTTGAATGCCTTTACCCCCGTGTCGGCATAGTCCAATCCGTACTTGGCCGGATTGCTGCCAAGGTTTATCAGGTCGAGATGTTGGGGTATGTGCCTGATGCGGGCATAGTCTTCGTTCAGTCCGCACAGGGCTATGTCGTTCAGCTTGCGGTATATACGTGGCAAAATATTTCTTGATAACATCATCTTCTTCTCTTTGTGTTAATATCCGGGACAATACATTGATTCGGGCAGGTATTGGTAATCTTCATTGAAGCCGTCTATCAGCTTCACTTCTTCCTCCGTCAGGCTGAAGTCGAACACGTCGTAATTCGCCTTTATGTGTTCCAATGAAGACGCCTTCGGGATGGGGATTACGCCTTTGTCTATGTTCCATCGCAGCACCACTTGCGCCACCGATTTGTTGTATTTCTTGCAGATAGCCTTCACGCCGTCTGATTCACAAAAGTGCGGAGCAATGCCTTGGCGGAGGAACATCAATGGCGAATATGCCTCTAGGCGTATGTTGTTGGCTTGGCAATAGTTGTACACATCGGGCTGTATGTTGAGCGGACTGAAGTACATTTGGTTTACCATCGGTTGTACCGTAGCCACCTTTTCTATGCGTTTCAGGTGTCGCACTTTATGATTGCTAACGCCTATGGCACGCACGATACCTTGCCGATACAAATCCTCCATCGCCATCCATATATCTTCCAGGCAGTCATTATAAGGCCAATGGATCAAAAGCAAATCAATATAGTCCGTTCTAAGCTTTTTAAGAGAGTCCTCCACTTGTTGACGAACCACGGTTTTATGATCATGGTTGGGACAAGACGAAGAGTTGTAGAAGTAATATCCCATAGGCATACCATTGTCCAGCCGGTCGCCTATCTTTGAAGTGATGAACACATCCTTCCTCAAATACTTGCCCCCGTTGAATATTTTCGCCAACTCATTGCCGATGCTTTCTTCGTTGGGATAGCTGTGGGCGGTATCCAGCAATGCGCATCCGCAATCGAAAGCTCCAAGCATGGCATCGTATAACACTTTTCTCGTCATGTGATAGGTCCCTTGACCTATCACAGGCATCAATACGTCGTTGTTCAACCTGTATTTACGTCCCTCGTTCATATTTCTGAATGGTATGTCTTTTATTAGAAATGTCTTCGATTGTAAGCGACACATGTAGTATACCCACTATTTATTAAGCAGTTACATCTATATGAATGTAAGTACTCAATTTAGGACATACCCCTTTGAAAGGGCACTGTAAAGTGTCCTAAACCGATTATTGTTAAAATTTAATTCTGATTTTAACATTAGCCATTGGCCAATGAGATTTTAGAGGGGATTAAGTTCTGATAATCCCTACAGCCATTAAAGATTTTATGGAAAAATGTCCCGATGAATACCCAGGCTGAACTCCCTTGCAACTTCACGGTTCCTATCACGCCATGATAAGTGGTAGCCATTTCAGCCCACCATCACTTCCATAATGTAGAGCGGTGTTTCGCCGGGTGGTCAACTTACAGATCGTTCATTCCGCTAAATTATTATCTAACAGTGCCGTTCAATTTGAATTCGAATAGATAAATATAGTTTGCTGTTTTAACAACAGCATCGGCACAACCTTTAGCGCAGATCAAACTACTCACTGCCTGTCCCCAAGTTCCCTCAATAAATCATTTAAAATATAATCGTCACTCATCAAATGAAGTCCATACTTGCTATCATGCAACATAGAACAAGTGCGCATATCATAGAAGATGACGACGCACCAATCCGACCTTTTCCAAACGTCTACGCATTTCCATCGGAGAGATACGCATTTCCTTGGCAGAGGCTTCTATGGCCATCACCGCAAAATGGATCTTATCTCCTATTTCCGCTTGTCGAGTATCCATGAGTCTTATATTTATCCTTCTTTATCTACAAAAATAATCACATTTACGATTTCCCCACACCTATCCCGATAATAATTCTTTACTTATCGCAGTTGTTCGCTCTCTTTCCGTTCCCGATTACGCTTAATCAGCCCATTCAAGCCTACATGCAATATACTCCAGCAAAAGAGGTTCAAGAAAAACAAATAAGTTACATCCACACGCCATGCCAACGAGCTATTAAGCAGGATAAAGAAAGCGGAAATCGCAATGATACAAACCATCACCATCCGCACCCGCATCCCCGTGCGCAACAACTTATGATGAAAGTGATTCTTATCCGGCAAGAACGGGTTCTTGTGCTCACGCAGGCGATGCAAGACCACACGGATCACGTCCAGCAGCGGAACCAGCACCGTAGAGAAAGCGATCACCATGTACGGGTTGGACAATGTAGGAGAGACCTCGTTCGTCACGCTCATGTGGATGATCAAGAAACTGATCACGTAGCCCAGCGTAAGGCTGCCGGCATCCCCCATGAAAAGCTTATGTCCACGGTTGGCGTTACCGAACACGTTGTAGCACCAAAAGGGCATAAGGATACCCAGCGTACAGATCGCCAACAAGGCGTAAACATACTGTCCACGAAGAAAGAATATAACGCTCAAGACCGACAAGGCGATACAACACAGGCCCGAGGCCAAGCCGTCGATACCATCAATCAAGTTAATGGCATTTGTTATATATACCACGATAAACACCGTGAACGGCACCCCTACCCAAACCGGCACCGAGTAAATACCGAACAAGCCACCAAACGAGTCGAACCAGTTACCTGACAGTACCAACAGAAACGCAGCGGCGATCTGCACGGCGAACTTATAGCGGTAGCCTACACCGACCAGATCGTCGCAAACACCCACCAGATAAAGCAGCGTCATGCCCACGAACAGGAACAGGTACTCATAAAGCATATTGAATGACAAGCTCGAGGTGTCCATATCCCAAAAGTACAGACGAAAACCGATCACCAAGAACATCGACATCAGGATCACCGGAAAAAAGGACAGCCCACCCAGACGAGGAACCGGCATCGTATGTACCTTACGGGCGTCCGGGACATCATAGAGCCGTTTCTTATGGGAAATCACCAAGATCCTCGGGATGATCACCATGCCGAGCGATACGGCAAACAGGAAACCGAATAATAGAAACAAAGATGTTTGCATGATCCTAACGTATAAGATTAATTCTTTCCTTCATCCATCTTCCCCCGCATGTAAGCGATATACCGCTCCACGGCTTCATGGGCCAGCCGGCGGAACCGATCCTCGTCATCCAGATGTTCCCAAAGGAGGTCCAACAGACGGACATAGATGCTGAAATGCATGTCTATACCTTTTTTAAAGCGTTATAGGTACTGCCGCCCATACCTCCGGTTACGCAGACGATGGATTTGGTCAGCTTGGTGACTTTCAGCAGCGTGTCGATGTAATCACCCAGACGGGGAAAGAATTGTTGTCGGTACATATGTGATAATCGTATTAATTTCTCTGAAATCCGTCCGTGTGGGGATACGGCAGTCCCGATACCTCCCGGTCGTGCCACGACCGGTAATCTTCCGCAGGGAAAACGGGGACGGTCAATCGCTTATAATCCGGCTCGTCGATCCGCAAGATATGCTTGCGGGCGTACGAACGCAGCGAGCGATCCGTTACGGACACCATCACGACCGGAAACGGATATCCGAGCAGGCGCATCGGCGTGGTCTCGCTGTCCGGGAACGCACGACGCAACTGATAGGCCGAACGCTCGAAGGCGACCCAGTAAGGCCCCGTACAATACAAGTGCATGGAGGTATGGTTCGCACGCTCGCGCCCCATGATCTCGCGCAAATGGTCGTTCAGCAACGCCACCAAACGAACGCCGGAAGGAAGGGTAGACATCAAATTTGAATTATGAATTTTGGATTATGATTTAAACTGTCAACTGCCACTTCTCAGCTGTCAACTGATTCGTGGCCCAGCCATCTATCATAGTCGCCCAGCCGGCGGATCAAGGATAATTTGCTTTTCTTAGGCGAGGGATCGACTTGCCAAGGATCCACTAACTCGTGTGCCATGCGACGGTAGAGAGCGTTATCCGTGCAGCCATACAAGGTGACCAGCAACAGGGCACGGGATTGCGGTGCTTTCACGACAGGCAATAAGCCGCGCATCGTGTCGTGCAAGCGAACGAAAGCCTCCTCATCGCCCGACAGCTTATAGGTCGGGAGGAGCAACGCGCACAGCTTGCAACGCATCACGTCTGTCTCCGCACGCAAAGAGGCATATCCCCGCAGTACCTCGCCGGCCAATCGTCGATCCTCCTCGCAGACACTGCCGGAAGCATGGTAACGTCCCAAGGCCTCGTGCAGGCCCTCCGACAGGCGGTCGTTGTCCAGATGGGTATAAACGTGCTTGCTCTTCGCGTTCAACTCGATCAACTCGTACTCACCCGCCTTCACCTCGAACAAGGGTACCCACATGCAATCCAGTATGCGTGCCATCACCTCCTTATGACCGCCGCCCGGCTGGATCACCACCTCGGCCTCCATTCCGGTAAAATAACCGGATGTTATGCGTACCCGATCCCCCTTCAACAAGCGGGCGCTCTCCGGCACGTACACCGGAAGCTCGTTGGAGTAAGCCTCCGCCACCCAGCGCAAATTCGCCATCTCCTGATCCAAGAGGTGCGGGAAATAGGTCGTACTCCCGGAAGAGACACGGGGAAGGAAATTATACAAGGGGAGTGCCTGCTTCATGCGGAAGATTTCCTCGACCGAAGAACGGATAAACACGTAGTTGAACAGCAAAGGTCGCCTCGTGTTGACCAGCTTGCCACCCACCTTTCGCACCTCCACGTACGAGGGGGCGAAATACTCGAAAAGAGTCTCTCCCCGACGTTCCCGCCGGGAAAGCTCCACGTCCAAGCCTTTGGAGGGGCTGATCCGGTCACGCCGTCCACCCGCGGCGGTAGGAAGCGTGAGCACGTACCAGCGCACGGCTTTCAAGTCATGACGCTTGCCGGCCTGTGTCAGGCCCCCCTTCGGACGATCGTTTCTCAAAATACGCGTCGGCATGATTCTCTTTTCCCTAAGATATACGAGGAGTTCCCCTCTGATTAAACGACAATTCAAAGCCCTGCCAAGCGTACCCTATTTACGCCTAACACACAGCACTTTAAGTTTTCAAATATGGCATTTCTGAAAATTACCATACCTAGTGAATATTTAGCTACTCGGGAAGTAGCGTAAAAGGTGCGAGAACGGTTATCACCCAGTTGTAGAGACGGGGCGTGCCCCGTCTCCCACCGTCTGACAGTAATTTAAAATACCATTTTGAGGGGATGAGACGGGGCACGCCCCGTCTCTACAAGAATGTATGTTCGATTTTTA
>ERZ773134.2235-NODE-2235-length-14231-cov-3.090364_pt1 | contig 14231 bp, 11 predicted proteins | sample MGYA00580856_ERZ773134 | MGnify/ENA primary metagenome ERZ773134 (study PRJEB29015, sample SAMEA2737823) | human gut metagenome | biome: human gut; feature: human-associated habitat; material: faeces | place: China | collected 2012 ... | reverse complement strand
TATCATGCGTGGCGGTCGTGAGATGGAAAACCATTTCGAGTGCCTGTGGGATCTTTTCCGCAGTATTCCTTCTCTTGAAAAACCGGGTGCTTCTGTTCTGGACGAGTTCTACTGGCTGAACAAGCACGACCCGAACTATTCTCTCTGCCGTGCAACCATCAATCGTGGACAGGATGCACATACTGACGGAAAATTTAACCTGAGCCAGAAAGGCTGTATGGAGATCATGAAGCTGTTTATGACAAAGGATGAGGATCTTTACGATAAAACCATCGAAGATGTATTCGATGATGAAGTGTTTGATTCCACCTTCTGGCTGTACTGGAGAACCATGTTCGCATTTGAAAACTGGCACAGTGCTCTGGAGATGAAGCTTTACTTCCAGCGTTTTATCCACCACATTGCAGGTCTTCCTGATTTCAGCGCCCTGAAATTCACCAAGTACAACCAATACGAATCCCTGATCCTTCCCATGAAAAATTATCTGGAGGATGCAGGTGTTGACTTCCAGTTTAATACTGAGGTCACAAACGTGATCTTTGATTTCAAGGATGGCAAAAAGATCGCCACTGCTATCGAATGCAAGGTAAAAGATGTGGAACAGGGTATCCTTCTTACGGAGAATGATTATGTTTTCGTCACTAACGGAAGCTGTACAGAGGGCACGATCTACGGTGACCAGAACCACGCACCAAACGGTGATGCAGAGATCCGTACCAGTGGTGTATGGTCTCTGTGGAAAAATATCGCAGCTCAGGATCCTTCCTTCGGACATCCGGAAAAGTTCTGCTCAGACATTTCCAGAACAAACTGGGAATCCGCTACTGTCACCACTTTGGATGACCGTATTATCCCTTATATCACCAATATCTGCCAGCGTGACCCACGTACCGGCAAGGTTGTTACCGGTGGTATCGTAAGCTGCCAGGATTCCAAATGGCTCTTAAGCTGGACCATCAACCGTCAGGGACAATTCAGGGAACAGGATCCGAAGAAGGTCTGTGTATGGGTTTACGGACTGTTCACAGATGTTCCCGGTGATTATATCAAGAAGCCGATGAAGGATTGTACCGGTAAGGAAATTACCGCCGAGTGGCTGTACCACCTGGGTGTTCCGGTAGATCAGATCGACGATATGGCAGAAAACAGCGCTGTCTGCGTTCCGACCATGATGCCGTACATCACCGCCTTCTTCATGCCGCGTACCAAAGGTGACCGCCCGGATGTTATCCCGGATGGCTGTGTAAATTTTGCATTCCTGGGACAGTTTGCGGAAACTCCTCGTGATACCGTATTCACAACAGAGTATTCCGTACGTACTGCAATGGAGGCTGTATACGGACTTTTCGGTGTAGACCGTGGAGTTCCGGAAGTATGGGGAAGCGTTTACGATATCCGTGAGCTTCTGGACAGCAGTGTGAAACTGATGGACGGAAAATCCCCGCTGGAGATCCAGCTGCCAGGGCCGCTGAATGCACTGAAGAAACCACTTCTGAATGTTGTGAAGGGTACTGTGGTTGAGAAAGTACTGCGGGATCATGATGTGCTGAAAGATTATATGTAAGATATACAGCCTGCCAGGCAGATATTCTCAATCCGAAAATTAAGATTTGAACACAATAACGGAGCCTCCGGTTCTATTCTTGCAGCAATCCCCCGGAAATACTTCTCGCGCGGTATTTCCGGGGGATTATTTTATTTTCTGATACTTATTTTCCCAGTGTTTCATTCATACTTCCGGAACGGAAGCCCTGAAGATCCAGAGTCACGTAAGAAAATCCCAATGTGTGGAATTTCTCTGTGATCTTTGTTCTTGTTTCATTATCTGCAATTTTCAGGATCTCTTCTGCCGGAACCTCGATCCTGGCCATGGTTCCATGGATACGGACGCGGAACTGACGGAATCCCAGATCCATCAGAAACTGCTCCGCCTGATCTACCATGTGAAGCTTCTCCTCGGTAATGGTCTCCCCATACACAAACCTGGAAGCCAGACAGGCAAAAGACGGCTTGTTCCAGGTTGGAAGATTCATGTCTTTTGACAGCTCCCGGATCTCTTCTTTATAGAGTCCGGCTTCCTGAAGGGGACTTCGCACACCAAGTTCCTGGATAGCTCTTTTTCCCGGACGGTAGTCGCCCAGATCATCCATGTTGGAACCTTCCGCAAGCACATTGATGTTGTTCTTTTTCGCTACTTCCCATAATCTGGTAAAAATGCCTTTTTTGCAGATGTAGCAGCGATCCGGAGGATTCTGGCGAAATCCCGGAATCTCAAATTCATTAAGCTTGCATATCTCCTGATGAATGTGATTTTCCCTGCAGAAATCCTCGGTTTCTTTCCTCTCTCTTTCTGTAAAGGAGCAGGGGCATGCAGTGATGGCTATGGCCTTATCGCCAAGTGTCTCCTGCGCCACTTTCAGAAGAAATGTGGAATCCACTCCGCCCGAAAACGCTACCGCCACACTTCCGAATGAACGGAGGATTTCCTGAAGTTTTTCATATTTTTTCTCAAGGGTGATTCGGTCTGTTACTGGCATATGTTCTGTCACCTCAAAACCGGGAATGCCACCACAGTCTCATTCCCGGTCCTTTATCTATATTTCTTACATTTCGATCACATCAAGATCATCCGGAATAAACAGATTTCCGTGATAATACTCTCTGCCTTCTGCTCCGTAAAGCTCTTTACGTTTCTTAATGTTCTTATCCTCTGTGTGATACAGGACAAGATTCTTAACTCCAAGGTTCTCAGCCAGCTCACTGGCATCCTTAACTGTGGAGTGGTGTTTCTCATAAGGATTGAAGATATCACGCTGTCCATACAGGCAGAATGCTTCGTGGAACATCCAGTCGCTGCCTTTTGCGTATTTCTCTTCACATTCATTGTATGGCTCGTCTCCGCAGCAGGTAAGTACCTTACCACCGTCATAGATCATCTGGAAACCGAACTGTTTCGCCTTGGTGGAACCGATATCAAAGAAGGTCACTTTCTTATTAAGAATTGTTTTTTCCTCGCCGTCTTTTACCTCGATCAGATGAAGTCTGTCACCGATGTACTGTGTCTCCTTCTTATTCAGAAGCTTAAATGCCATGTCTTTCAGAAGTCCGATCACTTCATCATGAGCATAGATGTTTGCCTCGCCCTGATAAGTGCCTTTTTTCATGTTCTGGCAAATGATGCGGATCACCCACACGATCCCCATGATATGGTCTACGTGCTTATGTGTAACAAAGATCTCATGAACATCCATCAGATCAACGCCAGCCTTCTTCAGCTGGGAAAGCACCGTATTTCCGCCGCCTCCGTCAACCAGAAAATGGCCGTACTCATCGCTGAGCACAAAACATGTATTGTAGCACTCTGTTACCAGTGCGTTACCTGTTCCAAGCATGGTTAATTTCATTCTGTTCTCCTCCTGTATAGCCCTGGTCATCAAACATTTTGCCACCCATCATTCTGTTCTCTGACCGGCTGTCCCTGATCGTATTACAGACACATATACAACCGTTTATTTTTTTGTTTTTTAATTTTTTCTGTGTTTTTCGTGTCCAATGATAACATTACGGAGAAATATTTTCAATAAAATCCATTCATTTTCATAGCAGAAAAATCAATCCACAGATCTTCATAAATTCCTGCTTTCACAGAGTCCTGTAATGTATATGGTTCCGAGGTTCCATGTTCAAAATTATATACCAGAACAAGATTCTTATCCGGATCTACCAGAATCATGACAGTTTTATTACATTCTTACAAGACAGCTTTTCATATGACTCCTATCCAAAAACAGGAGCAGTCACATGGCGTACCATGTCTGCTCCTGTTTTTAATTTTCTTATTCCAGCATTTCTATTTCTGTCTCAAAATACTGCTCCTGAAACTGAACCTGTGCCATGATCTCCTTGGCTGTCATATTCATATCTTCCGGCACTGCCACCCATTTATCTTCCACATCATTGAGGCGGTGGACGATGGCGATGATTTTTCCTGTAAATTCTTTTACAGGGTGATCAATGCCAAGAACGTAGACGTCCTGTTCCTCTCCGTCCGGGGCGATGATTCCTTCAATGTAACCATAATTTACCGGATAAAAAAGATCTTTGTGTTCCGGATGGCAGGTATTCATCGGACGATCGATCACGACATGAACCATCTGGCCGGATGTTGGTTTCTTTTCGTGGTTACTCTCGTTCATTCATTTTCCTCTCTGGACACAGAGCAGAAATCCGACAGATTTCCATCTGTTTTTCCCCGTATCCGAAAACAGGTATTCTCATTTCCGTACATCCTGCATTTTACCAGATTTCGGATTCCACTGCTGCTCTCTCAATGCCAAGACCTTTCATATACCGGTCCATAAATGCGTTGAATCCTTTCACGCCTTCTGCTTTCGGCGCCAGTGTGCTGCCTTCATTTCCTTTAAAGACATTTTCATCTAGGAAGTCTGCAAGATCTTCGCCGTCTTTTTTGTTGATCAGATAGGAAGCCAGAAGCGCGATTCCCCAGGCTCCTCCTTCTCCTGCTGTGGACATTACAGATACCGGTGCATCTACCGCATCTGCAAGGATCTGCTGGCCGACACCCTTTGTCTTAAAGAGGCCGCCGTGGCCCAGAAGCTTGTCGATCTTTACCTGCTCCTGATTCAGAAGGATATCCAGACCTACACGCATGGCGCCGAGGCAGGTGTAAAGATTATTTCGCATAAAGTTTGCCAGTGTAAATCTGCTCTCAGGAGAACGTACAAACAGTGGACGTCCCTCTTCAAAACCAGTCATATGCTCGCCGGAGAAATAGCAGTAGGAAAGAAGTCCTCCGCAGTCCGGGTCACCTTCCAGTGCTTTGTTATAAAGAGTTCCGAACAGTTTGTTCATATCCACTTCCATACCCATGGCTTCTGCAAATTCCTTAAACACATTTACCCATGCGTTCAGATCCGACGTACAGTTGTTGGAATGTGCCATGGCAACCGGATCTCCTGCCGGAGTTGTTACCATATCGATTTCTTTGTACGGTTTGGAAAGAGCCTTTTCCAGAACGATCATGGCAAATACGGATGTTCCTGCCGAAACATTTCCGGTACGCCGGCGGACACTGTTTGTGGCAACCATACCGGTTCCTGCGTCTCCCTCAGGCGGGCACATGGGAATTCCGGCTTTCAGCTTTCCGCTTACATCCAGAAGCTTTGCGCCTTCCTCAGTAAGAACTCCTGCATCCTGACCTGCCACCAGAGCTTCCGGCATAATATCGCGGAGTTTCCATGGATATCCATAAGGCGCAACCAGTTCATCGAACTTCTGCACCATCTCCTCGTTGTAGTCTTTCGTTTCACTGTCGATCGGGAACATACCTGCCGCATCACCGATACCAAGAACTCTTTTTCCGGTGAGTTTCCAGTGCACATAGGCTTCCAGAGTGGTGATATAATCGATATCTTTTACATGCTCCTCACCGTTAAGGATCGCCTGATACAGGTGTGCGATGCTCCATCTCTGAGGGATATTGTAATGGAAAAGCTCTGCCAGCTTCTCAGAAGCTTCTCCCGTGATATTGTTTCTCCAGGTGCGGAAAGGAACCATCAGCTCTCCCGCTTTATTAAAGGGCATATATCCGTGCATCATGGCACTGACACCGAAAGCACCTACGCTTGTCAGTTCCACGCCGTATTTCTCCCGGACATCTTTTGCCATATCCTGATAGCTGGCCTGAAGGCCCTTCCAGATCTCCTCCAGGCTGTAGGTCCAGATTCCGTCCACATACTGGTTCTCCCATCCGTAACCGCCGGATGCGATCGGCTGATTTTTGTCATCTACCAGAACTGCCTTGATCCTTGTGGAACCAAACTCAATACCAAGAGCTGTACGGTTCTCAAGAATGGCTGTTTTTGCCTCGTTTACTCCCATTTTAAAAAACCTCCCGTATTATTTGCTGAAATACATGCTGTTCCATCTCAGCTCATTCTGCAGATTCCGGATCGTTGTATCACCATCAATATAAACAGCTTCAATACCCATAGCTGCTGCCCAGTCGCCCATCTGCTCTGCGGTCAGATCATAGGTAAATGCAGTATGGTGTGCGCCGCCAGAAAGGATCCAGGCTTCTGCCGCCGTGGAAAGATCCGGCTTCGGTGTCCAGAACGCCGTACCTACCGGAAGTGCAGGCATTGGTTTCTCTGTCTTCTTGCACTCCACTTCATTGATCAGCAGGCGGAAACGATCTCCCAGATCAACCAGGGATGTGGCGATAGCCGGGCCTGTCTTGGATGTGAATACCAGTCTTGCCGGATCCTCACGGTCTCCCATGGAAAGCGGGCAAACTCTCATGCTGACTTTTCCCTCTGCAACAGAAGGGCAAACCTCAAGCATATGTGCCTCAAGGATTCCCTCTTTGCCAGGTACCAGATTGTATGTGTAATCCTCCATAAAGGAAGTACCTTTTGCATCTTTTTTGCCGGCGCTCATGATCTTCATCAGGCGGACCATAGCTGCTGTTTTCCAGTCACCCTCGCCGCCAAATCCGTAGCCTTTTTCCATAAGGCGCTGGATTGCAAGACCTGGAAGCTGTTTCAGGGAGCCCAGATCACCAAAATATGTTACGATAGCCTGATAGTTTTTCTCCTCAAGGAAACGTTCAAAACCGATCTCGATTCCTGCCTGGACTGCTACGTGTTTCTTAAATTCTTCCGGGTCACGTCCATCCAGAATCATGTCATATTTATTATAATATTCTTCTACCAGAACATCAATATCTCCCTGGCTTACATCCTGAACATATTCTGCGATCTCATTAACCGGATAAGCATCGATCTCCCATCCGAATTTCATCTGAGCCTCAACCTTATCGCCCTCTGTTACGGCTACATTTCTCATGTTATCCGCAACACGGCATACACGAATATGGCTGCTTTCCATGATACCAACTGCAGTACGCATCCAGGATGCCAGACGCTCCTGGACCTTTTTGTCTGCCCAGTGTCCTGCAATGACCTTACGCTCAATTCCCATTCGAGTTACCATATGGCCAAACTCACGTCCGCCGTGTGCGGACTGGTTCTCATTCATGAAGTCCATATCAATGGTATCATAGGGAATCTCCACATTGAACTGTGTATGAAGGTGGCACAGCGGTTTACGATACTCTTTGAGACCAAGAATCCAGGATTTTGCCGGGGAAAATGTATGCATCCATGCGATCACGCCAGCACAATTTTCATCTGCATTGGCATCATTAAAGGTTTTACGGATCAGCTCATTTGTGATCAGCGTTGGTTTCCATACAACCTCAAACGGAAGTACGCCGGATTTATTCAGCTCCTCCACAATGATCTTAGAATGCTCGGCTACCTTGCGGAGACACTCATCTCCGTAAAGATCCTGTGAACCTGTGCAAAACCAGAATTTGTAATCTCTTCCTGTTTTCATGCGAAAAATCCTCCTTAAAATAAAATTAATATCATATGCATAACATTCCTGAAAATCTGCTGCCCGGTTCTGCTGCCAACATGCGTCCGATCTTCTGAAATGTTATAGGGTTCTCTGTAATCTACATCGCTTCATTCTCTAATAAAACAATCTGATAAAACGGTTATGTATCTGTGCTCACGCCCCTGCTTTCACGCTGCTGCCCCGTATGATCAGTTCCGGCCGGATCAGCCGTTCCACTGTACTTTCTTCATCCGGCACGCCACTTAATTTTTCCAGGAGAAGCTTTGCCGCCATCTCTCCCAGTTTTTCCTGGGGATGGGTGATGGTGGTAATGCCCTGTCCCTGTCTTGCATACAGTGAATTGTCATAGCCGGTCACTGCAACATCTTCCGGGATCTTTTTGCCCTGACGTTCCAGTTCTTCCATGACCTGGACAGCGATCTGGTCGTTGTAACATACGATCCCATCCGGAAGACTGTTCTGTCGGACCATGTTCCGTACCATAAGAGCCGGCTTTTTTCGCCGGTCCTCGGTGTGAAACCAGACCACCTTATCCGGGTCATAGGCAATTCCATGCTCCTGCAAAGCCTTCACATAGCCCTTATGCCGTTCGATTCCCTGACGGTCATCTGCCTTGAAAAAACCTGCGATGTCACGTCTGCCGGAATCCAGGAGATGCTTTGCAACAAGATAACCGCCACCTGCATCATCCATGAGGATATGGGGTTTTTCCTGCATCTCTGTATACAGTCCCTGGATAAAAATATATGGGATCTGATATTTGTCCAGTGTTTCGTACAGACTTACATGTCTGCACAACAGCTCGCTTTTGCTGGGTTCAATGATCAGTCCGTCAATCCCCTTACTGATCAGCTCTTCCAGGAATCTTGCCTCCTTCTGACGACTGTTTCCTGTATTTTTGAGGATGATACTGTACCCATTATCGGACAGTACCTCATCAATCCCCTGGATCAGCCTGGGAAAAATATAATCCGAGATATATGTAGTTACCACTGCGATGTTTCCGGTCCCGTGGATCTGACGGAGTACATCCGCACAGAAGGTTCCTTTTCCCTGAAAGGATTCTATGTATCCATCTCCTGCCAGAATCCCCAGAGCCTTTCGCACCGTATGCCTGCTCAGCCCGTAGCGGACACTGAGCTGGTTTTCAGAAGGAAGCTTCTCACCCGGACGGATCTTTCCGGAAAGAATGTCTGTTTTCATTTCTTCCATCAGTGCATAATATTTTGCTTTTCCGTTTTCTGCCATAAGCTTCTCCCTTCAAACATCGGATGTAAAACGGATATTTATATTTTGATCTGTATTTATCCTGTTAATTTCATCTGTAATCATTTTATAACTTGTATATACATACGAACAAGTTGTTTTTATTATTTATCAAAAGTTCCATATAAAGAAAGACCGGAACACCCTCCCCATTCTGGTGTTCCGGCCTTTATATGCCGCCTTGCATATTTATTTCAAAGTTTTTGCTGCCTTCCGATCATTTCCTGCCTTAGCGGTACATCTTCATATAATCCCCATGTGCCTCGATCAGCTCATCACACATTGCCTGGATATCTTTGATGTTCAGCTCTGCACCTGTGTGCGGGTCCATCATGGCTGCCTGATAGATTTTCTGGCGGTCTTTGGTCACTGCTGCCTCAATAGCAAGGAGCTGCGGGCTGACATTAGATGAGTTCATAGCTGCCAGCTGTGTAGGAAGCTTGCCCACTTTTACCGGATGTACACCGGTTCCGTCGATATAGCATGGAACCTCTACGCAGGCATCCGGCGGAAGGTTATCGATGTAACCGTTGTTAAGAACATTTCCACCGATCTTGTACGGTGTGTTTGTAACAACAGCCTCCATAATATAAGAAGCATACTCTTTACTTCTCTCATGACCGATCTTGCCATCCTTGAGGATATCCTCGCGCTCTTTTTCCCAGCCCTCGATCTGTTTGATACATCTTCTCGGATATTCGTCAAGCGGAATATTGAACTCCTCGATCATCTCCGGATATTTGGATTTGATGAAGAACGGATTATACTCTGCATTGTGCTCACTGGACTCTGTGCAATAGTATCCAAGATGACGGATATACTCATAACGCACCATGTCCTCATGCTTCTCACCGGAGGTATTCTTCTCCTCGGCAATTCTGCGGATCTCTGGATACAGATCATTTCCGTCCTTATCGTGGATCTCAAGAAGCCACGCCATGTGGTTGATACCTGCGATCAGCTCAGTACGTCCCTCAATTTTGTCTTCCATTCCCATTCCCTCAAGAAGCTTCTGGGAACATACCTGTACGCTGTGGCAGAGACCTACCGTGCGAATCTTTGTGAAACGCTGCATATAGCCGGTAAGCATTGCCATAGGGTTGGAGTAGTTCAGGAACAGAGTGTTCGGGCAGACCTCTTCCATGTCGCGCGCAAATTCTTCCAGAACCGGAATGGTACGAAGTGCACGCATGATTCCGCCGATTCCCAGGGTATCTGCGATTGTCTGTTTGATGCCGTATTTCTTCGGGATCTCAAAGTCTGTTACGGTGCATGGCTCATAGCCGCCTACCTGGATGGCATTAACTACGAAATCTGCATCACGAAGTGCATCTTTACGGTTCTCTGCACCAAGGTAGGTCTTGATCACTGCGCGGTCCTCGTTTACGTTGTGGTTGATGGCACTTAAAATAATTCTGGAATCCTCCAGCCTCTTCTCATCGATATCATAAAGTGCGATCTCGCTCTCGCGAAGTGCCGGTGTACACATACAGTCACCAAGTACATTTCTTGCGAAAACCGTGCTTCCTGCTCCCATAAATGTAATTTTGATCATGTTCGTTCCTCCTATTGATCTTTTTGGATTTTTCTGTGACAGATTTTTCTGTTCTTGGCAAAAATCCTGATTTTCTGCTGATTCTGCGGCGCAGCCCCGCTTCGTTATTATTATGGTTTTATGATACTACCGGAAGCATCTTTAAAATATGTACTTTGATGTCAATAATTGTTGTTTTGTTGCATGAAATATATCCTAATTCAGACAGAGAGTTGTTATTTTTTATCGCAAAGATCTGCCAGCAACAAAAGGTACTGCCAGTTATCAGGCCTCAGATTCCGTATAATCGCCCTTCTTTCCATTCACTACAAGTCTTCTCTTTTCTTCCTTGTATTCTCTCGGACTTCTTCCTGTTCTTGCCTTGAATACCTTGGAAAAAGCCAGCGGATCTCCATACCCTACTCTTGCAGCTACTTCACTGACCTGAATATCTCCGTTTTTCAGAAGAGTTTTCGCCTTCTCAATGCGAAGATTCATAAGATATTCCTGCGGCGAGCATCCAAGGCTTTTTTTAAATGAACTGGTAAGATAGCTCCGGTTGACGCCAATGCGGTCTGCCAGCTCATTGATCTTCAGCCTCTTGTCAAAGTTGGCTGCAATGTAATCCACTGCATGCTCCACATAAACGGAATTTGGATATCTGTGGGATGGAAGAAGCTTGCCTTCTCTCAAACATGCATCCCGGTTATCTGTGATCAGGTCAGAAAAAAGAAGCAGCAGAAGTCCGTTTCGTTTCAGCTCATTTTCAAAAACGAGCTTGTTGGTCCGTACCATTGCATCAATATACTTCGCAGCATTTTCCATGCAGTGGATCCTTCGGACCGGATTTTCCCGGCTAAAACCACTTACATGAATCACTTCCTCGGCAATCATTCCCTCAAATCCTACCCAGCGGTACGTCCAGGGATTGTCCATGTCTGCCTCATACCAGGCCTCCACACTGGGTGGGATCAGAAATGCTTCTCCACCGGTCAGATGATACTGATAGCCATCCATCTCAAAAACTCCGCTTCCGGATTCCACGATATGAAGTACATGGGAGATCCTTTTATTTGGTCCAAATCGATATCCCGGATCACATTTTTCCCACCCACAGTAAGTAAGACAGAGATCCACCGCACCTTTCTTTAAATTCTCCAGACATTTATAGTTGTCTGAGTTTGTAAAACCAACTGTATGAAGCAACTTGCCACCTCCCTGATGTCATATATTACATTTCCGACCGTGCGCTGCTTCGCCACCCAATAACAGACCGCCATATCCGGCGGCCTGTTATTTTTCTGGTCAGGCGGATGTTTTTTCTACAGACAGTTTTTATTCCATCACTTGCAGAAATCAGTCCTCTGCTTCAATTGTATACAATACAGAATGGAAGTCACCGTTTGTCTTATTGCAGTAGTCACGATCAACCGGGATTCCTGCATACATCAGCTCATTTCCGTAAGCTTTCAGGCACTTATCTTCCCATTTTACTTTGTAAAGCTGATCCTCGTCAAGACCTTTGAACCGCAGACGCATCCAGGAAGCATTTACCTTGTTCAGTCTCTCATAGTATCCGGCAACTGCCTGTTTTTTGTCTCTGGAAACAACCATCCATGCAGTATCATTTCCTTCGAACGGGCTTAAGATACGGTAGAAATCACCCTCCACCTGGATCAGATCACGATGTTCCTTCATGAATTCCACCTGTGCCTTTACCTCTTCGATCTCTTCATCACTTAAGAGGTTCAGATCCAGCTCATAGCCAAAGGTTCCGAAATATGCCACATTTGCTCTTGTGGAAAGCGGTGTGGTACGGTGCAGCTGATGATTCGGTACTGCTGATACATGAGATCCCATGCTGACGATCGGATAGACAAAGGAGGTACCGTACTGGATCTTTTCTCTCTCAGCTGCATCGGTATCATCACTGGTCCATGTCTGCGGTGCAAAATACAGCATTCCCGGATCAAATCTTGCTCCGCCGCTTGCACAGGACTCAAACAGGATCTCCGGGAATTCTGTGGTCAGCCTGGTGTACAGATCACATACACCTAAAATATATTTGTGCATCACTTTACCCTGCTGGGACGGTTCGGTTCCTTTGCTGTAAGGCTCCGTCATATAACGATTCATATCCCATTTCATATAGGAAATCGAAGATTCACGGATCACTTTTGCAACCATCTCGTAGATGTAGTCAACCACTTCTTTTTTCGAGAAATCCAGAACAAACTGATGTCTTGCATGAGACTCAAAACGCTCCGGCGCACTGATGATCCAGTCCGGATGTGCACGGTACAGATCACTGTCCTTGTTCGTCATTTCCGGTTCAATCCAGAGCCCGAATTTTAAACCTTTGGCATTGATCTTTTCTGCCAGCTCCTTTAACGTTCCTTTCAACTTTTCCTCATTCGGATACCAGTCACCAAGGGAAGAAGTACTGTCATCTCTCTTTCCAAACCATCCATCATCCAATACAAAAAGCTCCATTCCAAGATCTGCTGCCGCATCCGCAAGTCCCAGAAGCTTTGGCGCATCAAAATCAAAATAAAATGCTTCCCAGCTGTTGATCAGGATCGGGCGAACCTTATCTCTCCATGTTCCCCTTGCCAGACGTGTGCGGTACAGCTTATGAAAGGTCTGGCTCATTCCGTTAAGTCCAGCTTCCGAATATATCATTACCATCTCCGGTGTCTGGAAGGATTCGCCTTTTCCAAGTGTCCACTTAAATCCGTTCGGATGGATTCCCATCAGCACACGGGCGGTATCATAGTTATCCACCTCAGTCTGCGCAAGAAAATTGCCGCTGTACACCAGACTGAATCCGTAAACCTGTCCCTGGAACTCGTCTGCATTTTCACGGGCAAGCGCAAAGAACGGGTTGAACTGATAGCTGCTGCATCCACGCATACTGTAAATGCTCTGGATACCGTAATCCAGCTTATGTCTTCTCACATGACGCTCTCTTGCCCACACACCGGCAAGATCGATCATCTCATAATCCTTGTCCGGCAGATCCACACAGGCGCTCATTGCAGAGAGAAGTGTGATCTTTTCATCAGAATCACATTCAAAACGTACACTTCTCGCGATCACCGGAAATGCTTCATAGATCGTATATAAAAGAACAATTCTTGTATTGATACTTGTATCCTCCAGAACCAGTTCCAGAGTCTGCGCCTCATCATCACTTTCTACATAGGTCGCCGGAAGTCCTTCAAGCTTTGGTTTGCCATCATAAATTTTATGCTCTTTATATACAAACTCGACTACATGGCTTCCGTTCTCCCGCTCGATCTCATATGCCGGAAAACGCATATCTCCGCAGCCGAAAGTCGGATACTCCTGCTTGATATTTTCCAGTGAGAATGTAGAATTTCCCTCGAAAGCATACGGTGACATATCACGCATCGCATATTCAAAAAGATGTCCAAAATCCTCTCTGTGTGTCAGGCGTTTCCCGTAGTAGAGCTGTCCCGGCTGGTCGTTGTCAAGGATCTTGATGATATAGCTGATCTCCTGGTTGTAGAGATGAAACTCTCTTGTTTTTTCATTGTATATGATTGGCATATCGTTTCTCCTCATTCCGTATTGTATAACGTTCATTTTTCCGTATTATCTGTATAGTATCACTGTTGGTTTTTCAGCGTCAATGATTCCTGCGGATAAATTTGTAAAAACGTACACTCAAAAAAGGGACTCTGTCCTTTCCTAAAAGACATCATCCCTTTTCCTTTCTTAGCAGATTTATTTAATTTTCTCTTTGTATTCTTCTACTCTGCACTACTGTCCACTTTCCATCCAAGCGCTTTCTCTACCGTATCGATCAGTACCCGGCTTACTCTTTGTGAACCGTCCATCTGTACATAATAGTAGGTCGCACTGTCGTCCTTGCTTCCCACATAGAATGTAACTGTCTTTTCCTTATCATCATCCGACGTATCCTTATAAGTCAGCTCCACTTTCGTCCGCTGATCTTCCGCAA
>ERZ773134.2233-NODE-2233-length-14235-cov-4.672779_pt1 | contig 14235 bp, 8 predicted proteins | sample MGYA00580856_ERZ773134 | MGnify/ENA primary metagenome ERZ773134 (study PRJEB29015, sample SAMEA2737823) | human gut metagenome | biome: human gut; feature: human-associated habitat; material: faeces | place: China | collected 2012 ... | reverse complement strand
ACCAGCAACCATTGCCCGCCAATAAAGTCCTGCGCACGCTGGACCAGATGTGTTTCCACAGAGCCTGGAAGCGGCAACTCTTCATTCATCTCGCATAAGGTTTCGAAGTGCGCGACCAGTGCACTTCGCGCATCCTGGAAAGCGTTGTCCAGCGTATCACCAGCAAAATAACAGCCTGGAACATCAGGGAAAAAACCGCTGGCGCTGCCGTCAGGATCACTGTGGATATAGGCGGGATAAAACATATTGCCTCCTGAAATTTTAAAATGTTAAACCAGCCTGACGCCCAATTTGCGCCAGCGTACCGGGCTTAATATCTTTTTTAGGGTGCGGAACCGTCACCAGACCCGGATGAACAGGGTGGCGGAACTGATGATGACTGCCACGGGTTCGAATATGTTCCCAGCCATGCTGCTTCAGGATGGCGATCACGTCTGCACTTTTCACATCCCTGCCCTTCCATGATTATACACACGATACACACACAATTAGCGATAACAATCACGATAGCGCGATTTATATGGGCCGTCAGGGGGATAAAGTTGACTCGCTCGGAAGGAGAATAACGGTGTGCAGTAACTTGTTGAAAAGATGCGAGGAGACTCGTAATTAAGTTCAATCAATATTCAGTCATTCAAGACGTAGACATTTGAATTGATAAAACGCGCAAACGTCGCATCAGGCAATGAATACCCAATGCGACCAGCTTCTTATATCAGAACAGCCCCAACGGTTTATCCGAGTAGCTCACCAGCAGGCACTTGGTTTGCTGGTAATGCTCAAGCATCATTTTGTGGGTTTCGCGGCCAATGCCTGATTGTTTGTAGCCGCCAAACGCCGCATGTGCCGGGTAAGCGTGATAACAGTTGGTCCACACGCGCCCAGCCTGTATGCCGCGCCCCATCTTATAGGCCAGATTACCGTTGCGGCTCCAGACGCCCGCGCCCAAACCATATTGCGTATCGTTCGCCAGCTCCAGCGCTTCTTCCATCGTTTTGAAGGTGGTTACCGCCAGCACCGGGCCAAAAATCTCCTCCTGAAACACGCGCATATTGTTCTGACCAAACAGAATCGTCGGTTCGAGGTAGTAGCCGTCTTTCAGTTCTCCTTCCAGCAGCTTGCGCCGCCCGCCTGTGAGCACGTCAGCGCCCTCTTTTTTACCGATATCAATGTAGTTGAGGATGGTTTCCAGTTGCCCGTGAGAAACCTGCGCGCCCATTTGCGTCACGCTGTCGAGCGGGTTACCGCTGCGAATGCTTTCGACACGGCGGATAGCGCGTTCCATAAAGCGTTCGTAGATAGACTCCTGCACTAAAGCACGGCTTGGACAGGTGCAAACTTCGCCCTGGTTAAAGGCAAACAGTGCAAAGCCTTCCAGCGCTTTATCGAAAAAGGCATCTTCTTCATCCATCACATCAGCAAAGAAGATATTTGGCGACTTACCGCCCAACTCCAGCGTCACCGGAATAATGTTTTGCGTGGCGTATTGCATAATTTGTTGGCCCACTTCCGTTGAGCCGGTAAACGCCACTTTGGCGATGCGTTTCGAGGTCGCCAGATATTCGCCAATTACCCCACCTGCGCCATTGACCACGTTCACCACGCCCGGCGGCAGTAAATCACCGACAATTTCCATTAGCAGCAGTACAGAAAGCGGGGTAAGACGTGCGGGTTTCAGCACCACACAGTTGCCAGCCGCCAGCGCGGGAGCCATTTTCCAGCTCGCCATCAGCAGCGGGAAGTTCCACGGGATAATCTGCCCCACCACGCCTAACGGTTCATGGAAATGATAGGCCACGGTTTCGCTATCCACTTCACTGATCCCACCTTCCTGCGCCCGAATACACGAGGCGAAATAGCGAAAATGATCAATCGCCAGCGGCACGTCGGCAGCACTGGTTTCGCGAATGGGTTTGCCGTTATCCCAGGTTTCTGCCGTCGCTAAAAGTTCAAGGTTTTGTTCCATTCGATCGGCAATCTTAAACAGAATCGCCGCGCGATCCTGCACCGAGGTGTGCGCCCATTTATCTTTCACTTTATGCGCAGCATCCAGCGCCAGATCGATGTCTCGTTTGCCCGAAGACGCCACTTCGCACAGTAGCTGCCCGGTCACCGGCGTCAGATTCTGGTAATACTCGCCGTCGGCAGGGGCTACCCATTCGCCGCCAATAAAGTTGTCATAGCGGGCTTTTAACTTGAGGGGGAAACCATACTCGCCGGGCTTAATCTGTGCTGAAGGGGGATTATTGGTCATGATCGTCTCCTTGCGGTGTGAGGTATAACAAGGGTAGACGTGACTGGCGAAATCTTCGCCAGTCGGTAACAGCTTTACGACGGCTATCACGAATTTACGGGCAAAAGCTACAGCGGGTAGTGTGCGACGTACACTGCTTGCTGGTTATTAATTCTTTTCTCTTGCGCGAATCCTTCTTTAACAATTGTCCGTAAATCAGCTCGAGCCGTATTATCAGAGACGCCCAAGCTCGCGCTAATTTCAGCAACTGTGTACTCTTTCCCCGGATTGGCGAGCATCACATTCAGGAGCGTTACCTGGCGCGGATTCAGGCGTTTAAGCACACCAGAGCTAAACAGCACACTATCGAGTTTTGCGCTTCGTTGTGTAATTTCATCGATATGCTGCTGCCAGTTTTGCAGAGCACGTTTAATGACACCCGCCTGATATTCAAGGAAATAAGTCAGATCCATACCATCTGATTCAGTGTACTGGTAGCTGGCGGCATATTTGACCGGTGCAGCATGAAGCAAACGGCTGATGGAAATATATTTAAAGACATCGTAGCCCGATTTCAGCATATACCAGTAAAACAGCGCCCGACTGGTGCGCCCGTTGCCATCCCGAAACGGATGTTCATGGGCCAGCATAAAATGCAGAATGCAGGCACGGACCAACGGATGAATATACCCTTCATGGCTGTTTAACCACTGGCAAACTTTTTCCAGCCGTTCCGGTAACAATGCCGCAGCGGGCGGTTGATGCACTATATTGCCATCATAGTCGGCGATCACAACATCATCTGTTTCACGAAATTCTCCCGGACGATATTTCGCGTCATTGATTCCACCCATACCAATGGCATGTAACTGGCGAATAAGCGCAGGTGTCAGCGGTTCTGCGAGTAAGTGCGGAATTTCCGCCATCAGCCGGGCATTTCCCGCAATCATATGCTCGTCTTCAGTGCGTGGCGACCGCCCTGTTTCCAGCATTTTTCTCGCCACCAGCGTTGTAGTATTCGCACCTTCCAGCTGGGAGCTGGTGATCGGCTCTTCCAGGCGTAACTGGCTTAACTCGGCTCCGGCCCCGCGTAACCGTTCAGTCTGATCTTTCAGCGCCAGCGCGGTAGCACGTTTGTCGACAAGCTCGCACGCTTCTGCAATCACCGGGGTAATGTTGAATCCGGCCTGTTCACCCGCTTCATTGCAATAATTAATTCGTTGGATCGCCGCGTTGCGCGCCAGACGGGTAAGCGTCCACGCCACATCGACGTTTTCTCCTTTTTTGATGCGGTACTGCAACTCATCAAAAGGCAGATAACGTCCTTTTTCATCGGTAACCCGGTTAAAGCGCAGGTGGGCCAGGAGTTCCTCACCCGATAAGTGTGATAAAGGAATAAGTCCGGGAGGTGATTTGATAGCCATGTGCTTATCTCAAAAAACCGCAATATTGAGATAGTGTATAGCAGGAAAGAGAAACTATCTCAAAAAAAGCAAGTTTTGAGATAGTTGAAAAAGCGGCTGACAACTCGCCAGCCGTTGTGGGAATGATGATTACATCGCTGCGCGATAAATCGCCACAATTTCTTCGTGAGTTGCCTGGATCGGGTTAGTAAAGCCGCAGGCATCTTTCAGGGCATTAGTCGCCAGAACCGCGAAATCTTCTTCTTTCACGTTCAGGTCGCGTAGGCCTGCCGGGATATCCACTTTCTTCGCCAGTTCACGGATGGCGTTAATGCAGGCTTCAGCACCTTCCGCGTCGTTTTTACCTGTCACGTTCACGCCCATTGCAGCGGCACAGTCACGCAGACGTGCAGCGGCGACTTTGCTGTTGAATACCTGAACATGCGGCAGCAAAACGGCGTTACATACACCGTGTGGCAGGTTGTAGAAACCGCCCAGCTGGTGCGCCATCGCATGAACATAACCCAGAGAAGCATTATTGAACGCCATACCGGCGAGGAACTGGGCATAAGCCATTGCTTCACGCGCTTTCGCATTACTGCCATCTTCAACGGCTAACGGCAGGTTTTCGGCAATCATGGTCACGGCTTTCAGTGCACAAGCGTCAGTGATCGGCGTGGCGGCAATAGAAACATACGCTTCGATAGCGTGCGTTAAGGCATCCATACCCGTTGCGGCGGTCAGTGACTTCGGCATACCGATCATCAGAGAGGAGTCATTGACAGAAAGCAGCGGAGTGACATGTTTATCCACAATCGCCATTTTGATGTGACGCGCTTCGTCAGTGATGATGCAAAAACGGGTCATTTCAGAGGCCGTACCCGCCGTGGTGTTGATGGCGATCATCGGCAGCTGCGGTTTTGCAGAGCGGTCAACGCCTTCATAATCGCGGATGTCACCGCCGTTGGCTGCAACCAGCGCAATACCTTTTGCGCAGTCGTGTGGAGAACCACCGCCTAAGGAAATCACGCTATCGCAATTATTTTCTTTAAGTAATTTCAAACCTGCAGCGACGTTTTCCGTGGTGGGATTAGGTTGGGTGCCATCATAAATAACGCTAAAAATATTGCGTTCTTCCAGTGCTTTTTGCACATCACCCGCCATACCCAATTTCGTTAACATATTGTCGGTGACAATTAAGGTACGGGTAAATCCATAATCTGCCATCATATTCATTGCATCATTCAATGAATCAGCACCAATAACATTCACGGAAGGAATAAAAAAGGTTGAAGCTGCCATAACACACTCCTGAAAGTGTAAAAAAGGGCGGGCAGCTTACTGAGGATTTTCATTCGAAAATATGATCAGTATTATTGATTATCAAAATTAATCTAATAAAAAGCACATTGTATTCATTAAACAATGTGCTTTTTTTAAATTCATAAGAATTTTGTATTAATTTATTTTAAAACTTAATTAATCATTTCCTTATTTTTCCGGAAATAATAATGCGTCGCGCAATAAATGATCATTTCCACGACGACGCGTAAAGCCAATGCGATCAAAATATTCCAGAATCTGAATTGCCAGCTTTCGGCCTACGCCTAAGCGATCGCGGAAATCCGCCGCGCAGGTTGAACCACACTCCTGATCGAGATCGCGGATCATATTGGCAAACTCGACAATCCGATCGTTACGGTAATAACGATCTTTGACGATCGCAGTAATTATCCCCTGTTGGGCCGCCTGGCGTAGCGTCAGGCGCATTGCCTGCTCGTCGGTTCCCGTCTCTTTTGCCAGGTCACGCACCCACCACGGTTCGTCACCAAACAGCGGCTCTGCTTTTTGCCAGATGGCCTGCAGCTCTTCGCTGAAGCCCGCTTTATGATCCGGCAGATGCAGCCAGCCGTGATGGCTGTGGATGTCGCCGCTTTCGCGCATCTTTTCAATCAGCAACAGTACCAGCGCTTCATCTTCCATTGGCAACGCCATACGTCGCAGACGTTCGCGCCCAGGGCCAGGTTCATCGCGATGTTGCTCATGATAAGTCGCTAATGTGTCGAGAATTTTCCGCTGCCAGCGGGCGGCAACTGGCGCATTCAACAAGCTGTAACCAGCCTGAATATAGCCAGGCTGTTGCAGCAGTTCGCGCATCCCTTCGCCGTTGAGCTGCCGTGCCCAGGCGAAATCCGCAAGGTTAACCGCGCCGCGTTCCAGATGAACAGATAACGCATCGGCATCGCTCTGCGCCCGTGCAAGAGACGCCAGCCATTGCAGATATTCCGGCTTACGCTTACCGCGACGCGGCGGGTTAAGCATCACCACACGCGCCCCCGCCAGCGTGTTGCGGGCCGAGATATCGCGCAGCACCAGGCGATCGTTATCCGCCAGCCATAGCGGCGTGTCGAACACCAGCTCGGCAAGGTTATCTTCCAGCAGCGAAACGCGTCCCGTAACGTGGCTGGCGGCGTGGTGAATATGCAGCGGCTGCCACTGGGTCAGCGGTGTATGGGTTTGAAGCTCGACAATCACCCGTGTGAACGGCTCTGGCGGCACATCGGCAAGCAGCCAGTCGCCACGGTTAATCTGCTCTTTTTCCGCATCACCCGCGATGTTAAGCGCGATACGCTGCCCGGCATGGGCAGTTTCTGTTGGCTGATTTTGCGCATGCAGCGCACGCACGCGCATCGGTTTATTTACACCAGTCAGCCAGAGTGAATCGCCTACCTTCACTTCCCCGCTTAACGCCGTACCGGTGACGACCAGCCCGGCACCTTTTACGGTAAATGCGCGGTCAATCGCGAGGCGGAAACTATGTTGGCTGGCGTGTTCACGTTCTGGTAACTGAAGCAGATGCTCGCGCAGGGCATCAATTCCCCGACCTTCGGTTGCTGCGGTGATAAACAGTTTTGCCTCAGCAAAACCGTATTCCCGCAGCACCTCCTTTACCTGGCGTTCAACCTCATCAACACGCGCTTCGTCCACGCGATCGGCTTTGGTCAGCGCCACTGTCAGCATCGGGTTACCGGTCAGCTGCAAAATCGCCAGATGCTCACGGGTCTGTGCCATCACACCGTCATCGCACGCCACCACCAACAGCGCGTGATCGATACCACCAACGCCCGCCAGCATGTTGGAAAGAAACTTTTCATGACCGGGTACGTCGATAAAACCAGGCACGCGACCATCCGGCTGCGGCCAGTAGGCATAGCCGAGATCGATGGTCATGCCGCGCTTTTTTTCTTCCGGCAGACGGTCGGCATTTACGCCAGTAATCGCCTGCAATAAGGTTGTTTTGCCGTGGTCAACGTGTCCGGCAGTCGCAATAATCATTTCAACAACATCTCCAAAAACCGTTGCTCATCTTCAAGGCAGCGTAAATCCAGCCACAATCGTCCGTCATAAATACGACCAATCACCGGCACTGGCAATTCACGCCAGCGGGCGGCTAATGACTCAAGGTGGCTACCGCGTCCATCATGGGGTGTAAACGTTAATGCCGCGCTCGGCAGGCGATCAACCGGCAGCGAACCACTGCCAATCTGCGAAAGACATGGCATAACCTGTACCGCAAACTCCGCGCCGTAATGTGCGGCAAGGGGGGCCTGTAAACGTTGTGCCTGGATTTGAATGACCTCTGCGCTGCGGGTAAGCAGGCGCAGGGTCGGTAATTTTTCACTCAGAGCTTCAGGGTGTAAATAAAGACGCAACGTGGCTTCCAGCGCCGCGAGGGTCATTTTATCCGCGCGTAATGCACGCTTCAGCGGGTGGCTTTGCAGGCGGGCGATCATCTCTTTTTTACCAACAATAATTCCTGCCTGCGGCCCGCCTAACAACTTGTCGCCGGAGAAACTCACCAGACTGACGCCCGCCGCAATCAACTCCTGCGGCATTGGCTCTTTCGGCAAACCGTACTGGCTAAGATCGACCAGCGAGCCACTGCCTAAATCAGTCACTACGGGAACATCCAGCTCTTTGCCGAGCGCCACCAGTTCCGCTTCATCTATCGCTTTGGTGAACCCCTGAATGCTGTAGTTACTGGTATGTACTTTCATCAACAGTGCGGTATTTTCATTCACCGCCTGACGATAATCATTCGCGTGCGTGCGGTTGGTGGTCCCTACTTCGTGTAGGGTGCATCCTGCCTGACGCATCACATCGGGAATACGAAACGCGCCGCCAATCTCCACCAGTTCGCCGCGAGATACCACCACCTCTTTTCCGCTGGCAGTGGCCGCCAACATCAATAACACCGCCGCCGCATTGTTATTGACGATACAGGCATCTTCCGCCCCCGTAATACGGCACAGCAGCTGCGCCAGCGCCCGATCGCGATGTCCGCGTCCGGCGTCGTCCAGATCGTACTCGAGGGTCACTGGCGAACGCATAGCCTGCGCAACGGCTTCCACCGCGGCTTCCGCCTGTAAAGCTCGCCCAAGGTTGGTATGCAGCACGGTTCCCGTCAGGTTGATCACCGGACGCAGCGCGCTCTGCGCTTCTTTCGTCAACCGGGCATCGACTTCTTGCGCCCAGTTTTCACACCACGCGGGCAGCGTCTGGCTGTCACGAATCACTTCTCGCGCTTCGTCAAGCATCTGACGCAGCAATTCCACCACGCGGGTGTGACCATAAGTATCACGCAAAGAAAGGAAGGAGCTATCGCGCAATAAGCGATCAATAGCCGGAAGTTGACTATAGAGGGAACGCGTTTCGGTTGTCATAGGAAACCTGGCTGATCAAGGCCCTCTCACACGGAGAAGGGCGTTTAACATAACTACGGATTGTAACGTGAGATGGGTCAGGAGGACATATCGCGCATCAAGCCTTTGGCGGTTCGGTGCGAGCAAAACTTTCGCGGCTAAACAGGTTTTCGACCAGTTTGACTAAGTGTGGGCGGTCGACACACCAGCCTGGCGCAACGCGGCGGAAATTGAGATATCCGACGGCACAGGCAATGGCGATAGTCGCCAGATTGACCGTATCGGTTTTGAGCGTGCCATCGACCAGATATCCTTCCAGCACATCCAGACTGCGGTTGATTTTCTCCCGCTGGCGTAACAATTCATCTTCAGACTGCTGCGCCGCCGGACGCGCCTGTTCACGCACCGATACCAGCCCGGCATCCATAATGCCATCCGCCAGCGCCTCAATTTTGCGCACCCGCAACGACTCCAGCGGATCGCGCGGCAACATCGCCGGAGCGACATTCATTAATTCAATATATTCAGCGATGATCGGCGAATCAAACCAGCATTCGCCCTCTTCGGTCACCAGCACCGGCACTTTTCCTAACGGGTTAAATTGCGCCACGCCGTTGTCCGCGTTATAGGGCAGTTCATTAATAAATTCGAACGTTATGCCCTTTTCTAACAACAGAATAGAAAGTTTGCGTACAAACGGGCTGGTGTAGCTACCGACGAGTTTCATGCCGAGTCCTTTGTGCGAGGAAAAATATCAGTATGGCCTGGTGATGGGAAAAAGGGCAGAAAATGTTGATGGTTTGTTACTTCCAAATAAATCACATATTTATCATGGTGATATAAATATTTTCCTAATTGTTCTTATCTGACAGATATCTCACTTAAGGCTTTCTTATAAATCTGTAGGGTTTCGCCTGTCAGCAGACAAATAACCCGATAAAACAAGGATGAGCAGATGAGCGGAAAACCGGCGGCGCGTCAGGGCGACATGACGCAGTATGGCGGTAGCATTGTTCAGGGTTCAGCCGGGGTGCGCATTGGTGCCCCCACCGGCGTGGCCTGTTCGGTGTGCCCCGGCGGAGTGACGTCCGGCCATCCGGTCAATCCCCTGCTCGGTGCAAAGGTCCTTCCCGGTGAAACCGACATCGCCCTGCCCGGCCCGCTGCCGTTCATCCTCTCCCGCACCTACAGCAGTTACCGGACAAAAACGCCCGCGCCGGTGGGGAGCCTCGGCCCCGGCTGGAAAATGCCTGCGGATATCCGCTTACAGCTGCGCGATAACACACTGATACTCAGTGATAACGGCGGCAGAAGCCTGTATTTTGAGCACCTGTTTCCCGGTGAGGACGGTTACAGCCGCAGCGAGTCACTGTGGCTGGTGCGCGGCGGCGTGGCGAAACTGGATGAAGGTCACCGGCTGGCCGCACTCTGGCAGGCGCTGCCGGAAGAACTCCGCTTAAGTCCGCATCGTTATCTGGCGACAAACAGTCCGCAGGGGCCGTGGTGGCTGCTCGGCTGGTGTGAGCGGGTGCCGGAAGCGGATGAGGTGCTGCCTGCGCCGCTGCCGCCGTACCGGGTACTGACCGGGCTGGTGGACCGCTTCGGGCGCACACAGACGTTCCACCGCGAAGCCGCCGGTGAATTCAGCGGCGAAATCACCGGCGTGACGGATGGTGCCGGGCGTCACTTCCGGCTGGTACTGACCACGCAGGCGCAGCGGGCAGAAGAAGCCCGGCAGCAGGCCATTTCCGGCGGGACGGAACCGTCCGCTTTTCCTGATACCCTGCCGGGTTACACCGAATATGGCCGGGACAACGGCATCCGTCTGTCTGCCGTGTGGCTGACGCACGACCCGGAATACCCGGAGAATTTACCTGCCGCGCCGCTGGTGCGCTATGGCTGGACGCCACGCGGCGAACTGGCGGTGGTGTATGACCGTAGTGGCAAACAGGTGCGCAGCTTTACTTACGATGATAAATACCGGGGCCGGATGGTGGCGCACCGTCACACGGGCCGGCCGGAAATCCGTTACCGTTACGACAGCGACGGGCGGGTGACAGAACAGCTAAACCCGGCAGGCTTAAGTTACACGTATCAGTATGAGAAGGACCGCATCACCATCACCGACAGCCTGAACCGCCGTGAAGTCCTGCACACGCAGGGTGAAGGCGGGCTGAAGCGGGTGGTGAAAAAGGAACACGCGGACGGCAGCGTCACGCAGAGTCAGTTTGACGCGGTGGGCAGGCTCAGGGCACAGACGGATGCCGCAGGCAGGACAACAGAATACAGTCCGGATGTGGTGACGGGCCTCATCACGCGCATCACCACGCCGGATGGCAGGGCATCGGCGTTTTACTATAACCACCACAGCCAGTTAACGTCAGCCACCGGGCCTGACGGGCTGGAAATACGCCGGGAATATGATGAATTGGGCCGTCTGATTCAGGAAACTGCCCCTGACGGCGATATCACCCGCTACCGTTATGATAATCCACACAGTGACTTACCCTGCGCAACGGAAGATGCCACCGGCAGCCGGAAAACCATGACGTGGAGCCGTTACGGTCAGTTGCTGAGCTTCACCGACTGTTCCGGTTATGTAACCCGTTATGACCATGACCGCTTCGGGCAGATGACGGCGGTGCACCGCGAGGAAGGGCTGAGTCAGTACCGCGCATACGACAGCCGTGGACAGTTAATTGCCGTGAAAGACACGCAGGGCCATGAAACGCGGTATGAATACAACATCGCCGGTGACCTGACCGCCGTCATTGCCCCGGACGGCAGCAGAAACGGGACACAGTACGATGCGTGGGGAAAGGCCATCTGTACCACGCAGGGCGGGCTGACGCGCAGTATGGAATACGATGCTGCCGGACGGGTCATCCGCCTGACCAGTGAAAACGGCAGCCACACCACCTTCCGTTACGATGTACTCGACCGGCTGATACAGGAAACCGGCTTTGACGGCCGCACACAGCGTTATCACCACGACCTGACCGGCAAACTTATCCGCAGCGAGGATGAGGGGCTGGTCACCCACTGGCACTATGACGAAGCAGACCGCCTCACGCACCGCACCGTGAATGGCGAAACCGCAGAGCGGTGGCAGTATGACGAACGCGGCTGGCTGACAGACATCAGCCATATCAGCGAAGGGCACCGGGTGGCGGTGTATTACGGATATGATGAGAAAGGCCGGCTGACCGGTGAGCGTCAGACGGTGCATCACCCGCAGACGGAAGCACTGCTCTGGCAGCATGAGACCAGACATGCGTACAACGCGCAGGGGCTGGCGAACCGCTGTATACCGGACAGCCTGCCCGCCGTGGAATGGCTGACCTACGGCAGCGGCTGGCTGTCAGGCATGAAACTCGGCGACACACCGCTGGTGGAGTACACCCGCGACCGCCTGCACCGGGAAACGCTGCGCAGCTTCGGCCGTTATGAACTCACCACCGCTTATACCCCTGCCGGGCAGTTACAGAGCCAGCACCTGAACAGCCTGCTGTCTGACCGCGATTACACCTGGAACGACAACGGCGAACTCATCCGCATCAGCAGCCCGCGCCAGACCCGGAGTTACAGCTACAGCACCACCGGCAGGCTGACCGGCGTTCACACCACCGCAGCGAATCTGGATATCCGCATCCCGTATGCCACAGACCCGGCAGGTAACCGCCTGCCCGACCCGGAGCTGCACCCGGACAGCACCCTCAGCATGTGGCCGGATAACCGTATCGCCCGTGACGCGCACTATCTTTACCGGTATGACCGTCACGGCAGGCTGACAGAGAAAACCGACCTCATCCCGGAAGGGGTTATCCGCACGGATGATGAGCGGACTCACCGGTACCATTACGACAGTCAGCACCGGCTGGTGCACTACACGCGGACACAATATGAAGAGCCGCTGGTCGAAAGTCGCTATCTTTACGACCCGCTGGGCCGCAGGGTGGCAAAACGGGTGTGGCGGCGTGAACGGGACCTGACGGGCTGGATGTCGCTGTCACGGAAACCGCAAGTGACCTGGTACGGCTGGGACGGCGACCGGCTGACCACAATACAGAACGACAGAACCCGCATCCAGACGATTTATCAGCCGGGGAGCTTCACGCCACTCATCAGAGTTGAAACCGCCACCGGTGAGCTGGCGAAAACGCAGCGCCGCAGCCTGGCGGATGCGCTTCAGCAGTCCGGCGGCGAAGACGGTGGCAGTGTGGTGTTCCCGCCGGTGCTGGTGCAGATGCTCGACCGGCTGGAAAGTGAAATCCTGGCTGACCGGGTGAGTGAGGAAAGCCGCCGCTGGCTGGCATCGTGCGGCCTGACCGTGGAGCAGATGCAAAACCAGATGGACCCGGTGTACACGCCGGCGCGAAAAATCCACCTGTACCACTGCGACCATCGCGGCCTGCCGCTGGCGCTTGTCAGCACGGAAGGGGCAACAGAATGGTGCGCAGAATACGATGAATGGGGCAACCTGCTGAATGAAGAGAACCCGCATCAGCTGCAGCAGCTTATCCGGCTGCCGGGGCAGCAGTATGATGAGGAGTCCGGCCTGTATTACAACCGCCACCGCTATTATGACCCGCTGCAGGGGCGGTATATCACTCAGGATCCGATTGGGCTGAAGGGGGGATGGAATTTTTATCAGTATCCGTTGAATCCGGTCATAAATGTAGATCCGCAAGGTTTGGTTGATATAAATTTATACCCCGAAAGTGATCTTATCCATTCTGTAGCTGATGAGATTAATATCCCAGGCGTTTTCACAATCGGGGGGCATGGTACCCCCACATCTATTGAATCCGCAACGCGCAGTATCATGACAGCTAAAGATCTAGCATATCTAATTAAATTTGATGGGAATTATAAAGATGGGATGACAGTTTGGTTATTTTCTTGTAATACAGGTAAAGGACAAAATTCATTTGCTAGCCAATTAGCTAAAGAGTTACATACAAATGTAATAGGACCTGACACGCTATGGACGTGGTGGGGGCGAGGAACTAATGGTAAGTTAAAAATGGATACAGTGCTAACAGCACCAACGAACCTTAATTCAAATAAGGATCTAATGGCTATAACAACAAAAGACCTTGGTAATTGGATAACATATGGGCCATCTGGGCACCCCATTTCTAATATGCAAGGTACGCCAGAAAAACCCAGTGATATAAGATAGGTTGTAGATGTATGAAAGCATGCTTGTTACTATTTTTTTATTTTTCTCTTATTGGTCAATTGCATGGTGCTGATGTGAAAATAAAAGAAAACGAAAGTGTGATGGGATCTACAGCAATGACCTATGATTTAAGTTAAGAAAAGCTGATGAAACTGAAGTATAAATCACAACATGGTGATTCAGAGGCATCATTTCGACTATATCAATATTACTGCTTTACTAAAAATAATATTGATAAACAATTGCGATTCTTGGAAAGATCAGCATCTCAGGGGAATGTTACAGCGCAGTTTAATTATGGGGTCTTTTTATCAGATACAAATCCAACATTATCAGAATATTATAATTTGAATAGAGCTATTTATTGGATGGAATTCGCTGTAAATAACGGTAATATTGATGCAAAGAGCAAACTTCAAGAGCTCAAAAAGCTAAAGCGAATGGATAGAAGGAAGAATAAGGAGAATCCGTAAAAGCAATAGTTCATCAGACTGCCGCAGCAGTAGTATGATGATGAATCAGGGCTGTACTATAACTATTATCGGTAACATTAACCGCAGCAGGGGCGGTATAACACTCAGGCTCCGATTGGGCTGGAAGGTAGGTGGAATTTTTATCAGTATCCGTTGAACCCGATTTCTGGAATCGATCCCCTTGGGATTAGCCACCTGTTTATACAGCATAACTTTAGGTATGCTTTCGTGTGTTTCA
>ERZ773134.2215-NODE-2215-length-14348-cov-6.904988_pt1 | contig 14348 bp, 9 predicted proteins | sample MGYA00580856_ERZ773134 | MGnify/ENA primary metagenome ERZ773134 (study PRJEB29015, sample SAMEA2737823) | human gut metagenome | biome: human gut; feature: human-associated habitat; material: faeces | place: China | collected 2012 ... | reverse complement strand
CGTTTGGTTGAAACAGATTCTTTCCCTTTATACCGGATCACACCTTTATTCGTACACCAATTCGAAATCATCAATCCACAGCGTGCTCCCTTCTCCGCCGGTAAAATAATCACCATATTTGCTGGAGGTGGCAACCAATACCAGATATTTTGGCGTACGGTTGGCATACCGGTAAGTCAATGGAAGCTCGACTTCCTGATAGGAGGTTGACTCCGTTCCGCTTATCAGTTCCGTATAGGCAATCACATTCTTGTCGTTCTTATCGAACAACTGACGGTTGGCCGGACGCGTCCGTATTTCCAGCGGCGCATCCCAATCGGTCAGAGCCAGATAAATGAAACAAGAATCCGAACGTCCCAGCAGATAAGAGAAATCACCGTAAGAGGCATTCGTTTTATCGATCTTTTTCGGACTGTACTTATAATGTAGCTTCAACTTTGTAGGGAATGAAGTAAACGGCCGGCCAAAACTCAGCACACCGTCGGTCACATCCGTCCTCACATAACTCCCGCTGAAAATATTCCCGGCAGCAAATTTCACCAATACATATTTAGATTCCAACTTAGCGGCATATCCCTTTCCGTTGCTGGTTTCTTCAGAGGGTATCGAGTTGCTGTCGCCTCCTACCAGTGTCGCCCCTTTGTTTCCGGTATCCCAGAAAGAAGAACCGCCATTGGCCCACGGATACCATAATTTGGGTTTGGAAGCATCCTGGCTCCATTCATCAAAACTGCCGTTGGTCAACATCTCTGCCGATGCTGTTGTAAAGTCGAGCACAGACCCGGCTGATCCGTCGATATTCACACGGCACTCGTAAACGGTTGCCGGAGTCAGTCCGGGCAGTTCCGCCGTAAAGCTGGTTCCGTCAACTGTGATATTGGAGGAAGAAAGTTCATTCCACTGAGTCGCACTCTTCTCTTTATATTCTACGGCAACAGATGCCCCGCTCCGGATACCTCCACTTAGAACAGCCTGTTTGGTACGTGGGAATACAGTGATATCCGATGATGTATTATCCGTATAAAGCACGTTGACCGTCCATTGTTCGGTGCGGCCGAAAGCGGCAATATTGAAGGTGACCGGACGGGAAAAGTCCTTCACTGTTACCGGATCAGGCGTAGTCGTTGCAATAGAGCTTCCCAACTGCATTGACTTCACGGTAATATTCTTCAGTGACTGATCTTCGGTAACATAAACAACAGCCTGCTGGTTCTTCACATCAAAAATGGCATTTCCAACCTGACCGGAAAGTTCTATGCTACGGTTAAACACCTGCGTGACCGAGACTGTCCAGAGATAATCCTGATAAGTTGTCAGCATAAAATGTACCGGCCCGGCAAAATTGATCCGGGTATCGGCTGTAGAAGGCAGACTATCCAGAGAAGCAAAACCTTTCTCAGGAAAAGCCTGTGCTGTGATACATTTGGCACTATCCGGATAGACCGATGCTTCATTCGTCACCTGAAGCCGGGTAATACGCAAAGTCTGTATATCCACCTGGTCGTTTACTTCAATACTGACCGTCCGGTTATTATTTTGTATCTCCGGATTTCCGGTCATGCCTTCTACCGTAATACCGGATATTTGTCCGACCAGATAAGGGTAAGGGACATCATTTTCGATACAACTGTTCAACAAGTAACAAGCGGACATTATCAGAGCCATACGGCAATAACCTGTCATTCTCAAAAGTATATTTCTCTTCATAGCAGTTAAAAATAATAGGTCATACCCAGGTTTATAGAAAACAGATCGATTTTGAACTTAGCGGAAGTTTCCCGGCGCGAACCCTGGATCACCTTGTTATGATCCTGTTCGATCCATTTGGAGTCGAATCCCATCACACCCACAGACACTTCAACTGCGGCATTGTTCGTAATAAAAGCGGTCATACCTGGGGCAATACCTACCTGTAGATGTTTGATTTTTTCGTAAACGCCATCCAGTGTTTCTGCCTCGCCGGAATAGGTCTTGCCTTGTCCGGCGCCGAATGTTACACGGGCCTCGTTGAACAGACCGAAACGTTTGCTGTTTCCCAGATTAATATATGTACGCACGAAACCGGTTCCATAGATCATGTGTTGCAACAAAGATGCGTTATTGATCTTAAAAGAAAGATCTTCATTCAGGTCGATATCGAGATTTCCTATATCGATATAATCGCGGGTATAGGAAAAGCGACCGCCCACAGCCACATTGTCACGGATGAAATATCCGAAGTTAGGACTGACGCTGAACGAATACCTCTTTCCTTCCACATTCTTCAGGATTAAAAACTTATAATCATCCGAATTGCTCTCGGAATAGGAAAAACTACCTCCGACCATCCATTGTCCTTTCGGAATAAAGGTAGAGGAATGGATACCCCGGTCGATCTGTTCCCGGTCCTTCTTGGCTTGGAGGAAGGAGGGGAAGAGGAGGCTGAATACTAATAAGATTGTTATTTGATGTTTCATATTTGAGTTGATAATAGAGGTGTTGCAAAAGTCTATTTTGTCATGGCGGACTTGATCCGCCAACTCATACTTAAAGTATATATCTTCGTAGTATGCGAGTCCAGGACGAGCCCGGGATGACAAGATAGTGACTTTCGACACACCTCGTTTTTTTAGTTTATATAAGGAGATTTGGTGTAATCGTAGACTAATTCGAAATCGTCTACATATAAAATGCTATTCAATGCTCCGATAAAATCTCCTCCATATATACTGGATGTTGCAACTATTGCTATCCTAGTCGGGATATTCTCAGAATCATGATATGTTAAATCAAGTTCAAAAGGTGTCCATTCTGTAACATCTTCATCTGAGCTATATTCACCTTCGGCAATATAAGTAGTAGAATTAATCGTGGAAGCATCATATTGATCTCCTGTAAACAACTTCACATATATCTGACATTTGTCTTTCATTCCATATCGAGAATCTGACTTATCAAGACCTTGATCAATATTGGTAGAGGTATATTTATACCAACCATTCAATCCTGTTGGTCTTGTAGAAAAACTTTGACCGAATTTAGGGAATTTTTTAGCTTTATCTGCATTCATTGCATCAGATAAACTCGTAAAATTAAAGCTTCCTGTATACAAATTTCCTGCAGCAAAGAAGCCAAACATTAGAATCTTGGCATTTATTGATGTTAATTTAGCAGCATGCTCTTTCACACCATCTCTGCCCTCAATTGGTTCTGTATTTGAGTCCTTACTAGCTTTTCTCACTCCTTCATTTCCTGTAGCCCAAAAATCATAAGAATCTTTTTCATTTGCATACCAAGCTTTATTACTACCCTTAAACCATGTATCAAAGCTTGCATTCTTTAATGTTGTAAATGTTTTATTTTCATCATCAATACAATAAGTTCCATTCTGTTCCAGTCCTGTTATAATATTCTTATTTCCATTCTCTTGCATTTCAATAACCAAACTCTGAACCTCCCCCCAGGAATCTCCTTGTTTTTTATACTTATAACTAACTATGACCTCATCTGTATCTAATAAATTTTTAGAAGATTGGATATTCCATTTCACTTTGGCATAATCAGCACCAGCTGTTACAGATTGGATAGAAATAGAAGAACAAGTTGTTAAAGTTTGAATTACTTTAGATTCCATAAAACGATATTGATAAGACTGATTTGCTGACAAACCTGTTAATTCAGCTTTATAGTTACCCTCTGTATCCAAAACAGCCAATACTTTTGTTGCATGACTCCAGTCAGTCTCTGAAGCTAGTATATATTCAAAATATGCATCTACAGCATTGGTATTCAACTCTCCATAGACATAAGCGACAGTAACACCAATCGCTTTTTTCTCTAAGGTTTTATCCCCTACCTTTGTTTTAAAATCAACAGAGTTTCCTTTCTCCATGAATTTATATTCATATTCTGTATCATCATCTAATCCTATAAGAGATGCCAAATATTGAGTATTCACATCAGAAGAACTTGCAGATATACTATTCTGCCATTCAGTAACTCCCTTTTTCCGATAAAAAAATTTAGGATTCGAAGGCGTTACTTTTCCAGAAGGAGAAACATATTTGCCTTTTAATGTTGCTGAGTTAGTAAGCACATTCTCCGCATCAAGAGTCGTAACCACAACTTTCGGTAATACAATCCCAACCTCTATATCCCGCGGATTCTCCTCACCCACCTGAATGGAAATATTGGCAGCACCCTCGGAAGAACCATCTCCTTCCCCTTCCGTCGACTTCATGGATATTTTTATCTTATAATACTCCTGAGCCTTTGCTTCTGCTATTTTATCCAACGAAATAGTTTGCCAGCTTCCGGCATTATCTTTGAACATAAAATCTACAGAAAGATTGCCCGGAGCAATATATCCGGCACGCTTTTCCTCACCAGAGAAAGCAACTCCTCCTACGACAGTCTTATATTCAGTTTGATAAGTACCTACCACACTGCTTGCATATTCAACTAATACCTTTACAGTAGTCAGTTTACACTCTATCCAAGCCGTACTTGTATTACCGGCAGTTACTTCAACCATAGCTTCTCCCATATAAGCAGGCGTAAAACCATCTGCGACTTCGCTTCCATTGCTGGCTATCGCCACCAGTTTATAATTGCCGGGAGCTAACTCTATATCTTCTGAAGGTGCATCCGGAGCAAAATTATACTCTTTCGACCAATCCTTATCTGAAGAATTTTCCGTTACATTGGAGATAACCAAACGAATATTCTTAATCTCCACATCACCTTCAGCCTTCGTTATAACAGAAGTGTTGGTGATAATACCTATGCGTACAAAGCCATTTCCATTTACTTTTTCATCTGAATTACAGGACAATAGAATAGACAACAGCGTTATTAGTAAATATATATTGTTTCTTTTCATCACTTGCTATAATTATATAGTAAACTGAATAGACAGAGTTTTCGACTCCTGCCTGTTTTTCTTATCGACAACCTTCAAATGAAATTTGTGTGGACCCGGATCTCCTAATTGCGAAAGAATACTCATAAATCCACTCACATCAAACACCTGAGAGGTTCTCCCTGAAACAGGATCATTACCTAACAAGCCTAACTCCTTCAAGGCTGTCTCATTTTTACCCGGATTAGCCAGATCAAACGATTTATCTAATCCCACAGCACCTAACAATTCATCTGAAAGAATCGGAGAGTCAATCGTCACAACCAAACTCTGAATCCCTGCCTCCGCTGTTATATTCACCCGGACCGTTGTCGGGTCGGTCAATATCTGGCTGAGGCTGAATCCATCTCCAACGATAGTCGGAGCCGCATAAGAAGGATCCGGCTCAGGTGTCGGGTCGGGATCGGGCGTTGGGTCAGGATCGGGCGTCGGTTGATCCGGAGCAGGGATCGTGATATCCACATCCTTGCCATTCAACGTCACGTCGATCGTTATATCGAAATGGCCATTACCTCCTAAACCTGGGTTATCAGGATCATCGGGACTTCCCGGGTTATTGGGGGTATCAGGACCGTTTGGATCATCCGGATTGTCCGGATCATTGGGATTGTTAGGATTATCCGGAATCCCGGGGTTGGCAGGGATTGTGTCCTTGATCCCCAGGTTGATCTCAAATTTATCCTCCGGCTTCAACGAAGTTCCGTCCTTGCTTGACATGATCTGCGCTTTATAAACTTCCGTTCCGTTCTTTGTCGTAGCTCGGACAGCAATCAGCATTGTAGGTGATGTACGGAAATAAGCGATTCCATTCACATCCCTGTTCATTGTCAATACCCCTGTACCATTTGTAAAGGTAACGGCATAATCATCCTCCACCTCATCCAGGAAACTGTCATCGTAATTCACATTGACAACAACACTATTCAACTTACAAGTGTCTTTCAGGCTTGTCACCTCTCCGGCATTTACCGAAAATTCCTTTTCACTGAAATAATAAGGTTTATTTATCGAAGCCTCCTCTTCGCCTCCGGCATAAGAAGCGGAACGGACTTTATAAGTTCCCACCGGTAGCTCTATAACATTTTCCCCTCCCTGCAACTCGGCATAAGAATCATATTCGCGAACAACCTCGTCATTCGCATTCACGATCTGGATAACATAGCTGTCGACTACATTTCCGGCACGGGAGCCGATCTCTTTCGATAACAAATCAAGAGAAAAGCCGCCTATCGCTTCTTTATCCGTATTGCCTGGCATGCGATGTCGTAATTCATCCCGCATTTCACAGGAGGCCGTACCCAAAAGACAAATACTTAAAAACAATTTACTTATAAATAATATATTCTTTCTCATCGAACAGTCACTTTAAGATTTAACGGTCTATTTGCAGAACGGTCTGTTAATGTTTTTGTCTCCCCCGTTGCCAATCCGATAGTTACAGTCAGATAATCATTGGCAACCGGAGATTTTTCATCCTTATATTTCAGCAGTTCATTATAAATGACAGGTTCCTGATATTCCTTCTCCGTCGCAGAAAAAGATAACCGAAGGTTTTCAGTCGGTCTGATATAGATCTCTTCACTCTCACCGGTTTCCTCATCAATTTTAAATTTGTGAAGCCCTTTTGTATTCCCATTGGAAATAGAAAGATCATCAGGAACTGAAGTCAAAGCCTCTATCAACGCTTTGTCCAGTTCCACCTTCACGCGAACTTGCTGCATTTTGCAGGTAATCGTTGGCTTTGCAAAAGCATTCGCTTCGATCTCCACATCTCCCTGCCCGCTATAAAAGGGTTGACCGGATACTTCCGCCATTTCTCCCTGTTGAGAGGCAACAATTGTATATATTCCTTTTTCCAGGCGTAACGTGCCGCTTTCCTTCAGTTTTTGAAAAGTGCCAAACGACTTCACAGGCTTATCCTCCTGTTTTATAACTACAGAAAATGTATTTACATCTATAGTTGCTGCCTTTGTGATAACCAAACGGTTCGGCTGGACAGTTTCCAAATCCAGGGACAGAGAGCCATATTCATTTTCCGGTTGCATCGTATCTCCCACTTCCGAACAGGCAGAGAACAGATAAGCCATTCCTGCCAATGCTATAATAATATATAATGTACGTCCCATAATTTATTCTGTTATTTGGATTTTCAATTGAGTTGCTGAAGAATAAGAGACTCCATTCTCTTCAACACCTGTTACAGTTATTTTATATTCATGATAACCGACTGACAGTTTCTTCACGAAATTCTCCAGGTAAATAGTTGCCAAAGATTTACCCTCTAAGTCATCATCCCAAACCAATCCTTCAAACTTCTGCGTATCTGCTCGCTTTGTCTGAACAAGATCAATTGTCTCTTCTGAAAAACCGGACACTGCCGCCCATTCGCATTTCTGTATCTTTGCCCCATTCTGACCTAAAATATTCAGATAGAAGTTTTCCGGGGCCGTGCCCGTCTTCATCTCCTGAAATATTCCGCTCTTCGTCGAAAAAGACAGATCAAACATCTTATCGGTTGAGTATTTATTCTCTATCACATATTCTATCGGCTTTTCAGTCAATTCACGATTGATAGTTATTACCACTTTCAACGGCGGCACATCCAACGGCTTCGCATCCTGTGTTACGGTAATCTTTACCGCCATATTACGAACACCCTGGCTGGCCGTTAAAATCAGTTCTGCGCTACGAACTTCGTTCTTCTCATTCGGATCTAATGTCAACAACATCTGCCCTTCACCTTTTTCCACTTTCAGCCAGTCTGCCGAAGAGACGCTCCAGTCTTTCTGGTTCGTTTCTACTTTATAGGCCTGACCGGAAACACCTGTATAAGGTAACTTCAAATTCGAAAAATCCAGATGAATATAGGGATCATCTTCTTTCGCTTTCTGTTCTATCTGAATCGTTACAGTCGATTTCTTTCCTTCTTCATCCCCCGCAGTTAATGTAACCGTTGCTTTACGGGATACATTCGTTGTATTAGCATCCGCCGATAAAGTCAAAGTGGCTTGGGTATCTTCGGTCGCTTCCGTACGGGAAACTTTCAGCCAATCTTCCGCATCAGTGGTATAGTTCCAGTCTTTTGTACTTCTAACAGCGATCATTTGCCGGAAAGCGTCACTTGAAACAACCAGGTCAACAATATCTACGGCAAGATCCGGTGTATTATTTTCTGTTGCTTTAGCCTGTTGGAAGACTTCTATATTGGCAGACAATGACTTATTTCCATTGGTAGCTACGAGCGTAACAGTCGCCTTACGAACTTCTTCCGTAGTATTTTCTTTAGCCGTAAAAACAGCTTTTCCAGTCTGTTTCTCTACAGTGAGCCAGTCTGCTGAGTTAACGATCGTCCATGTCGAGTTGGAAGTAACGGTAACAGATTGTGTCAGGTTAGCACCCGCCTCAAAGAAAAGACCGGCGACATTAACTGTTAATGTCGGATCAGGAGCAGCGGGCACATCCGGAGTGTCGGGTGTATCAGGCGTATTTGGAGTGTCGGGAGTATCTGGTGTATCCGGTGTATTCCCCCCATTATTACTTCCACCCAGCTTGAAATGGAGACGAACCAGGTCACGGGGCATAAGACTTACAGCATTTGTAAATGTATAATCTTTTCCTGAAGCGGAAAGCATCATCTTCAGATTCAGCTTTTCACCTTCCGTATCTACCTGGAAATATCCGGCACGGGCTTCATCCTTCACATATACTAAAGGAGCATTTCCGGTGTGACTGGTACTCATCGACACGCTGTAATCGCTATACGCTTTTTTGAGATCATCCGCATAATCGACAATTACTTTAGCATTTGCCGGACGGCATTCCAATTTAACCGAAGTAACCTCACCCTCCTTCACTGAAAAGTTCGTTACACCTTCCACATATAAAGAATCGAAAGCAGCCGGAGACAAAGTTCCCCAGGAAGCCTTCGCCACATAATCGCCCACTTCCAGAGGCTGCAATTCGGGCCTGTCCCCAAAGCGAAAAGAAGTCACTTCTTCTTCACCGTTATAAATACGGATTTTATAATCATCCGCATTCTCCGGACCGGAAGATGCTTTAGTTACAACATAAGCGGTGTCCGCTTTCAAATTCAACGAGACAAAACCTTGTCCCCCTTTCCCCTCTTTCTTCCCATCCAAATCGTCAGCACTACATGCTATCAGATTGAACAAAATTAAAAGACACGATAATACAACAATTCCCCTCAACGGGTCGATTCGATAGACTAATCTGTTTAGCATCATTTTTTATAGGTCATGAAAATAAATTCCTCTATATGCATATATACTTCCCAAAAATGCTGCAAAATAACTCTGATTCAGAAAACCTCACAAGGTCTATTTATTTGATTATGTGTCCTCTTTGTTAGACATCGACTTTTTCGGTGTTCTATTTATAAGAAAACCTGATATCCTTTGAAAAATAATCTATACATTTGCTCCCCATTAACAGCAGGCAAATGAAAGCAGACAAACCCAAAGAACTCCCCAAACTCGACATCCCCGAGGATTGGATCATAGGAACGGACATCAGCCGGGAAATACTCAATATGTACACCAATTTCCCCTGCCGCCTGAAAGCCGGGATCTTTGTGCTTTGTTTACAGGGAGAAATCGAAGCATCGATCGATGCGACAAATTATACGGTGAAGGCAAACGACTTTGTGACGATCGTGCCGGGAAGCATCCTTCAGATCCATAAAGTGGAAGGCGATTTACATATCTATTTCCTGGGGTATTCTTCACAATTCATCACGGAAACCAACATCATCAAATCCACTCTTGATATATTTTACACCATCAAGGCAACCCCCGTCATTTCGCTGAAAGAAGAAGTCACCCAGCTCTTTCACGGACACCTGGCATTGCTTGCCCGTACCTATCTGACATTTTACGGAAAAATCAACAGGGAGATTACCAAACATATGCTTTTTACCTTAGTCTATGGATTGGGAGAATTGTACAAAGACCTCCGGACACAAAAAACAAATCCGGGGAAAAGCGAAAAGATTGCGAACAACTTCACCCGACTGGTCATGCAACATTACAGCCAGGAACGGAACGTTGCCTTCTATGCTGGAAAACTCGGTATTACACAGGCTCATCTGAGCACGACTATCCGGCAAGTCACAGGAAAAACCTGTTTAGAAATTATTGCATCCATGGTCATAATGGATGCAAAGGCTCAGTTGAAGTCAACTGACGTTTCTGTACAAAACATTGCCTATTCACTGAACTTCAGCAACATGTCTTTCTTTGGAAAATATTTTAAACGCCATGTCGGCATCGGGCCGTTGGAATACAGAAATGGCTAAATCTTTCAGAGAGTAATGATAGTTCGCCCTATGTGAAACACCCAAGATTCGTATTGCAGTTTCTATTAAATCTACTTATCGAGTAAGCCGACATCTACTCGATAAGTAACTCGTGACTTACTTAGTAAGTAGCCTGACACCTACTTAGTAAGTAATTTTTGTCTGCTTAATAACGAGATTTAAGACACAGCATACTTTTTTACAATCCCCAGCTCTCCCTGTCCAGATTCCGGTAATTAATGGCTTCGGCAAGATGGCGTGTTTCTATCTTTTCAGAGGCATCAAGGTCGGCAATGGTACGGGCTACTTTCAGGATACGGTCGTAAGCACGGGCGGAAAGGCTTAGACGTTGCATAGCCGTTTTAAGAAGAGACAGGCAAGCGACGTCGGGTACGGCATATTTATGCAGAAGTTGCGTGGTCATCTGTGCATTGCAATATACACCGGGAATTTCGGCATATCTTTCGGATTGGGTCTGACGTGCGCGTACTACGCGTTCCCGAATGAGGGTGCTCGATTCACCGGGACGTGCATCCGACATCTTCTCAAAGGGAACGGGGATGACTTCGATTTGCAGGTCGATACGGTCGAGCAAAGGTCCCGAAATGCGGTTCAGGTATTTCTGTACTTGCCCCGGGCTGCATACGCAGGCTTTGGTAGGATGGTTGTAGTATCCGCAAGGGCAGGGGTTCATGGATGCTGCGAGAATCAGGCTGGCCGGATATTTGACATTGCATTTAATTCGGGAAATGCTGATTTCCCGGTCTTCCAGCGGCTGGCGCAGTACTTCAAGTACATTTCGATTGAACTCCGGCAACTCATCGAGGAATAAGACTCCGTTGTGTGCCAGGCTGATTTCTCCCGGTTGTGGGAAACTGCCGCCTCCTGTCATGGCTACAGTAGAAATTGTGTGGTGAGGAGCGCGGAACGGTCGTTTGGAGATAAGTCCGCTTTCCTGTTCCAGCTTCCCTGCAACAGAGTGTATCTTGGTGGTTTCAAGGCTTTCGCCCAATGTTAACGGGGGGAGGATAGAGGGAAGTCGCTTGGCAAGCATGGATTTTCCGCTGCCGGGAGCACCTATCAGTAGAATATTATGTCCGCCTGCAGCCGCTACCTCTAACGCGCGTTTTACGTTTTCCTGTCCTTTCACGTCGGAGAAATCCAGGTCAAAGTCATTCTGTCGGGTATAGAACTCTTTACGGGTATCGACATGTACCAGCTCCAGTTCCTGTTTGTCGTTAAAGAACTCGATGACCTCTTTCAGGTTCTTTGCTCCGTAAACTTTCAGGTTATTTACAACAGCGGCTTCCCGTGTATTCTGCCTGGGTATGATGATTCCTTCAAAACCGAGTTCTCTGGCTTTTATGGCAATGGGCAGTGCGCCTTTAATGGGTTGCAGGCTGCCGTCGAGACTTAGCTCTCCCATTAACAGATAGCGGCTCAACTTGTCCGGTTTGATTACTTCGCTGGCACCTAACATGCCGATAGCCAACGGCAGGTCGTAGGCGGCGCCTTCTTTGCGGATATCAGCCGGTGCCATGTTGATGACGATATTGCTGGTAGGCATCCGGTAACCGTTTACTTGCAGTGCGGAAATGATGCGTTGATGGCTTTCCTTGACAGCAGAGTCCGGCAAGCCGACGAGATAGAACATACAGCCTCTGGAGCTGTTGACTTCGATAGTGATGAGGGTTGCATCAATACCTTGAACAGCCGCTCCAAAAACTTTGATGAGCATGTAATTTGAGTGTTTAGTGATTAGGGTTTAGTGATTACCGATAGAAAAGTTATCGTTTCTTTTTCCTTTCGTTCTCTATCTCCCTCTTCTTTTCTTTTTCTTTCTTCTCTTGTTCTTCTATGTCTTTCAGTTTCTTTTCGATAGTCGCTTCGCTTAGGTTCTTTCCTTCAATCCTTCCGGAAGGGCTGAGCAGTACATTGGCAGGCAGGGTTCTTATGGCAAGTTGCTTTACAACTCCGGTCTCCCAGCCGGAAAGGTCGCATGCTTGCTCCCATTTCAGGGTGTCTGTTTCGATAGCCTTTTTCCAATTGTCTTTGTTGAGGTCTAAAGAAATTCCTAAAAGCGCAAATTTCTTATTTTTTTGTTCTTTCTTGTAGATTCTACGGTAAACGGTATTGCTGTCGCGGCTCACGGTATCCCAGGAAGCCCAGAAGTGTATTAGCAGGTATTGGTCTTTGAAGTTCGAACGGGTAATCTGCTTCCCTTCGGTGTTGGGCAGGCGGAAGTAGGCGGCAGTCTTTCCGGTCGCAGCTTTTTCTTCTTCCTGGATGCGGTCAAGCAGCCCGTCGATATAGGGACGGTCTTTCAGTTCTCCCGTCATGTGCTCGGTCAGTTGTTTGATTAGGGTATAATCCGGCTTTTCTTTTTGTGCGAAGTACTTGTCAAGCAGGTAGATACTCGCTAAAGAGGAATGATGCTCATTGATAAATTTGCCGGCTTTCTCTTCCAGGACTTTTTCAGACGGTTTGTCCAATCCTTTCAGTTCTTTCCGGAAGGCGGTCAACTCTTCATTGTGCGGGTTGCCGGTTATTTCCATACTGTTTAGTTCGGCAGCAGAGCCTTTTATGTGTATTTTGTCACCTTTATCCATGAAGAAAGGGTATCGGCTGCCGTCGCTGAACAACAGCCATGCAGCTACCAAGGTATCCGGAGAGAGTGTTTTCGAGAATTTGCCGTTCTCAACGGGCAGGGTATCCATGCGGTCGTACATTTCGTCTGCACCGTATATATATAAGGTGTCATTTCCCAAACCTTTGATTTCTCCGCTCAGACTGACTGTGTCGGAGCTTTTGCCACCGCAAGCGGATAGCATGATAATCAGGAAATATGCAAGATAAATATTCTTCATACGGCTTTCTTCTTCTGATACGTTGCTGCGAAAGTAGTTCTTTTTGGTGTGAATAAAAAAAAATGCCCGACATATTTCTATGCCGGGCACTTCTTTTCATCTTATAACCTTTATTATTTGATGATATTCATGAAGTCTGCATTCGTGAAGTATTTGGAGAATTCCAAGTCAGAAGCAGCTTTCTTAGCCAGTGAAGAATCTTTGGCAACAGCTTTCTTCAGGTTGTCCATAACCATAGAAGAGTTGTTGGTTCTTGCACCTACAACAGCCATCAGGTAGTCAGTGTAAGCGTCCGGTTTAGCGATGCTTGACAATGTGCTCTTAGCCTTGTTGTAGTCCTTAGCCAGGATTTGTGCCAAAGCTGCACTGTTGGTCTTAGTGTCGCCAAATGCGTTAACGGCTCTGTCATATTGACCTTGAGCGATGTACAGGTTACCCAGAGCTTCGTTCAGTTCCTTAGTACCGGAAGCTTTGCCCAGGTAAGTTTCAGCTGCTGCCTTGTCGCCTTTTCTCAAAGCTACGAGACCCATGTTCATGTTAGCTTCAGCAGAATCCTTGATAGAAAGAGATTTCTTCAGGTAGCCTTCAGCCTTGTCCAAATCACCGGCTTGGTAAGCTAACTTACCGAGGTTGTTGTATGCACGGTAGTCGTTCGGGTAGATTTGAGTAGCTTTGGTGAAGATAGCTTCTTGCTTAGCAGGATCGTTAGTCAGAGTAGCTGCATACAGCAGTTCTTCGATGTTCAGTTGCTTAGCATCGCTGTCAGCCAAAGATGCGATTTCTTCGTCAGACTTACCGATTACGTCATAGTTCAAAGTCAGACGAGAACGACGCAGTTGCGGAAGGATTTCTTCTGCCAAAGTGCTGTATACAGAAGAGATATTCTTGATTTCCTGTTCTCTTTGTTCAGGATCAGAGTACATTGACAAAACGCGGAGAATCAACTCTTTGTCCTGGATGTTGGATTTGCTGACCAGTTCCTGGAAACCTTCCCAGTCCTGTGCAGTATATTTAGTATCTACAGCTGCTTCGATTTTGCTCTTCTTCAAATCCTTGTTGATAACTTTGGCTGTGTTGTTCTGACGGTTTTCAGCCAGACCAGTATTCAGCTCAACGCCACCATCGGGAGAAGCGTATGCAGAGATTTCGATGTTGCTGATCTTCTTGTTGGCAGCTTCATTGATGTTCTTAACTTCTTCGTTGAATGCTTTGGCAGTTTTCAACTCGCTTGAACGGATGTTAGCCTGTTGGATCAGGAACATGATGT
>ERZ773134.2204-NODE-2204-length-14440-cov-4.075982_pt1 | contig 14440 bp, 19 predicted proteins | sample MGYA00580856_ERZ773134 | MGnify/ENA primary metagenome ERZ773134 (study PRJEB29015, sample SAMEA2737823) | human gut metagenome | biome: human gut; feature: human-associated habitat; material: faeces | place: China | collected 2012 ... | reverse complement strand
ACAGAAACTCCAGCGTCATCACAACGCTGGAGTTCTTGGTGGGCGCGGGTGGATTACGCAAGCCGCGCTGCTAAAAACAGCCCACTGGGCTGTTTTTGCGCTGTCTTCTGCGACAGCGCCGCAGCTGTTCGAATCCACCCTTGCGGTGCTTTGTAGAAGTTCAAATAAAACAGAAACTCCAGCGTCATCACAACGCTGGAGTTCTTGGTGGGCGCGGGTGGATTCGAACAAGCTCAACTATCACAATTCGCTGGATGCGCTTTGAAATTGTGATGGATTCATGCGCATTTTTTGAATTTCACCAAAAATCAATTATCGGCTATCACAACCATTTAGGAACAAAAACGGGTTACAAAGTGGGTTATTTTGCACGCGGAGAATACTCTGCCAGAGCATCTGAAACGGCCATTGCTGCCGTGTCAGCCCTGCCGTCAACGGCGTGACTGTACCAGCCGTAAGTATCCATACTTTTGCTGTGCCCTACCATGCGGCGCAGTTCTGCCGGGGACACAGCATCCTCGATGATGCTCACAAAGGTGTGCCGCAACTCATACAGGCTGACCGGCGGGTCAATGTCGTTGCTGCGCTGGTAGAACTGCCAGTAGTTATAGAGGCTGTGCTCATTCTCCAACAGGAAGATTGGATCATCTCCCCGAAGAGGCCGCTCCTCTTCAAAGGCCCGCTGCTGCAGCTGAGCGTGGAGTTCCGCAGCCGCCAGCGGATGCAGGACCACCGTGCGGATAGCGTTTTCGTTCTTGCCGTGTGTTTCCTCATCAAAGGTATTGATGGCCCGGGCAAGATGCAGCCGGTTGCCCTCCACGTCGCCCACGCGCAGCCCCAGCAGTTCGCCAGGGCGCAGGCCGGTCAGGACCGCAAAGCGGTATGCATGGATATTGGCATCCTGTTCAACCTTTCCACGAACGATGCGCGTATCCGTGGAAAGCAGGACCCGCAATGCGTCCGGCTGAAGGATCTTTCGGCCCTTTGGACGCGCTCCCCTGGGTACCGTGAGCCCCTCGTCCTCTGGCCGCAGGGCGGTGTATTTGTGCTGCCTTGCCCATTTCACAAAGCTGACTTCAACCGCCCGGATTCCCTGCAATGTTTTCCTCGAGAGGTTTCCCCTGCTCTTTCGGGTGGCCTGCGGATTCATGCTGCCTTCCTTGTATGCTCGATTCAGCACATCCTGCAGCATTCCCGTATTCAGGTCACCGATCCGGCGGTCGCCCACCACTGGCAGGATATAGTTCTGTCCGAACTTCTCCACCTGCTGGGCATAGCTTGTGCCGGCGGTGGCCCGCACCGAGATCAGATACTCGTTCCAGACCTCCGAACAGCGCTTTGTGGTGCTGCAAATGCCCTCATCCAGCCAGGCATCCGCTTTTGCATTTGCTTCCCGCTGGCCGGTGCGGCCCGGCTTTGCACTGGTAAAAGTCCGGCGCACACCATTCTTCTGTACTTTGATTTGCCACCGATTTTGGTTAGGCAACCATTGGGCAGTATTGGTTCGCATTCCCATAAAAATACCCTCCTTTGGGTACACTTTGACAAGCCCGCCCAAAAGAGGTATAATCGCAATGTCCAAGTGTGCGATGCCCTCTTCTGGGTGAGCCGCTTATGAAACGCTTCGGTGCTGGAACACCGGGGCGTTTTTTGTTTATTGGTTGATTTTATGGACAAGAGAAGCAATAGAGGAAACCTTCGATGCTGTCAATACGCGACTACCACCATATTGCGTCGCCTTTAGCTCTCCGGCTCTTGCAATATCTGGTAATATTTTTTCAATATCTGTTAGTCTTGTCGTGTCAATATCCATACATATCGCAGTTCCATTATAATGAATATCGTAGTTAAATTGGCTCTGGCCATTGTTTAAGGTTGCGTCATCGCCGCTGCACAGCCAAAACATTCCTCCTCCACAGCAACAGATAGAGCTTGACATAAAAAGTCCATATCCTGAGTTACTCCATGCGTCATAAGGATCCTGCTTAAGTCCATAGGTTCTTGTAACACCTGGCTGGAGCGCAAGCTTATTAGCATCCCTGTCGCATCTTGGGTTATAATGTCGGTTACGTCGCAGACTTTCCCAAATGCCCTGTCCTTTATCAATTATAGCAATTTGAGCTTTATTCGTTGTTTTCCAATATTCTCCACAAACCCAAACTTCATTGGTGTTCCCATGCTCGTAAGAATTCCTTATGATTTCTCTCAAACAGTATCGAAAAGTTTCTGTAAGAGGAGAAGCGGCATCTCGAGTTAGTGTAACCGCCAAATCTTGAGAGCACCTTTCAATCATTTCGCCAAGAATAATCGTACTATCGAGATACTTTTTCTGCAAGTCACTTATTGAAATTTTCTTTATAGGAATATATGTTGCACCATAGGATTCTGCTGAATGATGCAAACCAATATCCCATCCGCACATTTGGAAAAAGCCAAAATTAGAAGCGAATTGACATCCTTGTGTCTGATCATAATTTATAGGAATATGCTTACATTGAGGAAAAGATTCTTGGACTGTTCTTATCGCATCAGCAACGATCAGCATTCCAAAAGGAGGGCAGTGCTGCATATTTGTAAAATCATAAATGAATTCTTTTTCACGATGTAGAGAAGCTAAACTCTTAGAAAAATTCAATGCAGGGAGAGGTGACAATCTTTCTGGAATTTGGATTACCATAGTTACTCCTTTCGACTATTCGCATTTTTTTGAGCTTCTTCTCTTAGCTTAATGGATTCACGATACTGTTCAGCGGGTGCAAGTTCTACAAACTCCACAGAACGGTCATAGTTTTCTTTGACAACCTTTTTGATTTCATCCAGAGAAACACGGAAAAACTCTCGCCGCTGGTTTACAAAGTTGAGCTTACGGTCCGCAAAGGCATTGTGCAACGCAGCCTCCAACCGAGGAGCATCATCCGAGAAAATCATAGCATGTACGTCAAAGTTGAACGGAACCGAGGCATCACCCAGTTCATCCACGCGATCCTGTGGATCAAGACGGCGTGTCATACCGATTTTGTAAACATTCTCTCCAAATGCGCCAATATTCGAGATTACATAAACATAACCGGCACGCTGGTTTGCCTCACGATAATCGACATCCTTGAACTCTTTATCAATCTTATCCAGTTGAGCCACCAGATCGGCCTTCTTCTCTTCGATTGCTGCACGGTCAGCCTCAGAAGCAGATGCCAACTGCATGTTGATACGTTCCAGCGCATTCTGATAATGCTGCTGCTCTTTTTCCAATTTTTTGCGTTCCTCTTCGATTTCCTTGGCAAGCTTTGCCTCTTCACGCATCCTTGCCCGTGCTTCCTTCTGCTCTTCCTTCTCCTGCTGCTTTTTCTGAGCATATTCAAAAGCAAGATGAAGTTCCTCGATTTTTAAGCGGTAATACTTAGGCTGGATGCTGACTTCCATAATGGTTCCCAGCTTGGAAATCGCTTCCCGCGAGGTAGTAATGCGCTTTTCGCTGGCTTCAATATTATTGTACTTGACGTGTTCAATTACGTCATCGCATTCGGAATTGAACGCACGAAGGAGAAGCTTCTGCATATCAGCGACCATCTTCTTGCCTTTGGACGCATTTCCATTGACTGTCCAGTTCATATTACCGCTGACAGCCGTTTTCGCCTTAATCATATCTTTCTGTTTGGCACGAATTTCCAACAGGTGCGCTTTATACTCGTCCGCATTCATAAAAGAGTACCGAGGAGTATAAAGGCCAAAGCTCTGCATCAGGACTTCTTCATTCGTCTCAATGAGCTGGTCTTTTGCCTGTTGAAGCTCTTCCAAAGCATCTTTCAACTCGCTGTTGCGGCTTTCAAGTTTTTCTTGGACACGAGCGAGTTCTTCACGCGAAGCTTTGATTTCACGATTGATGTCATCCAGTGTACGGCTTTCTGACGGCATGGCTTCACGAAGGTTCTGCATTTCAGCATTCAGTCGTGCAATTTCTTCTTTTTCTTTTTTTCCGAATAAAGACACTTTGGCTTCCTCCTGTTTTTATTCCGTTGTCTTTTCTACTTTTGAAAGATAAAGCTCATTTTCCTTTTTTCTAATATGAAAATAATAACAGTCTCCATGTCGGTTCTTAAAGTTCCAGCACACGACATCTGCTTTTCCAATGGTGCCATCTTTCAAATAGCTAACATGTCCAAAAATTTCTTTTCCACCATGTTCCATGATTCTCCAATGCTCCATTTGGTTTTGCAAATAAAAATGAAGAAGCAGTGGGTACTTAGGCTGTTTTCCTGTTGGTGTCGGTGGTGCTATTGCCAGCGTCGAATAGCTTCCTTCCCACGGGCGTTCCGTCTGAAAGCATATTCCTACTCTATCAATTTGAAAAAGCGGAATACTGGAATCCTCAGAATTTCCTTGAGCTAAAAGAGGATTTAGCGACATCAAATCCTCCTGCGCTATTCCCCTGTTTTGACCGTCAAGAAGAAAGCCCTTTTGATTTCCCAGTTTGTATGCGCGCAAATTTGATAGTACATATTTTGTTTTAAAATCAACTTTTGGAGCAGCTATCTTAATCGTCTCCATAGCTTTTCCGTTTTTTATAATATCTGAGTAAGGGCCAAGAGAATCTATCATCTGGAAATCCTTATCTGTTAAGAAAGAGCTTGGTTCTATTTTAGATTCTGCCACTTCCACCGGTATCTTTTCGGCCACCTTCGTGGCCTTTTTCAACCAACTAAAAAAGCCCATGATGTGCCTCCTACTTCAGATATCTCGGCAGAGCCCCACGGCCTTGCCTTCAATGACAACGGCGTTCATATCCTCCCGGCTGAGGATGATGCTGTTGAAAGCCGGATTCTCCGGCCGCAGTTCAATGAAATTCTCGTGCAGATAGACATGCTTCAGGGTGGCCTCTTCCCCGATCCGCACAGCAGCGATCTCGCCGTTCTCCACCTCTGGCTGGCTGCGAATCGCCACCAGATCACCATCGTGGATGCGGGGTTCCATGCTGTCGCCCTTGCAGGTCAGTGTAAAGGTGGAGTGCCAGCGGGAAGGCACGCACACCATTTGCTCGATGTTCTCTTCTGCTGTGATGGGCGTACCGCAGGCGATCCGCCCTACAAGCGGCACCACATCCATGGCTGGCATCGGCTCAAAGCCCGGCGGAACGGTAGGTTCTCTGGATGCAGCCGGGGCGGGCTGCTCCTCCCAGCCCATCAGGTAGGCGGGAGACACTTTCAGCCGTTTTGCAATGGCATCTACTTTATCTGTCGGTATGTTTGTTACAATGTTATTCTCATACTTATATACAGCTTGCTTTGATACACCAATGTAGTCAGCAAGCTCCTGCTGGGTTACGTCTTGCTCCTGACGTACCTTTCGAATGCGATCACCTACAGTCACCGTGAGCACCTCCTTTAATGTCTATAGTATAGCAGATAAACCATCAGTTTACAATATTTTTAATTCAATTACCAAAAATAACTTGACAGGTCACAAATATGGTGTTATTATACCTGTGACCTCACAAGTTACATCGAGGCCGTTTGGAGGTGAAAGTGTGGTAAACGTCAATTTGCTCAAGTCGTACATGGTCAAAGCAGGCTACACTCAAAAAATGTTGGCTCAGGAACTTGGAATTTCGGAGCAGACCTTAACACGCAAGCTCAAGAAACGTGTCTTTGGCACAGACGAAGCCTCAAAGATTGTGGAGCTTTTAAGTATCGACAATCCGCAGGCAGTATTTTTTGGCCGCTAAGTAACCCGTTAAGTTACATCAAAGGAGGTGAACCACATGAATGACAACAAAAAGCCCAACGAACCTGTGAAAATCAAAGAACTCCTCACCCACCAGTTACAGCTGGTGAGCAAGGAGTCCGAAGAAGCTCACGGGGAGACGCTGGCCTCACTGAGTTCTGCAGCTGCAGATCTGGCTCAAGCGGTGGCAGCGTGTAGCAGGGCCTTGGTTTATGCGTTTCCGGGCGGCTCAGAGGCAACGCCGAAAACACATACATTGACTATGGACGAGATGCCGCATCATCCATTCAGCTTGTGAATTGGGCCAATCGGTAACTGGACGAGGTATTCAAATCTAGGATTGTCACTAATCTCACCAGACCAATAACGATAAGCGGCATCAAATATTCCCGATACATGAAGTCCTATGAACCAAGATGGCCCTGCGTAACAAAGAGAAAGACCACCACACAGTAATCTTGAATCAAATTTTGGTGTATCATCAGGCGCATCAATTTCAAAAATTTGTGTTTGCGGTTTTCTTCCCAGTTCTGGCCATTCTTCTAAATCGGATATTTCTTTTACAGCAAAAAGTGAGGTCATCCTGGAAGGCAGCGACGGAAAATAACATCTCCGAACCAATTCCGAAACCAATTCAATGATTTGGGCATCAGGGTGTTTTTTCACATTTTCAAACTCGCAAGCCGGAATCAATGGCGTTCCATCGGGAGTCCACCACAGTGGATTCGGCTTAAGTTCAGTGCTTAGGTAACTTTGCCCGTGCTTTGAAACTCCGTTTTGAAAGTCTCTTGCAAAGTAAGATTTTTGGACTTCCTCAGTCAGGTTTTCTAACGACTGCAATTCAATCTTTTGTCCATCACTTAATGTTCCGTCTTTATCTAAGTGATACAGTTTCATAATTTCGCCTTCCTTCTGCCCAAGTATACCGCAGAAGGGATGCAACCACAACAAGGAGGTGAAAACCATGAAGAAGCCTTATCTCAAAATCAGTCGTCTGGCAGAAGACCAGGATCTCAACCAGGGCGCACTAGCGGCCCTGATTGGGGTAAGCTCCAACACGATGACCGCACGGCTCAAGGGGACACAACCTTGGAGGAGTGACGAGATCGTCATCATCTGCAGAGCTCTGCACATCCCGCAAGAAAAAATCGGGGAGTATTTCTTCCCGGCAATCGCAAAGGAGGAAAAGACCGCATGAAGATCAAATCCCGCGTCTGGTACTGGCTGGCTGCTGCCAGCGGTGCTGTAAGTCTGCTGTACGGCATGGGCATCGAGGGCGGTGCACAGCTGGGCAGCTCCATCTCTGACAGCCAGTTCGTCACGGCCCTGTGCCTGGTTCTGGCAGCGGTCGCGTTCCTGCGGCTGGGCTTTGCCGCCCAGGATCGTGAACAGAACGCCCGCCGCTATGGCCGCGTTGACCGTACCCACGCCCGCACCGAAGAGCCGGACTACCGGCAGAACCGGAGGGGCGCATGAAAACAAAAGAGCCCGCCCGTGCTGGTAACACGGACGAGCCCAAAGGGTGATGGAATTCACAAGCCCCATCACCTTTGATGATATCATATCAGGAAGGATTTTACAAATGAAAGGTATTTTAGCAGAGCCGGGCAAGGCACCTGTGATCGCATCCCTGCCCGACAGCCTGTGGGCCATTGAGAACCGGCTGGGAACTCCCTGCGAGATGATCGTGCTGCCTCGCACCCCGGCGGTGCTGTTCGTGGGCCGGTACGATGGTCCCATCCAGCCCGCCAGTCTGCTCAACCGGAAGTACCGAGGCCGCCAGCTTTACGGGCCCATCCTCTGCTACGGCTGGAAGGGCAACAACATCCAGCCCATGAACAAGGATGTACAGACCGAGATGCTGGACCGCCTGAAGGGCACGGAGGTGAGAGTTTGACCACCTATATCTGCAAATGCGGACGGCGAGTGAAGAAATCCACCGATGCCAGTACCACTGGAAACCGCCTATCTGGTTACGCACCCGGCCATGAGTGCTGGGGATGCCCCTATGCCATGCCATACGGAGACTTTCAATGGGATGAAAGTGCTAGAACTGTCAGCCGGGAGACTCGGGGCTACGAGTGCCGGATGAGCAAGACCCTCACTTATGCGTCAGAGTTTGCTGGCTCTATCAAGGATAAATGCACCTGTCGAGTGCATAGTCTGGACTTCGACTTTCTGTCTCAGGTCTCTGCATGGATCAAAGACACTTATCCAGACAGAGAGATTTTCGGCTCATTCTCCAAAGATATTCGTGCATCGGACTATGGGTCTGACGGGCGCTATTGCCTGACAATCACATGCACTCAGAATCTGAAAGGTGTTGCCGCAAAAAGAGAGCTGTTTGGTCAGTTTTTCAATCTGGATGGAAGCCGCAAGGACATGACACCGCAGCAGGAAATGGAAAAGATTCTTGCCGACATCAAAAAAGCAAAGGAGATTCTCTCATGTGCACCTGCCCAGAATGCGGATGCTGCTGTGACTACGGCAGAGAATGCTGTTCCGACTGCCACAGCGGCAACGCCGACCATCTCGGAGAGCGGGGCGGATGCAAGCGCATCGACCCCCGCGACATCCCTGCAGAACTGCGAATCGGCCCCTGCCGCATCGGCGGGCGGTTCTTCTGCGCCGATTCCTTCGGCTCCCAGCTTTGACTTTGGCGCAGACGAGCAGACCAATGCCCTGCTTTTGCAGGATGCCCAGACCTTTATCACCGGCAACATGGCCCGGATCATGGCGGCCAAGCACGCCCACGACCTGACAGCCAACCACTACAAAGGCAGCTGGGGCAAGTGGTGCGCCGCTGTGGGCATCAGCCGGGACACCGGTGAAAACATGGTGAGAGTTGCCGAACAGTTCGGCAACATTCAGCTGGAGGGTAAGTCCATTCTGGACGTTCAGCCCCTGAAGCTGTTGTATGCCGCTGCCAAGCCCTCCACCCCAACACAGGTGAAACAGGCGGTGTTCTCCGGGGATATCACCTCCTACAAGGAGTATCAGGAAGCCATGGCCCAGATCAAGGCCGAGAAGGACCGTGCCGCTGCTGCCGAAGCCCGGGAGGAAGAGGCGTGGAACATGGTAAGCAAGGCGCAGGATGAAGCCCAGACTGCCAAAAACGACTTGGATGCCGCCCTTGTAGACCTGAACGGCCTGACCGAGCAGAACGCCAAGCTCCAGCAGAGCTACCACGACGCAGACGAAAGCCGCATTGCGGCCAACCTCCAGCGCCAGAAGGCCGAAGCCGAGCGCGACAGGGCCGAAGAGAGAGCAAAAAATGCCGAAGACGCTTTGAAAAAACAGCCCATCACGGCGGTCATCGATGAGGAAGAGATCGACCGCCGGGCCGCAGAAAAAGCCTGGGGCCTTGCAGATGCCCGGAACGCCGAACTGGCCAAGGACAACGCCAACCTGAAGAAACAGATTGCGGCACTCCGCTCCCGCATCAACGATGATGCCCAGGCAGATTTTGAGCAGGCCAACTACTGCGCCAGCCTGATGCGTGCGGCGTGGGATAACAGCAAGGCCAGCTATTCCCGGCTGGTGGGCGAAGATCTGGAAAGCACCTTTCAGACCATCTGCGGTACCCTGAACAGCATCATGGAGGAAGCCTCCCTGCTCTGCCGCCAGCCGCCGGATTATGACGGAGGTGACAGGGATGAATGAGATGTACAGCCTGGATCTTGACCGTTACGGCCCGCCCATGGAGCCGCCTGATGACTACTACTTTGCCCCCGACCGGGAGCCAGAAGAGGAGGAACTGACCGATGACGAATGAATTGACCGTCCGGGTAGAACGCCCGGTGATCCCGGCCATGAACTGGAACAAGGATGAGGTGCAGAAGAACCTTGACGAACTTCTGGCCTCCTATACAGGCCGGGTGTACACACCCGAATCCATCAAGGATGCCAAGGCCGACCGTGCTGCCGTCAACAAGTGGGATAAGCAGCTGGCTGCTGCTCTGACCGCCGCCAAGCGGCTTTACACTGACCCGCTGGAGGATTTTCAGAAGAGCATCCGGGAGATGCAGACCCAGTGCAAGAAGATCTCCGGTGCTATTGATCAGCAGGTAAAAGCAGTAGAACAGGCCCAGCGGGAAGAAAAGGCATCCACCCTGCGGCTTGTCTACCGGGACTGCATCGGGGAACTGGAACCTCTGATTTCTTTTGACCGTCTGCTTGTGCCCCAGTGGCTCAACAAAACCTTTGACCTCTCCCAGGCCGAAAAGGAACTGCGCAAGGCTGTGGAGACCCGGCGGGAGGAACTGCGCCTCATCCGGGAGACCTGCGGTGAAGACGCTGAACCCTGCATTACCGAATACCTGCGGGCCCTGAGCGTCAATGATGCACTGCATGAGCACAGCCGCCGGGAGCACGCCCGTGCGGCTCAGGCTGAGGCAGAGGCCCAGCGACAGGCCGCAGAACGTGCCAGAGCCGCTGCGCCGGTCATCATCCCGCCCACCGAGGAAGAGCGTCAGCTGAAAGAAGATGCCGCACAGGAGGCCCGGAGCAACGCCTTTGTGACAGCTTCCGGGCGGCTGGACTGCGAGGTATTGCAGCAGTTCGCCCTGCCTGGCACAGGCCTTGCACCTGCCCGCAAACGCTACCGCTTCTGGGTAGATTTCACCCCGGAAGACATCGAATGGTTCAAAGCCGAAGCTAAAAAGCGCGGCTTTGCATATGGTTCTGTAAAATAATTGGAGGATTTTACTTATGGCTTTTTCTCGTCCCGGCGCACCTGCGCCCACCATGTCCGCAAACACCACTGGCACCACCACCGCCGCCCGGATGACTGCAATGCAGCAGCGTGCCGCCCAGAGCGGCGCTCTGCAGGCTGCCAGCCCGGCCAAACCCGTGGAGATCACTTCTGCCGACGGCCAGCACATGACCGTCAGCTTCTCGGATGTCCGCAATTTCATCTGTCAGAAAGCCACCGATGCCGAATGCAAGATTTTCCTCGAGACCTGCAAGCAGTACCGCCTGAATCCCTTTACCAAGGAAGCCTACCTCATCCACTACGATAACAACAGCGAGGACACCCCCAGCACCATCGTTCTGGGCAAGAACTGCTACCTGCAAATGGCAGAGCGCCACCCCAGCTATGACGGCTTCGAGGCCGGGGTCATCATCTTCGATAAGGTGGCCGGGGAGTACCAGAAGCGGGAGGGTTCCATCGTCTACGAGGACGAGGAACTTCTGGGCGGCTGGGCCAAAGTCTATCGCAAGGACCGCACCCGCCCCAGTTACGAGGAAGTGAAGCTGACCGAATACGACACCGGCAAATCTCTGTGGAAGGGCAAAAAAGCTACCATGATCCGCAAGGTTGCCCTTGTCCATGCCCTGCGGGAAGCATTCCCCTCCACCTTCGGCTCTCTCTATGACGAGAGCGAGGTCCATGTGGATGCTGAGTCCACCGCCGTGGAGCTGGACGAGGCCGGACAGGTTCCGGCTCCACGCTGGACCCGCATCAAGGAAGCTGTTGAACAGGCCGATGCTCTGACCGTGGAGGACGCTGACAGCGCAGACGACCCCTTTGCCGGGGGTGATGAATCGTGATCCTGACCCACAAGACCGGCGTACTTCTCCACGGAACTCTCGCCAAAGACCCTGTGCTCAAGGACGTGGGACAGAAGCAGGTACTCAAGTTTGACGTGAAGGCACACAGCGTCAAGACCGGCACCGGCAACTGGGAGGGCCTGTATGTTCAGGTCAACGTCTGGCACGGGCTGGACAAGTGGGACGGGCTGCTGCTGAAGGGCGATGCCGTCACTGTCTTTGCCCGGGAGCTCAAGAGCCGGGAGTATAACGGCAAGACCTATTACGACGTGGATGCCGACGACATTCAGCCTGGCGGCATGGTGATCTTCCGGTGGATGCAGAACCTCATTGACCTTTGCACAGAGGCCCCGGCACCGCCCGAACCAGCGCTCACTCAGGAGCCAACGCCCTTTGATGAGCCTGCCCCGGTGCAGACCAGCCTTTCTGGCGGGCAGATGTATCCCGGCGAAGACCTGGCCGACTATGCTCCCCGCGCCTCTCAGGCGGCAGCGCCTGCCGGGCCCGCCGCAGGCACCCCGGAAGCAGATGCCCTCATCGACGATGATACGGAGGACCTGCCGTTTTAACCACACCAGAAAGGAGTTCAGACCGTGGGCATTGACCCATCCCGTGGCTTTGTTGCCTTTCCCCGCGGTCTGACTGACTGGGAATGGTATTCAGAGCCCAACACTGCCCGCCTGTTTTTCCACCTGCTACTCACCGCCAACTGGCAGGAAAAGCAGTGGCAGGGCATTAGCATCAGGCCCGGACAGCTGGTTACAAGCCAATCTCAACTGGCAAAACAGCTTGATTTGAGTGTTCGGAACATCCGGACAAGCTTAGAGCATTTACAGGCGACAGGCTATCTGACAGTCAAAACAGGCTCAAAATACAGCATTGTCACGATAGAAAACTATGCTTCGCTTGTTGGCAGTGACAGGCAAAGTGACAGGCAAGCGACAGGCAACCGACAGGCTGCCGACAACAACTTAACAAGTCTAACAAACCAACAAGCTAACAAGTCGTCGTCTGCGGCTGCGCCGGAGCCGACCGGACGACCGACGACCTCACCCTTGGTATCAGAGTTTGAACAGGATATCGGCAAGCTGAGTGCCTCCGGGAAAAGAGAGCTGACAGGATACGCTGACCGACTGGGCGAGGAACTGGCGCGGGTGATCCTGCGCAAGTGCATTGATGCCGGGGCACATAGCTGGGCCTATGTGCGGAAGGCTCTGATCGAGGCCGAAACCCAAGGCTGTAGGTCTGCCGAGGAGTACCGCATGACGAACCCCATTGGAGCAGGACGCAATAGGCGGGTGGACAGGCCGGAGCCCAGCGGGAATGATTTTCTAAAAAACGCAGCCCGTCGCCGTCCGCTCACCAAGAAAAAGGAGGATTCCAATGTACCGGAACCATGAGCACTACCCCGACCCGACAGCTGGCCGGGCATTGGGCAGCCTCCGACGAAAGGAGAACCAATTGAACACCGGAAAACAGTTCGAGGCAGACTGGAAAAGCTCCATGCCGAAGGATGCTTGGTGCTATCGACTGAAAGACAGCGCGGCCACCTATTACGGCGGCAACGAGAACCTGAGCTTCTCCATTGATAACATCTGCGACTTCGACGTGTACCGCTACCCCATGCACCATTACTTCGAGCTCAAGACCATCGAAACGCCCAGCATCCCACTGGAAAAGATCCTGGGCCGATTCGACCGGGAGCGGCAGAAGTACCACAAGCTCAAACACATCACCGATATGGCCCACGCAGCATCCTTCAAGGGCCAGACCGCCCATGTGGTCATCAATTACCGGGGCAGGGTCAACCGCACCTTTGCCGTTCCGGCCAGCGCTGTGCTGGAGTACATGCAGACCCAGACCCGCAAAAGCATCCCGTGGCAGTGGGCCGCCCTCAATGGCATTGAGGTGGCGCAACATCTGCTGCGGGTCCACTGGCGGTATGACGTGGAAGGGCTACTGAGGGTACTGGAAGGAGGGCGTACAGAATGACCTATATCCAAAAATGTGAGTGGCTGAAGCTATATCAGGTATCACTTCGCCGCCAGAAAATTCTTGTCCGGCGTATCCGCGAAGCGAAAGACCAGGCCGAAAGCGTCACCCAGGCACTCAGCCCTATTGTCAGTTCTGGATGTTCTGGCGATAAGACTGGCCGCGCCATTGAAATGATGGATGCCTACCAGCACCAGCTGTGCCATGAAATTCAGCGCAGTCAGGAGTTGTGTTACACCATCCGTAAGGTCATCGCAGAACTCGAAGACCCTCTTCTGGTAGACCTTTTGGAACTGTGCTACATTGATGGCCTGCATCGCGGACAGGCTGCTGACAAACTCCGCGTCAGTGACCGACATTTTCGTCGTCTACATCGGCAGGCTGTGGAGGCCCTGAACATTCCAATGAATGCCATTCCTCCGCAATTATGGCCGCGCATGTCCGCTTAACTGTGTTATAACGATACCATCGGCAAAGCCGAAAGGCAGACCGATGCCATGGCAGCTTCCAGAATGTGCCCGTCCGACATCACGTTCTGCGAGCTGCTTCTATTATGCCGCCTGAGCGCAATGTGGTGCGCGTTCACGAGTGTAGTCGTGGAAGGTTCGATTCCAAGGGCGGTTCCAATTCGCCGCCGACCCCGTAGGCGGTACAGCCTGACGCATGGGGCTACATACTCCCCACCGGAAGCTCATGTGGTGGGTGGCGGGATCTCCTTGCCCGCCCTCTGACCTCCCCACATACGCCGGAGGCACCGGAATCCATAGGCGGGTTTCAGGTATTTTCCCGCTGGATGTGCGTCAATTGCCCTGCATGGAAACATGCAGGGATTTTTTATGCTATTTTCTGCCGTCCTGAGGGGCGGCTTTTTTGTACCCTGACAACGAGAGAGGTGGTGACGTGTCGAATGAAAAGAATCTCATTCCGTTCAATGAACGAACGGAGAGCGAACAGAGAGAGATCGCCCAGAAGGGCGGCATTGCATCCGGTGCGGCCCGCCGCCGCAAACGATCCATGCGTCAGGCGGCTGACTACTACCTGAGCCTGCCGGAGACCGACCGCCGCCGGGTGAACGCCATGCTCCGGGATCAGATCGAGCCTGAGGACGTGGACAACCAGATGGCCGCTCCACCCGCGGCGTGCTGCGCGGCCTGCATTTCCAGAAGAACCACACCCA
>ERZ773134.2190-NODE-2190-length-14484-cov-7.712038_pt1 | contig 14484 bp, 10 predicted proteins | sample MGYA00580856_ERZ773134 | MGnify/ENA primary metagenome ERZ773134 (study PRJEB29015, sample SAMEA2737823) | human gut metagenome | biome: human gut; feature: human-associated habitat; material: faeces | place: China | collected 2012 ... | reverse complement strand
AGTTATTACTCAACGAGTTAGACCTTGATATGCCAACCTGTGCCACAAGCTGCCAGATACAACACGGTATGTTAAAAATCACCATCCGGCGGGTAACGATTTGGAGACCGTTCTGCTTCATAAATCCGCTTTCCTTTGCGTTACCCCGATTTTTCGACTGTCCTCATTTGGCTCCGCAAACGCCTTATTGACAGGCGTTACGAAGACATTTATCCCTTTTTATTCGTCTTTTCCAGAGATTTTTTGTATCTTTGTCATCCCATGCTTGCGAAGATATACGAACAGAACCCCTCGGAGAAGGAGTTGCAGCGCGTCGTAGACGCCCTGGAGCGGGATGAAATCATCATTTATCCCACCGACAGCGTCTATGCCTTCGGCTGTTCGCTGCGCTCGCCGAAGGCCATCGAGCGGCTGCGCCGCATCCGGGGCAAGAGCGAGGAGAAGTTCACCGTGGTCTTCGAAAACATCGCCCAGGTCGCGGAGTACTGCCGGGTGGACAATGCCGTTTTCCGGATTCTGAAGCGCAATCTGCCCGGGCCGTTCACCTTCGTGCTGGCGGCTTCGGCGCGCATTCCGGACAAGGCGCTCGAACGGCGCCGCACGATCGGCGTCCGCATTCCGGCCAGCCCCGTCGCGCGGGCCGTGGTCGGGGCGCTGGGGTGTCCGATGATCACCACGTCGGTCAAGGACGACGACCAGGTGGTGGAGTATACGACCGATCCCGAGCTGATCCACGAGCGTTACGGCCGCGAGGTCGCGCTGGTCATCGACGGAGGCATCGGCGACAACGTCCCCACGACGGTCGTGGACCTGACGGGCGACGGGCCGGAGATACTGCGCGAAGGCAAGGGTGAACTGCAATGAAGAGGGGGCTGATGCCGCCGCGCGGCAAGGCTGGCGCCTCGGAGTGTTAAAAACAAAATAGAAAAATGGAGAAGAAGAATTTCTGGAACGAAGCCGCGAAATACGGCGTGATCATGGCTCTGGTCGCGATCCTTTTCGACGTGCTGGGCTTTTACGTGCAGAACACGCTGCTGTCCCTGCTGTCGCTCGTCATTTTCGTCCTGCTGCTGGGGTATCTCACCAAACGCCGCGCGGAACGCTTCGGAGCCAGGGGATACGGCTACGGGCAGTGCCTGGGTTTCATGGTCAGCGTGATGCTCTGCGCCGGGTTTATCGAGGGAGCCTTCATGGGCGTCGCCTCCAACTGGCTCTTTGCGGCCAGATACGAGGCGATGATCGGTCCGTCGATCGCCATGCTGGAGAACACCGGGTTCTACACGGGCGACCAGATCGAGATGATGATGAAACTGATGCGTTCGCCGCTGGTGCAGCTCTTCAGCGGAATGCTCGCCTCGGCTATCAAGGGCGGCTTTTTCGGTCTGTTTATTGCTGCCTTCACCAAGCGTGATCCCGACGTTTTCTCGGAAGGCACTAACCAATAAGGATGGATAAACTGAATATATCGGTCGTCGTGCCGCTCTACAACGAGGCGGAGTCCCTGCCCGAACTGGCGGCATGGATCGACCGCGTGATGCGCGAAAACGGGTTTTCGTACGAGCTTATTCTGGTCGACGACGGTTCGTCGGACGGCTCGTGGGAGGAGGTCGAACGGCTCAAGACGCAGTATCCGGCCATCCGGGGCATCGGTTTCGCGCGCAACTACGGCAAGTCCGCGGCCCTCTACTGCGGATTCGCGGCTGCGGAAGGCGAGGTCGTCATTACGATGGACGCCGACTTGCAGGATTCGCCCGACGAAATCCCCGAGCTGCGCCGCATGATCCTCGAAGAGGGCTACGATCTGGTCTCGGGGTGGAAAAAGAAACGCCACGACCCGATCGGCAAACGCTGGCCCAGCAAATTCTTCAACTGGACGGCCCGGGCCGCGTCGGGCATCCGGCTCCACGATTTCAACTGCGGGCTGAAAGCCTACCGCCGCAAGGTGGTGAAGGCCATCGAGGTCTACGGCGAGATGCACCGCTTCATTCCGTTCCTGGCCAAGCAGGCCGGGTTCGGCCGCATCGGCGAGAAGGTCGTCGACCATCGCGCCCGCAAGTACGGCAGTTCGAAATTCGGCCTCGAACGCACGGTGAAAGGGTATCTGGACCTGATCACGGTGCTGTTTATGACGCATTTCGGGCGTTCGCCGATGTACTTCTTCGGCAGCCTCGGAACGCTGATGTTCCTCATGGGCGGCGGCACGACGGTGTGGATCATCGCCGAGAAGCTTTGGAAGCAGAGCCACGCCCTGCCCCTGCGGGCGGTTACGGACCAGCCGCTGTTTTATCTGGCGATTTTGGCCGTAATTCTCGGCGTTCAGCTGTTTTTGGCCGGATTTTTGGGCGAGCTGATCAACAGAGGGTCTTCCGAGCGGAACAAATACCTGATCGACAAAACTTTGTAAATGATGATACAACGAATCCAAACGCTTTATTTGCTGATCATTGCGGCGCTTATGGCCGTGACGCTCTTTTCGGGGCTGGCGTGGTTTGCGGGTGACGCCGGCGAGTTCGGGCTTTACGCCTTCGGGTTGAAAACCGCCGAAGGGGAGCTTGTCCAGTCCACCGTCTATATGGGCGTCCTGCTGGCGCTGGCCTGTGCGCTGCCGCTGGTGACGGTTTTCCTGTTCCGTCGCCGTTTGCTGCAAATACGCCTCTGTGTGGTGGAAATGGTGTTGCTGTTAGGCTCGCTGGTGATGGAAGGCGTCTATTACTTTTTGAGCTGGCGGGTCTTCTCCGACCTGACGTTCCATACGCAGGGCTTCAAGCCCGCCATTGTGCTGCCTCTGGTCTGCCTGCTGTTTGCCTATTTGGCGGCCCGTGCGATTTTCCGCGACGAACTGCTGGTGCGCGCAGCCGACAGAATACGCTGATCGAGCGGATACTGCTGACCCGGAGTATGCCCGAGCGCATGTTCCGGGTCTTCTGTCTCCGTCGGCGAACTGCTGTTCGGACGGAAAAGGGTTGCAGTTCGGACCGATCTGATTATTAAAAGAATGTTACAAACCTTTGCAGGTCCGGAAAATAATTTTAACTTTGAGGCATAATATTGTCATTATGTAATGAATTTAAAGAATTTTGGCTACAAACAATACATTTTTTAACTAACACTCAACTCTATGAAAGTAGTAAATTTTTGGAAGACATTGTTCTGTGCAGCGCTGGCCGTGACGGCTTTTAGCGCATGTTCGGACGATGACGAAGAGGGCGGTTATTCGGGCATGCCCGAAATTACCGTGAACGGCGGCGAGTCGGTGACTGTCGCCGGGAAACTCGAGGGCGGCAAGCTCGAACAGACGGTCGAGGTCGTTTCGAAAGGCGACTGGACCCTGACATTCAAGAACCCCGGGGATTCGCAGTGGGTTACTCCCAGCGCGATGTCGGGCAAGACCGGTACGACGCAGCTTACCTTCACGCTGGGTCAGGCTTCGGCAGAGCGCAGCGCAATCCTTGTTCTGACCGCCAGCTCCACGGTCGAGGGCTTCCCGCTTACGGACGAGGCTACGATCACGGTCGTACAGAGCGACAGCGATGTTCCGACGGGTAACGCTCTTTACAGCGAGAACTGCGGCACGAAGGTCGAGAAAGTCGATGGCTACTGGCCTTATGTGGACAAGTTCGAAGGTTGGACCCGCGGCGGTTCGCTCGATCAGAAGGCCGTTACTTACACCGGCAACAGCGCTTCGGTAGCCAACAGCGGCAAGGTTTTCGATCCTGCCGAGGATGAAACGACGGTAGTTTCGGGCCCTCCCTATGTTTCGATGAACAAATCGACTTCGGTTTTCAACATCAATGACATCAATATCGCATCGAACACCAATTTCACCTTCACGTTTACTGCCGCTCAACAGATTAACTATTCCAATGGCGTAGTGCTGGGCGACATGACGGATGAAACGATTCGGTTCTCGGTGTCTACCGATGGTTCGAGCTATGCTCCCGTTGCTCTGAAAGTCAAAAAAGTCGCTTCCGGCTACTGGTATCTCTGCACCGCCGAATTCAAACTGCCTGCCGGTGTTTCGACCGACAAGATCTGGGTTCGTTTCGACGGCTATGCAGGACTTGAAAACCACGGTCTGCGTATCGACGACTTCAAACTTTATGAAGGCGGCAACGGTTCGGAACTCGTCGTTCCTTCGGTGGATTATACGAAGGGTACGGTTGCCGAGGCTATCGCAGCCGGAGCCGGCAAGAACTACGAGGTCGCCGCTACGGTCGTAGCCATGCACACGCAGGGTATCCTGATCGGCGATGCGTCGGGTGTCATGCTGGCGTTCCTTGGCGAGGCTCCTGCGGTAGCTGTTAACGATGCCGTTACCGTTAAGGGAACGACCGAATTGCGGAATGGCGTCATTCAGTTCGGCAAGGAGGGTCTTTCGGTCGCCAAGACCGGCACGGGCAGCTATAACACGCCTGCTCCCGAGGTGATGGACGGCACGGCTGTCACGGCCTATATCGCAACGGCCTTGGAAAATAAGGCTGTGTACAAGTATGTGAAATACAACGGTGAGTTTACTGTCAGCGGCAACTATTACAATGTCGTTATCGCCGGTACGACCACGAAAGGCTCTGTTGCCTATGGCAAATCGGAGTGGGCGTCGTTTAATGGCAAACCGGTGACTGTCGAAGGCTGGCTGCTCGGCGGTACGGCCAACTATCTCCAGACGATGGCTACGTCGGTGACGGTCGATTCTTCGACGCCGATTGTTGAAATCTCCGCTCCCCAGCAGTTCGCTGCAACCTCTCCCGTGGCTCAAACGCTCAACTATACGGTTACCAACACGACGGCTTCGGCTGTAACGTTCGCAATCGAGGGTACGAATGCCGACAAGTTCTCGCTCGGCGCCAAGACTGATAACACCATCGTCGTAAGCGCGAAAGGCGACAATGCGAGCACGGCGGCTTATACGGCCAATCTGGTTGCCAAAGTTGCCGGTGCGACGGTTGCAACGGTTGCTCTGAAGCAGGCGGCGCCTGCGAGCGGTGAGGATACAAAGGGTACGTTTACCTCCATGTCACAATTTATCTCAACAGGTGACCAGTATGCCAATCCTTGCGGACTTGGTGATGGCGCAACTGCTAATGGGAACAATGCAAGTGGTTTTAAAATGGGATCAGGCAGTAAAGCCGGAGTCTTTACATCGGGTGCTGTAGGAGTAACCGGAGACAAAAAACTGGGTTTCTACGCTGTCGCCTGGAAAGGGAAGAAAGCCACGATCTATGTAAAAGTTGATAATGGCTCTGTGGATGGAGAATCGAGTTTTGCTATTAATGCTAATGAAACCGCTACGGGAAATCCTCCTTTTAAATTGACGGGCCTGAATGATGCCGATTATTATGTTGTGTCATTGAAAGGTTTAACTGCAGCTTCGACTGTTTCGATTTCTACGTCTCCGAATTTTGCGGCAGATGCAGATAAAAATACGGGCCGGGCTGTTATTTGCGGAGTCCAACTGTTCTAAATTAGTCGAGGAAACCGACTTGTAAAACCAACCACTCTTGGCGGGGATAACTCCCCGTCAAGAGTTTGGTTTCTAAATGGGTCTGCGGACCAAATGTTATACTTTATTCTGAATGATGTTGAAAATTAAACAGATAGGCATGCTGCTCGTGACGATGTCGGCGATGCTTGTCCTGTTTGCGGGATGCGGCGACAAGGACGACGGGGGCGACAAGGAGTCCCTCGCGACGCTCGTTGCAGAGACCGTGAGCAGTTCAACCACAACGAACAAGATTTCGACCCAAGGCCCGTCGGGCATCACCTTCGAGGCGACGATCGTCTCGCAGGGCGGGGATGCGGAGTGGTGTTCGTTCGATTTGAATAAGCAGGTATCCTCCGCCGGCGGAAACGTCGGGGACCCGGCCTACCTCTATTTGGACAAAAACAATTCCGACGACGACCGCACGGCGCGGATCGACGTAACCTATACCAACGGTTATTCCACCTCCCTGACGCTGACGCAGAGGGCCGCGGGCTTCATCGACTACGACCGTTCGTGGGGCGAACAGCCCGAATATCGTTCCGACGACGCTTATATCTATAAGACCTATTATGCGACGTTTGTGAGCAATCAGTTCTTTCCGGGCGGAAAACTGCGCAACTATTCGGTATGCTACGATGTCGACCGGCATATTTCGCATTGGGTGGCTTATCCGATCTTCAAGAAGGTCTACGAAACGCCCGTTTTGAGCCGGGTCAACGATTTCAATTACGATCCCAATGACCAGCTGCCCGTGATTCCCACCCGCGACCAGCAATACATCGGGACAGGCGGCAACGGCCGCGGTTACGGTGCATGGGGTTACGACCGCGGGCACATGCTTCCGCAGGCTTCGCGTTACAACAATTACGAGCCGAACCGGATGACTTACTACGGCACCAACATGATGCCCCAGAACAGCACGCTGAATCAGAATATCTGGGCCTCGCTGGAGGGCAAAGTCCGTGGCTGGGGCGGCTTGCAGACCTACGATACGCTCTATGTGGTGACGGGAGCCGCTTTCAAGAGCACGAAGACCATCGACAATGCCAACGGACCGATCGCCGTGCCGTCGCATTGCTGGAAAGTGCTGCTGCGCCAGCGGGGCAACCAGAACCGGCAGATCTCTCAATTCAAGGCGGATGAACTGAAAGCCATCGGCTTCGTGTTCACCAACGATGACGCCGGAGCCGCCACGTCGATCGAATCGGCTGTCCGTTCGGTGAAGGAGATCGAGGAGCTGACGGGCTTCAAGTTCTTCCGCAACCTCGACCCGGCCGTGGCCGATGCGGTGAAAAGCCAGAAGAACCTCGCCGACTGGGAGGGATTATGATACAATGAATTGAACCTTAACAACAAAAATCGTTTATGAAGAGAATCTTTTTGACAGGACTGTTTGCCTCGCTGATCGCGGTGGCATGCTTCGCGCAGAAGCCCTACAAAGTGGTCTTCTACAACTTCGAGAACCTGTTCGACACCATTCACGATCCCGGCGTCCTCGATGAGGAGTTCACGCCCGAAGGACCCAAGAAGTGGAACTCGGCCAAGTACACCAGGAAAATCGGGAACCTCGAACGGGTGTTGTTCGACATCGCCGCCGAGGATAAGGATTATCCCGTGGTGATCGGCGTTTCGGAGATCGAGAACCGCTCGGTGATGGAGGATGTGATCGCGCAGCCGAAACTCGCGCCCGGCAACTACCGCATCGTGCATTACGATTCGCCCGACGCACGCGGCGTCGACGTGGCGTTCTACTACCGTCCCGACGTTTTCAAGCTGGAGGGAAGCGCCGCCATTCCGTTCAAGATGCCGGAACTGCCCAACTTCAGGACGCGTGATTTCGTCACGATGTGGGGCACGATCGACAGCGAGCCGTTCTTCTTCCTCGTGAGCCACTGGCCTTCGCGTCTGGGCGGCAAGGAGGCTTCGGCCCCCAAGCGTCTGGCTGCCGCCAAGCAGGTGAAGCACATCGTCGACTCGGTGACCGCCGCCAACCCAGCCACGAAGGTGGTCGTTATGGGCGACCTGAACGACGATGCCACGGATGACAGCATCGTCGAGGGGTTGCGCGCCAAGGGCAAGATCAAGGAGGTCGGCAAGGGCGACATGTTCAATCCCTTCATCAGCCTGCTGAAAGCGGGTTACGGCACGCTTGCTTACCGCGACGAGTGGAACCTGTTCGACAACATCATCGTTTCGGAGAACCTCGCCACCGGTTCCACGGGCAGTCTGAAAATCCAGCCCGCCGGCAATTCGAAGTTCTACGGCGGCATCTTCCGCCGTCCCTACATGATCCAGAAGGAGGGCCAGTACAAGGGTTATCCGCTGCGTACGTTCGTGGGCAACGATTTCCAGGGCGGTTTCAGCGACCACTTTCCCGTATATATCTACATCGCCAAATAAACACTCTAAAATATTTGTATGAAACTCAAAGTTCTACTTATTCTGATGCTCGCCGCCGTGACCTTCACGTCCTATGCGCAGGACGGAGGCATCCGCGGTAAGGTGGTTTCGCGCAACGGTCGCGTGGCCTTGAGCAATGTACAGGTGAAGATCGAATCGCTGGGTCTGACGGCCATGACCGACAAGGACGGCAACTTCATCTTCGAGAATCTTCCTGCGGGCAGCTATACGGTGCTCTTCTCTACGCCCGACTTCGAGGACCTCAACCTGATGGTCCGCGTGGGCAATGAGCATGTGCAGGACCTCAAGTCGGTGATCATCGTGCCGTCGGGGCAGAGTGCGGTTCTGGACGACGCCGTTTTCGCCGAATTCGACAGCGACTCGTCGTCGTCGGACACGCAGGCGCTGCCTTCGTCGCTCTCTTCGTCGAAGGACCTCTTCAACAACATCGCATCGTACCGTTTCAGCGAGATGCGTTTCAACGTCCGCGGCTACGATTCGCAGTACTCGGACATCTACCTGAACGGCATCCGCTTCAACGACGCCATGACGGGCTACGGTCCCTGGTCGCTGTGGAGCGGACTGAACGACGCGACGCGTAACCAGGAGAACTACACGGGCCTCGAAGCGTCGGATTTCGGCATCGGCGGCATCGGCGGCATGACCAACGTCAACGCCCGCGCCTCGCAGATGCGCAAGGGATTCCGCGTGAGCGTGTCGAACGGCAACCAGATGTACCGTTTCCGTGCGATGATCTCCTACGGCTCGGGACAGTTGGACAACGGCTGGTCGTATGCTTTCTCGGTGGGAACCCGTCAGGGCGGCAACGGCTATGTGGACGGCGTTTACTACAACTCCTATTCCTATTTCGCTTCGGCCGAGAAACTTTTCGGACAGAACCACCGCCTTGCGCTGACGCTGCTGGCTTCGCCTTCGGAGCGCGGCGCGCAGCAGGCTTCGACCGACGAGGCTTACGCCCTGTTCGGCAACAACTACTACAACCCCAATGTGGGTTACCAGGCCGGCAAGCTCCGCAACTCGCGCGTGCGCAACACCCACGAGCCGATCGTGATGTTGAACTATACGTGGGACATGTCGGAGAACACGCGTCTGAACGCCGCCACGTCGCTGCGTTTCGGCAGGAACGGCTATTCGGCCCTGACGTGGAACGCCGGAGCGGACCCCCGCGGCGACTACTACCGCTATATGCCGAATTCGGATAAGACGCAGATCGTGCCGGGCATAACTACCGACGAGACGATCTATTTTTACGCGATGGATGGCGCCATAGCGAAAGGCGTGTGGGACGGTATGCTCGACTACGACAAATTCTTCCAGACGAATATGCGGAATATCGACACCGATCCGGTGCTGTCCAAACTGATGGGTAATAACAGTCGTTCGAACTACATGATCGAGGAGCGTCACACCGACCAGCTGGACTACAACCTGGCGGTCAACGTGCAGCATAACATGCGCCACAACATGCGCATCGTCGGCGGCGCCAACCTGCGCGTCAACCGCACGAATTACTACTCGGAGATCAAGGACCTGCTGGGCGGCGACTATTGGTATGACATCGACAAGTTCGCCGAGCGCGACATGGCCAGCGCCGAGGCTTACCAGAACGACCTGGATTACTACTGGGCTACGGGGCACGCCCGCATTGCCCGTGTCGGCGACAAGTACGGTTACTACTACCGGGCGCACCTGCTCGAAACCAATGCCTGGGCCAACTACACGTGGGGCATCGGCGGTTTCTCGCTGGGCGTTTCCGGATCGGTCGGCTACTCGAACATGTACCGCGAGGGCATGTGGCGCAAGGGTCTGTTCCCCAACGATTCGAAAGGCGATTCGAAGAAACTCGACTACCTGACCTACGATGCGAAACTTTCGCTGGGCTACAAGTTCTCGGGAGCGCATTCGATCGAGGCCAATGTGGCTTACATGCAGCAGGCGCCCAAGTTCGCGACGGCATTCGTGTCGCCCCGTACGCGCAACACGACCACGCCGGGGCTGAAGGCCGAGAAGATTTTCGCAGCCGATCTTACCTATAACCTCAACCTGCCCTACATCAAGGCGCGTCTTTCGGGATACTATACGACGATCGAGGACCAGTCGAAGGTCATCTCGTTCTACGACGATACCCGCAGTTCGTTCACCAACTTCGCCATGAGCGGCATCGACAAGCGCCATTACGGCGTCGAACTGGGTCTTTCGGTTCCCGTATGGAACGGCCTCTCGGTCGTGGGTGCCTTGAGCTGGGGCGACTATACCTATACGTCGAACCCCAACTTCGTGCAGACGGTTGACAACGTGGACAAGATCGTACTGAAAGATAAGGTCAACTGGGACGGTTATCGTGTGGAAAGCTCGCCGCAGCTGGCTTTCAACATCGGTCTCGACTACCGCGGACCGCGCAACTGGTTCGCCGGTGTGAACTTCAACTACTACGACAACATCTATCTTTCGATGAACCCGATGTACCGTACGGCTACCGCCATTAAGTATTATACGAATGTGCTGACTTCCAATACGGCCACCAATGCGCAGAAGGCATCGGCCCTCTCGTCGATCAAGACCCTCCGCAAGCAGGAGAAGTTTGACAGCGCATATACGTTGAGCGCCAATATCGGCAAGAACTGGTATATCCACCGGGTCTACATGCTGGGCTTCAGCCTCGAGGTGAAGAACATCCTCAACGATCAGGACATCCGCACGGGCGGTTACGAGCAGATGCGTATGAGCAAGGTCCGCGGCGAGGGCGGCGAGCAGATTTACGGCCGCTTCCCCTCGAAGTATTTCTACCTGTTCGGTACGACCTATTACCTGAATGTCTATTTCCGTTTCTAATCGCGCAAAGCATAATTTATGAAAAGTCTTAAAATAGCATTGGCGGCTCTCGTCGGTCTGGTGGCCGTGAGCTGCTACAACGATTTCGACACTCCGGCTCCGCAGAAGCTCTATACGGCCGACGATATGGCCGCAATGGGGCTTACTCGGATCACCATTGCCGAAGTGAAGGAAAAATTTGGTCCGATCTCCAATACGGGAACCAACGACAATTTCTCCACGACCAAGACCCTCAAGTTCGGAACCCGCACGTCCGAGGAGGCCAAGTTCGACGGCCTCATGGAGTGGCCCGAGGCTTCGAAATACTACATCAAGGGCAAGGTGATCAGCAGCGACCGTCAGGGCAACATCTACAAGTCGCTCTATATTTATGATGATGGTGAGTGGGATGGGGATGACCAGACCGGAAAAGCCGGTATCGAGCTGAAGCTCTACAACGGCCTTTATCTCGACTTCCTGCTCGACCTGGCTTCGAAGCCGATCAAGAGCCAGTGGGTCTACGTGCGTCTCGACGGTCTCTATCTGGGTAACTACCGCATGATGCTTTCGATCGGAGGCGCTCCCTCGGACGGCATCAACACGGCCGGCAACCACAAGTTCTACGCCAACTCGAACCTCGACAACCCGAAGGTCGCCGCCCTGAACGTCTTCCGCGGCGAATACACGACGCTCGACGACTCGGACATCAAGGAGGTCGACGGTTCGAACTACACGTCGCTCGGCGAGGCCGATCTGGGCCGGCTGGTGCGTTTCAACAAGATCAAGATCCGCTATGCGGGTGTGAAGAATCAGGACGGCGTGACGCCTCCGAACCTCAAAAACGGCGGAAATGCGAATCCCTATCCGAGCTGGATCGTGACCGACTGGGGAACGCCCATCTTCGGCGCGTGGTATCGCTGGGCCTACAACAACAGCGAGCAGAATATCCGTCTCTACGGTTCGGTGCTGATGAGCTACAACGATGCGGCGGAGTACACTTCGGACCCGGGCGTTTACGGCATCCGTACGAGCGGTTACAGCCAGTTCGCCATGAAGCCCATCCCGAAGGACGGCACGGAGGGTACGGTGCTGGGCATCTACGGCATCTATGCGAAGAAGAGCGATTTCACGGGAGGTTCGGAGGACTGGGCGCAGTACCAGATCTCGGTGAGCCGTATCGAGGACCTCGGCTTCCCGCCCGAGTCGCTGCTTTCCGAGGAGTGGATCAGGGCCAATACGCCCGCCTCGTCGCTGACGCCTCCCGTGAAGAACGGCGGCGACGATTACGAGGGTGACTGATCCCGCGTTTGAGCAATAAAAAACTGCGACCCTTTTGGGTCGCAGTTTTTTTGTGCCGCGGCGGCAGCGTTACCGCTTGTTCCATTTGCAGGAGGTCTGGTAGTAGCCGATCGCGCGGTCGACCTGCACGGCGTCCTTCCGCTCCATCGCTTCGAGGTGGTGGGGATTCTCCTCGGTGGGAACCACGCGGTACTGCTCGAAGCGGCGCACGGGCGACAGAATCGTGAAGGTGTCGCCTTCGAGGTAGCCGAGGTCCTGATAGGTGGCGATGAACGCGCGGTTGACATATGCCGGGTCGAAGATGCTGCGGCCGTAGAAATGCGAGTCGTAGCTCATGTTGAGCAGCGACAGCAGGGTGGGCATCAGGTCGATCTGCGAGACGATGCCGTCGACCACTCCGGGTTCGATAAGCCCGGGGGCGAGGATCAGCGCCGGGATGTGGTATTTCTGCAACGGAATCTCGGTGCGGCCGGCGCTCGAAGCGCAGTGATCGGCCGTGACGAGGAAGATCGTGTTTTCGAACCACGGCTGCCTGGCCGCTTCGGCGAAGAACCGTCCCAGCGAATAGTCGCTGTAAAGCACGCCTCCGGCGCGGCTCTTCGAGTCGTTGGGAATGCGGATTCGTCCGGCGGGGTAGGTGAAGGGGCGGTGGTTGCTGACGGTCATCACGTGGGCGAAGAACGGCTTGCCGCTGCGGGTCTCCTCGTTGAGCGTGCGGATGACCTTCCGGTAGGCGTCTTCGTCGCAGACGCCCCAGATGTTGGCGAAGGTGATCTCTTCGGGCTTGTAGCTTTTCTGGTCGACGATGTCGTATCCGTTGCCCGAGAAGAAGGTCTCCATGTTGTCAAAATAGCTGTTGCCGCCGTAGAAATAGGTCACGTTGTATCCCTTGTCGCGCAGCAAGGCTCCTGTGGAGTGCATTCCGGCGTTGTTCGGACGCTTGATGATGCTTTGGCCCGGGCAGGGCGGCAGCGAGAGCGTCACGGCCTCCAGGCCGCGCACCGTGCGGTTGCCCGTGGCGTATACGCGGTCGAACGCCAGTCCCAGTTTGTAGAGCGAGTCGAGTGCGGGCGTGATCCGTTCCGTGTTGCCGAACCGCTCCATGTACGAGGCGCTCATGCTCTCCATGGTGATCAGCACGATGTTGCGGCGGATCTCCTCCCCTTCGGCGCGCACGGCGTGCAGGTTGTCGCCCGTGCTTTGGTAGACCCCGTGCACGAAGGCTTCGGCCTCGGCTTCGGGACGCGTGAGGTAGAACTGTTCGTAGTCGAGCGTGTTCTTGACGAAGGCGTCGTAGAACTTGTAGAGTCCGTTGGCCTGCAATTCGTTGACGTAGACGTTGTCGCTGTCCTGGAAGCGGGTGTTGAAGTTCAGCAGCCCGATCGCGGCGAACAGCGCTGCGACGTAGGCCGGTCCGATTACGGCTTTCCACCTCCAGCCTTTCAGGCATTCGGTCTGCACGAGTTCGCTGCGGAAGAAGTACCACGTCACGAGCAGCGTCACGACGACGATGCCCAGCGTCATCGGAATGACGGGGTAGGACTCCATGATGTTGCCCACCACCTCGTTGGTGTAGACCAGGTAATCGACGGCGATGAAGTTGTAGCGGACGCCGAATTCGCTCCAGAAGAAATATTCGCTGATGCCGTTGAAGATGATGGCGCCCACGTAGACGACGATGAAGAGGGCGAACCACACCGTGGTCCAGTGGCTGCGGAATCCGGGCAGGAAAAGCCGCAGTGCGAAGCTGCCGGCCCAGTAGCCCAGCACATAGAGGGCGATTCGCGGCGCGACGCTTCCGTATTCGTCGAAGATCGTGTTGAAGAACGCCACGTAGCAGAACGCCGCCACGAGCAGGGCGAGGAGGATGTAGCCCCACGGCTTTTTGTACTTGGTGCGCGAAACGCTCAACATGAAGAGCCAGAGGAAAATGAATCCCGCCGTCGCGGCGCAGAAATCGTTCACGGCGCCCAGCAGGAAGACTTCGCACCATTCGCCGAATGAGAAGGCGAGTGAGGTGGTCTGCTCGTTGAAAAGCAGTACGACGCGCAGCACGAGGCCGACGGCGACGGTCAGCAGCGACAGTTTGAGATAGAGGCCGGAGACCAGCCGAATACTTTTTTGCATGATGAATTTGGTAATTAACGGTACAAAGTTAACCATTTTCAGCCCGTTCGGAAAAAGAAAAGGCAGTCAACTGGGTGACTGCCTTGTTCTGTCGGTTTGAAAAATTGATCGTTTTGTTGCTTACTTCGACGGGCGCATGACGACCTTCACGAGGTTTCCGTCCGCAAGGATCTTCTTGGCGAGCGCCTGCACGTCGGCGTTGGTCAGGTCGCGGATCGCCTGTTCGTGGTCGGCGATGTAGTTCAGGCCCGAGCCGTATTTGATCTGGATGTAGCTCATCCATGCGCCGTTCTGTTCGAGGCTGTTTTTCCAGCTCTTGAGCATGAATTCGCGGTTTTTCTCGA
>ERZ773134.2187-NODE-2187-length-14507-cov-3.981871_pt1 | contig 14507 bp, 9 predicted proteins | sample MGYA00580856_ERZ773134 | MGnify/ENA primary metagenome ERZ773134 (study PRJEB29015, sample SAMEA2737823) | human gut metagenome | biome: human gut; feature: human-associated habitat; material: faeces | place: China | collected 2012 ... | reverse complement strand
ATGATAACGACAGGAACGACAAATAACGGGGGGGGGACGACATTATGGCTATAATCATCAACATAGACGTCATGATGGCAAAGCGCAAGATGTCGCTCGGCGAGCTTGCCGAACGTGTGGACATCACGCCCGCCAACCTCTCGATCCTCAAAAACGGGAAAGCGAAAGCCATCCGGTTCTCGACGCTCGAAGCGATCTGCCGCGAGCTGGACTGCCAGCCGGGAGACATCATCGAATACCGCCCGGACCAGCCGTCGGAAGAGTAACAAAAACCCCTTTATACGATCAATTATGAGAAAAATCACCATGCTCGTCATCGCGGCATTCGCAGTGACAAGCGCAGCGGCCCAGTTCAATCCGCAGCAGCCGATTCCGGCGGACAAGGACGTCCGCACGGGCAAGCTCGAAAACGGAATGACCTACTACATCCGCCACAACGAAAAGCCGAAAGGACAGGCCGACTTCTACATTCTGCACGACGTCGGCGCCATTCAGGAGAACGATTCCCAGCAGGGACTCGCCCACTTCCTCGAACACATGGCCTTCAACGGAACCAAGAACCTCCCCGACAAGATGCTGACGGAGTATCTCGAAAAAGTAGGCGTGAAATTCGGCGCCAACCTCAATGCCGGCACCGGCTGGGACCAGACGACCTACATGATGAAGGACGTCCCCACTTCGCGCGAAGGCATCATTGACAGCGCACTGCTGATCCTGCACGACTGGTCGCACTTCATCGCGCTCGAACCTGAGGAGATCGACTCCGAGCGCGGCGTCATCATGGAGGAGCTGCGCACCCGCGACGGCGCGTCGTGGCGTTCGACCATGAAGATGCTTCAGGCGCTCGGTAAGGACACAAAATACGAGCACCGCAACCTGATCGGCTACCTCGACGGACTGAAGGGCTTCCACCACAAGGAGCTGGAGGACTTCTACAACCAGTGGTACCGCCCCGATTATCAGGCGGTCGTCGTGGTCGGTGACATCGACGTGGATGCCGTAGAAAACAAGATCAAGACGCTCATGAGCGACATTCCGGCTCCTGCGGCCGACGCCGCCCGGAAGGAGACGATCACCGTTCCCGACAATGAGGACCCGATCATCAGCATCTACACCGATCCCGAAATGCAGGGTTCCAAAATCCAGCTCTTCGTGAAGCGTCCGGCGCTTCCCGAACAGATGAACAACCTGATATACGGCGAAATGTTCGACGTCATACAGGCCTACATGACCACCATGGAAAACGCACGTCTGCAGGAGATTTCGATGAAACCCGACGCACCGTTCCTCGGCGCAGGCATGGGTTCGGGCGAAATCGGCGTGATTCCGACGCTCAACGCGACGACGTTCGTGGCCATGACGCAGGACGGCAAACTGGCCGAAGGTTTCGAAGCCATCTACACCGAAATGGAGAAAGTCCGCCGCTACGGCTTTACGCAGGGCGAATTCGAACGCGCCCAGAACGACCTGATGCGCCGCGCCGAACGCGCCTACGCCAACCGCAACGACCGCCGCAACGGCGAGTTCGTACAGACCTATCTGAACAACTACTCGAAGAACACCCCGATGCCCGACGCCGAGACCGAGTGGCAGCTGGACAGCATGCTGATCAAGATGATCAACGTCGAGGCGGTCAACGGATTCGCCCAGCAGGTCATATATCCCCGCAATCAGGTGATCGTCGTCACGGCGCCCGAAAAGGAGGGCATCGTGAATCCGACGGCCGAGGAGCTGCTCGCCATCCGCGAGAAAGTCGCCAACGCCGAGATCGAGGCGTATGAGGACAACACCGTCAAGGAGCCGCTGATCCCGGAAGGCACCGTACTGAAAGGTTCGCCCGTAAAGAAAACGGCACAGGACGCCACGCTCGGCACGACCGAGTGGACACTCGCCAACGGCGTGAAGGTAGTCGTGAAGCCCACGACCTACAAGGCCGACGAGGTGCGCATGAGCGCCGTGGCCAAAGGCGGACTGTCGATCCTCTCGGACGAGGAGTTCTACATGGGCGAGATGATGCCCGCATTCAACTCGATGTCGGGCGTCGGCAAATTCTCGGCGACGGATCTCAAGAAACAGCTTTCGGGCAAGTCGGCTTCGGTTCAGCCCTCGGTGGAGAACTATGCCAGCGCCGTGAACGGCTACTGCTCGCCCAAAGACCTCGAAACGATGATGCAGCTGCTCTACCTGAATTTCACGCAGCCGCGCTTCGACCAGAACGACTACAACACGCTGATGAAGATGCTGCGCTCGCAGCTCGACAACGTGAAGTCGAATCCCGACTACCTGATGGAGGAGAAATTCATCGACGTGGCCTACGGCAACAACCCGCGCCGCCAGATGATTTCGACCGAGATCATCGACAAGTTCAGCTTCGAAGCCCTGCCGGCGATCTACAGGAAGCTCTATCCGGATGCCAACAGCTTTACGTTCACCATCGTGGGCAATGTGGACCTCGACGCGCTGAAACCGCTCGTGGAGAAGTATATCGGTTCGATTCCCGTGTCGAAGAAGGCCATGACGTTCGCTGACGACAAGTGCGCCCCCGTCAAGGGCGACGTGACGGAGGAGTTTACGGCGCCGATGCAGCAGCCGAAAGTCTCGGTACACTACATGTTCTCCGGCAAGATGCCCTACACGCTCAAGGACAAAGCGGCCCTGACGTTCCTCACGCAGGCGCTCAACTCGCGCTACCTGATTTCGATCCGCGAGGAGAAGGGCGGCACGTACGGCGTGCAGGTTTCGGGTTCGACCGAGTATATCCCCGACGAGACCTACAAGCTGGATATCCGCTTCGACACGAACGAAGAGATGGCCGACGAGCTGCGCGAGATCGTGATGAAGGAGATCCGGGAGATCGCCGAGAACGGCCCCAAGACCGAAGACATCGAGAAGAACCGCGAATTCATGCTCAAGAGCTGGAAAAACAGTCTGGAGCAGAACGCCGGCTGGATGAACTACATTCAGGCCAAATACGGTCCGGGACTGGAATACCTGAAAGATTACGAGCAGGTGATCAGGTCGCTCACCAACGCCGACGTACAGGCCATGGCCAAGAAGGTCCTCGGCGACAACAACCTCGTGAAGGTCGTCATGCGCCCCGCGAAGGAAAAGGCCGAATAACACACCTGAATCCGCTGAAAAAGCCAGCCGCCACAACGGCTGGCTTTTTATTTGTCAGCCCGGCGAAAAACATTAACTTTGCAGACAATTAAAACAATCAGTTATCACCTATGCGCCAAAGTCTTCGGCTGGTTTCCGGCCTGTATCTCAAACTTAGCCTGCTCACAATCGCTGTAGGCTTCCTGTTACGCATCGTACTGCTCTTCAACGAGCAGACCACCGACCTCGGTTTCTCATTCGGCGAATGGCTGCAGGTTTTCCTGCTGGGTGCCGTGAACGACCTCTGCGCCGCGACGATCGGATTCGTGTTCCTATGGCTCTTCTCGATGAGCGTCTCCGAAACCAAGTACGGCAAACCGTGGGGCTACATCATCCTCGGAATTCTCGTTGCGGCATTCTGCTACGTGACCTTCTGCAACACGATCTTCGACGAATACGGCAGCGTCGCGCCGCAGATCGCCTCCGCCGTTCTGGGCTATTGGGCCGGCACTTTCGCCCTGCGTCTCTTTTTCAAGGGTTTCCGCAGCTACTGGACCACGGTATGGTTCGCGCTCATCATCACGCTCTACGTGGGCGCCATCCTCTTCAACGGACTCAGCGAATACTTCTTCTGGAGCGAATTCGGCGTTCGCTACAACTTCATTGCGGTAGACTACCTCGTCTACACCAACGAGGTGGTCGGCAACATCATGGAGTCCTACCCCGTCGTGCCGATGACGCTGGGGCTGATCCTCGTGACGCTGGTCGTGACATGGTATCTCTTCCGCCGCGATCTGGCCCTCGCCGACCGGCTGAAAGGCTGGCGCTGGAAAGCGGTAGCAGGACCGGCGTACATCGCCGCCGTGCTCCTCGCCGTCGGACTGCTGAACTTCAACACCCGGTTTCAGGACAGCCAGAACGTCTATGTAAACGAACTGCAAGCCAACGGACTCTACAAATTCTACGACGCATTCGTCAAGAACGAACTCAACTACAAGCAGTTCTACATCACCGAACCCGAAGAGCAGGCCGAAGCCTTCGTCCACGGGATTTACGGCAGCACGGGCGACAACCTGCACGCCGTACGCTGCGAAGGACCCGAAATCCGCCGCAACATCGTGCTGATTACGATCGAGAGCATGAGCGCTTCGTTCATGGAGCGTTTCGGCAACACGAACCGCCTGACGCCCGTACTCGACTCGCTTTACAAGCAGGGACTCGCCTTCGACCGCGTATACGCGACAGGCAACCGCACGGTGCGCGGACTGGAAGCCGTAACCCTCTCGCTGCCGCCCTGCCCCGGCCAAAGCATCATCAAGCGGCCGAACAACGCCGGCATGCACTCCACGGGTGCGCTGCTGCGCGAAAAGGGCTATAACGTCAAGTATTTCTACGGCGGCAACAGCTACTTCGACAACATGGAGACCTTCTTTTCGGGCAACGGCTACGACATCGTGGACCAGCGGCAGTATGCGCCCGAAGAGATCACTTTCGCCAACATCTGGGGCGTATGCGACGAAGACGCCTACCGCAAGGTCATCCGCACGCTCAACGAAGACGCGCAGAGCGGCAAGCCCTTCTTCGCCCACGTCATGACGGTCAGCAACCACCGCCCCTTCACCTACCCGGCCGGAAAGATCAGCATTCCCCACGACTCGAAGTCCCGCAACGGCGGCGTGATGTATACCGACTACGCCCTCGGTGAGTTCTTCGCGGAGGCTTCGCGGCAGCCGTGGTTCGACAACACGATTTTCCTCGTCACGGCAGACCACTGCGCTTCGAGCGCCGGCCGCACCGAGATTCCGCTGAACAAGTACCACATTCCGGCCCTGATCTACGCTCCGGGCTTCGTGGAGCCGCAGTGCGTCGACGGCATCGTCTCGCAGATCGACCTGATGCCGACGCTCCTCTCGCTGCTCAACATGAGCTACGACTCGCACTTCTTCGGCCGCAGCATATACGACGAACAGTACGTCAACCGCGCATTCATCGCCACCTATCAGGATCTGGGCTACCTCGAAGGCGACGTGTTCACCATCCTCTCGCCCGTGCGGCGGTTCGAGCAATACCGCGTCGCTCCGACGGCGGAGAATCCGCACAACCTCGAACCGATGGAAACGGAAAACCCCGAACAGGTCTCGCGCGCCATCGGCTATTACCAGACTTCGAGCGCGTGGAACAAACGCTGAGTGCCGGTATCTGAAAAAAGGCTGTCTGAGATTTGTCAGACAGCCTTTTTTCGTATGCGGTTCCCGGATACGCTCCCCGGTTTGCGCAGGGTATGAACGCTTATCGGGACACCGCCTCGTCCCGGGGAGGGCGGTATCACTTCACCACCACGTCCCGGTCGGTGTTGAGCGTCAGCTGGTAGGTCGCATAATTGCCCGAGCCGTTGGTAAACTTGGTATAGATGGCCGTCAGGTCAACGACCGAACCGGATACGGGGATTTTGTTGTCGCGGAACTGGCTGTAACCGCTCGTACGCACCACATAGTTACCCGGAGCGGCATTCGTGCCGGTACCGGCGGCCTGCGCATCGTAGGTGAACCAGGCCGAGCCGTAGAAAAACGTGTCGGCATTCGTACCGGGCAACATGCGCATCGTCGCCCAGGTAGCCCACTGGTCGATATCCTCCCACCCGGGGGAATTCACGTCGTAGGAGACGGAATTGGCGAAATAATTGGGAAAGGTGTTCTTGTAGCCCCACAGCGCCGTGCCGAAGCGGCTTTCGACCCCTTCGAAACGCACCAGGCGCCCCAGGTCGTCGTCCGACAGCACAGTCCGGTAGTTGTCGCGCGTAACGACCAGCGTATCGGACTTCAGCATCGGCTGCTGTTCGCCCGAAAAGATGTGCTCGTCCTGCATGATCTTGCTCTCGATATTGTCGTTCGAATAGCTCGCATTGTAGGAGGTCGTACCGATGCTGACCATGCCGCGGTAGTTCCCCAGCACGAGCCCTTCGAGATCGACGTAGACGATCTGCCCGACGGGATGGAACAGGTAGTTGCCCGTATTGAGCTTGAGCTCGATGGCCGACTCGGAGGCCTCGTCGTAGAGGTATACCGACTTGTAGACATTGCCGAAGCGGTCGGTCGAAATAACCTTGCCCGAGGTGAACAGCGGCTCATCGACCGTCCACGACGCCACGGTACCGTCGTTCATACCCGCATTCTCGGCCCGGAAGCGCGCCTTCAGCTCCCCGACGGAAATGTATTCCAGTCCCTTCGCCTCGAAATCGGCGCGGGTGTAGACCCTGGCCGGCCCCGGATTCAGGTAATCGCTGTAACAGCCTGTGAAAAACAGGGCTGCGGCAGCCGCCAGTAACAATTTGAATAATTTATCCATAGCATTCATGTTTTATTCGTCCAGCCGTCAGAAACGGAAATAGAGATTGAGGTAATAGGTCGTACCGAACATGTAAAAATACTTCGAGTCGAAAGCCTGGTAGGTCGTCACGGTGGTCTCGGTATTTTTCGAGAGGCGTGTCTGCTCATAGCCGCCGGTCTTGATGTCCTGATTGTTCAGGATGTTCTTGACGTCGAGGCTGAATCCCAGCGTGTACTTGCGGTGGATATACCAGTTCTTGCCGATGCTGGCATTGAGCGTATAGGCCGAGTCGAACTTCTCCTGGCGTCGCAGGTGTTCGATGTCGCCGGGCGCCATACCGCCCGTGATTACGGCGTCGGTACGGTAGATCGGGCTCATCGAGAGATACATGTTGTTGTAATAGTTGAAGTCGGCCGAGAGGTAGATGTTGTTGTTCGAGCGCCACGACAGGCCGACGTTGACGGCCGTCTGCGGCGTGCTCTCCACGCGCATGTCCTTCCAGTAGACGATGCTGCTGTCGACGTCCGAGAGGATTTTCGAACTGTTGTCGGCCAGCTGTACGAACGTGGGGTTCGAGTCGTAGGTGTACTGCCCGACGCTTACCGCCCCGTTCAGGCTGAGACCCATGTAGAGCGGAACGGTCATACCGAATTCCAGACCGAAGAACTTCTTGTCGATGCCGCTGATGGCGAAGTTGACGAACGTCGATTGCAGGTCGTCGTAGTAGGAGATGATGTCGGTCTGGTCGTGGATCATGGTGTAGTAACCCGACAGACGCGCCTTGATGCCGCGGTAGCTGAGGTTGTACGATGCGTCGACGCCCCAGATTTTCTCGGCTTTGAGACCCGGCGTCACCTCGTTGCGCGTACGCGGCGAGATGAAGGAGTTCTGGAACGTGGGGGCATTCTGCAACGCCACGGCATTGAATTCCACGGAATGCGCCGCCGAGAAGCGGTAGGCGAGGTTCAGTTTGGCCTGATAGGTGAAGTAGTCGAGCGCCTCGGAGTTGCCGAACGAGTTGGAGGGGTAGGTGCCCTTCATGTAGCGGCCGTCGCGCCACATCGTCACCTGGCCCACTTCGCCGCCGATCGTGCCGTCCAGTCCGGCGATGTTGAAGTTGTACATCGCCCATAGTTTGGCCTGACGGATGTTGGCGTAGTAGTCGTAACCGAACTTGTCGCCCTCCTCCACGCGGCGGGCGTGGCCGTGCTCGTAGTAGTAGTGGAGGTCGTTCTGCTTCTCTTCCTCACCCACGAAGTCGCGCTCGGCGAACTTGTCGATGTCCACCCAGTAGTCGCCGCCCAGCAGGTCTTTCACCTTGTCGTAGTATTCGGTGCGGTTCCAGCGGTAGAGGATGCCTGCGACGAGGCGCGAATTGTCGCGGAACGTGCGGGCGATCTGCGCCGTGAGGTTCAGGTCGAGCTGGTCGGTGTGGCGCTCCTCGATCATGTAGATGCCCGAAGCCCCGGACTTGTTGCGGTTGTAGTTCATGCGGAACATGTTGTCGTAATCCATCAGGCTCTTGCTGGGGTCGGTGATCCACTCGCGCATCGAACGCAGCGCAAGGTCGTTGTACGTCCCCAGATCCGAACTCTCGATGCCCTCGGACAACTGGAGGATACGGTTCGTGTAGAAGCTGGGCAGGTAACGGTAGTAGTCGGGGCGCGGGTCGGGGCCATCCGTCCACGTCAGGGCCGAATAGCCGTTCTTGCCGAAGCGGAACGAAGCCGCGGCGGCAAGTTTGGTATTCGACGAAATGTCGAACCCGTAGTTGAGCATCACGATCGGCTCGTGGTAATCGCGCACGCGCGAGTTGCGCAGCTTGCCGTCCTGCTTGCCCACATTGGGGTTGTAATAGTTGTTACTCAACAGGTCGTAGGCTTCCTGCGTCGACGCCTGCTGCGCTCCGCGCTCGGTCGGTGCCCCCAGGATGGTCAGCGCCAGGTTGTGGCGGTCGCCGCCGAAACGCTTTTCGACCGATGCGAAGTAACCGTAGGCATTGTAGTACACCCCGTCGACATAGGAGTTGCCGCCCTGGCGGGTCGAGAACGAGAAGGCGTACGACCATCCGTTGTCGAGCAGGCCCGAAGCGTAGGAAACCATCGCGCGGAAGCGGTACATCGAGTTGCCGTTCACGACGCTGGCACGGAAGCCCTTGCGCATCTGCGAAGCGCGCGCATTGACATTGGTCGTACCGCCGATGCCGTCGATGCCGTAGCCCGACGAGCGCAGCCCGGCGGTATTCTCCTGGTTACGCGTGGCGTCGTTCAGGCCGCTCCACAACGACCAGGGGCCATAGCCCGTCATGGCATCGTTGAACCGGATGCCGTTCAGGTAGATGCTCGAATACTGCGAGTCGTAACCGCGCACGTTGAAACGCATCTCGCTGAATTTATACGAGGCGATGTTGTTGAAGACATCCTTCGACGACGAAAGCGACGAAGGCAGCGACTGCCCGTCGGCCGCCGTATCGGAGTCGAACTCCGCGAACACGGCGTCGTCGATGACATACTGCACATCGGGGGACATCACCACCGAATTGAGGTTCTTGACCATCTTGTCGACACGGATCGCCAGGTCGAGGTTCTCGAACTCGGGGGCTTCGAATTTCAACTGGTATTCCCCTTTGGGCAACTGGTCGATATTGAAATTACCGTGGTTGTCGGTCATGACGGTGACGCCGAGCGGTTCGACGACCACCTTGACATTGCTCAGTGCGACACGGCCGTCACGCGAGACGACCTTGCCTTTGACGCCCCCGTCCTGGGCATACGCCCCGGCACAGGCCAGCGTGAGCAGGATAACAAGTAAAGCTCTGATCTTCATAATTACTTTGTTGGGTTATTTACCGATGTAAATGAATACGGGAAGGTGGTCGCTGTATCCCCCCTGGAAATTGTTGCCCACGAACGTACGCAGCGGGTAGCCCTTGTATTGGCCTTCCTGCTGGAACAGATAGGGGGCACGGAAAATATTGCCGTAATATTTCCCCTTGGGGGCACGCTCCAGCTTGAGCGAACCCGTCGAGCCGGTAGCGAGGTTCTCCGACACGACGATATTGTCGAACAGGTTCCACTGGTCGCGGTAGGCAAGCGAACCGATGCCCGCCTTCAGCATGTCGATAAAGGGATTGTAGTATCCGCCCGGTTGGAGCTTGCGGATGTTGCCTTCGGCGCCGAGCACCTCGGTGATGCTCTTGTCGGTGGCGTCGTCGTTGAAGTCACCCATCATCACGACCTTGGTCGCGGGGTTGATCGCCAGCACCGAGTCGGCGGCATGGCGCATGATCTCGGCGGCGCGCTCGCGCTTGGGTGCCGAAGCCTCCTTGCCGCCCAGGCGCGAAGGCCAGTGGGCCACCATGAAATAGAACGGTTCCCCGTCGATCGTCCCCCACATCGTCACCACGTCGCGCGTGCGGAAATTCGGCAGGCTCTCCATCGTAAACGGGATCGGGGCGCTGCCCTCGAGCTTGAACACGTCGGGACGGTAGTAGAACGCCACGTCCACGCCGCGGGCATCGGGCGAATCGTAGTGCACGATGCGGTAATTGGCCGGGGCGAGTTTGGGCGTAGCGATCACGTCCTCCATGACATTGCGGTTCTCGATCTCCGAAACACCGATCACCACCGGGTAGTCCTTGTTGATGGCGGCGATGTCGAACAACACGCGCGAAAGGTTATTGATCTTTTTGGTGTACTTGGGCGTATTCCACTTCTTGGGCCCCTCGGGCGTAAACTCCTCGTCGTAAATCTCCGGGTTGCGGATCGTATCGAAGAGGTTTTCGAAGTTGTAGAAAACGACCTTGTAGGGTTTCTGGGCGAAGCAGGCGACGATCAGCGCTGCGAAAAGCCCGGTAAAAAGCAGTTTCTTCATATAATTCAGATTAATTTATACCCCAGTCCGAGGGATTGTTCTGTGCCTTCACGTCGGCGGCAATGGCCTCGTCGAGCATCGTAAAGAATTTATAACCCGTTTTCTCTTCGATGTCGGCAACGCTCGTGATATATTGTTTTATATTCCCGGTCGTGGTTGAGGAATTTTCAGCCCAATAACCGATTGCCGCCAATTGCGATGCATCGGTAATCTGGTCGATCCGCTTCCCCGTCCTGCCGCTTTTGGTACGTAGCAGCACCTTCCAGCAATACTGTGGAATCGCGACCCGATTCCCCTCTTTATCCGTCGTATATCCCTGTACCCCATAAGTTCCCGTAACATTGTACAAGGTATCGGGATATGAAATATATTTCAGGGTAAGATCTTCCAAATCCCCCCACGACCCGCTATTAAAATCAGGATCCTGAGGCATAATATTGGTCGAATAGAACGTCTGCTCATTCAATAGCGAAGAATAGCTGACATAACGATGGTAGGACATACACTGATGCCCGCGGATAGGCCGCCCATTATATGAACCGCGGCTCAAATCGACCTGAAATTCCTCCGGCACTTCAGGATCGTATTTCCATGCATTAGAACGCTCATATTTTCCAACCCGGTAACAGGAATGGATCGGATAGGCGACCCAGTTGGCGATACGTTTCTTCGTGTCGTAGCAGATCGTAAAGTTGCGGGCCGTCTTCCCTTCCGAAAGGGGCGCATAATGCGTTACGTAACAGTAGTCGGAGGCTTCGACATAGGCGGGCAATTCCGCCCACGCGTGATCCATCGATGCCGGAACCGAGTAGTCCGCCTGGTCGATCGTCAACGTGAATTCGTGTCCGCCGTCGAAGACGACATCGACCGCGGCACGGCGCGAAGCGCCCGTTTCATTATCGTCCAGGTAGAGGTACACGACATCGTTCGCCGAAACGAGTTTCGCCGATTTGGTCGTGGCTTGCGTCCTGCGCGACGTCCAGCACCAACTGCCGCCTTCGGTCACGGTGACGGTATAAGCCGTACCCACGGGCCCCGTCAGCACGAGCCGGGGATCGGTCGCATAACCTTTGGCGTCGAGCGTGGTCGTCTCGGTTTCCATGAACACCGCGGAAATATTCGCCGGGGTGCCGTCGTCGGAGGAACCGCACCGCCCGAAAACCAGCAGGAGCGCCCCGAGCACCATAGCCCGTCCGAAAAGTTTCAATAACCCTTTTGTCAAAATCATGTGGGAATTTGCAAATAAAAATGTCAGGTAGAAAATCCGACAATCATCCCCGGCGGAAGCCAATCCGCCGGGGATGGATTATCGGAATCAGAGAGTTGCTATTCGCTCAATTCATAAAGGGCGACACCGGAATACTTCACGCCATCGGCGTTCGACGAAGCATATGGGCCGAAACGATTACTTGTAGAACCGTCTTCAATCTGGTACAGCAATTGACGTTTTGTCTTCTCCGTAGAGGTTGCTACATCCATAATTGCAAACCAATTCTTGTCATTATCATAAGTGATCGTCCAAGTCTTCGACGAAGTATCGGCCAGTTTAAAATTGGTACCAGAGTTGTGTTCAATATATTTACCGGCACTATTCTTAATCACATAGGCATCGCCATTGGCTTCGATTGTCACAGCATAGGCATCATTTGCCTCATTCGATTCGATCTTACCACCCGAAACCGTGATATCGACACCAGTGAACTTACTCGAAGTCATCGCAGCTGCAGCGGGCATCACAACATATTTCGAATTGACTTCAGCCACGACTAAATACTTCTTACCCGCTGCTATCGCATTGACTCGCGTATATCCGCTACCGCCCGGTACGGATTTCCCGGCCTGCGAAATCGCAACGGTCTTGGTATCCACAGCGGCACCGGCCTTCATCAGTTTGATGGTCAGCGTGGCGGTGATAGCCTGCTCCGTCGTGTTTTCCTTGGGCGTCACAGTTACAACCATCCCGTTTACGGAGGTCGTGAACTGCTCCGATTTATCCGTAGCGGCTTCGATCGTGCAGTCGTCGGCATTGGCAGCCGTGACCGTCACGGTCTTGGCATTGTCCGTCGCAGCGAAAGAAAGCGACGTCGGGTCGAGCTTGGTAATCTTCGGTTCAGCGGGTGCATCACCATCCTTTTCGACCGATACGGCAATCGTGCTAAGCATCTTACTCTGGTTGGTCATACCTAACGTATAACCCTTGACAATAACAACCTGTCCATTAAGGGAAGCATCGACAAAACCATCGGCGGGATATGCCAGAGAGCCCTGCAGATCCGTACCTTCGACAGCTATATTATAGTAATACCCGTCTATCGTAAGCGTGCCCGAATATTCGATATATTTAATAACGGGAGTGGCTGCCGCATAGGCATCGAAAGCGGCTCCGTCGAACTTTTCGGGAGTAGGCTGTGTGAAGGAACCGTCAGATACCTTTTCTATTACCAGGTCGGTTTCAGAGAACTGTACCAACTTACTGTAAGTAGTCGTCTTGCCGGTCACCTTGACAGTCTGGCCAATCGTAGCGGAATAATCTACCACAGGCTTATTATCTTTCCATCCAAGATAGACCAGAATCTTCCCGCTATTGTCCTGAATCAGGAAACTACGTCCGTTAATCGCCACGACTTGTCCCTGCGTAGTATAGGTCGCGCCTACCGAACCCGCAATGACTTCAGCAATGGTCTTCGTTTCAGTTACAGGAGGAGTAATATTGTCCAGGTCGACCTCCGTACCACCGATGCCCTCGAAAAGTTTCACGTCGTCGATACGGTGTGCGGATGTAAGATCCGAAGTAAATTTAATGTAAAGTTCCGAAGGCACCTGTTTCAGCGTGAAATTGGCCGTCGCCAAAGCCCAGGTACCGTAGTTAGAGTGCTCGTCGTCCCCGACAGGGCGGTCATAGGTAATTTCCGCCCAGTTTTCACCGTCTTTGCTCAGATATACATGGAACTCCGAAGTCTTGAAGGCATTGTCCTTATCTTCAAAAATACTACGGTATGAACCGAACGTAAGTTGAAGGTTCTTCTGGGTAGATTCAAGTGCGATTTTCTGAATCTCAAAAACACCGCTCGTTCCGAAAAACATATTGTTGACACCGGAAGCGTCGTCCTTGTACTTCGAATGGCTATCGTTCGAAGGCAAATTCGAACGAACACTTATACCGCTCGTTTTATAAGCAACATTGTCGGCACCCGTACCAGTCTGATTCTTCCAGCCCTCGAATGCATCTGCGAAGGGGAACTTACCATCTGCCCCCTTTTGAGCCTGCTCCTTATCGAAATCGTTAGCATAGATAGCATCGCCCGTGGGGGGGTTTAACCCCGCTGCCGTACTGTTTCACGGCTACGGACGACTCGGCCTGGCCCCATTTGCCGAATTCGGGGTGGATAAGCGTGAAGGAGATCTTACCTTCGCGCAGGTTCGTACCGGCGGGCAGCTCGGAAACCGTAACGGAGATCGTTCCGTTGCCTTTGCCGCTCATCGGGGAAATGGTAGCCCAATCCAGGTTACTTGCAGTAACCGTCCATTCGCAGTTCGCCGTGATGGCAACGGTCTGCGTCGTCGCCGTCTCATCGGTGAAATCAAGCGCCGTCGGATCCGCCGTCAACTTCGGCGTCAGCGACTTGTCATCGTCGTCGGAGCATCCCGTAAATGCCGTGGCAGCCACAAGGAAAAATGCACCGAAGACCAACCTAAAAAGATGTTTACTCATAAAAATAGTTTTAATTAGGTGATTATAAACTAATATCCGTTTGCAAAAATAACTTACGATTCTTCCGTTTTTTAAAGGGGAAACTATTACAAAGATAACTTTTATTTCAAAAATACAAAAGGATTTCGGCATATATTTACTGTTAAGGTTCCGTTACATAGCAAAAAAACGTTCCATGCTGCCTCGGAAAGGACAACCCGTGCGGCATACAGCCTCGCAAGCACCCAAATCAAGGCATCGGCGGAGGCTTCCGTCCGGAACCGCCCCCCTGGCGCACCTTCGGCCAGGCAAAAAAAAATTCCGCCCCGGAAACCCGGGACGGGCGAAGTTTCAAGGCTGGTTGGCGGATTGCATCGGCAGGGGTCATAAATCGACATCGTTTCTGACGCTGCAAAATTACCCAGCGGTTATTTCATAGTTGCGACAATCCCATAACAATCCCGGGAATATGGCATTGCACGCATGTTGCATCAGCCGGCAAAGCCCGTCGGCAACA
>ERZ773134.2175-NODE-2175-length-14580-cov-7.576317_pt1 | contig 14580 bp, 9 predicted proteins | sample MGYA00580856_ERZ773134 | MGnify/ENA primary metagenome ERZ773134 (study PRJEB29015, sample SAMEA2737823) | human gut metagenome | biome: human gut; feature: human-associated habitat; material: faeces | place: China | collected 2012 ... | reverse complement strand
CCAACGCCCTGCCGCAGGCCGTGCCCAACTCGTTCGCCGAGTGGATGAACGCCGCGGACTACGATTTCGTCATCACCCACCCCGAAGGGTACGAACTGGACCCGAAGTTCGTGGGCGCGGCGCGCGTCGAATACGACCAGCGCAAGGCCCTCGAAGGCGCCGACTTCGTCTACGCCAAGAACTGGGCCGCCTATACGGACCCCAATTACGGCAAAGTGCTGTCGCGCGACCGCGCATGGACGGTCGATGCGGAGAAGATGGCGCTCACGAACAACGCCCGCTTCATGCACTGCCTGCCCGTAAGGCGCAACATGATCGTCACGGACGAGGTGATCGAATCGCCCCGTTCGCTGGTGATCCCCGAGGCCGCGAACCGCGAGATCGCGGCCCAGGTGGTACTCAAACGACTGCTGGAGGGTCTGAACTGATGGAACGGATCACAGTCGTAAAAATAGGCGGCAACGTCATCGACAACCCCGCGGCGATGAAACGCTTCCTGAAGGAGTTCGCCGCGCTGGAAGGCCCCAAAATACTCGTGCACGGAGGCGGGAAACTGGCCACGCGGCTGGCCGAGCGGCTGGAGCTGAAGGTGCAGATGGTCGACGGACGCCGCATCACCGACAAGGGAACGCTCGACGTGGTGACGATGGTTTACGCCGGGCTGATCAACAAGCAGGCGGTGGCCGGATTGCAGGCCGCAGGATGCAACGCCCTCGGGCTGTCGGGCGCCGACGGAAACGCCGTCACGGCCCGGCGCCGCAGCCCCCAGCCGGTCGACTACGGGTTCGTGGGCGACATCGAACGGGTGGACTCCGCGCTGCTGCGCAGGCTGCTCGAAGACGGCATGGCGCCCGTCTTCTCGGCCATCATGCACGACGGAAAAGGGACCCTGCTGAACTGCAACGCCGACAGCGTGGCTTCGGCCGTAGCGCTGGGCGCGGCGGAAATTGCCCCGACAGACCTGGTTTTCTGCTTCGAGAAAGCCGGGGTTCTGCGCGACCCGGACGACGACACGTCGCTGATCCGTGAGATCACGGCCGCAACCTATCCGCCGCTCAAAGCCGACGGCGTCGTGAGCAAAGGGATGATCCCCAAAATCGAAAACGCCCTGAAAGCCGTCGAAAAAGGGGTGCGGAGCGTGACGATCCGAAGCTCCGAAAACCTGTCGAACGGAATCGGAACGGTGATCCGGAATTCATAATTCACAATTAGAATAGTTCGATGTCGTAATTGCCTGATCCATGCCCCGGATGCTGTCAGCCGCCGTACTCGCCGCCTTCGGCGTCGTATTCAAATCTGACCCCACCCCAGCCCTCCCTCTGGGAGGGAGATGGCGTCGTTCCGAACCACAGTCGATTGCAACACGAATGTAGCTAATTCTATTAAAATTAAAATTTGGACGCACACATCACAGAGGCCGTAGAACTCTTAAAACAGCTCATCGCGACGCCCTCCCGCTCACGCGACGAGGCGCGCACGGCAGACCTGCTCCACGCATTCCTCGCCCAACGCGGAGCGGCGCCCGAACGGCTTGCGAACAATGTCTGGGCACGGGCCGAGGGGTTCGACCCCGCACGACCGACGCTGCTCCTGAATTCGCACCACGACACGGTGCGCCCGGCGGCATCGTACACGCGGGACCCCTATGCGCCCACCGTCGAGGACGGAAAGCTTTACGGACTGGGAAGCAACGACGCGGGGGCTTCGGTGGTATGTCTGTTGGAGACTTTTCTCACGTTCCGCACGCGTCCGCTGCCCTTCAACCTCGTGCTGGGAATCTCGGCCGAGGAGGAGTGCATGGGCGAAAACGGCATCCGCGCCCTGCTGCCCGCCCTGGGGAAAGTGGACATGGCGCTGGTGGGCGAACCGACGGGGATGCAGGCCGCGACAGGCGAACGGGGACTGGTCGTCCTGGACTGCACGGCGCACGGCCGGAGCGGCCACGCGGCGCGCGGCGAAGGGGTCAACGCCCTCTACATCGCGCTGGACGACATCGCGCGGCTGCGCTCTTTCCGCTTCGAACGGGAATCGGAACTGTTAGGACCCATCGGCATTGCGGTGACGCAGATCGAAGCCGGCACGCAGCACAACGTCGTGCCCGACACGTGCCGCTTCGTCGTGGATGTCCGCACCACGGACGCCTACTCGAACGAGGAGACGGTCGGGATTCTGCAGGCGGCCCTCCGCTCCGACGCCGTGCCGCGGTCGACGCGCATCCGCGCCGCGGCGGTCGGCGGGGAGCATCCGCTGGTGAAGGCCGCAGTCGCCGCGGGACGCGAAACCTATGTTTCGCCGACCACTTCGGACCGCACGCTGATGCCCTTCCCGGCACTCAAGATGGGTCCCGGACAATCGTCGCGGTCACACACGGCCGACGAATTCGTCCTCCTCGAGGAGATCGCGGAGGGAATCGCCGTTTATGAAAAGTACATCGAAAAATTAGCACAGGAATATGGCTGGAAAACTTTGGGATAAAGGCTACGAGCCGGACAAAATGATCGAGGAATACACCGTGGGCGACGACCGCGAACTGGACATGCGCCTGGCGCGCTACGACGTCGAAGGGTCGCTGGCGCATATCGCCATGCTCGAGACCATCGGGCTGCTGACGGCGGAAGAACTCGAAAAACTCACCGCAGGGCTGAAAGAGATCGCCGCGGAGATCGAAGCCGGGCGTTTCGAGATCGAACCCGGCACAGAGGACGTTCATTCGCAGGTCGAGCTGATGCTCACCCGCCAGCTGGGCGATGCGGGCAAGAAAATACACTCGGGGCGTTCGCGCAACGATCAGGTACTCGTGGACCTCAAACTGTTCCTGCGCGACGAACTGCGGCAGGTGGCCGACGCCGTGAAGAGGGTCTTCGACCGGTTGCAGGAGCAGAGCGAAAAGTATAAGGAGGTGCTGATGCCGGGTTACACCCACCTCCAGATCGCCATGCCCTCGTCGTTCGGACTGTGGTTCGGGGCCTATGCCGAGACGCTCGCGGACGACATGCGTCTGGTGGCCGCAGCGTGGCACATCGCCAACCAGAATCCGCTGGGATCGGCCGCCGGATACGGTTCGTCGTTCCCGCTCGACCGCACGATGACCACCCGTCTGATGGGCTTCGAGGAGCTGCACTACAACGTCGTGGCGGCGCAGATGAGCCGCGGCAAGAGCGAACGCGCCGCAGCAGCCGCCATCGCCGCCGTGGCCGCGACGATCGGCCGGCTGGCGATGGACGTATGTCTGTTTATGAGCCAGAATTTCGGGTTCGTGTCGCTGCCCGACGAGCTGACCACCGGGTCGAGCATCATGCCCCACAAGAAGAATCCCGACGTCTTCGAGATCATGCGCGGACGCTGCAACCGCCTGCAATCGGTTCCCAACGAGATCGCGCTGCTGACGACCAACCTCCCCGTGGGTTACCACCGCGACCTGCAACTGTTGAAGGACATCCTCTTCCCGGCGACGACGGAGATCAAACGCACGCTCGCGATGTGCGACTTCATGCTTGCGCACATCCGCGTCAACGAGCACATCCTCGACGACAAAAAATACGACTATCTGTTCACGGTGGAGGACGTCAACCGGATGGTGCTGGCGGGCACGCCCTTCCGCGAGGCCTACAAGCAGGTGGGCATGGCCGTCCAAAGGGGCGAATACACGCCCACACGCGAGGTGCGCCACACCCACGAAGGCAGCATCGGCAACCTCTGCACGGCCCAGATCCGCCGCAAGATGGAGCGCGTGATGCAGGAGTTCGAGTAGGCGCGGCGCGGGCGGACAACAGGCGCGGATAGGCAACAGACGCGGCGGCGAGATGCAGGCGCGGTGCGGGCAACAGGTGCGGTGCGGGCAACAGGCGCGGTGCGGGCAACAGGCGCGGATGTTTGGCCGTTCGGAATAATTGACTAACTTTGTCTGTAACCAACCCAAACCGACAAAGCAATGAATCTGAAACGCATGCTGTTGCTGCTGGCGCTGTCCGCAGCAATTTCGGCCGTAGCCGGACCGCAGAAAGTCAAGACCTCCGTTGAAAAAGTGACCCTGTTCATCGACGGGGCGCAGGTGACGCGCACCCGGCAGGTGGACCTCCCGGCCGGAAATTCGACGGTCGTATTCACCGGCCTGTCGCCCTATCTGGATGACAAGAGCATGCAGGTCAGCGCCAAAGGCCCATTCACGGTGACGGCCGTCAACCGGCTTTTCAACCACACCGACAGTCTCGAACGCTCGACCCGCCAAAAGACGCTCGAACAGACGCTCGAAGAGACGCAGCGGCAGCTGGACCGGCTGAAGGCCTCGCGCGAGGTCGTGGATGCGGAGAGCGAACTGCTGAAAACGAACTGCTCGGTCGCCAACCGGAACGTCGCCACCCCGCTGGCCGCCATCAGGGAGCTGAACGAGTACTATGCCGCACGGCTGGAAACGCTGAAAAGCAAGACGCTCTCCCTCGACGCGGAAGAGGAGAAAATCAACGAGCGCAGACGGCAGATTCTGGCCGAACTGGTGAATCTGGGCGGCAGACAGTCGGACCCGATGAGCGAAGTGGAGGTGCGGATCGAAGCCCCCGCGGCCTGCAAGGCGTCGTTCACGCTGATCTACTACGTCCGCAACGCCGGCTGGTTCCCCTCGTACGACATCCGTTCGGGCGGGTTGTCGGAGCCGGTGGAGATCTCCTACAAGGCCAATATTTTCCAGAACACCGGAGAGGAGTGGAAGAACGTCGCCTTGACGCTCTCCTCGTCGAACCCCAATACCGGGAGCATCGCCCCGAAATTGCAGACCTGGCGGCTCGACTACGGTCTCGTCCCGCCCCGCTACAACCTCAACATGACGAGCAACACCGTATCGGGAACAGTCCTCGACCATCAGCGCAAACCCCTGCCCGGAGCGACCGTCCTGATTCCCGGCACGACCATCGGCGCCGTCACCGACACCCGGGGCAGCTACTCGATCACCGTTCCCAACGGTGCTTCCAGGCTGCAATTCAGCTACGTCGGCTACATACCCCGAACGGAGAGAATCACGGGCAACACGATGAACGTCGTGATGCAGGAGGACGCGACGAAGGTGGACGACGTGGTCGTCATGGCATACGGAACCTCGGAAAAACGGCGTATAACCGGAACAAGAGCGCCGAAACAGACTACGGAAGTCGATTTTGCAGACTTCGACGCCGAGAGCGCCGTGATGGAGGTGGAGCAGACGCAGAGCCAGCTGGGCTACGAGTTCGAAATCAGACAGCCCTACACCATCCCTTCAGACGGCAAGAGCGTCGCAGCCGAAATCGGGAGGTTCGACCTGCCGGCCGCCTATATCTACCAGAGCACGCCGAAGATCGACAAGGACGCCTTCCTCGTGGCGGAGGCCACCGGCTGGGAGAGACTCAACCTGTTGCAGGGCGAGGCGAACGTCTATTTCGAAAACACGTTCGTCGGCAAGAGCATCCTCGATCCCGGTCAGACGAGCGACACACTCCGCTTCTCGATGGGCCGCGACCGGAGCATCCGCATCGAACGCACCAAGGAGAACGACTATTCGTCGCGCCGCGCCATCGGTTCGAACCAGACACAGACCGTGGCGTGGAAGTTCTCCGTGCGCAACACACGCCCGGAACCCGTCGTGCTGACGCTCGCCGACCAGCTGCCCGTATCGCGCAACAGCGCCATCGCCGTATCGGCCGAGGAGTTGAGCGGAGGCCAACTGGACAAGGAGAGCGGCATCGTCACCTGGAGGCTGGAGCTGAAACCCGGCGAGCAGCGCGAACTGCGCCTGCGCTACGCCGTGAAATATCCCAAAGGACGCAGCCTGACAATCGAGTGACCCGAAGAGGGGAGGGAAACGAAAAAGGGAGGACTGCATCGTCCTCCCTTTTTTCGAAGCCGTAACTTCCGCTTATTTGATGCGCTCGTAGTACTCACGGGTGCGGGTGTCGACACGGATCTTGTCGCCCGTGTTGATGAACAGCGGCACACGGATCGTGGCGCCGTCCTTCGCCGTCGCGGAGTTCACCGTCGCGGGTTTCAGCGAGTTGGTCGACGCCGTGTCGCCCTTGATGCCCGGCTCGGTGTAGATCACCTCCATATCGACGATCGGAGGAAGTTCGGCCGAAAGAACGGCCTCCTTCTCGGTGTGGAACATCACCTCGACGATCTGACCGTCGGTGATCAGGTCGTAGTTGTTGATCAGGTTCCGGTCGATGTTGATCTCCTCGAAAGTCTCGGTGTGCATGAAATGCGCTCCCAGGTCATCCTCGTAGGTGAACTGATAGGGACGGCGCTCGACGCGCACCTGCTCGATCTTCTGGCTTACCGACGAGAAGGTGTTTTCCAGCACGCGGCCGTTTTCCAGATTCTTGAGTTTCGAACGGACGAAGGCAGGGCCTTTGCCCGGTTTGCAGTGCTGGAAATCGACCACAAGGAACGTCTTGCCGTCCATTTCGATACACATGCCGATCTTGATGTCAGCTGCTGTAATTGTCATAGGAATATGGTTTATAATTGTTGTTTTTTCGCGCCGCGAAGTTACGAAAAAAATCCGGAAATTCCTATTCCCGGGGCCACGGCCCTCTGCAAACGCCCGCAGAACGGCCTCAAAGCTCTATCGCCTTGCATTTGAAGCCCATCTGCCGGATCTTCTCCAACGTACGGGGAAGTGCGTAACGCATGTTGCGGAAGGCCTTTTCGCTGTCGTGGAACACCACGATGGCGCCCGGCGCGAGGTGTTTCGTGACGTTCTTCAGGCAGGTGCGGGGCGACAGGCGGCGGTTGTAGTCGCGCGAGATGATGTCCCACATCACCAGTTTGTAACGCTGGCCCAGGAAACGCGCCTGCGCCGGGGTGATGCGCGCATAGGGCGGACGAAACAGTTCGCTGTGGATCAGATCGTTGGCGAAATCGACATCCTCCGTATAGCGTTCGAGGCTCATGCCCCATCCCTTCTGGTGCGAATAGGTGTGGTTGCCCACCTTGTGCCCGGCGTCGAGAATGCGCTTGTAGAGGTCGGGATACATCTCGACGTTCTTGCCCAGCACGAAGAAGGTCGCTTTGGCATCGTACTTGTCCAGCGTCGAAAGAATCCACTCCGTGACGCCCGGCGTGGGACCGTCGTCGAAGGTCAGGAACACGCCGTCCTCGTCGTCGATCTCCCAGATCAGGTCCGGCATCAGGCGCCGGACTATTTTTGGCGGTTTCAAACGCATAACGCGGCAAAAATAGTGAAATTCCGCGCCATTTGGAAAAATATACGTATATTTGTGATAAAGACAACTCGAATCGACCGACTATGAAAACGCTTTTCCGGATAACGATCGCAGCGCTGATCGTCGCGACGGCAGCAGGCTGCGACGCCTTCAAGACCCTGAACAATTCGAAAAAAAGTGCACAGGGAAAACCCTACGAACTGATCGTGGTATGTCCCCAGGCGGAGTGGACGGGCGAGGTCGGAGATTCGCTGCGCGCGATTTTCACCGCCCCGGTGCCCTATCTGAACCAGATCGAGCCGATCTTCGACGTGTTGCGCGTCACCGAACGCGGCTTCACGGGCATGGTCGCCGATCACCGCAACATCCTCAAGATTCTGGTCGATCCGGAGCTGAAGGAGACCACGACCGCCGTGCAGTACGACGTGACGTCCGATCCGCAGATCGTGATGACGCTGCAAGGCCCCAGCGACGGAGCGCTGGTGAAATACCTCTCGGAAAACCGGGAGAACCTCGTCTATGCGCTCGAAAAGGCCGAACGCGACCGCGCCGTGAAGGCCAACGAGACCTATGGCAACCCCGGCATCGAGTCGGCCATTCTCAAAACGTTCGGCGTGGAGATGAAGGTTCCGAAGGGCTACACGCTGGCCGCACAGAAACCCGACTTCATCTGGGCGCGCAACGAGTACCCGACCGCCAGTCAGGGATTCTTCATCTACTCCTACCCCTACGAAGGCAAGCAGTCGCTCACGGAAGAGGCGCTGGTAGCCGCACGCAACAAGTACGCGGCGCAGATTCCCGGCCCGTCGGAGGGTTCGTACATGATCACTTCGGACGCTTTCGCCCCCGACTACCGCCTGTTCCGCATGGAGGGACGCCTGTGGTGCGAACTCCGCGGATTCTGGGACGTGCACGGCGACTTCATGGGAGGCCCGTTCGTCAGCTATACGACCGTGGACACGGCCACCAACCGCGTCTTCACGCTCGACTGCTACGTCTACGCCCCCGATCTGAACAAACCCCGCAAGCGCAACTACATGCGGGGACTCGAACACCTGCTCTACTCGGTGCGTTTCCCCAGGCAGTAACCCCCGCTTCCGGCGCGCAACGCCCAACCGCGCGATGAGAAGAAACCGACGGATATGCAGCAGATACTGACATATGCCTTTCTTGTAATCTACACGGTCACGATCCTCGGCATCGTCCTGGTCATCATCACCGACAACCGGAACCCGCTGAAGACCCTGCCGTGGATCATCGTGCTGGTGTTCGCCCCGGTCGTGGGGCTGGTCTTCTACTTTTTCTTCGGGCAGAACCTCTCCAAGCAGCGCATCATCTCGCGCCGCACGCGCAAACGCATCACCATGCAGCTCGAAGAGGCTCTCGACGACGGACGGCCCGACATCCCGGACGAGCACCTCCCGCTGGCCCGGCTGCTCGCCGCGACGATCCACTCCGTGCCGCTCTACGGCAGCCGCATCACGCCCTACACCGACGGCAAGTCGAAGATGGAGGCGCTGCTTGCGGAGATCGCCCGGGCGAAGCACCACATCCACATCCAGTATTACATCTTCTGCGACGACACAACGGGCTGCCGCCTGCGCGACGCGCTGGTCGCGAAAGCCCGGCAAGGGGTCGAGGTGCGCATCCTCTACGACGACGTGGGGTGCAGCGGCGTGAAAAAGTCCTTTTTCGAGGGGATGCGCCGCGAGGGAATCGAGGCGTTCGCGTTCCTGCACGTCAAGTTCCCGCTTTTCACCAGCAAGGTCAACTACCGCAACCACCGCAAAATAGCCGTCATCGACGGCTGCGTCGGCTTCATCGGAGGCATGAACATCGCCGACCGCTACGTCCGCGGCACGGAGTGGGGATCGTGGCGCGACACCCACTTCCGGATCGAGGGCAGCGGCGCGGCGGGGTTGCAGGCGTCGTTCCTGAGCGACTGGTCGGCGACCACGAAGCGGCACATCGCAGGCGCGGAGTACTACCCCGCGGCGGAACGCCATACGGACGACATCCTGCAGATCGTGCCGAGCGGACCGTTCGGCAAGTGGCGGGCACTGTTGCAGGCCGACAGTTACGCCGTCTCGAACGCCCGGAAGCGAATCTGGATACAGACCCCCTACTACCTCCCGTCCGACGTGCTGAACTCGGCCCTGCAAGTGGCGGCGCTGGCCGGCATCGACGTAAGGCTGATGCTCCCGGCGCGCTCCGACTCGAAGGTCGTGGACCTGGCGTCGCACTCCTATCTCGACGACATGATGAAGGCCGGGGTGAAGATTCTCTTCTACAAACCCGGCTTCCTACACTCCAAACTGCTGATCATCGACAACTCCCTGACCATCATCGGCTCGGCGAACATGGATTTCCGCAGCTTCGAACACAATTTCGAGGTCAACGCCTTTGTCTACGACAGAGAATTCACGGCCCGCATGGCCGGGGTATTCGAAGACGACGCCTCGCGCTGTCATGCCCTGACGCCCGGAGAATGGTTCAACCGCCCGCGGCCGCGCCGCTGGGCGGAGTCGCTGATGCGGGTGTTCTCGCCGCTGCTGTAATCCCGCCTAAAAGGCGGAGGGGGGGGGTGATTTTAGACCGGCAAGTTTTGTGCATCGTAAGACGCGGGGCGGACGGGTAGTACAGAAGTACAGTCCATTCACATCCAGATAGAGTTGTAACTTAAAAAGTTATGGCTCTATTTACATATAGCAGGCAATGGTTAGGAAACGGTTGTATGCATTTGTTCGCATCTGCTTTCCTTCATGTCAAACAACTCCTGTTATTGAATACAAATTTAATAAATTGTAGGTTCGGATAGTTTGGTCCGAGCGTGTTCGACCTGAAATTGCGTCGGTGTCAGGCCAAACTGTTTCTTGAACCGGATCGTGAAATATTTGGGAGAACTGAATCCCAATTCATAGGAAACCTCCGAAATCAGCCGTCCGCCGTCGCAGAGCAGCGTTGCGGCCTTTTTGAACCGAATCATTTCGATGAATTCTCCCGGACTGTGCCCCGTAATACCCTTGATTTTCTGGGTCAGAATCGTTTTGCTGACGTTCAGCTCGCGACACAGCGTTTGGACGTTGATGTCTTCCTTATAAAGATTGCGCTCGACCGCTTCGGTGGCAGCTGCCAGGAAATTGGCATCTTTATCGTTGGTAGTCACCACATCGGAACCCGCAATCGAACGGCTGTATTTCCGGCGCATTCGCTGCCGGTTCTCCAACAAGTTGCGGCAGCGCGCTTCGAGCTGGCTGATGTTGAACGGTTTGGTAATATAATCGTCGGCTCCCTGGCTGAAACTTTCGAAATTGAGGCCAGTCGAGGGCTGGGCGGTCAGCAGGATGATCGGAATGTGACATGTTTCGAGGTCCTGACGCAGTTTGCCGCAGAGGCTCAGACCGTCCATCACCGGCATCACCACGTCGCTGATAACGATATCGGGTTGCAGTTTTTTGGCCATGCTGTGCCCCTCGGCACCGTCGGAGGCTTTGCAGACCCGGTAGTCTCGTTTGAAAATGGAATACAGCAGGGTCCGCAGTTCGGCGTCGTCCTCGACGATCAGCATCTTATAGCCTTTTTCCGGGGCCTCTGCGGCAACGGGTGCGGGAGTGTGGATGCGGGACGGCAGAGGAACCGAGACGCATTCCGAACGGGATTGTTCAACGGATGTAACCTTGTCGTCGCCGGCATACCATTTTTGGCCGGACGGGAGCGTGACGGTAAAGAGCGCACCGCCGTTCCGGTTGTTTTGTGCGGTCAGAGTTCCGTGGTGCAGTTCGAGGATGCCCCGGCTCAGGGCCAGTCCGATGCCTGTGCCGTGGTTGTGGCGGTCGCGCGAGGTTGTCGCGGGGTCTTGGTAGAAAGGGTCGAAAATGTGGGGCAGGGCTTTTTCCGAGATGCCGCATCCTGTGTCGGCAAAGGTGATTGTAACGGTATTGTCCTCTTTGAGGTGGTGTTTGATGTGCATGCTGATGTCGATGCGTCCGCCGTCGGGCGTGTATTTGAACGCATTGATGAGCAGGTTGGAAAAGACTCGCTGCATCTGTTTTTTATCGATGCTCGCGGTCACCGTCTCAGCAGGAAGATGCAGCTCCAGACGAATGTTGCGGTAGTTGGCATATTGTGCGAACGAATCCCGGATATCGGCGATAAATGCGCCGAGGTTCGTTTTCGAAACCGTGATGTTCGTATACCCCTGATTCTGCTTCTCGAAATCGAGCAGGTCGGATACGAGCCGCTGCATGTTCAAGGCGTTTCGATAGGTATTCTCAATGTTCTCAATCCCAGAGGAGGAGTGTCCATGGTTGCGGAAGAAAAGTTCGAGCTGTCCGATGATGAGTGTTAGCGGTGTGCGTAGTTCATGCGAAATATTGATGAAAAAGCGCATACGTTCCAAATTCTCGGCCTCCTTCTGTTTCAGTCGTTCAGCCAGTAGCATCCGTGAGTAAAAAGCATATAGCAGCCAGCCCAGCAGGGTCAGACCGGCGATACAGTAGAATATACGGGCCAGCAGTGTGGCATACCAGGCAGCATGGATTTCGATGGGAAGCGTGATCTGCGTATGGTCGTTGCTGAATTTGGAATATGCAGCGCGTACACACAGCCGGTAATCGCCGGGCGGCAGGTTCATGTAGACGATCGGATGTTCGGGTGAAAAGAGAGTCCATTCATTATCATAACCTTCGAGTATGTATTCGTAGAAGATCGGATAGACTTTTTCGAAGTCGAACGAAGCCAGTTCCACCGAGAGATTTCTCTGGCGGTGCTGCAATACGAGTTTCTGCGTGAATGGCAGTTCTTGTTGCAGAATCGGCTGTCTGTCGTCGGGAATACCCGGGTAGATCCGCCTGTTATTGACGATCAGACGGTCGAAGGCGATGTCGATGCTGTCGTCGGAGAACTCGACTTGTGAGGGCGTGAGGGTCTCGACACCATCGATGCCGCCGATCACGATGTCACCGTTGGCGCGTCTGAGGATGCAGCCGCTCCGGGCCGAACTGATGCTCAGCCCGTTGTTGTGATTATAGTTGTAACAGCGGTTGGTTCGGGTATTGAACAGCGACAGTCCGCTGTTCGTGCCGATTAGCAGAACGTCGGGATTTACTTCACCGATGAAACTGGTAAAATTGTCAGCTAAGCCGATGTTTTCCTGCTTATAACGCACTCCCTGCTGCATGTCGAGACGAATGAACCCTTGTCCGAGGCTTGCCCCCCACATGCAACCGTCGTGGTCGCAGAAAAGCTTAATGAAATTCAAATCATTGTTGTCGAGACCGACGTAACGGGTCATATGTCCGGTTTTAAGGTCGAGGATACGAACGCCTATGCCGCCGATCCACAATCGGTCCAGGGCGTCGAACGCCAGTGAGAAGACGATCCCATTGTAGCCTTTGATCGGGCTGCAAACTATTTGTGCGCTCCGTTTGTCGAATACGAGCACGCCGTGTGTGGTTCCCAGATAAAGCCTGCCGTCATGACATTTGATGTCGTTGACGGTTTCGGGACCGTTTGTGCCGTCTTCGCTGCAGAACGTGTAGTCCGACCAACTCTGGGCTGCGATGTCGTACTTGCGCAACGTTCCCATGTAGGACCCGGTCCAGATGGCATCTTCGTCGGCATCGTACCAGGCGGATTTGAATTTGTGGCTGCCACTGCCCGCAACGTAACGGATCTGTCCGTCGTGCGCCGATTGGCGGAACATGCCAAACTTGTCGGTCAGTATCCACAGGTCGCCGCGTTTGTCCTCGACCATGGCGTTGATGAGCTTTACCTTACGTTCGGCCGGGAGCAGGATCGGGTTGAACGGGTAGTTATCGGAGTTGCAGTAGTAGATTCCGTCGTAGAACGTACCGACCCAGATGCCGCCCTGATTGTCGGCCCGGAGACTCCATACCGAGCTTTCGCCGAGGGCCCCCAACTCGTCCGTGCGGCACAGACGGTCTGTTCCGAGACGGTCGACGCCGCTCATTGTCCCGATCCAGAGATTTCCTTTTTGGTCTTCGCAGAAGGTCCGGACCAGGTTGTTTTTTAGCTGCATACCTCCGGAAGCCTCCCGGTGGTAGTGTCCGGCGACCTTATAGTCGCAGCCGAGCCGCCAGCAGCCGCGGTCCATCGTTCCGATCCAGAGATCACCCCTGCTGTCCGGGTAGAGCGTGCAGATGTTTCCGGCGACGGCCATGCGGCTGTGAATTTTGCCGTCACCGTCGATCTCGTACAGTCCGCCTTCGGACGTTGCGGCCAGCAGGGTTCCCGCCTGCGAACGGCAAAGAGCGGTGATGTACGTATGGGGGTGAGGCAGTTCGTGTCGCATACGAAGCGAATCCCCACTGCGCTTGTAAATACGGTTGCCTGATCCGACCCACAACTGTTCCTCTTCGGCATATAAGGCGCAGTTCGGATAGTCGATCTCCGGGGAACAGAGCCGTCGGGGACGGTTTGTGCGGATATCATAGCAGAGAATGGCATCGTAGGAACAGATATAGACCAGCTCGTTGCCGTTGCCGCAGAGTGGACGCTTGGGCATCGGTCTTTGCAGAAAGTCGAGCGATGTGCCGTTGTAACGGTAAAGTCCGTAAGTAGAGTTGAGCCATATGGCTCCAAGTCCGTCCTGATAGATTGAGACTACCGAACTGTTGGAAAATGATTCGAGCCGGTTTGCGCGAATAAATCGGAATGAAGCTGCCGACAGAGGCCAAGGGATTAGGCATAAAATCGGCAACAACAGTTTCAGGAACTTGTGGTGAATGGTTTCAGAGAGGGCCATACGCAAATTTAAATACTCGTTTTCGATAAAAAAAGGATTCCGGCGAAAATCGGAACCCTAAATGTCGACGATGCCGTTGCGGATGGCATAGACCACCAGCGACGCGGTGTTCTTGCAGCCGGTTTTTTCGAGGATGTTGGCGCGGTGCTTGTCGACCGTGCGCTTCGAGATGAAAAGTTCGTCGGCGATCTCCTGATTCGACAGCCCCCGGCAGACGGCCACCAGGATTTCACGTTCGCGCGACGACAGCTGTTCGTCCGCGGCGTCTTCCCGCGTGCGCATGCGTCCCGTAAGCGACGAGAGCAGCTGCGGCGAAAAATAGCTGCCGCCCGCAGCCACCGTCTCGACAGCCTCGATCACGTCGCCGATGTCGGAATCCTTCAGCAAAAAGCCCCGCACTCCGGCTTCGACCATGCGCGAATAGTAACTCTCCTCGCCGAACATCGAGAGCGTGATGATTTTGAGATCGGGACGCTGCGCCAGCGCCCGCTCGGTCGTCTGCGCCCCGTCCAGCCCCGGCATGGCGAAATCCATGAACACGACATCGGCGTCGACGACGCCGAGCATCGCCAGAAACTCCTCGCCGCTGGCCGCCTCGCCGACCACGCGGCACGCCGCACAGCGTTC
>ERZ773134.2173-NODE-2173-length-14597-cov-28.584926_pt1 | contig 14597 bp, 8 predicted proteins | sample MGYA00580856_ERZ773134 | MGnify/ENA primary metagenome ERZ773134 (study PRJEB29015, sample SAMEA2737823) | human gut metagenome | biome: human gut; feature: human-associated habitat; material: faeces | place: China | collected 2012 ... | reverse complement strand
GCTATATCCGCCTCACGGAGCTCATTCCGGAGCTTCTGGATTTGGTTGACGAGGGGCGCATTGCGTTCAGACCGGCGGTGGAACTCTCTTACCTGCAAAAAGAGGAACAGAGTGCCTTGCTGGAGCAAATCGCCTACGCGGATGCCACGCCGTCTCTTGCCCAGGCCATTAAGCTGAAGCGGTTCTCTCAGGAGGGAAAGCTGAACAACGAGGTCATCGAGTCGATTATGAGCGAGGAAAAGCCGAACCAGAGAGAAAAAATCAACATCAAGTACGCAGAGGCCAGAAGGTTTATCCCTGCCAGCGTTCCTTACGAAAAAACCGGTGAGTATATTCTAAAAGCGCTGGAATATTATCACCGGTATCAGGAAAGACAGAAAAGTCGGAATGACGCAAGATAGGTTCTTCGCCAAGGGGGCAGTCTACCCTTTTGACGCTGCGTCAGCGCCGTTCCCCCTCTCACACTCTCCCCCTCATTTACCGGCAATACCAGCTCAAAGAGAAAATAGAGAAGCGACACAATTGAAGAAGACCAGGTGCATTCGTACAATATGAGAAAAAACAGTCATTGGAGGTCATCCCATGAAAAAGAATCTCATGTTGTGCGCGCTCCTGCTTTCCGTATTGCTTTCCGGATGCGCCGCAGAGCCATTGCAAGGGCAAACGGCAGGAAACACACCGAAAGCTCCAACGCCACAGGAAGGAACGCCTGCTTCCTTTGAGCCGGTATCCACAGAACGAAACGATCCCACAGAAGCCGTCGATCCCGCAGATTCCATGCCGAATGAGGACAAGCACGAAAGCGGCCCTGCTATTTCTTCTGAGCCGGTAAGCGCACCCACGGAATCGAATGCGCCGGCATCGGAGGAAGCCAAGCAGCCACCCGTGCTTCCGGAGAAGCCGGAGGAAACAGAAAGCCCCACAGAGGGACCATCCGTTCCTGCGATAAGCGAGCCGGAACCGACTCCGGAGCCCGAGCCCACATTTGATATCGACTGCTGGATTTCCTACGCAAAAAGCACGGCGGTGAGCTTGGGGCTGACCTTGGATAGCTCAGCAACCGATTGCTGGGACAATCCGATCACCGCGAAGCCGACCTGCATCTACCTGGAGCGAGACATTAACTCACGCCTGAACAGATATGCGAAGGATGGGGAGATAACTGCTGTCTGGATCTGGTATGAATGCGTCGGCACAAGCAGCTACCTGATCTATATCGGGTACGCATAAGCATCAACAAATCAATACACCGAAATGAGCATCGTGGAAGCACGGTGCTTTTTTCATGCCTTGAAGGAGGACAGAACGAATGAAGAAGATTTTCAAAAGAGGAATGTCAGGACTGCTTGCAGTCCTCATGGCATTCACCGTGCTTGCGGGCTTTGGCACGACCACAGCCTTCGCCGCAAGCGAAACAGCGGAGTCCTATATGATTTCCTTCCCCCGTGACGGGGACGCTGCTCAGATTTACTCCGAGGACGCATGGGGACACTCCGCCAAAAGCTATATGAATGGCTGGGCAACAGGCTCCAGCAACTACACCACACTGCACTGTATGGATTCCTTTGACGGGAAGGTGTGCTACTGCATCGAGCCCGGCCTATCCCGAAATGTCGGCGATACCTATCACGGCTTAGGTGAGGATTTTTGGGATAACTATCCCAGCCAGTACAACAACACCATCGAGCCGGACGATATTAAGCTGCTGCTGGGGCGTATCATGCAGTATGGCTATCAGGGCAACCTTTCCACCTCGTGGAGATCGCAGAATGATTCCGATGCGGATAAGCTGGCCCACGCCTTCGCTACCCAGCTGCTCGTTTGGGAAACGGTTGTGGGCGAGCGCGATGCGGACTTTGACCATGTGAGCACCGGCGGCTATGACGAGATCCTGTCGCTGGTTTCCCCCAATCATCCGCTGTATAGCCGAATCATGGACTATTACGACAGCATCGAGTCCAGCGTGCAGAGCCACGCCGTTTGCCCGAGCTTTATGAGCAGAAGCAGCGGCGGCGCAAAGACCATTGAGCTTGCGTGGGACGGCAGTCAGTACATTGCCGAGCTCACGGATACCAACCACGTGCTGTCACAGTTTACCTTCTCTGCCAGTGAGACGGGCTTTCATTTCAGCGTGTCGGGCAATACGCTCACCATCACCACCGATACGGCTCCCAGCGGCAATGTGATGATCTCCGCAAGTCGAAGCGCTTCCCGCTGCGGCGTTCTTGTTTGGACGGACTATAAGTACGGCCCCAACGGCGGCGTTCAGGATACCATCACCTATACGGCCTCCGTCAGCGACCCTGTAAGAGCGTTTCTCAAGCTGAAGGTCAGCTATGGCGGCGCTAAAATCATCAAGACCAGCGAGGACGGCAGGGTGGACGGCATTACCTTCACCATCACCGGCGAGGGCGTCAATCAGACCGTTACCACCGACCGGAACGGTGAAATTCGCATCGACAATCTGATGCCCGGTGTCTATACCGTCACTGAACAGAGCTACGACAAGTATGTACCCCAGGAAAGCCACCGTGTTACCGTGCTCGCTGGGCAGACGGCGACGGTTTCCTTCAACAATGTGCTCCGCCGCGGTGATCTGACCGTGACCAAGACCTCCGAGGACGGACTGAACCAGGGTGTGAAGTTCCACCTTTTTGGAACCTCCCTCAGCGGTCTGCCCGTGGATGAATTTGCTGTTACCGATGAAAACGGTGTGGCGGCTTTCAAGGATGTGCTTATCGGCACCGGCTACACGCTGGAGGAGATGGACGCCGCCATTCGCTATGTGATTCCCGACAGTCAGAGCGCCGCAGTGGAATGGAACAGTGTAACCAATAAGAGCTTTTCCAACATCCTCAAGAAATTCAATGTCACCGTCACTAAGAGTGACTGTGAGGTCGGAACGGCGCAGGGCGACGCTTCGCTTGCCGGTGCCGCCTACGGCATTTATAAGGGCGATCAGCTTGCGGATACCTACTACACCGACGAGAGCGGCCAGTTCACCACCGGCTATTATGTCTGCGGCGACGACTGGACGATTCGTGAGATCAGCCCCTCCGAGGGCTATCTGCTGGACAGCACCGTTTATGCTGTCGGTGCAGAGGCGGCCAATTACACCGTTGAGCTGAACGCTGCGCCTGCTGTGGCTGTTGCCGAGCAGGTGCAGAAGGGCAATATCGCCATCATCAAGCACTCGGATAACGGCGATACGCAGATCGAAACTCCCGAAGAAGGTGCTGTGTTCGCTGTCTATCTGAAAGCCGCAGGCAGCTATGAGGCGGCAAAGGATACAGAGCGGGACTACCTGACCTGCGATGAAAACGGCTTTGCCCAAAGCAAGGACCTGCCCTACGGCGTGTATACCGTGCATCAGGTCTCCGGCTGGGAGGGCCGTGAGCTGATGAGCGACTTTGATGTGTTTATTGCCAAAAACGGCGAGACCTACCGCTACCTCATCAACAACGCCAACTTCGAGTCTTTCATTAAGGTCATCAAGGTAGACGCAGAAACCGGCAATACCATTCCCTATGCGGGTGCGGGCTTCCAGATCTTCCGTCCGGACGGCTCCAAGGTGGAAATGACCTTTACCTATCCGGAGGTTACCACCATCGACACCTTCTACACCAATGACGCCGGCATGCTCATCACGCCGGAGAAGCTGGAGTTTGGCAAGGGCTACTCCCTCAAGGAGGTCTCCGCTCCTTACGGCTATGTGCTCAGTCATGAGGCGGTCAAGTTCGATGTGACCGAAGAGAATTCCACCGAGGAAAGCGGCGTGACAATTGTTGCAGTGAAGCTGGGCAACTACGCGCAGAAGGGCATCATCAAGATTTCCAAAACCGGCGAGGTGTTTGCCTCTGTTACGGCGGCGGACGGGGTCTATCAGCCGGTCTATACGGTGCAGGGTCTTGCAGGAGCAACCTATGAGATCAAGGCAGCGGCGGACATCTACACTCCGGACGGCACGCTGCGCTGCAGCGTCGGCGAGGTGGTAGATACGGTGACCACAGGCGCAGACGGCACGGCGGAGAGCAAGCCGCTGTATCTGGGAAAATACGGAATCGCCGAGATGAAAGCCCCAGATGGCATGGTCGTAAACAAGGACGCCCATACTGCAGAACTTGTCTACGCCGGCCAGGAAATTGAGATCACCGAAACCGCAGCCAACTTCTGCAACGACAGACAGAAGGCACGGATTTCTCTTTCCAAGGTGCTGGAGCAGAATAAACAGTTCGGCATCGGCATGAATAACGAGCTTTCCGCCGTGACCTTCGGCTTCTATGCCGCCGAGGAGCTTACCGCAGCAGACGGCTCTGTCATTCCGGCAGACGGACTGATTGAGATTCTGTCCCTTGACGAAAACGGGAAAGCCATGCTCAAGAGCGATGTTCCCTTCGGCAGCTACTATGTCAAGGAAATCAGCACCGACAGCCACTATATGCTCTCTGATGAGAAGTACCCTGTGACCTTCGCCTATGCCGGTCAGGAAATCCCCGTTGTGGAGCTTGCCGTCAATGACGGAAAGAGCATTACCAACGAGATGATCTACGGAGAGATCCATGGCATGAAGAAGGATGAGGACGGCAAGGCGCTGGCCGGGGCTACCATCGGGCTGTTCCTTACAGACGGCACCGAGCCTATCCTGACCACTGTTTCCGCAGAGGACGGCAGCTTCTCCTTTACAGGTATCCCCTATGGCGAGTATGTGGTCCGTGAAATCGCCGCGCCGGAGGGCTATGTGATGGATGAGACGCCTTATACCGTGAAGGTAGATCAGAACGGCGCTGTGGTCGAGATCGAGATCACCAACAAGCTCATTCGCGGCAGCGTTCAGCTGACCAAGGTGGATAAAGACTATCCCGATCATCACCTGAGCGGCGCAGTCTTTGAGGTATACCGTGGCGGAAAGCTTGTGGGCCAGATGGAGGAGCTGTCCGACGGCGTCTACAAGCTGGACAATCTGCCCTACGGCGATTACACGCTGAAGGAAACCGAGGCCCCCAAGGGCTTCTTCCTTGATGAGAAGACCTACAGCTTCTCCATTAAGGAAGATGGTAAAACCGTCGTCGTGGAAAATGAGGCCGGAAAGGGCTTTGTCAACCAGGCACAGACCGGAGGCATTCGCATTGAAAAGACTTCGGATGACGGCGTGCTGAAGGGCTTTACCTTCCGTGTGGAGGGCTCGGATATCACCGGCAATGCCTTCAGCAAGGACTTTGTGACCGATGAGAAGGGTCAGATCCACATCGAGGGGCTGCGCATCGGCGATTATGTGATCTCCGAGGTGTCCAACAAAGCCAACGAGAAGTATGAGCTTCCCGCAAATGTCACCGTAACCGTTCACGAAGGAAAGACGGTCGTTGCCAAGTTCCATAACAAGCTCAAGCCTGTTACGGATATCCCCAAGACCGGAGATACCACCAATATGCCTCTTTGGGCAGCACTTGCCGGTATCTCTGCAATCGGTGCAGGTGCGGCGGCTTTCTTTACCTTCCGAAAAAAGAAGGAGGTAGGCAAGCATGAGCGCTAAGGTCATCATCGGCATCGGTCTTGTGGTGTTTATTATCGCAGGGCTGATCGTTCTTCGCCTGAAGAACAGAAAGTAAAAACGCCAAGGGGCGGCATCCGCAAAAAGATGCCGCCCCATTTGCAAAAGGAGACGCTATGGAAGAGACAAGAAAAATCGGAGATTACTCCGTAAAGTATTCCATGTATATCGGGCACAAGGATATTGCTCTGGGCGAGAATCCCAACGCCGACAAGGATGAACGGTATATGTGCTGCTTTGTAGAGACCAACGCTATTTTCGAGCGCTATTCCGGGGTGCTGGTCAGCGACGATTTTGCGGAGATTGCAAAGGTGTTCGGACAGCGCGTAGCAGACGCAGCCGAGGAAATTATTCAGGAAAACGAAAGAGCCTGTCAGGAGGTCGGCATGAATGAGGAACTCACAACAAATAGTTGTAAGCCCATTTCCTATGAGGATTCCATCGAGAACAAGGTGGTTGTCGTCAAGGGCAGCATTCTCCGGCCTGAGTTCCGCCACGCCAATCACCAGCTTATGCTGTGTACCGGCGGCTTCGGCGCGCAGGCCAATGCGCGAGGCCGTACCTGCTGCTGCATTTCTCTGTACGACGGGAGAAGGACCTCCTTTTACCGCACGGATTTTCTCGGCGTCATGGAGGAAAAGCGCCTTCCCGAATGGGCGCAGAAGGGCTTGGAGAAAGCAAAAGAGATGCACGCGCAGGAAAAGAAACCGACTAAAGAAAGAGGTGACGCAAGATGATCGAGTATGAAAAAAGAGCAATGATCGAGGCGGAGGACAAATATACCTTTCGCCAGAGCACGCAGATTTCCATGCAAACCGGACTGATCGGCCACCTCCGGGCAGACATGGATACAGACGGCAACGGCTTTTTCAGCAGCTGGTTTGATTTCCGGGAGGAGCTGAAAACCGATGAGTTCAAGGCGGAGTTTGACGAAGTCATCAACTCTCTGCGTGAGGACGGCGACATTCTTCATAACCGCAGGGCGCTTGCCAAGTACTGCTACTGCACCCCACAAAGCCGTATGCAGGAGGAGCCGGGCTACTATGGCGTTCGTGTGGACACCGAAAAATATGCCTATCTTCTGCGCCTGAACCCGGACAGGGGCGAATACAACCTGTACTGCTATTGCTATCGCCGGGACTGGCTCGATCAGCACATGAAGGACGCAGAGAAAGGAATCCGTTTTATTGACAGCCATTACAAGGAGCTGTTTCGCATTCCGGATGGCGGCAAGGTGAAAATCCACTATTCGTGGAATGAAGACCAGATTCGCACCTGCCGCTATATCGACGATTACCATGTGGAGATCGGGAGCAACCTCTATCACATCTGCGAGTTTGCCGAGCGCATGGAATACGGCGGCCATACCTGCGAGCCGATTCGGGACAACCTGCCCGAGCAGTGCTACAGCGTTCTTTCCGGCAGTGACGAAATCATTATCATCAAGCGCGGCGAAAAGGGCTACTTCAAGACGGACATTCCCGTTACCGACAAGGACGAAGCCCGGAGCATCGTGAATGAGTATAATGCAAAGCTCGGCGTCAGCAAGGCGCAGGAAGAAGCCATGAAGGCCGGCTCTATGTTCGGCTTTCAGGTGCCCGCCGCAGACCCTAGAAATTACGATGCGGACGGAAAACCTGTGATGCCGAAGGACAGAGGTGATGCACGATGAGTAAGGACGATTATCGCATCTGGTCCAATGCTGACCTTGACTATGAGGAGTGGAAAGACTGGATGGAGGAAGAATATCCGACGCTTTCCGAGGACGAGCGCGTCGTCATGATGTATGAGGAAAATGGGCATTATCTTGAGGACGAACGGCTCAATCTGGACATTCAACTTTCTCAGCCCATTCTGGTCGTTGCCGATCTGGGGCTTTGGAATGGCAGGCGCACGGGATACAAAGAAATTCCCAGCGGCAATATCCGGGACTGCCTTTACTCTGATTACGACTACACCACATGGTATGTGGACCGAAACGGAGATCTTCGGTGCGATGATACCCACCATGACGGTACAAACCACTATCTCTATCGGGTGTATAAGGACAATATTTCGGAGGCGCAAAAGGACCGGCTCAAAGAAAAAATCTACAACGGCACAGCCACCAGAGCAGACATTGCCCGCATCACCCGCAGGCTTGGTGATGAGATCGGGAAGGTGTACGGCTGGAGCTTTCCAGCCCGGCAGAGAGAGCGAGGTGAGGCACGATGAACCACGCACTGCCGAGCGAAAGTTATATTGCCAGACTGGACTATTTGGCTTTCAACGGAAAAGTATGCAGCAGCGTTGAGTACAGCGACGAGCAGCGCTTCCTGGAAGACCTGAAGGAGTCGCTCTATCACGGAGAGCCGCTGTGCGTCGTTCTCTACCGAGACCGGAACGGCAAGACCATTTCCCGTGCGTTTCTGAACGACCTGGATACACTGCCAAAAGGACTTTTCATAGAGGACAGTTCCCACAGAAAGCCGAAGGAAAGGGGTGAAGCACGATGAGGGTAAATGCCATGACAGAGAAGTTTGAGGATGTGACGGTTCTGGGGCATCCCATGCTTTTTACCTGCCTGCGGGTAGACCGTGATACCGTTCCACAGGGTATGTACATGTACGAGGTTCGCCACGATGATGACCAACAGGGCGAGCCGGTTCAGATTGCCAACTGGATCATGGTGAATCATTGGGGAACGTTGATTTCCAATAGACCCATTCGCTTGGAGCCCCGACCGGATGGGAGAAACGCCTACCGCGACATTGATCCTGAAAACGATTGGAACTATGAGGGCACGCTTACTACCGTGAAGGAGTACATGGAGAAGAATCCACCGGCGGTTCATAAGCAAAAAGACCACGAACCTGCGAGATAAGGAGAAGCTATGGATAAGAAGAAAGCCATCTGCGAGTATCTCCGTAAAAATCATATTGGCAAAGAAAATGCCATCCACAGCAAGGAGCTTGAAAAGCTGTTTCTGCTTGACGGACGAAATATTCGCCGCAAGATCAGCGCCTTGCGACAGGATGGCTTTCCTATTTGCAGCGATGAAACGGGCTACTATTACGCAGATAACCAGAAAGAGATCAATACCACCGTCTGCCGGCTGAATGAGCTTGTGACCAAGGTGTCCAACGCCAGGACCGGGCTTTTATTTGCGTCGATCCTCGGAGAGAATGCGCAGACCGTTGAGGTCACGATCAAAGTAAGATAAGGAGGGAGTTCCCATGCCGAGCAAATACAGAATCATTTTGGAGATGGCGTCCCAGACTGCCAGGGACATTGCCTCCAATGCCGACCGTTATACCGACTTTCTGATTACGGCGGCAAACAACTACAAGTACAGCTTTAAGGAGCAGCTGCTTATCCATGCGCAGAAGCCGGATGCAACGGCGTGTGCGGAAATCGACACATGGAATAAACTCGGCAGATGGGTAAACAAGGGCACGAAAGGCATCGCGCTGCTGATCGACAGAGATGTTCCCTACAAGCTGAGACATGTCTTTGATATCTCCGACACCAACAGCCGTGCCGGAAGGAACATCACCCTTTGGCAGATGAAGCCGGAGTACGAATATGCGGTATCGGAAAGCCTTCAGGCCAGCTTCGGTGATGTGGAGGAGCCGCGAGATTTCCCGCGCCTTCTCATAGATATTTCCGGTTATGTCGTGGAGGATAATCTTTCAGATTATCTCATGGAGTTGAACGCTGTCAAAGCCGGCAGCTTTCTGGAGGAGCTGGACGACACAAACCTTGAAGCGTGGCTGAAAACCTCGCTGAAAAGCAGCGTCGCTTTTATGGCGCTCTCCCGTGCGGGGTATGAGCCGAGGCAGTATTTTGACCGGGAGGATTTCAGCCACCTCTTTGACTTCAACACCGTGGAGGTTATCTCCGTGCTCGGTGCCGCAGTCAGCGATATTTCTGAGATGGTCATCCGTGAAATGGGCGAAACCGTCAAGGAAATGGAGAAGGAGGAAAAGCGGAAAATTTGCACATTTGCGCAGACCGGTCCTTCTGCGTATCATAAGAACCGAACAGAAAACAAGGAAAGGAGCAACGAACATGGAACTGACCTATACGATGCAGGGGGACTATCTGATTCCCGATCTGACCGTGCCGGAGAGCCCGAAGCTTGGGAAGTATGGAATGCTGCGGCGGACATTCCTCCGCAAACACCGGGATGGGATCTACACCGGGATGCTGCTGAACGGAACACTGAACAGTCATCTGGAGGAAGTGGACCGGCAAGCCAACGAGATGATGGAACGCCTGACCCGACAGATGGCAGAGAAGCAGGGAGTGACGGAGCGCCTGAAAGCGGAAGATCAGATGCAGTGGGTGCAGATGATGAACTCCATTCGCCACTCGGCGGAGGAAGTGATTCTGAACGACCTGATCTACGCGTAACGCTCCCCACAGTTGAACAGCAGCAGGAAATCATCGCAGAAGCGGAGGAAGAAAAATCCTCCGCTTTTGCTATTTCTCAAGAGGACATCGACGCCATTCTGACACGGGGCAGCGGCATCCATCAGGGCAAATTCCGCATCTATGAGCAGTTTCTCAAACAGGATTCTTCTGAGAACAATATCGCCTTTTTGAAAAACGAATATGGCATCGGCGGCGCGTATCCTGCAATTTCCGGCAGAAATCTCGATGAAAGCCACGACGCCAAAGGAATCAAAATCAGCAGAGGCAGAATCTCTCAGCCCGATGCAGAACTGCTTTTGCGGTGGAATAAGGCCGAGAAGCGGATCGGGGAGCTGATCCGAGCCGACCGCTATCTGAGCCAAGCAGAAAAGGACAACTATCCTGCCTACCGGGAGCAGGCAGAAGCTCGGAGAAATCGAGGTGAAATCTCTGATGAGTTCCGGTCGATTGTCTATGATTACAATGACTTCGTGACGCAGCTTGGTGAGGAAAGCAAAGCATTGAATCTGTACTATCTCTCAAGCTGCTGGAGTGCGTTCAGCGTGGGCGAAAAGAAAATGCACGCCCGTACTGCGGAGGGTGACTTCATCCTCCCCATGATGCGCGAAGCAATGAATACGATCATTGCGGACAACACCCACTTGACCGCACGGTGCGAAGCCATGCTGGAAGCGTTGAACAGCGATGTGGCGAAGTCCCTTGAGCCGACCTTTGATGAGCTGAACCCTCCCCCGGAGCCCCGGAAGGAATACCGCTATCATCTCGGCGATGCAGTCTATATCGGCACACAGGAATACGAGCTGCTGTCTTTTGACGAGAAGAAGGTCGTCCTCTTTGATACGCAGTTCCCGCTGTTTAACAAGGAGCTGACTCGTGAAGAGTTCGATAACCGGCTCAAAGAAAATCCGCTGAATGACAGGCTGCTGCAAGTCGTGGAAGAACTCCCTGTCGCAGACAATACGAAGGCGAGAATATCCCTTGACACCGGCAGTAACAAGGTTCACTGGATTTACTTCAATCCCGATGCAGATGCAGGCGGACAGTATGTTTCCGGTGATCTTGATTTCTCTGTTTTTGAAGAGCTTGTCGAGCAGTATGACATTGCCAGCCATCCGGAAAACGCCGCCGACTTCCGAAATGACCTTGAAGAAATGTCGGATCAGTTCCTTGCGGACATCAATACTCCGTTCTTCATGGAAGCTGAAAATGACTATGAGATGGACTGCGACTATGTCGAGTTCACGCCGGAAAACCTCCTGAAGATTCACGAGGATATTCTGTCTTTAGAGGCAGACCGGGAAGCAGCGCGAGAGACTGACCGATATGAGGCGGAGTTTGGTGCGGACGGCACACGGGTATTCAGAGAAACGGAAGATTTGGCAGAAGACGATTCTGAAATTGAGAGCCTAACGGACGAAGAATTGGATGCTCTGCCCATCAGCACCGTCAAAGACGGCGAGGTCGTGACCTACCCCAATGCGGAGGCCTTGCTGGATGACCAGGAAGAAGCGCTCGCCCCGCCTCTACAAGTGAAAAGGCCTTCCAAGATCGCGCCTCATGTGCTGCACCCGGAGATCAACACCGAGTACCGAACCAACTTCCAAATCGAGAGCGATGATATCGGCGTGGGCACGCCGCTGGAACGGTTCTATCACAATATCCGTGCCATTCAGCTTCTGAATAAGCTGGGTGAGGAAAGCCGGTTGGCGACACCCACCGAGCAACGCGTGCTTGCCGACTATGTGGGCTGGGGCGGTCTATCCGAGTTCTTCAAAGAGGACAATCCCCATTATACCGAGCTGAAGAATGTGCTTTCCGATGAAGAATATGCGTCGGCAAGAGAATCTACGCTGACGGCCTTCTATACGCCGCCCGTGGTGATTAAGGCGGTGTACAGCGCCTTGGAGAATATGCACTTTCAGACCGGCAATGTGCTGGAGCCCTCCTGTGGCATCGGCAACTTTATGGGGCTTGTTCCCGAAAGCATGAATGGTGCGAAATTCTACGGCGTGGAGCTGGACAGTATTTCCGGGCGAATTGCGCAGCAGCTTTATCAGAAAAACAGCATCGCAGTGCAGGGCTTCGAGAATACAAACCTTCCCGACAGCTTCTTTGACGCTGCAATCGGCAATGTCCCCTTCGGGCAGTTCAAGGTGCCCGACAAGCGCTACGATAAGCACAACTTTCTCATTCACGACTATTTCTTCGCCCGCACTTTGGATAAGGTGAGGCCCGGCGGCGTGATTGCTTTCATCACCTCAAAGGGTACGCTGGATAAGGAAAACCCCAATGTCCGAAAGTATATTGCCCAGAGAGCTGACCTCCTCGGTGCTATCCGGCTGCCGAACGATACCTTCAAGGCCGCTGCCGGCACGGAGGTCACATCGGACATTATCTTTCTCCAGAAGAGAGACCGTCTGATTGACATTGAGCCCGATTGGGTGCATCTGGCCACCGACGCCAATGGAATCCGGATGAACGCCTATTTTGTGGACAACCCTGAAATGGTGTTGGGCGACATGCAGATGGTCAGCGGGCCTCGCGGCATGGAGTCCGCCTGTATTGCTTATGAAAATGCAGAGCTTGGGGACCTCTTGCGGGATGCCATCCAGAACATTCATGCCGAGATTACCGAATTTGAAATCGACGATCTTGATGCGGAGGATGAGGACCTTTCTATTCCTGCTGACCCTGATGTGCGCAATTTCAGCTTCACGGTGGTGGACGGCAAGATTTATTACCGTGAAAACAGCCGCATGAATCCCGTGGATGTTTCCGCGACTGCCGAAAGCCGCATCAAAGGCATGATTGCCATCCGTGATTGTGTCCGGACGCTGATTGAGTACCAGACGGAGGACTATCCCGATGCCGATATCAAGGCAGAGCAGGAAAAACTCAATCGCCTCTATGATGATTTCAGCAAAAAATATGGGCTTATCAGCGCAAGAGCCAACAATTCGGCATTCAATTCCGACAGCTCCTACTGCCTGCTTGCCTCACTGGAGGTGCTGGACGATGAGGGCAACTTCCTCCGCAAGGCAGATATGTTCTCCAAACGAACCATCAAGCAGAAGGTAACGGTGCAGTCGGTTGACACGGCTTCCGAGGCCTATGCGCTGTCCCTTGCAGAAAAAGCAAGAATCGATATGCCGTATATGTCAAAGCTCACCGGCAAAACCGAGCAGGAGCTGTTTGAGGATTTGAAGGGTGTGATCTTCCTCAACCCCATGCACATAAGCGAAGAGGACGGCAAGCCGAAGTATCTTCCCGCAGATGAATACCTCTCCGGCAATGTCCGCGAGAAGCTCGAATGGGCACGGCGCAGCGCAGAACTCTATCCGGAGGATTATTCCGAGAATGTGCGAGCGTTGGAGGCTGTCCAGCCCGTTGACCTGAAGGCAAGCGAGATTTCTGTCAGACTCGGTGCGACCTGGCTTCCTCCAGAAACCATCGAGGAGTTCATGTTTGAGCTGTTCAGCACCCCGCGCTACTGCCAATGGAACATCCATGTTCACTACGCGCAGTACACCGGCGAATGGAATGTGGAGGGGAAATCCTATGACCGCAGCAATGTAAAAGCCCACAACACCTACGGCACCGGCAGAGTTAATGGCTATAAGATCATGGAGGAAACCCTGAACCTCCGAGATGTAAGAATCTTTGACTACATCGAGGACGGAAACGGCAGGAAAACGGCTGTGCTCAACAAGAAAGAAACCGCCATCGCACAGGGCAAGCAGGAGCTTATTAAGCAGGCCTTTGCAGACTGGATATGGAGCGATCCGGAACGCCGGGAGCAGCTAACCAAGCTGTATAATGAGAAGTTCAACAGCATTCGCCCCCGTGAGTATGACGGCAGCCACCTGAATTTCGTGGGAATCAATCCGGAGATCACGCTGAGGCCGCATCAGGTCAATGCCATTGCCCATATCCTCTACGGCGGCAACACCCTGCTTGCGCATGTGGTGGGGGCTGGGAAGACCTTCGAGATGGTAGCGGCGGCCCAAGAGAGCAAACGGCTGGGCTTGTGTCAGAAAAGCCTGTTTGTGGTCCCCAATCATCTGACGGAGCAATGGGCGAGCGAATACCTCCAGCTCTATCCCTCCGCCAATATTCTTGTCGCCACCAAGAAGGACTTTGAGACCAAGAACCGCAAGAAGTTCTGCGGGCGCATTGCCACCGGCGACTACGATGCGGTCATCATTGGGCACAGCCAATTTGAAAAGATCCCCATGTCCCTGGAACGACAGCGTGCCATCCTGCAGCAACAGCTGGATGAAGTGCTGGACGGTATTTCTGAATTGAAGAAAAACCGTGGGGATAATTTCTCCATCAAGCAGCTGGAGCGAACCAAGAAAACGGTCAAGCAGAAGCTGGACAAGCTCAACGATCAGTCCCGCAAGGATGATGTTGTGACCTTTGAGGAGTTGGGCGTTGACCGTATCTTCATCGATGAGGCGCATTACTATAAAAACCTCGCCGCATTTACAAAAATGCGGAATGTGGGCAACATCAGCCAAACCGAGGCCATGAAGTCCAGCGACCTGTATATGAAGTGTCGGTATTTGGACGAGTTGACCGGCGGCAGAGGCGTTGTGTTTGCCACCGGCACGCCCATCTCCAATAGCATGGT